>OCTX012114044.1_pt1 | contig 58468 bp, 57 predicted proteins | sample 1539691 | NCBI WGS metagenome assembly OCTX01 (sample SAMN02144231, study PRJEB22623) | gut metagenome | biome: sheep rumen | host: Ovis aries | place: New Zealand
TCTACGGCTTCCTCGAAGCCAATCTCTCCGAGCATATAGAACGAAGCACGGGTGATGCCGTTAGACTTCGTGGTGGTATACTCTGGCGAGAACAGGATCTTGGGGCTCAGGGTCGAGGCGGTCAGCTTCTCGGGATCCTCGAAACCGCCACGCTGGTTGGTGATGCCACACTTGAAGATGCCGATACCGTCGATCTTCACTTTCTCGCCCAGTCCGATGAAATGGCGCAGGGCATAGCCCAGTTCGCTGAGCACGGCGATACAGTCGCTCTTCTTGACGGAGGCCTGGGTCTGGATGAAGTCGGCCAGCTGGTCGGTACCGATATGCTTCTTATTATACACTGCCTTGGCATAGTACTTGCCGTAACCCAGTTGCTTTGGACTGGTAACCTTCTTCTTGATGAATTTCTGACTCATACTTTTTTAATTTTTAATGGTTAAAATTTAATGTTTAATATTTAATTTTTAATGTCATAAGTAGTAAGGTTTTGCACGTAACATCGTGAGGATGTTCATCGTACATCTAGTAGATGTTCGTCGCACTTTGCCGATATGTTTGGCGTACATCGTGTAGATGTTGTGTGTGCATTGCCTATATCTTTCTTAGACGATACAAAGGTACTACATTTCAGAAGTTCACTTTATAGAATACGATGATTCTCATAGATTTTTTTAGATTCTCATCGATTCTTGGTTTCAATGCAGTAACGTTGTGAGATCCATTCTACAACATTCGGAGGTAAAAGCCCTTTGCCTTCTGGCATACCCATTTGAATAAGTTGTTCACGATATGGACGAAGCCAGTTATTCAGGGTTATGACACTGACCCCTGCACTGTCGGCCAATTGTTTTCTTGTCATTGCTTTCATCTTCTATACACTATTACACTAATTACACTAAACTATGGAAAATTTGTCGTGCGTACTGTGTGTACGCGGTACGCGTGAGGAAGTCTTAGAATATTACTGTATCTTCTGTATTTGCTGTATCATCACTCTGAGCCATCTGCTGACGAAGCGAGCGCATCTCCTCAAACGAGCGGCGAACCACCACATAGCCACGAACGTTGTTGCTGGTCTTTTTCTGGAAGCCGAGTTCGGAAAAGGCTCGGCCCAACCATACCGGGTTCAGCTTCTGAGTAATACCCACGCCGACTATCTGCATGGCCATACTCACAGGCATGAATTCGCCTGGCTCTGCTCCCTCGGGCGGACGGAAGTAAAGCTGCACCAACTCAACTTCCAGTCGGGGGGTCTCGAATTTACGGTTATGCTCAGCCAAGCGCTCGGTCTCTGCCTGCGAGAACCAAAACTGGAAACCGTCACGATACAGGCGGTAGGCCTGCGAATAGATGCCCTCGTAGTTGAACGGGAACATGCGAGGCGACGAGATCTCCTTGACCTCGAAGGGCAGCCAACGGCGGTTGCCCGTAGCATCGGAGAGAAACTGCACGTTGTTACCTGTACCGCAGAACGAGGCCAGGTGACGTCGGTGCTCATGGTAGCGGCCGTAGGCAGGACGCTCGTCGACCGCGGGCATCGTCACCGCCGACTTCAGCACGTTCAGTTCCTTGTTGGACATCGTGTCCAACTCCTCGTAGCACACCAACCCATATTGCGTCAGCGCCAGCAGGTCGTCCTTCGTCATATGGCTCGAATTGGTCTTGATGCGGAAGTAGGCACGCAGCTCGGGCGGCAGCAGATAGGTGAACCATGTCGTCTTATACGAACCCTGTTCGCCGATGAGCACCAGGATGACGTTGTTCACCACCTGCGGGTTTATCCATCCCGCCACCATGCCCACCAGCCACTTCTTCAAGCATTGCCAGAACATGATCTGTTCCTTCACCTCGCCCTTCACGCTGACGCTCATCGCCAGCTCCAAGATGTAGTCGGGCTTATCCTCATTCCAGGGCGGCAGACGACTTAAATAGAATCGGAACGGGTCGAAGTCCGGCACGTAGTCGGAATCGATGACGCGCTGGATGTCCTGCACCCGCACCGTCTTCTGCTGTGACAGTTCTTTCCATAGCGAGTTGACGATACGGTCGGTAATGGGTTCGAAATAGCTTTTCGGCACATCCGACTTAGGTTTAGCCTGCACAAAGTGCATCAATCCGTTCTCGTCCTCCTCGAAGTCGGGTTCTTTGTCTATCACATGGCATTCCACGCGCCCCGTCACCACATTGTAGCGCAGGAAGACGCGTCCGTCCAGAAACTCTTGGATGTCTTGCACCGACGCCATCGTCTCCTGCCACGAAGGCTTGTGTTCCTTCGCACCCTCCTTCCTTTTCTTCTTGGGTGTTTTTGCTTCCATCTGTTTTTATCCTTTGGTTTTGACGGCGCAAAATTAAATAAAATCAATCAGATGTCTCGGTGTTCTTGTCAAATTGAGCATGTACTCGCCTGCGGCGTTCCATTCCTCCATGAACTCGTCTTCAGTCTGATAGTTTCTCATGTTCTCCACAATCTTGAACAGCTTGGAAACTCGGATGTCATAAAGCTCGTCGGGCTTCATCCAACACCCGTTGACACCATGTCTCTGAATAAAGGTTGTCATACCTTTTTGTTCTTTAATTTGTGTAAATAACTTGTTCAGCACATTCGATGCTAATCCTTCTCCTAATTTAGGAGTCTTTTCTCTGTAATACATAAATTTCTTTTTTATTATATTAAAAATAATCTTTAATACAATCTAGGTGTTATCCTGAATTGCGCTGCAAAGTTACACAAAATAAAACAAACAATCCTGATGATATATTCGTCAGGATTGTTAATAACTTTAACTAAAAACTTTTAGAAGGCCGCTTGGAGCAAGGAATATCGGTCTGACAACTCCAAATTCGTATATCGGAACACGGCGCCCGAACCCTCACGGTGCAGGCCCGCCGCATAGTAATTGATCTGCACTTTGGTCAGCATGTCCACATGCGTCTTGCGCGCCAGTTTCGATGTGGCCACCTCATAGAGCGGCCGATATACATTGTCGCCCCGTTCGTGGTCGTACAGGCACACGGGACGGTCAATCCCGCAGTACTCCAGCAGCAGGCGAAGCTTTTTGTTATACACCTGCCTCTCGTATTTAGGGTGATGGCACATAAAAGCCAGCTTGGTGCGCCGGATAATCTCCAGGGCCGCCGGTATCAAGGGTGTCTGAATCTCCTGGTTGGTAGATTGCGATCGTGCCGTCTTCGAGGGGATGTAGTGGATATACGGAATGCCTTCGTCTGACACCGCCACTTTGTCCATCGTGAGCCGTAGCAGATCCCCGATGCGACAGCCCAGCGCACAGTTCAGCACAAAGACATCCTTCACCCATTGCAGTTCAGCAGGTACGCTGGTTCTCATCACCCGCCTCAGTTCCTCGGCTTTCAAGAAAAAAGGAGCATCATACATCACATGCATGATGCTCCTTCGCTTTTCAAAGGAAATCTTCTTAAAGGGCGAGCGACGAATCTCGCCAGTGTCTTCCAGTTCGCGGAAGAAAGCCTGCAGTGCCTTCAGGTCGTGGACCACCGTCGTGTCCTTGCATCGTCGTCGTGGTGCATGCCTTCCCTCCCCCTTCGGATACAGTTCCGGAAATCTTGCCACATACAGATACTCGTCGTAGATAAATTGCCGGTATTCCAGCAGCAGGTCTGAAGAAAACTCGCGCGCACTGATGCCCGACAGGCCCTTGATCATCAGGAACCGCTGCAATTTCCGCGCCTTCCCTAATAATACCGCATAGCGCCCATCGCCGATGACACCATCGCGATGAGCCTCTTCGATATACCGCAACACCCGTTTGTAAACAGGCACGCCCTGATGGGCCTTCGCCGTGCCCACATCCTCCGTCATCACCCGCTGCACCTGCGTTTCGAAGATCCTGCTGTTCATGTCCATCCGCTTCAGTTGCATCAAGGTATAGGCCTTGCACATAGCCAGTTTGTGATACTCCAACTCATTGTGCAGCCGCAAATCCCGAACAGCATCCTCAGGTCGCGCCTTGATGCCTGTCGAGTGGTAAAACGTCTGTCTGCCGTCTCGCAGGCAGAAAAAAATAATCGGGGCCGCTCCTGGAGCAGCCCCGTTACACATCGTGATTGTTTCCATAGCTTTCCGTATTTATATATGTCTCATATAAAAAACGTATGGAAATGGGAAAAAGTATGATTCTTCAGTCGTTATCCAAGGATATCTTCAGGTGAAATAGGCTCATAGGGTCCATCTTTTACCTCCAGGATGACGGTACCCGATTCCAGGGATCGTACCGTATGCCATTGACCTGCAGGGATGTTAAGAGCCACGGTCGGGCTGTTGGGTGACAGCACTATCGCTTCAGTGCAGATACGTTCCAATTCGTCATAGAATTCCTCTACAATACGGCCCCGCAAACACACCACGGTCTCTGAGGTGTGCCGGTGACGATGGATGGGAACCACGCTGCCAGGCTCAATCGCATTCAGCATGCGCTGTGAGGTGTCATCGACCGAATTGCGCAGGTCGAGGTTCATGCGCAGGCGAGGGGAGCCTTGGGCTTGGGTGGTCAGGGTGTCGAGGAGAGCTTGGGTGATTTTCATACTTTAATACTTCCTAAGCACTATTTCAAATGCTTCTGCATAATTTAATTGGAACTGACTGCCGCGATAAGCCGCCAATCCTGTGATATAAGCCTCAGAACGCGGATGTGGATAAGGTCGCATCACGCCACGATACATACTCAGTGCTTTCACCTTGGCTTGCACGCCATCCGGTCCCACTTCCACATAACAGTTCGGTGTAAACTGCTCCATGGCGCTATTGATGGCCCACTCCGTACAACTGGGCACTTCCATGTACCAGAACTCCTTCAGCGGCTTTACCTCTGGCCTGCGCTGTGCCAAACGAATAGCCTCCTGACAAGCCATCGAAGTCTGCAGGTGGTCATTGTTTGTATCTGCCGGATGATGCGTGATCACAATGTCCGGCTGCGAATCCAGGATGGCCTTCTCGATGTGCTGCACCAACTGGAGATGTGGCACGGTGTTCATCTCGATATTCGGGAAGTTGCCCTCATATTCCTTGCTCACACCAATATATGCCAATGCCGCATGCGTATCATCATCCAGTTCCTTATCGTCAGGGCGAAAGGCCCGAGCCTTCGCCTCTGCTGACATGATACACACATCCACCATATTCCCATTTTGCGTCCACTTATAAATTGACGCGCCACAACCTAACACCTCGTCATCAGGATGGGCAACTACTATTAAGTATTTCATTATATAGTTTATTTGTTATTTGTCTCTATTATATTCACTCCCCTCTTATCGCTCCTCCAATTCCGTCTACCGCAAAATAGCAGAAGAACTTCACGCTATCAACAGGGAATATCCTCATATGGTGGCCAAAATCCTTCAGTTTGCGAAATGTCGAAGTAAGCTTACCTCCCATATACGATCCAGAAACCTTCCTTTCTCTATTATGACCGAAGTTGCCAGTTTCCAGCACGAACTCGATAATCTTCTCCGCCTTCTTAGACCACTTTTTATCAGAAGAGTACATCGGCATCGCCCCTACCGGCATCCCGAACCAAACAACTGCTACTGCAGCAAATGCTTTCCACTCACTCATCAGTCCCATCTTCCGAATCCAATCTTCCAACAATTCACAATTCAGGGAGTCCCTGTAAGTCCAAAGCAACCTACACCAGTCACATATTTGCCTTAATCCTATACCCTCAATATAGAAATGATGCAGTATATGTGTAAATACAAAGACTACATCGTTATTTACACTAGGCAGAAAAATCTGCGTGCTACCATTTAGCCAGCTTCTAACACTACCTCCATAGAACACATCTTTCTGGGCTTCATCAATACCTATATCTACACGATTAGACAGTCGACTATGCATCGTTCCGTGTAGTTCTACCACATAGTCGCCCTTCAAAGTCATTCCTATATGGTTGAGCGATTTATATTCTTGTCCTGCATCTATCGCCAGCGGCAATAGCACATTCTTAGCTTTCTCATAATTCACGTCACTGAGTAGCAAATCCACGTCACCAGAAGCACGCCATAACGGTCTCTCGTAACATTGCGCTATTCCTTGTCCTTTCACCAATATGGCATACACATCCGCTTCGCGCAGCTTTGCAATCAGTTTGGCCACAAAACCATTCATAGCCTTATTACGCTGCTCTAATTGCAGTGTATCACCTACAAAACTCAAAGCAACGTCCTTAGGTATTTTAACATCAGTAACATGTTCAATACCTGCTGCAACAAGGCCAACAACCGACTGCTCTACTGCCAGTCTATAAACATCCTCGTAGTCTATTTTATTAAACTGAGAAAGCAGGACATCTTTTTCCCATAGTCCAGCCTTTGCTAATTCAAAGAATGCTTTCTGATTATTGTCCAGCTGCATCGTTACGTAATTCATTCAATATCCAAGTACACTCTTTGCCAACAAGAGCATACAGAATACAAATCACTGTATATATAATCATCTTCAAATCATAGATGATGCCAGCTTTCTTCACATACACGTACTCCAGTTCGCGACGTGTCTCAAAAACCTTTTCCATGTATTCCTTCTCATCCGTGAACTGGTCACCATAAATGAAATCATACAAAGCTGCAGGGCCGGAAAGTCCAACGGGTACTTCAGCAGCTAAGTTCCATTTCCCTGTGCGGAATAATTCAAACTGATCCTGAGCTACAGGCCTCGGACCAATTACAGACATTGTGCCATTCAGGATGTTGAGCAATTGCGGCAATTCATCAATTTTCACTTTTCGTATAAAGTGACCAAACGCAAATATCCTATCCTCGTCAGGTCTCAGTGACACCTCATTAGCAGCCTTAGCCACTCTCATGGAGCGGAATTTGTACATCTTGAAAGGCTTATTACCCTTACCAATACGATGGGCAGTATAAAATATTGGCCCCCAGTCAGAAACCAATATACCTATAATAGCAATAATCCAAAATGGACTGGTAACAATAATGCCCAACAAGGCACATATAAAATCAAATACTCTTTTTGTTATCTGATACATAATACATTATTTAGTTTACTATTGAGAAATCTGCTATTAGAATGTTGTGATCTGATAAATCTGTATTGACCACTTTTACACCCTTCAGCTTTAGTTTCTCATTATAATATATATGGTCTATTCTCAGTCTAAGCCATCCTTCATGATAGGTTTCGCCATATCCCAGACCACCTTCCCACCAAGCGTTCTTCATGCCAGCATCTTTAAGTGAATCCATAGGTGCAGAAGCGTTAAAATCGTTCATATCCCCCATCAATATCATTGGCTGTTGACTTTCAATGATTGTCTTTTTTATACTACTGATTGCTTCCTTTCTCTTTTCCTTTGCATTTTGATAATATCCCCAAAATGTTTTAACCTTGCGCATAGAATCTGTATCATCTATTTCTATCTGCCCTTCATAGTTATTTCCTGGTAAATGACAACCTAACATATATAGCGAATCTTTATCAATGAAAATTTTAGAAAAGAAACAATTGGGAATTGTTGTACTATACTTTCCTGATTCTACTAACTCATTTTTACTATAGAATACATCACCAGCCTTAATCTTAGCATTCACATCTTCTTTATAAGGATAATATTCGCTCAACATGGAATCGATTACAAAACAACTATCCAACGAGAATTCATTCAATTGTACAAAATCCGCATCTTGCGCAATGATTAATCGGGCTATTTCTTCTTGCCATTCTTTGTTCTCAATATTAGATTCACAAATATTCCATGTCAAAACTCTGAGTTGAGAGGAGGTGTTGTTATCAATGGCATTAAATGCGATAATTTTGTATTTTGTATTTACCCAGAATAATACTACAGTAATTGCAAGTACGAAAATCAGACTAAATATCTTCAACTTAGACATTTCCTTTACAACCAAGGGAGGCTAATGGCTTTGTTGGGCGTCTTCTGTTCTAAACGGCCACAATGCCTTAAACACCAAATATGTCTTATTGCTCTTGCCAAATACAAGTTTGATGGCATAATATCCACATACCACCATCCATTTTGGGAAATGCAGCACATGTTTAGCTCTTCCTTCCGATTTCTCTTCCGCAATCACCTTGGCACTATCCAGCAGTTCCTCGTCTTTGATGATATGAATGGTATTATCTACCTTCTTTTCAATCCAATCAACCATAGAAGAAACGGCTTTACGGACATTAAGAACTTCAAACTGTTGTCCTCCGCCTATTAGATATGCCCAATCAGGGTATTTCAGATAATACCTCTTCTGAATGTCACGCTTCACATCCTCTGTATATACTGGTGAAAAGCGATAGATATTCCAAGAAGAACAGATTTCCTTCAGCCGCCCTTCAGCCATTGCTTTACTCTTACCGTAGTTGGAAATAGGATTCAACTCGGTTTCTGGAGTAATCAATCCCTTCACCATACCTATAGCATCAACCGTACTGATAAAAAGCACCGGTACGTTATGCTTGGAACACGCCTCAAATAGGTTCTCAGCACAATCCACATTCACCTTTTTAAACGCTTCCAATGAAGTGTCTTCCACTCCTTTCGTGTGAGCCAATGCAGCCAGATGGATACAACGATCAATCTTGTTCTCTTCAAATACTTTGTTCACATCATCTTTAGAACCCAAATCAAGAACAATCTGCGTCAACCTGTTATCGTTAGGGTTAACGTTATCGTTTTTTCTTCGGTCAACGCCTACGACTTTATGCCCCTTCTCTATAAGTTCTTTTACAACATATCCGCCTATCATACCGGCGGAACCCGTTACCAATATCGTCATAATACTACTACTATCTTGTACCTGATTTTGATTTCCTAAATTCTGAACTCATTTGTTTCTTTATATTCCCCCATGTTCCTTTTATGAAAGGCATCGGATCTGACCAATCACTCATATCTTGATAATGAATATGACATCCTATCAATTTAAACCAATTAGGTTTTGTTTTCCAACGATTCTTGCTGTAGAAAAACCATAATGATTCAAAGCCAAGATGGCGCAAGAACTCACCTTCCTTATAATCATATTGCTTTTGCGGCAACCCAATATAACCATTCACAATTATCTCTGCCCAATTAATACCTGCCTCAAAAACAGCCTTAACACATGCAGGCAAACGAGGATTCAACTCCATTATTAATAGTTCGCCTGTACGAGGATCTTCTATGGTATCGAAATCAGCAAAACCAACCCAACCTATATCAAGAAGAAGATGATACAAAACATCAACCATCTTATCGTTCTTAACCGATTTTGCGCAACAACTACTTCCACCATTTTCAGGATACCACCTGTATTTGTATATTACAGAAGAGTTAACAAGTTCCTTCTTTTCATTCATATATAATTGAAATTCAACTTGCGCACCACCCGAAGATATATATGTTTGCAAATGGCATTCTCCATATTGCTCATAAATTCCAGGGAACTTCTCTATTAACTCTGTTTTATCACAGACCAATGTCATTCCCCGACCTCCAGCTGTATGGTTGGGTTTAATTAGAACCGGGTAAACCAAGCTGTCAATATCAGTTTCATTCAGTTTTCCTCCTTTGACAATAATAGTTTGGGGATGGGGGTATCCTCTCTTTTGACATACATCCATTAACTTGTGTTTATCAAACCCCAGTTCAAAGGTCTCGTCATCTGGGACAAGGAAATGAGTGTGTTCAAGTAGTTGTTCCCTATATTTGCTCAAAAGCTTTGTATTCTCATCACGCATAGGGATTACAGCATCATACTGTTCTTTCTTCAGGAGCTCAACTAAAAAAGCATAGTACTTGTCCACATTCTCGACATCCTCAAATAAGTAAAACTTGTTGAGATACCGTGAATTAGAGCCGTATCCGTATGGTGACTCGCCCACTGCATCAACAACATGCCCTGCTTTTCTTAGTTCTTTCACAACAGGAATAGCTTGGGTTCCGTCTCCGTATAATAATAAAACCTTCATTTTATCGAATTAACAACACCAACAATTTTCTCTAATTCTTTTCTAGAAAGATTTATATCAAATGGCATATTCAAGATTTGATTAGCCATCTGATGCTCCTTTGTAAAACTACTTGGGCAACCCAAACTGCTATGACTGAAATCCAAATCAACGCCAGCACTTATACACTCATTATAAAAGCGGTCCCGTTCTTCCACCAACACTGCATAACGACAACACACTGCATCAGACTTAATTTCAGGCTTCTTTATTAAATCATTGTTAATATGGGTATCATAATATGAATATAGCGCCTTCCGTTTTTCAAATATTTCGTCAAGTTTTAGTAGTTGCCGCATAAGAATAAAGGCCTGCCATTCAGTAAATCTATACTTATATAAATCTGTCTTTGTTGCAGATGGTGCTACATGTTCACTTCTTTGATGCTTACCCTTAGACTCCATAGTTAGGTAGTGAAAGCATCTATATGCTATCTTGTTTTTGGTAACCGCGAATGCTAGACCCCGAACTAGTCCCTTGAGTTTAAACTTAACATCACCATCTTGCCATTCTGCCGTCTTCTGGATTGCCTCAATCATTTGCTTATCCTTACTAATCAGGACACCTCCATATGGCGGCACGTTTAGCAACTTAGAAGCATTGAAACTTACGACTGCATAATCTCCAAACGTTCCGGTTTTTCTTCCGTCAACCATGGTACCCATCGAGGTCGCACAGTCTTCAATCAGCACTGCCCCTACTTCTTTGCATTTAGATGCAATCTGTTCTATATTACATGGCAGCCCGTATTGATGTGTTGCCAGAACGATTGTGTTAGGTACAATACAATCAATATAATATGAATTAAAGCCCTCCTCATCATTTTTAGTATAAACAATCTTCTTTCCAGCCAAAAGAACTGCCTCTACAACAGCAATACAAGTATATGCTGGTATAACGACTGTTCCTTGAGGTAAGCGTACTAGTACTTCATAAATGGCATCTCGAGCAGAGGGAGTAAGACATACATTCCTGTTGTCAAAAAAATCACATAATACTGTCGCACACTCATCCCTAAGCGAGGTCTTCTTTTCTGACACAAAAAGAGCTTTGAAAAGGTCACACAAGGAATAGTTAACCCGAAGACGTGGTATTAGTTTTAAACTATTCATAATACTTATGCCCTATTAACTTTCTCCATTTAATTATAAAGAAGTACTTGATTAATACGAGAGTATGCGTAAAATAGAACTTTATTTCCCACCACCACGAGACATCTGAACGGTGGAATGCTATACCCGCCAAACCTAATTTCTGAACAAGTCCATCTGGTTGCTTAAGCCCTCCTATCAGACTTCGAAATGCAGCACCTACACCAACCATCACTACACCATCATTCAGATATGGTGTTATCATTGAATTAAGAATATCTTGCTTAGGTGCTCTCAATGCAGTCCAAACTATGGTTGCTCCACTATCATTTATCATCTTGGCTATGCCTTCAATGTCATAATCTTTCAATGGTATAAAAGGTGGTGAGTAAATACCCACCACGTTGGAGCCAAACTCTTCTGTTGCTTTCTTTGTTAATGCAAATAGCGTAACTTCTGTATCTCCCAAGAAAAAGTGTTTCAACTCTGGATCTTTATCCTTTAGCAATCGAGGGAAAATATGGGGGCCACATGCTCTCTGAACCTCTTTCAACCCCCACCAATGTCCACACCAAACCAACGGAGTTCCATCTGGAGTGTTCATCAACGAATGCTCCATTACATCATAGTAACGGTCATCTCTATTTGCTATAGGAACAGTTCTCAGAGTAGAAATACACACATATCCTTTCTGGCCATTATGGATAAACCCTTTAATGCTTTCAATGGCCTTATCCTCATCGGTTACTGAAATACGTGTCCTCCCTATGCGAAAGAAATCGCAACCTTCAATATATTTGTCTTCACTCATTATCTATTGTACTTTTTGATTCCTGCTTAGAACAATTCTATTTTTTAAATTCTTCCACACGGGACTTTTCCTCATCTGCATATAGCTATTATTTTCTATACAAATCTTCCCTTTTTCATACCCTGTATATGTTACGAATATATCTTCTCCAACTAATTTAACATTTTTCAAAGTATTCTTTAGAACCTCGGAATTTGATTTGACTAAAAGATAATTTTCTCCATACTCACATCCATTATTGCTAAGTTCATTACCCTCAAAACGTATTCTCCCCTCAATAATATTCCCCTGAATCGAGTTTCCAACATTTGAAAGGCCCACCGTACTCTCAACACTCTTAACTCGTCTAGCAGAAATAGCGAAGCCATGAGCTATATTAGCAATTACATTTCCTGTAATCTTCACATTTATGGCACCATCATCTAGAAAAATTCCTCTATTATCACCTGCACCTGCAAAATCATGTATATAGTTATTTCTTATCTCCAAATTGTCATTTAGTGTATTAACATAAATAGCGCCATTGTCCATCAGCAGATTGTAGGGAGCACTTTCTAAAAATGAAGGGGTAAAATAAAACTCATTATTTTCTACCATACCTGAGGATTTTACACTATTACCTTTTGAAAAATAGACTCCTAATGTCAGGGCTCTACCATAGAAATCCTCAAAGGTATTGTCTTTTATCAAGTAATTCATTCCAGATACTACCACACATGATGGATTATCAAGCAATTGTCCGCATTTTACCCAAACATTGTTTTTTACAGTAAGATTACTGCAATCTTCGTCTGTTGTTACCACCGTAGAATAACAATCCGTGAATATACACCTATCTATTGTCACATTATTCGTCGCTTCTGCTGCCACAGCTTTGTTACGTAGAGCAGAAAAAATACAATTGGTCATTTTTACGACATACGCTTTCAATTCTTTAAACTTTACTACAGCCCCTTCTCCACTGCCACCTATGAACGTAAGGCCACTGATTTCAACCTTAGAAAACTGGCAATTCTGAGTGACAAAGAAAGATGATGAAGAACAGACATTATACTCATCAGAAAAAGTATTCGTTATTAATAGTTTATATCGAGGATACGTTTTATTATACACATAATCAAAGTTTACATCATATTCCCCGTATTTTTCCCGATACCGTGTGTTTGGAGCAGAAAAATAGATGTAATCATTTTCAATTTTTTCTATCATATATAAGCCGCTTGTGTACCATTTTGTCAATAGAAGATATCCTCCTTCTTTCACCTCAAGATTATCGTTTCTTTTTAGACGACACAATTTCTTATTAATATCAACTATTGACACTTTTTCTGGAGAGTTATAAATGTCGCTCCATATATTTACATCTTGATGACCATTAATAGTAGCGTTGTATGGGGTTATCCGTCTATACTCTACTGGCATTGATACTAACACCGCGCTTTTCCCACTTATCTTTACGGACAATCCTGGTTTGTGAATATCTTTTAATAGCAGCTGTTCATCTGAAAAGTAATACACACCTTTGCGTATAAAAACATCTACATTACTGCCACTATTTAATAGTTCTTTAATTGCTACTGCAAGCCTATCAAAATCGCTTTGGTTCTTAACAATTAGTTTACTTGCATTAACAGTATGGTTTAAGGTGAGTATTATCACTATACTCAGACATGTTCTTTTGAAGTCAAACCACATCATTGAGAATCTTTAACATGTTTTCTTCAAACACTTCATCAGTAAACTCTCTAATCAATTTCTTTCTTCCATTTTCACCCATTTGCTGTCTTAAATCTCCATTAACGATGAGCTTTTCCAAGCAACCAGCTAGCAATTGTGCATCTCCAGCTTTAACTATTAGCCCTGTTTTACCGTCATCCACAATATCAGGTATGCCACCAATAGTTGTAGTCACAATAGGTTTACCCTGTTCCATTGCTTCAAGAATAACCAGTGGGAAGCAGTCGTTCATGGTTGGCAAAACAAACACATCTGTATTTTTGAACATTTCGTTTTTCTCTTCATCGTACTTCCTTCCAAGATATTTAACATTATCATTCAGTTCTCTTTTTACAACTTCATCATGGAAGCGGTTTGCATCTATCTCTTTTGTCTCACCACCTACAAAGTAACAGATAAACAAAACCCCTTTATCATTAAGTATCTTCAATGCATCAAGCAGTATTAATACTCCCTTGCTCTCAATTAGATTACTCAGAAACAATAACCGTGGCAAACGGTTGTTTTCAAATTTCATGTTCCAGTGATCAGATTTAGTAGTTGTACCTGTCGAACCACCATTATTGTTAAGGTTTTCATTTATTTTGATACCATTCGGACAAACAAAAACATCTTCTTTCTTGACAACTTTCTTTATGTCTTGATAAAGATACCACGACAATAAAATCACCTTGGCATTCTTATAGCAAAGCGGCAACAGCCATCTATATGGCCACCTATCTACATCATTCGTCATTCCCTTATTGTGCTGATGAATGACTATCTTCTTCCGAAACAGTTTAGTCATCAGCACAAATGGTGAATCTTTCAGAAAGCCACTTCCATGACATGTAATTGCAAGATAGCAAAGGGCATAATCCTTAGTCAGTAGATACCAAAATTCCTTAAACAGAGCAAAAAACAACCTGAAAATCTTGATAGGATTATTTTTCCCTATCTCTTCCATAGATCTCGACGTTCCTAGGTTGACCCAGTCGCAGTCGAAGGCATCATTGATAACCTTACTTTCTTTTATCTGCTGACTAACAACCGCACTGCCGTGAATTGGTGGTGGCAAAGTCCCAATAAAGAGTATACGAGGTTTTCGGTTCTTCATGATTACAATTTAAGATGAAGATATTTGTTTAATTTGCGCCTTATTAACCCGAAAACTCTATTTTTTAAATAGAAATCTCTATCAAAACTTGTTGGAACAATTTCCTGAGGTTCCCCTATTTCAAAAGGAAAGCGTTCTGAATCTATCAAGATTTTACTGAGTGGTCTTTCTGTCTCTGCCACTTCTTTATGATTGGCACCGGCTACTCCAATATCTGCGGACAAATTTGTGAAAGGCATTAGACAATATGCCTTCTTCAATGCCATTGTATAATTCATAACAATATCCCAGGAGTGATAATTCTCTATATTATTGTATACTTGATTATAGTAAACCTTTTGTAATTTTCTCTGAAAAAAATCATCATAATAATCATGATAGTCTTTAGATTTTTGAAAAGAAGGCCAGCGATTCATATCCCTATCTAATGAATGCCATCTGTCTGCCCAAGTAGCCCATCCATATATATCTGCAAACCTTGTAGGAAAATAACTCATGTTCTTTGGGGAAGACTCCGGTAATGCGTTATTACCAGACACCATCCACACTTTCCTGTTTTCTCTGTATTTCTCTATTAAGAGTGACATGTATTCATAGAAAGAAGGACAAGTAACAACATCTTCCTCAATAACTATACCCTCCTTCACATTATCAAAAAACCAATCCAATGATCCCCATAATGATGTAAAAACATCTACGTATTTATCTCTAAAAAATGTATGTAGATCACAATCCCAATCAATTTCCTTGATAAAAGATCGAACTTCCTCATTCCTCTTAATCTCGTCCGGACGGTCATCTCGTGCCTTGTTGCTATAAAAATACAGCTTCTTTGGTTGTGCCTTTTTTATAGCTGCAAACGACTGGCTCGCATATTCTGGACGAGCAAAAGTTATAAATAATACTGGGGTATTAAACATCTTATACTTTATCTTTTGAAAATATCTTCAATAGTTTTATCTGGCTGATAACCTAAAGCACCAAAAAGTTTAGAACCATTCAATCTCAAACTTCGAATATCGCCATCTCTTCTCATAGACTGTCCAAAGTATTCATCCTTACAGGGCACACCATAAATAGTGAACAATCGCTCAATCAAACCACGAATGCTCAGGAACTCTCCTCCACCCACGCAATATAAGCCTGACGGGATCATAGCATTAATGGCTTTGTCTACCGTCATAATCATCTCTTCCAGTGTAATGAACTGACGAGTCTGAGTGCCTGCACTGAATTTAGGTTCTTCTACTGGTTTTCCAGCAACATAGTCTTGTAAATACTTCAATGTATAGGGCACAAGACGGGTTCCCGGTTTCAAATCATCTTCCGAGAACATATTGGGTAGGATGAAATGATATACAGTGAAGTCAGCATTAAAATCACGCATAAAACGGCCATAGAGGCGTTTTGAGAGTGCATAATCATTGCTAACAGGGAGAGGTGAGCAAACGACTTCCTCTTCATTGAAAGCCTTTCCATCCTCATCGTTAATGCCAATCTCCATATATGAGCCAAACGACACATAGACGCCTTTGTAACCAGCTTTCTTCAACCCGAGAGTGATATCAATGGGGGCTGTTACATTTAAAGCATACATCAATCCTGAATCAGTATTCAATGCTGCTTGTACACCAGCACCAGAGGCATAGATAATCACATCATAGGTTTTCATGGCATCATAATTCAACTTTTGCTTTAACAAGTTGGTCTCATGAAACTCATCACAGTCATAGCCTTGTGGTGCGTCTAAACCATATACCGTAACTTTGGTATCTGGACGACCATAAAAGTATTTGGTAAGCGCAACAGACAGCATTCCATTTGCGCCAATTATTGCGATATTCATTATCCTATAAATTTTTCAATTTCATCAACACAGATTGAATAGACGTCTTCTTTCTGATAACGCTTGTACCAATCAGACGTTAGAATAGCGCAATTCTTTGCATCCAATCTCGGTTTCCAACCCAAACGGGTTTTAGCCTTAGTGATATCCAGCATCAACAGGTTTGCCTCATGAAGTGCATTAGGATCTGACACATCCTTCAGCTCTCCATAACCGAAGTTCTCAATCATGGCTAATGCTACCTCCCAAACAGTAAGTACTGACTCCTGCTCAGGGCCAAAGTTCCATCCCTCACAATACTCAGTAGGGTGCTCCCACATCTTCTGGGCAAGCAGCATATATCCACTAAGCGGTTCTAATACGTGCTCCCAAGGGCGTACAGCCTTTGGACTACGAATCTCAATGGGTTTATCAGCCTCCAAAGCCCGGATGCAGTCAGGGATGATGCGGTCTTTCGCCCAATCACCACCACCAATCACATTACCAGCACGTACACTAGCAAGGCTTACATGATGTTTCTTACCATAGTCCTCAGGATTAAAGAAGCTCCTACGCCAGCTCTGTATGGCTATTTCGCATGCTCCTTTTGATGAACTATATGGATCATATCCACCAAACGGATCATCCTCCTTATAGCCACGCATCTGCTCCTTGTTATCATAGCACTTGTCTGTGGTTATCATAACTCCAACCTTTACACTATCCGTTGCACGGATGGCCTCCATGATGTTGATGGTACCCATCACGTTGGTTTGGTAGGTATCAACTGGGATTTCATAACTTAGACGTACCAGCGGCTGTGCTGCAAGGTGGAAGACAATCTCTGGCTGGTACTGACGGAAGTTTTCTTTCATCTTTTCTCCGTCACGGATGTCAGCACGGATGTCTGCTTTAATCTTCTTACCAATGCCGGAGAGCACAAAGTTGTCCTTCTCTGAATAGGGTTCCAGACCTACGCCTACCACCTCTGCTCCCAGTTCATGGAGCCAGATGGAGAGCCAGCTGCCCTTGAAACCAGTGTGTCCAGTCACAAGGACCCGCTTGCCTTTATAAAAGTTGTTGAATATATCTATCATATTTTACTTGATTGTGTAAGCAATTGTATCAGCAGGATCGTAAAGCTTGTCTGTATAAGCTAGCAGAATAAAGTCCTTGTCACTATTATTCACAACGATGTGAGCCACATTATTGGGGATAAAGACAGTTATAGCCTTTTCTAAGGACATCTCTATATCACGACGTTCATGCGTTTCAATGTCTTCCAACTTAAGAACCGCACTTCCTTCAATAATGGTGAACCACTCCACAGCTTCTGGGTGAAAATGACCACCTTTGGCTTGTCCTGGCTTTCCCATTGTAAGATATACTTCCCCGGTATTGGAAGGAATACCTTCCTCTGTTCCGGTTATGGCTTTCAAGAACCAACCACGGTCATCAGAAATCAATCTTCGCTGAATGATATGAACTTTATCTATCTGACTCATCTTATTCGCCTTTCTGCATTCGGTTACGGTACTCAAGGTTCGGAATAGCACGTTCCCATCGTTTCCAAGGAGCTTTACCTGCCTCAAGCAGTTTCTCCAGCATGTTCTTCTCTCGGATATTGTCCATACATTGCCAGAATCCTGTATGGATATAAGACATCAACTCTCCTTGTTTTGCTAATGTTTCTAGTGGTTTGCGCTCAAAGACACAAGCATCCCCATCCAACAAATCAAATATAGCGGGTTCCAATACCATATAACCAGCATTGATGGGAGCACCATCGCTGGCATTCTTCTCACGGAAAGCCTTAACTGCACCATCTTTGATGTCCAGAACCCCTTTTTCTTGTGCCATTTTCACTGCTGTAAGGGTAGCAATCTTTCCATGGCTCTTATGGAAGTCCAGGAGTTTATTGATGTCAACATCGCAGACACCATCTCCATAGGTCATAAAGAATGTTTCATTGCCAACATACTCCTGCACACGCTTTATACGGCCACCAGTCATCGTATTGTAACCTGTATCAACAACCGTTACCTTCCACGGCTCCAATTTGCTGTGATGAACTGTCATTTCATTCTTCCCGTCCCTGAAGTCAAAGCTTACATCGCTGTTGTATAGGAAATAATTTGCGAACCATTGTTTGATATACTCCTGCTTATAGCCTGCACAAATGATAAACTCGTTATGCCCAAAATATGCATACTCCTTCATGATATGCCAAAGAATGGGCATGCCACCTATTTCAATCATTGGTTTAGGCTTAAACTGACTTTCCTCGCTAATACGAGAACCAAAGCCACCTGCTAAAAGAACTACTTTCATATATGTTTATTATTTATAGTTTATTATACTCTCAAAATCTTCAATTACCATTTTTGCACGATCTATCTCAGAATAATCGCCATTTCTTATATTATCATATCCATTCTTAGCGACCCTATTTCTTTCATCAATATTCTGAGAATAGAACCTAATCTTCTCCAATAAATCTTCTTTACTAGAAAACAACAGAGCATTCTTTCCATCAGAATATAATTGTTTCGTAATAGGTGTTATGGGGGCAGCAATTAAAGTTCCCATAATAGGGATTTCAAAGCAACGGCGTGTATATTCATCTCTGTTTTTAGCAGAAAAGAAAGCCAATGCTATGCCAACTTCTTGAATTAATTTTTTATAATCCTTACCATTCGCACCAGGATGGAGATTAGTTAAGGGCCAATGATTCTTAGCAAAACATTTATCCCAACCACCATTATAATACACATGAAGGTTTACACCGTTATTAAACAGGTAGTCAAGTATTTCTATTCTATCATCGGGTTCATAATGTCCAATAAAGGCTACTTCATTTTTCTTCTTGTCAAATATATCGTCAGACAATTCCTGCAAATCAGTTTGAGAGTTATAGTGCGACATAAAGAGTTTTGACTTCTTTGCCCCTAATTGATAAGCCTCTTCTATATTAATTCTCCTGTAAACATAAGTTATATCTGTATATTTAATACAAGCCAAATAGTGCATGCTTTTTATATAACGTTTCCAACCTTTCTTGAAAGGATCGTCGTTATGATATATTGCTATTGGCATATTCGGATATAACTGTTTCAGTTTTTTTAGGCATCTAGACCAGATATTCTCTACCCGGTATAGAAACAAGGCATCTGGTCGCTTTTCTTTAACAGCTACCAATAGTCGTTTCTCATTCTTCGAACAAAGTGCAAGATTATAGGGGCGATCTTCACCCAGTATTAAACATATCGCCTCATGACCGTTTGCCGAAATGCCGTGGCATAAGGCCTCCTGATACATTGGAAATTTATAGGTACCAGCCACAAGAATTTTCATAAGTTCAAATTTATTAAATCACCTAACAGCTTATTATACTTTTCAGGTTTGAACAAGCCAAATCCTCCTGACGGATAAAAAGTCATTTCCCCAAAATATATTTTTTCATGTATATAATACAAATCAACCCGAAGAAAAGGTTCATTTTTTGATAGAATAGAAGCTATTTCTAACATCTGATTATATGACTTTGGTTTTTCCAAGAATTTTCCCGAAAAAGACGCGTTCTGATTAAGTCCAATAAACTCTTGATGCTTCCATTCCCTATCATAAAAATCAATGGTTTCTGAAGTGTTCCTATCTCTGATTACCTGACAGTAACGAGGTACTCCATTAAAGCAATAGAATTTGTAATCAATCAAATCAATATTTTCGCCATCTGTCATATATTGTTCAGCTATAATTCGACGTTGAACATTCTTATATACCCATTCACGTCCTGCATTATACCCACTTCTATGAATAGCTAAAGATAATTTCTGTTTGGCAGATTCCACATCAAGTATATTCTTGTCGTGACAAATCACAATACCTCCACTGTCATGAGTTGTCTTAAGTACGAATTGCCGTGGAAGACTTTTAAAATCTATCTCTTCAACATTATCCCACACCCCAAGCGTTGGTATAATATAATCATTTCCAATTTTATCAGCCACATATTTTTTTGCCTCATATTTGTCAACCATTTGAGTCATATACGGAGCTCTATGGTTCAATTTTAGCCATTGCATCTTTTCTTGAAAAGTTGTGGGGCTTTTCAAGTTAGGCCACTTACCATAATGTTTCAGAAACTTAATTTTCAAATATGTATTATCAGAAAGCAAATTCTTTAGGCCAGACCGCTCCAATAAACTGAATAAATTAATCATATTCCTCTTTCCTCACAATTATAACTTTTAACATTTTGATAAAATAATCACTGTTTTTATCAAAATGTGATTCACATAAAAAATTAGATAGATGTAATCATTTTCCTATCGATACAAGTGATTGTAACAAGCCCTTTCTTTCGTAGGATTCGCAAACCTTACCTTAGGGTTCAAAGGCTATCTTTATCCATACGATATATGAATCGCTATAGAAAATTTAAGTTCACAACAATTGATTACCTCAAGAATGGTCCTTATACCTCCATAAAAAAGGGAATCTTGTGGTTCCTGCAAATTCATCCCACAACAAATATTGTCTAGCAAGGTCACATTCAACTCGCATATATTCCTCACTCCTTCGTCATATAATCTCCAAAATGAATGTCTAGGAAACTATAATAATTTATCATAGCGATCGCATTATGTTATATATAAAGCGGAAGGTTCGCATTTTTTATAGGCCTATTATTAGATCCTATAATTGGGCATTCAAGATTCACAAATGAGTAGCCTACAGCAGAAACATAGGTTTAAACATTCGAATATAACTCAGCAAACAACTCTTGCTAATTATGTCTGCAAATCTATTTTTAGTGCAAAAATTACCTGCTTTTAATAATCTCATAATTGGTGTTTAGATTTTGTTTTCTTGAGTTTGCTTCTGAGAGTAAATAACCAAAAGTAATTACCAAATATATTGTATCCCCCGCATAAAATACCTGCGAAAAGAAAGATTTAGCAAGCCAAATCAATAATCCCGACAAGAAAATCATCTTTTCATGTGAAGACCAATATCTTTTATTCATAAAGAATGCGTGAAAAAGAGCAATAAAAAAAACAAGGTAGAACGTAACTCCTAACAAACCCTCGCCTATAAGAAGCTCTAGCCAGTCATTATGTGCATCTCGTTCGAGCAGTTCGAAGGAACCAGCAAATTTATATCCGAAAATTTGTTCCATTGGTTCTTCTTGAAGCCAAAAAAGAAAAAGTGTTTCATACATATAATCGCGGCCACTGGCATTTCCTGCAGATGTAGATTCCATTTTATTTTGAAAATTTGTGTTATGTGTCATAATATAGTAAGTGATAGAGGACAAAATTACTACTACGATTGGTATCAGTAATATGGTTTTTTTCTGTCCTTGCATGAAACGATAGTATAGATAAATCAACACCAATATCATAAGACAAATAATAGCACCTCTTTTAGCTGACAAAATCACTAAACCAAAGACAAAAAATAATAGAATATTATTTCTTTTAGTGAATCCACGCAAACACAGCATTAAATAGAAAAACATCAGAGCATAACTTCCATTAACAGAAGAACCTTTATCATTAGTCTCAAGTTGGGTGAAATCGTACATATAATTAATAAAGGCCAACACAAAAAGGAACAAAGCCAATTTATCCAATTTTCTACATGTCAATTCTCTAGACATAGTTGTGACATAGGCGACAAAAAAAGCCATCAAATTTCTGACCATCGAGGTCATAATGTGAGAAGTGTTAACAACACCATCCACATGCATCGCTGTTTTAGGTGACACCCCCCAATCATAAATTGTTAAAAGACAAAACAGAATGATGATATGACACAAAAATTTGCCTGATTTGTTTTTCAAATTGTAGTAGGATATATATGACACTAGACATACAAACAGAAAGGCAAGCAGAATAAGATAATTAAATGGATAAAATGAAGTTATGAATGACGCCGCATTCATTATCAAATATAAAAATAGCACTGCTACTATCCAGCTTCTCTTATCTTTCATGAATTATTTTTTTAAGTAGTTTGTCGTTAGTTTATTAAACACCACATCGTATACTTCTATCCTAAATCTATGTCCAAAAATAGAAGGAAATATTATAATAGGAAGAAAAATAATTAGCACATAATACATGGCATAAAGAATATCGCCAGAAAGTGATTTAGGAAATAGAGGAATGACACAAATTGCAAGGGGTAGTAGAAGCAGACATACTTTCCATGCCTCAATAACAGATTTAATAGCTGCCTTTTTTGATACATCAATCTTGATGGCTATAAATGCCAATTTTACGAACACTACTATTGCATTAGCTACGATTACTGAAATAGCGACACCTGCAATATCCCAATTAGCACCAACAAACACACCAATTACTTGCAATCCCAACTGCAACAGTCTGAAGAAAAATTGTTCCTTCGTTAACCCCAAACTGCGTAAATAACAGTCTGATAACCTCGCGTCAATATTAAACACCAGAGCAATTGAAAGCAGACAAAACACCAAACGAAGATTCAACCAATCAACTCCCAAAAACACCCTTATAATAAGGGAACTATTTAATATAAACGATAGAGCAAGGAGTGCAGACAGGATATTCATATAGTATAATGATCTCGTGAAAGCTGCTCCTAACTTTGTTTTTTCATCCTGAATTCCCGACAAGATAGGAAACAATACAGTATCAAAAATACCGTTTATTTTTCCCGATATTTGAGTAACAAACTCCTTGGGACGATTATAGGCCCCCAGCGATTGAACTGACAACAAGCGAGCCATCAACAAACGATCAACTTGTAAAGCCAAATCACGAACGATGCCACTTGCAGTGAGCCAGCCACTAAATCGAAAGATAGATTTGAATATTTCATAATCAAACTCGAGGGCAAAGCGAGTGCGGGCAAAAAGCCAAGAAACAACCATCAATAAAAATGCCGTCAATATAGCTCTTGTCACAATAGCGTAAAATCCCCAACCCTTATACGCCAAATAAATGGCTACAGAAGATGATATAATCAATGCTATCAGATTCACAACACCCATGGTCAGGAATTGAAGTTTTCGCTGGAGAATGCTCAAATTCACTGATGCCAGACTATTACATACCAATGTGATTGACATTAACATCAAAGGCATTTTCAACTTACTGTCCACTATAAGTTTAGAGAGAAAACCTGCAGTAAAACAAAGAATAGCCGCTAGAATAACCCCAAAGCCCAAACTAATAGTAAAAGCATTGTTAATATATTTGCTGTCAATTGTTTTCTGTTGAATCAGTGCTGAACCTATTCCTGTATCTGAAAGGCCTGTAAAAATAGCAGTTACAGCAGTGATTGCAGCATAATAACCAAAGTCTACTTGCGACAACAAACGTGACATGATGGAGAACACGACCACTTCCAAAACACCTAATCCTATTGTCACAAGGGTTTGGTATGACACCCCCTTTATCACTTTTGACGAGTTCGAATTACTACTCATAATCTAATCAATACCAATAATAGTCACCACCGTGATAAGGTACTCTTTCCTCTTCTGGTGGCAACTGCATATAGTTCCCATAGTAATGACGAAGAAATGCATCATACTCCTTTATGACCATAAGTTTGCAGCCCTCAAAGTCAACATCAATGTACTGTTCAAAGTATTCCCGTGGAAAAAGGGAATCATCAATTCTTGGGCCCCAAACGATAAAGTTTTTTTTGCCCTCATAGAAGTCGAATGAGTTAAGTCTGTGCCTTACATATTTTTGAATAATCCAGTCATGGAAAGGTATTCGTGGAATTTTTGAAAAAGGCAAAATTTTAAGAAGAAAATATTTGAACAATATTATTTTTCTTCTTTTATAAAGCAAAGGTTCATCGTCTTTTACAAACTCTATATACGTCAAATTATCATCAGTAAACCCTACAATGGGATAAACATCTATATTCACACCATAGGTTCTCGCCCTTATACCAACGGTTCGATAAGTAGGTTTATATATTAATCTGCCAAATGAGTTGTCATAGTGAGGCTCTGTATCAATGTCACAGTATTTTATAGTATCTGATCGAAACATTGATTTCAATTTCTCCAAATTGGGAAGCGTCATCATAATATCAACATCATCATCCCAAGGTATGAACCCTTTGTGACGTATGGCACCAATAAGGGTACCGGCACTCAACGAGTAAAAAATGTCATTTGTACGACAAAAGGTGTCAAATTCCTTTAGCATATCAATTTGTATCACACGTCTCTCCTCGAGAGTAATACTTCTATTTTTCTTCATAAAAAGTAAATTATTTCTTTTCTTTCAAATACTTCTTCGCATCCTTGAAGAATGACACGGTGCAAAGTATTGACAATATCACCACAGGAAATGCAGCAATAATAGTCACAGACTGAATGCTATACAGCGAATTCTCAGCGAACAACAGCGCTATCGGGAAGAGAATAAGCAGGATGCTCCAGAATGTACGGACTTTACGATCTGGCTCCTTATCTGCTGACAGGTGCTTATAAGAATATGATGATGCAACGTACGTGATACCATCAAGCGTTGTGCTATAGAAAGCAATCATAGTAATAACCAACATTATTAAAGCAAGCATTGGCAAAGGAAGTGTATCAAAAATTTTAAGAATTGCATCGTACATGCTTCCTCCCTCGCCAATGAAACCAGAGATATTTACACCATGCTTCAGTTCCTGAGCAAGGCCGTAGTTACCAATAATGATGAAGGACATGAAGGTACCTGCAAGGCCCCAGCCGTATGAGCCTAATACCATATTCTTAATGGTACGTCCCTTACTGATAAGAGCGATAAAGAATGGAGTGGCACAGCACCATACAATCCAATATGCCCAATAATAGATAGTCCAGTTCTGTGCAAAGCTTGTTTCACGCAATGGATCCATGTAAGTAGCTAGGCCAACGAAATTCTGAACAAGGTTGCCCATTGATTGGAAACCTGTTTCAAGAATATAGCGGGTTTCACCACCAAGGAACAAGAAATAGAACAGTAAAGCGAAGAAAAGATAAGAACAGAAAGTGGCCAGCTTAGAAATACCTTTAACACCAAACCATACGGTAATAGTATAAACTGCACAAATCAGAAGTAACAGAATCACCGCCAACCCAACTCCATCAGTTATACCAATTACTGTTGATAGTGCTTTTGAAAGCAAAGGCGTTGCCAATGAGAATGTGGTTGCAGTAGCACATACAATTGCGAAAATGGCGATTACATCAATTAGTTTTCCCCAGAAGCCATCAGACTTATCTCCAAGCAGAGGGCGCACAGCCTCAGAGAAACGCTGGCGGTCACGCTTACGAACGTGCATCATAAAACCGAAACATATTGCAAGGATGACATAGAAACACCAAGCGATAGGCCCCCAATGGAAAAGAGTGAATGTTGGAGCCCACATAGCCATACCACCAGGCATGCCCGTTACATGTGTCTCTGCACCATAAAGTGCCCACTCACAAAGAGAATAGAAAAGAATATCAGCAGCCATAGTAGAAGTAAAAATCATAGTACCCCACTTGAAATTACTAAATTCAGGCTTATCCTGGTTGCCCAATTTAATCTTACCGTACTTTGAAAATGCCACATATAGTGTCGTAGTTAACACGCCAACACCAAAGAGTGCATAATACAGGCCACAGGTGTCACCTAAGAAACCACGAACAGTATCTACGAATACTTTTGACTGCTCAGGAACGAGCATAAACACTATCATCAATACCAGAACTATAACGAACGGTATCAAAGTGGTAGGCCAATCTACTTTGGTCCTGATTTTCTCAATTGTTTTCATTTTACTATTTATTATTTAATGTTTGTTTGTTAATTGTTTATAGTTCTCTATTGCTCGGGTGTAACGATCTAAGCCATAACTACCAAAATCGTCACCACATGCCTCCTTAATAACAGTCCACTGGGCCCATAAAGTATCCCATAGGATTTCATAACAGAGGATGCGCTCTTTCACTTGTGGTGGTATATCGTCCTGGTAATATTTCCTTAAGAAATAATCTTGAGAATCTTCAGAAAACTCACTTTCAATGAATAGTGCTGCAAAATCAGCCATTGGGTCATTCATGCCGCTATATTCCCAATCAATGAGATATATTGTACCATCTTCTGCCTTAATAAAGTTTTCAGGTACAGCATCATTATGGCAAGCAGTCAATTCCACACCTATTTTGTTCAGTCGTGATTCCAAAGCCATCACTTTGGGTTTGAATTCTGTCCAGCCTTCATACATCACCGCGTTTGCTTTCGCAATGAGCCTATCATACTTTTCTATTTCTAGGAAGATATTGAACTCATTCTTTAAGCGCACATGGGAATCATGTACTTGATGGTAGATATCAGCAATCTTGCGAAGATTTTCATGGCGCTGGATTGTACCTGCGTTTAGTGTCTCTGCATTCTCCACGAAATCAGCCAGTTTAACACCTGTCTTTGCATTGAAGTACCTTATTTCAGGATTTACTCCCATCCGGCATCCTTCAAGGGCGTTGAACTCTTCATTAGTACGCTCTACCATACCCTCGCTGCCTGGGCCTGGAACTCGCAAGACATAACTTTTTCCTTCGAAATTAACTTTGAAGTTCTTGTTGCTCATACCGCCTATCTGGATTATCTCTGCTTGCGAGATATCCTTCCCAGGAAATATGTCAGTAAGATATTGTTGCAGGTTCTCTTTATCAAAGGGATCTTCCTTGCGACGGAGTGTGCGATAGGTTACTTCTTTCAGTCGCTTGAAATCCTCAGGACAATCCACGTCACCCCAAATCAAATTCTTGAAGAAAAGGAATGGGCGATCAAGAGGTTTTGTAACATCCATCAGCACATGCTCATAGTTTAAATATGAGTTGTTGCTCTTTCGCCATTTGGACAGCATCGCTTGGTATGTCTCATAGGATATACGAGAGATGCCTAACAGTTCACCTTCAAATTTACAGATTCTGTGCTTGTCCTTAGAGATCTTAGTAATAAAACCGGACTGTGATTCGATATAGCACTCATCACCACTTCCGCTTTCTTCAGTTGCAACAAGGCAGTTACCTTCTTCTATAGCCCCTAGTTGCTCCAGCACTTTTTTCTCAAAGAAGGTGTCTCCTTCGACTAACATGAAATCATCATCAATTACATCTGAAGCAACAGCAAGTGAAGCCATTGATCCAGTGAAGTCATAGTCGGCTGCTTTCAGAATGACCACATCCTCACTGCGGTACTTATCAAATAATTCAGAGCGATAGCCTACAATCAGCACAATTCTATTAACGCCAATTTCGCGCAACAAAGAAAGAGTACGGTCTATAAGACATTGATTCCCATCAAAAGCCAGCAACGGATATGGTATATCCGATTCTCGTTCTTTTCTTGCAGTAAGGATTACGGCTGTTTTCATTGTCTATCAATTGTTGTATTCTCTAGATTCCAAGCTATGCAATAGGTTTCTCCCTGACAATCAAGAGTAAATTCTGCCTTGGACTCAGCAAACGAATGCTTAGTTATATTAGTTATATCAGATTCTTTCCACGACATTCTTTTGCAAATATCCTTTAGTATTGCAGATCGGGTATCCTCTACATAACTATCATCAAATTCTCGCAATTCATCAAGGGTATCAAACTCAAAGATGTCACTGTCTGCATAACGCTTAACCTGCATCGGGAGTTCATTGATATGCTCGATATAAACATCCTCCCAGTAGCCATTTCTTACGCTATCCTTACTATATTCTATGTTCATAATCTCTCGGAATTTCCGGGAGAAAGGGTCAGTAAAGTAAACATGGCCTGCCATATACCAAGCATCATGACCTCCGACTTTGACATCCTTGATATAATCATGCTCGTCCAAGTTCAGACAATACTCCCCCGTCTGACCTTTTGCATAGCGTGCTGCATAATAGCTATCATCGGCTTTATCTAAGAATACATTTCTACTAAAATAATGGTCTGAACAGCAGATAAAAGTATCAGAAAGGCGATCTATAACGCGAATTACAGATGAGGTATTGTTATACCTATTGTAATCCTCGTTATAGACCAAGCTAACACCGAACTTATCCTGAAGATAGTCAAATGCTGCAGCCTTATACCCTGTAACAACGGTTATATCCTCCACTCCAGCCGCTTTGAGCTGCCGTATTTGCCGCTCAATAAGTACCTCTCCTTTAACTTCGAGCAACCCCTTGGGTTTCTCCAATGAAAGGGGGACAAAACGCGAGGAGGTCCCCGCAGCCATGATGATTGCGTTCATCTTGAATGATTAGAATGCAAAATTCATAATGAAATTCACATGGCTCTTTTCGTAAACAGGATTGGTGATGTACGCTACACTAAGAGGCAGTGTGAAATCATTCTTGAATTTGAGATTATAAGTATATTTCAGCTCGATATTGCAAATACTGAAATCATGCTCATATCCATTGTAGCAGCTCTTATTAAATGCAGCACCAACAGCTAATCCAATCTTATGATCATTCAAGAAATCATAATGGCCTCCAATCTCTGCATAAGTGGAATAAGCCTGCTTGCCCTCAAGATTCTTATCTGCTCCTGCAAAGAAATTACTAACAGATAAGTATGCTGGTATATTCTCTGGAGCGATAGTGATAACGCCTTCAAACCAGTGACCAGTCTCGCGACTCTTAAAATTATAGTACTGATCCTCCGGGCTGTTAGTCGTCGGATAATAGTAGTCATTCAGAGCTATTGTCAACCACTTATAGGTATAGCTCAAACCGAGATCAACCTCAGCATACTTACCATTGATGGCATAGCCTCCCATTGCATAGGCATAAAAGCCCTTGTTGGAATAGTTAATTGCAGGGAATACAACAGGAGCAGCATCATTGGTCATCATTTCCATACCTCTCCAGATGTATTTTGTCTGTAGATCAACACCCAGATGGAAGTTTGACTCAGTTAATTTTGCGCCAAAACCATTTTTGGCAGATTCTTCACTCTGTGCAAAGGCGATGGTTGACATCACAATCATTGCAAATGAAATAAATACTTTTTTCATTTGTTAACAAAATAATATGTTTATTAAATTATAATATATTTTTTACTCTTAAAATCCTGCATAACCTGAACTATAGCCTCAGAAATAGGACTATCAATGTATTTATAATCCGTACCATGTTGGATTGTTTTAAGGAATGAAACTATCTCATATCGGATACCTTCACCTTCCAACTGATAGAAATAACGTTTATTATTTGCTGGATTCTCATAACGAACCTCAAAATAGTCAGTCTTCCACCATGGTGCAGGTACATAAATATAACCCTCCGTTCCAGATATTATAAGTTCACCTTCAGACTTAACTCCTTGACCAATTTTCATTGAAGCCACTCCGTGTGGATAAATAAAAGCTATTTTTGTAAAGAGATCAAAATCGTCAGTTCCTTCTTGAATCCGGGTAGTTATTATCTTTTCTTTATAATCCGTTCCCATCAATTGAAAAATCGGCAACATTGCTGTTGGTCCCCACTCTGACATACTATTCCAAATATACGGAAAATTTTCAGCCTGACTCATTCTAAGATTTGTCTGGCTGGTACAAATTGAATCAACAGAGACAACTTCTCCGATAGCACCACTCTTTACCATCAATAGTAGCCGATAATAGGCCGTAGAATATGCGGTCTTAATTGAGTCTAACAGTACTACATGATTATTATGAGCTTTTTTTCTCAAAGAATAGAATTGCTCAACAGATAAAGCTAAAGGCGATTCGCATAGAACATGCTTTTGATTTCTTATAGCCTGTAATGCTTGTTCATAATGTAGTTTCGAACTTGAATAGATATAAACAGCATCCGAATTATCGAGAAGTTCTTGATAGTCTTTAAATAATGGAAAGGATTTAAGCTCATTGGAAAGCAAACGATTATCAAGAGAGTAGACTCCACTAATCGATGCACCATTAACGAACTTACATTCATTACAGAACTTATTTATAGCTGGCAATTCACCAACAAGACCAATCCTAACAGTACGTTTCTCAGATCGTATTTCTGAACTTGAAACCCCTTCTGTTCGGTCTAGGTATACTACCTTACAAAACTCATTGAGATAATCAAAATGCCCTTTCCAGTCAGAGCCAACGGTGAAGATATCTACATCAAATCGCTTTATGTCATCAATCTTTTGCCCTTCATACTCTTCAATAACAATCTCATCAGCCAAGCCTGTTGCCTTGACTGCCTCAATGCGCTCCATAAGAGCTTGTTGCACATTGATTTTACCTCTGGCTTGATCAAAGCCATCAGCTGTTACGCCTACAATAAGGTAATCACCTAGTGCTTTGGCCCGCTCTAAGAGCCGGATATGACCATAATGCAACAAGTCGTAAGTACCGTATGTGATTACTTTTACCATATTAGATAAAATTTTTTTCTCTTAAGTCCAGGAATGCGGCAATCAACTTATCGTAATCCTCCTTTTGCAGATAGCCAATATGACCGACACGGAAAACGGTGTTCTTCATGTCGCCACCATTAGGACAAATCCACATGCCATATTCATCTTTTATCTTCAGGAAAATTTCGTAGGCAGACTGTGTCGTGGGATGAAGTGGTGTTACGGCATTACTCAGACTTTCACTAACAATCTCAAACGGCAAATCATACTCAACCAGCTTATCACGAAAATATGCTGCTAAGTCTGCACATCGTGATATTTCCGCATCTGCCCCGCCCATAGCCTCAATCTCTTTCAATCGCACATTTATCTGACGAAGGATTCCTACAGCAGGAGTCCACGGAGTTTGACCTCGCTCCATATTTTTGAGAGCAAGTTTCAAATCAAGATACTGACAACAGCATTTCGTTTTTTTGATACGTTTCAATGCAGAAGGAGCCAACACTATCACCGCTATACCAGGAGCACATGCCAAAGCTTTCTGCGAACCAGTAATCATTACTCCTGTATTAGTTGCTGCCATATCAAATGGATCACAAAGAAAAGTGCTAATTGTGTCAACTATCAAGAAAAGATTGTTTCTTTTGCAAAAATCACTGACAAGATTTATATCAAAGTGAACACCTGTTGATGTTTCATGTTTTTGGAGCAGAAAGGCGGTATATCCTTTTCCTTCATATGGTTCAAGATGCTCTGGTTTTAAAGCCTTACCATGTTCTAGTTTTATTTCTGTGAATGGAATCTCATGTAAGGTCAAAAGCTCGACAAAACGCTGTCCAAAGCTACCGCCATTAATCACAAGAGCTTTATCATCCTTGGTCAGGCAGTTTATAATGGCTGTTTCCATGCCGCCAGAGCCAGAACATGTCATAAAGACAACTTTGCTATCTTCTGTAGCTTTTGCAAACTTTTTAACCAAGCGTTCATTCTCAAACATAGTCTCTGAGAACTCCGCTGTTCTAAAATATGGCACCTGCTCAGCACCTACTGATAGTACAGCATTACTTGACTGAACTGGTCCTACTGTAAAATTTATCATAACAAATTAATAAAATGGGCAGGTCCTTCGGAGTTAGTTGTAAAAGTGACAGGTGACAGGTGGGTGTCATACTTTGATGTAAGATGGAAGAAGGAAGATGGATGATGTTATTTTTCATCGTCATCTGCAAGCTGATTTAAGAACTGAATGGTTATGAAGTCCTCTGTGTCAAACTTCATTTATTCGAATAATAAAGGGCAGAATTGTTAGACCTTGTGGAATATCCGAAAAGAGCTCGCTTCATACATAACTTTCCTCTATATCCTATTTCACAACAGTGTTTCTATTCTTGTTTTCATCATTCCACTTTTCAGGCCATACTCGTTCTATCAGCATAACAATGCCAATAACCATACAAGTTATGGCAACAAAACCCTGGAACATATTCAAAGTAAGAAATCCAAAAACTATCAATAGCCAAGGTAAAGTCCTCATCAATAAATTTCTCTTTTCCATACGTATTTGAATCAAATTCTAGTTATTTCTTTTCTTATAAATAATCGATTTCTTCTTGATCTATGGTTAATCCTCCGGGGATTAACCGATATGTTATTTCACTTTACCATTTATGTTAATCTCGGCCGGAATAACCGCTCTCCTATTTTAAATATCAAATTTTATCTTTTTGACCATTTTTCAATCCACGCAGATCGCAGAAGTAGGGCTTGTTAGCAAATTCCCTCTTGGCTTTTTCCATTATAGGGTTCGACTTATTCGAGGGAAAAGAGGTTGCAACAATTCGTGCCTTTATAACTTTATTGGATGGATGCTTAAAAATCGGTTTCTTTAATGTCGTCAACAGCTGCTCTATTGCATGAGGGACATCAACACCTTTGAGTTCAACAAATATCTCAGCCCATTCATCATCGCTGTACTTAACGAGAATCAATTTATCACATTTCTCACCTTCTTTGATTATATTTCCGTCAACCTGATATGAAACTGAAGCTTTATTATCCAATACCTCTAAAGTATATTTCTTTCCTTTTTCACTTTCAACGATAGTCTTACGTACTTGTAACGGCTGCTCCGGATTATATCCATTAGTCACTAGATTATCATGCGTTGATTTGATAGTCACTGCTTGGCCTGTCTTCTTACTCGCCATAGAGAATCGAATTAATCATAGCTATTTTTTCATCTACCCAATCTGACACACCATCAAGTTCAACTCCACTAACCATATTCAAATCTTTATCTATGATATTATCTAATGTACCGTCCTTTTTGATAAAGTAAGCAGAGATGTCTTTGAATGGCAATAAGACTTCATCTTTTACCAATGTTTTCAGTTTGGCCTCTTTATCTGTACCTTTTACGACTCTCATTGCTGAGGATTCTGCTAAAAGAACATTTAAAGTGGACAGAATGTAAGGGCTATGCGTAGTCATGGCTAAAATGGAGTCTTTTTTGCCTTTGACTTTTGCCCTTGCTATCAACTTTATCAATTGCATCAACAATAGTTTCTGAGAATCAGGATATAGGTTCTGTTCTGGCTCTTCTATAAATAATTGCACAGACTGATATGCTATCCTGTCCTGGAGATTTAACAGTTGCTGCTTTATCTCCCTCGCGTTCTCTTCCGAGACTGTGGTTCGTTTAAGTTCTATGGATTTTGTGAATATCTGTAAAACCTTGTTGGTAAGATCGTGTTTACTCATATTTGCCCTCTTTCCAACCAGACTCGTGAAATAGTCGGCCATCACATCAATTGGCATAACAGACTGGATTCCACTAGAAGCAAAGAATGGAGAAAAGCTTAAATCAGTCTCCAACGAGTGAATCATATCTATACCTCCATCATTAACATATTCCATATTATTGGAAACTGAAAGATGAAGAGGGTTCTCTGAAGTATATGGACTTTTGGCTTCATCCCATTCAAAAAGAAAATTGAACAACACATCACGTTCACTGGAACGATAGACCTTGTCAACGTTATGGATTGCAGAAACTAAATTGCGTTCTGATGGAATAAAGGACAGCTTCGTATTATACCTTCTATCCATAAAATCCGGTTTCCTGATTATCTTTGCATTCGATGAGTTTCCTTTCAGATAAATAGAAATGGTGTCACCTTCATAAATAATCTCACTCTTAGAAGAAAAAAACGAATCATTCATCCGATGAAAGGCTTTCAGATCATTCAGGAATTTCAAGTTATGAGTATACTGAGGAATTATATCTTCCTCTGATATCATAATTAATTTCTCAAGCCATCTGCAAAAACACAGAATTTTCATGAACGTGCTCTTTCCGGAACTTTGCCTGCCAATTATCAACAACACTGTTGACAAAGGCACTAACCCTGTATTTTTCAGTGGGCCGATACTTTTAATATGAATTGATGACATATAATACTTTATCTTGACTAAATGTAAATACAGTATACAAACTTAGATATAGGTGGAGAGGGAGGGAGTCGAACCCTCCCATGACTTTCTATCCTATTTCAATGCAGGTAAGAGGTCTTATCCGATGACTTATCATAGCTGAAGTTAACGCCGGTCTCTCCACGAAAGCCATCACTCCAACAATAATATATGAGATAAAACTTATCATAGCATTCATTTTTATAAGTGCAACTATTATTTTATGAAGAATAAAGAGACTTACGCCAACTACAGCCATGGTCACCGAGATTTCAACATTAATCACCACATTAAACTTTAGGCAAATCGTACAACATCATTCTATCTCATGTGTCTATTTTCCTAATACTTCATTAACTGATATTTGTCTGTTTTCTGTGAGAGGTGGGGGATTCCGAATCAAGTCCGGAATGAGGGGACTTGGCTGCTGGATCGAGCCCAGCATGAGGGGCATGAGAGAAATTTGGATGGTGAACTATGGTTTAGGGTAATCTTTCCCTTGTCCTGTTTACGTCGTAAAAGGACAAATGGGAAAAGGACCTAAAAGGGTATAGTTCAACGAATTACCACCTCTACACGAGGGTGAAACACCCGTAGAGTACTTAGGAAACTAGTGCTATACGGGTGCAAAGGTAGCCAAAATAAATGATATAAACAAATATTTTGATACAAACGTTACCTTATTTATATCCACAGAAATCATAAAAGAATTACTTTACGATACCTTTCTCCAAGTATTCTGCGAGGTTGGTTCTAACCTTTGCTGCAGCACCCTCAGAGGCTACTTTTGCGATGTCGCTTTCAACCATGAGTCGAACTAGCTCCTCAAATGAAGTCTTGTTAGGATTCCACTTCAACTTAGCCTTAGCCTTTGTCGGGTCACCCCAGAGATTGACAACATCCGTAGGACGATAGAAGTCCTCGCTAACAGCAACAACAGTCTTACCAATCAGGTTCTCCGGACCTTTAACTACAATACCCTTTTCATTAATACCCTCGCCCTCGAACTTCAGTTCAATACCTGCGTGCTTAAAGGCCAGAGTGGTGAACTCACGAACACTATGCTGCACGCCAGTCGCAATCACGAAGTCTTCAGGTTTGTCCTGCTGAAGAATGAGCCACATGCATTCTACATAATCTTTTGCATAACCCCAGTCACGCAGAGAATCCATGTTACCAAGGTACAGGCAATCCTGTACTCCCTGACTGATGCGAGCAGCAGCAAGGGTGATTTTACGTGTTACGAACGTCTCACCGCGACGTTCAGACTCATGATTGAACAAAATACCTGAGCAACAATACATATTGTATGCCTCACGGTACTCCTTGACAATCCAAAAACCATACTGCTTAGCCACTGCATAAGGCGAATAAGGATGGAAAGGAGTGTTTTCGTTCTGGGGGACCTCCTCTACCTTGCCATACAGTTCAGAAGTAGATGCCTGATAAATGCGACATTTCTCAGTTAGGCCTAATTGACGTACAGCTTCCAAGATGCGCAGAACACCCACTGCATCCACATCAGCTGTAAACTCAGGGGAGTCGAAGCTGACCTGTACATGGCTCTGTGCCGCCAGGTTATATATCTCATCGGGCTTCACTTTCCCAATCACGCCTAATACCGACATAGAATCTCCCAAGTCGGCATAGTGCAGATGGAAATGGGGTGTTCCCTCCAAGTGAGCAATTCTTTCACGGAAGTCCACGGAACTACGTCTGATAGTTCCATGTACGTCATAACCTTTCTCTAATAAAAACTCGGCCAGGTAGCTTCCGTCCTGGCCAGTAATTCCAGTAATTAATGCTGTTTTCATAATCTATAAACTAAAACGAAAACCAAAACGAAAACTATTCGGAACGGAGTGAACGTATCAGTCCAGCAAGTTGTTTTTGGATTTCGGTTATTCCATTATTTAATTCGTTATATTTATCATTATCTACATAACCTACCTTGTAGGCTATGAGAAGCTGTGTTTCTACTTCGTAAGCGCTACCAAGAGCGGTGTCCAGGAAACGAGCGAAGTCAGCGTTGGATGGTTTTGCAGAGCCTTCGGCTATATTAGAGCTGATGGATACAGCTGCCCTTTGAAGTTGGTCACAAATTCCTTTCTTCTCGAACCATGGCATCTTGTCAGTAACTTGATAGACCTTGGTTGAGTAGTCTACGGCATCTTGCCAAACTTTATAGTTTCGGAAATTTCGGGCTTTGTCCATGATATTTAACCAAAACGAAGACGAAGACGAAAACTGATTATCTTATTAACTTCTTTCGGTTAATCCGCGCGGATTAACTGAAATTATCATTCCTTTATACATTGTACTTACCCTTTGACATTCCACATCAGCTACGAGTAGAATAAGGCTCTATTGAGAGTCTTAAATTTTTAAATAAATCCCGAATTGGGAAATAAACAGAACTGTCTGCTAAACGCGCTATCGTTTCTCCTCTTACAATGGATACAGCCATTCCATCTTTGGGTATGTTTCTAGATATAGGATCACTTAAAACCGATTGTACATTTCTGACGATACTACGAATTTTCAAACGATACTGAGGAACATTTAACTCATCATTTATGTTTACCATATAATTCATTGATTCCACAACGAATGTCAAAGCTGTAGTAAGATAAACTGCCAATTCATTTTGACTAATGACTAAATCATCCTTTAATTTATCTAAATCAAGAATTCCCAAACCGTCATCAGTATTCAGTCCACTATCATCAAACAAGTTTCTCCTCTGGATTATTCGCTGTAAATCTCTCATCCTTTGATTATATTGAGAAGACAGACTACGAGTCTGGACCAACTCTCGCTGAGCCTTATCTACGTATGTCTGAGCAAATCTTAAAGTCCGATCTAAATTCATGATTATTCCCCCGTATTATTTAAATCTTCTGTATCAGTCTCTACAGTCTCAACAGACTCATCTTCATCGTTATCATCATGATTCTGATTGTGGTATTCATCTATTAAATCAGCCATTCGAGCCTGATAATTTTGGAAGGTCTCTGTCATATATCTCTCAGCTTCATCAAACCGTTCTCTTTGGCTCTGGAGCATCTCGTCAAAAGCACGGGCGAAACGATTCGTCTGATTTTGATTGTCCGTTGCAATCCGATCTCGTAAGCTCTGAAGATCTCTACGGGCATTTTCCTCCATCTGACCAATACGCCCTATGCTCTGATGACCTTGCTCTTCCAAATGCTCCGTTTTAAAGAATGAATAGAAGCTAAATATTAGAAACACAACTGTCAGTATAGCAGCCCATAATTCTAATGCCTCATATTCATTCTGCATCTTATTAAATTCTAACTGAAGTAGATTTCTAATCTCATCACGCATCAACTGATATTCTGTATTTGGATTAGCCTTAATTCTCTCTTTAACATCCAGTTCACGAGTTGTTACCTCCAAATATGGTTGAATATATTTCTTTACTGCCTCTTTCTGTTTGGGACACAAACCCTGAATATCATTAATAGCTGTATCTGATATAATTCTTGTGATTGTTTGTTCCCGTTCACGCAATATTCTATTCAGAGCATCTTCATTCTTTTTCTGTAATGAGTCAATAATGGCCAAACTATGATTATATGATTCCAGTATCTTATTCTGCCCGTCCCTATAACTGTTGTTCGTACATTTCAAAGCCAACAGGTTTATCAAGAGACAGAAAGAAATGGCTGTCACAAAACCTATGAATTGATGATGTTGGTTCCAAAACTCTCTCATGCTATTAGTATACTGTCAATTTTGACGTTCAGGCTTGAAAAAAGACCTTTTTAGATAGTTCTTGCATCCTTTCAGTAGCAAACGAACAAGTTCATATCTTTTTCTGCAATTTATCAATTAACTGCCGTAGTTTTCTATTATCTTCAGTAACGTCTTTAACCTGCAGAGTGAGTGTCTCTATTGTTTTCAAAAGTCTGAACGAAGGCTGAAGGCTGAGGGCTGAAGGCGGAAGTATTTTCCACCCAGTTCCTGATCTAACTTCTTACAGCGTGCCTAACGAGGGATGAGGGCGGGAGGCTGAGGGCTGAATTATTTACCTGCCAACTCCTGATCAAGCTTCTTACAATCATTTAGATGGCTGATGTTTGAAGGCTGATGGCTGGTGTTATTTATCCGCTCCATCTAGCTTTTTACAGCGTGCTACCAGAATCTTTACCAGCTCTTCTGCATCAGCGTAAATACTACTAAACTGCTCATCGTTTAAATAGTTGTTTCTGTGTAACAGCTCAAGCCAGTATAATGATTCTCTTGCCTCTTTGAGAGCTATATAACTTTTTGAACGAAAGTCTTGGCGACTTACTGCGTTACAAGCCTCGGCGTTCTCAAGACCCTACGGGAATGAGCGAACAAGTTCGAGTCTTTGCTCCGATGCTCGTCATTATTTATCTACATGTTCTATTTACTTATGTAGGATTTGTATTTTGTACTCTCAAATATCTAGCTCCTAGTTGATTTTCTACTGCTTTAAAAGCCGTGCTCTTATCAAAAAATATCATATATGCATGATGAAGACTAAGAACCAAGTTCTGCAATTCTCCATCATCCTCCAAATTTACTATATTAAGCCCAATCTTCTTACATTGATCTACCGAAATGTGTCGGGAATGTGACTTTGATTCACTATGTTCTACAAAAGCCTTTGACATACTTGTAGCAGCAGTATCATCCAGTTTATAATTTCTAGCAAGCCAATTCTTTGTATAAGACTTCGACCAATCAATAGCATTCTTACAAGAAACCAAAAAAGTTGGAGTATACTTTGATATCCTTAATTGCCACAAACCCAGTGATGCAGGATTAGCAGTAACTTCTGAGACAGCTTGTTCAAATTCATCTACAGCCTCTTGGCACGAAAAACCATGGAATTGAGGGTCCACTGGCCCCAAACTAGATTCTTTACCCATAATAATTGTCGGACACGAAAGGGCAATCATAGTTCCTGCCGACATGGCCATTTGTGGTATTATTGCTCGTATATCATCACCAAAAACCAAATGCAAATAGTCAACAATACTCTCTGCGGCTGCAATATCACCACCTGGCGTATGGAGAATCAAATCAAGTCCCTTCTTTTTATCCATCCCATAAATTGCTTGCATAAATGCATTTTTATCACCATCTACTATATGAAGATTTGCAACTTCTGGTTTTGTTAACCAAGCCGAATAATAAGTAATGACATTCCTTGAAGTTTTTGCAGATATCTTCTTCATAAACTCCAAACGTTTTTCGTCAAGATATTCAACTGGATTTGCTAATCTATTTGCTTGAAACAATAAATCACTCCAACTTGCCATAATAAATTCACTTACATTGTGCAACAACATCACCTATCCCCATCTCTTCATACCCTGGGGCGTAAAGAAGATTAGAATTGCTATCGTCTATGAAAGCAGATGATATTTTAGGGAAACTATCAGAATAACCATTCATAACCCTATTATATAGGATTTGAATGTCATTATCTTCACGTAATTGATAAGAAGAATCTTCAGGTTTTTCTTTTATATTCATAATTACAATTTGAATCAGAAGTATACATGAACATATCGTTGAAACACTCTAAACGAAGAACTCATCCATTGACAACTCAGACCATGACAGGCTTGTCAGTGGTCTCAATGGAGTAAGTTCCTTCAATCCCTTCAATGGCTTTAGGGCCTTCAACCCTTTCAAAGGAGACAACCCCTTTAGGGGCTTCAGCGGTCCACCTGTGGATTGCTCAGAAAAGAGCAGATATTTACCAGAATGGTCAATTATCCATCCCTTATATATGAAACCCAGGTGCTTACCATCGTAATTCCAGACGTTTTCGTGGTCTATATATGCAATTGGATTGCCATCAAAATCATAGATATGGCAATCATCCTCTGTATAACAGAATGGATTTCCATTCTTATCGTAATATGTAATACCTCTCATAGCCTTATCAAAGTTTAAGCAACTACCTCTAAATTTTTCTTCCACCCCTTGTAATAATTCACAAGTCCAGTTTTATCTCCACCACGGAATGTACGACCGTAGCCCGCTATTATCAAAGCAAAAACAAGTATAGAACACTAAAACATTAATCAAAAGTTTTCTTCATATAATAATTTCAAAATGAGGTGTCTGTTATACTGAGACTATCTATTTCGGCGTTATCGGTGAAAATAGACAGCCATTACATTAGTGCTAAATCATCGATGAATTCGTTGAATGATGGACACCGATTTGATTGGTATAAATCTTTGTAATCATCCCACCCAATATTGGCCATTATAGAATTAACTTGTGTTGCATGTTTGTCATACGGGACACCTGCTATACCTGTTATAGCCTTGACTATTTCTGCAGGATGATAGATTTCCTCGAGATTGTCATCTGGATTGAAATATTGAAGGATGTCTGTATCAGAAATATCACCTTTCCATTTATCAAGTAAGGCTAACATCCAAGTTTCTACTTCCATAATTGCAAAATGTATTGTAACATTTGATACATTTGCCTCTTCGATTTGCTGGCGGGCAGATGAAAGGAATTCTTGATTTAATTCGGAACTGACTTCAGAAGGAGATAGAGTTCTATAAAACTTGCTATACATATCACGAAGACCTATAATCATTTGATATCCTTTGGCGATTAACCCCGCTTGACGACGGAGCATCGCTGACAATACCTTATTATCACCTCCTGCATTAATAATCATGTAATAATTAGGAGCATCTTCATTTCCATAATCATATTCCGCTGATTCTAGTTGTTCGGCTACTAATCGAAGACAACGTATACAGACTAGATTTGCATCATAGACATAACGCCTAAGAAGCATTTCGCGTATAAATATCTGTTCTGCCTGACCTTCTACAAATAATACTATTTTCCGCATCTTATTCTCCTTTACTCAGATATTTATCAATGAAGTCGGAAGAAAAGAAATCGAAATTGCTCAATCCCGTCATTTTAAATTTGCGGAAAAGTTCTGGATTTGTATATTGATTGATTGATGTAACCTTACTACCTACACGACTAAGAATCTGCCAATTCGAAATATCAACTACATCCATTAAAAATGCATCATTGGAACTAGCGATTACCTGTAATCCATTCTGACGACAATCATCAAATATCATTCGCCCTAAGCATGTTGATCTAGAATAATCCAGACCTTCACTCATATCATCAATTAGTAATAAAGAAACCTTTGAGCTTTTCTTTATGTACTCCATATAACACAATAAATATAAAGTTCGAAGCATTCCACTAGAAAGTTGCATATCAAAGATATTTTCACTTACAAATTTCTCTTTGACATTCACAAATTTAACACTTTCAGAAGCTTTAATTGTACTTATTGAAGTGATATTGTAATTCAATTTACTTGAATTTGCTAAAACGCGATTCTTATCATCATTATCCAATGAATCTACCAATTCACTAAAAGAAATGGGATTAATAAATTGCGACGGACCAATAGTAAATGGATTGATATTAGAATAAGAAACACAATTAACACCTTCTGCCCAAGTCATTAATTGTTCTATTTCAGGATACGCATTTTCATCTCTTCTTACCTGCACTATAAGTTTATTAGCTGGTGGATTAATCGTATCCGACTTATATTTAGCAGTTTTAGATGTACGCTTAATTAATATTTCATCATTTACTATTAAAGACTCTTTATTAATTATCCCATCCTTGACTGTAAAACTATAATTCATTTTATAATTACAATCCGATGCATCTGTAAATACCATTTCTGCAGAAAAGGAATTAGAGCCTAAGATAAACTGTTTCATCTGCATAAAAGATACTACATTTTGCAATGCATGAATTGTACGGGTCTTTCCTGTAGAATTACGTCCTACAATAAGACACGATGAATTTGTAAGTGTGAGGTTGGTTAACTCCCACTTATTTTCTTTATAGGAAAATGATGATAAAAACATTATAATGTACGTTAGACTAAATTAAATATAAAAACACAGAAAAGAGGAAAGGACTCCCTAAGTTGTCTTTTTTCTTGTGAAAGCGAGTAACAGAGGTGGGGTGAACTGGGGATTAGGTAATTCTTTCCTTTGTCCGGTTTACTACGTAAAGGGACAGAGGGGGGAAGACCTAAAAGGGTATAGTTCAACGAATTACCACCTCTACACGAGGGTGAAACACCCGTAGAGTACTTAGGAAAAAAGTGCTATACGGGTGCAAAGGTAGCCAAAATAAATGATATAAACAAATATTTGGTTGTATAAATTTGTAAACAGGTAATTTTGAGGTTAAGGGTTGGAAAACACGATTCACAGGGATTATTTAATGTTAAGCGTACATATGTTTTAATGAGAACACGAAAGATAGTTTTTTTTAAACGAACACGAATTGCACGAATAACACGAATTAATAGATAAACACAAAAGGCGGCTTTTTTAGACGAACACGAATTGCACGAATAGCACGAATAATTAAAAGAGCGCAGAGAATGAGACGAACACGAATCGCACGAATAACACGAATAATTAAAAGAGCGCGGAGAATGAGACGAACACGAATCGCACGAATAACACGAATGATTAGAAGAGCCAGGATTATCTCAGATGCGCGGAATAGAAACGAACACGAATTACACGAATTGCACGAATATTTAGAAGAGCGCGGATTAGAGGACGATGCGATCTTTTTCCAATCCTTGTGAGTTGCCGAAGTTGAGCAAGAGGCCTAGCTTCATGTTGGTGGCGTGGAGATAATTATAGACCTGAGCATGATGGGCATCGTCTAACTGGGACACGGCTTTTAGCTCTACTATTATCTTATCGTAACAAATGAAATCGGCCCTATAGGTCTGCTGGAGTTCCTGACCGTCGTAGTAGATCTTTAACTCCTTCTCACGCTCATAGGGTATTCCTTGCTTTTTAAACTCCAATTCAAGGCACTCCTGATAGACTGCTTCGAGGAAACCGTGGCCTAACTCGTTGTAAACACTAAAGGCTGCACCGATTATTTTATAGCTTTCTTCTTTGTAAATGACCATGATTTTAAACGAACACGAATTGCACGAATAACACGAATTAATAGATAAACGCAGAATACATCTTTTTAGACGAACACGAATTACACGAATCTAACGAATCTTTAAAAGAGCGCGGAATACCTATATTTAAACGAACACGAATCTCACGAATAGCACGAATTATAGGCATGCTTCTTCAATACGCTCTATCCAGGAATTGAACAGCGGGCACTTGCTTCTTATAGTTCCCAATCCCGTTTCTTCTGCAAGTATCGTTCCATAAAGAACTTTATCATATCCTGCAACCGCAGACATCAACCTTGAAGAAGGTGCTGTCTCTGGTTTGTTATTGATATCCTCTGGATTCTCAAATTCATCAATAGCCGACTGAATAGCATCAAAATCACATTCAGCAGGCATAAAATTGTTTCTAAAAGCAGATATATCAGAAAACAAAAGCCCTTCGAACTCATGCAACTGGATATAAGGAACAAAACGATTCATCAATTCCTCGGGCATGTCATTCAGCATATCCTGAAATAGGCCATTCATCTTATCCTGAGAATCCACAAGCGATTTTGCTTCTTCCCACCCTGGGAACTGATAAGAATCCTTGATTCTATAAAAATCTATCAGCATCGTCACAACAGCATCCCCCTCATGAAGATGTTCCACCAACTGGTGTTTCAAAGTTTCCCAAGGAACTATGCCACCATGGGAATGCTTAATGGTTGGTGCCTCTACAACAATCCCTTTAGACAGGAAATATGGGGAAAGCACATTCTGGCAGAATGATTGCTCTGTCTGACCTTCGCAGACGATTATCAGTCTTTTCATCGTGGCTGCCCTCCCTGAATAATATTAGACTTCCACAAATCGCCAAGCGTGTACTCCTCCAACCAACGAGAGAGTTTTTCTGACTCCAACCGCTCAAAATGTGTTTCACCATTGACCTGATTGACCGTTATCACGTCCTCAGGGGTAAACGCACTAATCAAATCTGCACTCTGTGTAGCCACAATCACTTGAACTCCTCGCTGTGAAACAGACTTGATCAAGCCCGTCAATTTACCGATGGCCTGAGGATGAAGGCCAAGTTCTGGCTCATCTATCACAATGACCTTTGCAGGATTTGGCTGCAAAAACAGAGTCGTAAGGGCAATAAAACGCAGTGTTCCGTCAGACAATGCCGACGGAGAATATATTGTATCGCTGTATTTGTCCTTCCACAGCAGTCTGACATAATCATTTGAGTTGGGCTCCAGATAAAAATCCAGAAAATAAGGGGCAATACTCTGTATCACCTTAACGATACGTTTATACGTCATTGGGTGTTCTGCTCGTATCCCGTACAAGAAGGCCGCCAGGTTCCTTCCATCCTCATAAAGAGTAAAGATGTCACTCTTCACATTGCTCTCACGGGTGAATGGAGACTGCTTGCCAGTATCATGGAAATGATATTTCGAAATACTCTTCAAATAGGCGTTGATATTCTCATCCTGTCCATACAAGCTATTATTCAACATATCGGACTCAGGCTTATAGCTGGCACTACTCAGATTCAGCATTGTACCATCTGAACTTTGCCCCAAGCCTTCATAAGCAAAGACAAGTCGTCCGTCACCCTCCTTCAATTCCAGCTCATAGCTATTCTCCTGAAAGGCAACAGTAGCTTTAATCACATCCGTCACCTTATGTCCTTTATGGAAAAACCGCTCAGTTCCGCCATTCAATGCGACATACTCCGTCAGTCTCTTCTCATAGATACAATGCAGCATCTCAAAGAAAGAGAGAAAATTACTCTTTCCCGAGCCGTTTGCACCTATCAGAATATTGATAGGATTCAACTTCAGTTCAACAGTCTTAAAAGACTTATACCCTGATATAGATATTGAATTCATGCTCAAATATATTTCTTGAAGTTATCAGTCGGTAAAATGTTTGTTATTGCTGAGTGATGTGGAGGAAGCGGGTGACTTGATGGGAGAAGCTGCGGTCCTTGTTGTCGATGAAGGCATCGAGGATTTTTGATGTACCTGATGTTGGTAAGACGTCATAATCTGCCAAGACAGCGGGTATTAAAGCGCTATGGCCGGCGGGCAGCACAGCTTCCTCGCCGGTGCTACGCACCTTGATGATGCAGTCGCCCTGGAGGCACATGGTGATGATGAAGCTGTCGTACTTGATGAGGTTGCGGTGCATGGGGCGGTTGATCTCCATGACGCGGACATCGAAGTAGGGGGAATCGATGATCTGGACGGCACTGTTGTCTGCATCGATGTATTCGGTGCGGTAGTTTTCCTCTACATGGTAGTCGAGGGCTTGGGCGGCCAGTTCGGTGTGGAGTTCACGGGGCTTGCCGTCCATGCCGGGGCGGTTGTAGTCGAAGATGCGGTAGGTGACGTCGCTGGACTGCTGGACCTCGGCGAGGAGGATACCACCACAGATGGCATGGACACGACCGGCAGGGAGGTAGAACACATCACCGGCCTTGACCTGATGGTCGGCGAGCACCTCGGTGATGGTACCGTCTTCTACGCGTTTCTGGTATTCATAGGGGGTGATGGCTTGTTTGAAGCCGGCATAGAGGTGGGCACCCGGGTCGGCCTTGATGATGTACCACATCTCGCTTTTGCCCATCTTGCCATGGACGCGTTGGGCCATCTCGTCGTTGGGATGGACCTGGATGCTGAGGTCGCGCTTGGCATCGATGAACTTAACCAGCAGGGGCAATTGACCATGGTATTTCTCATTGACCTTCTTGCCAAGGATGGCCTCGGGGGCTTCGTTGATGACGGAGACGAGATCCCTACCCTGCCACTCACCGTTGCTGATGATGCTGGTGCTGGAGGGCACGGCACTGACCTCCCAACTCTCGCCTATGGGCTCGCTGGAAGGAGCGAGCCCTTTGTAGGGTCGGAGTTGGGTGCCACCCCAGATGACGGGATGCAGGTTGGGTTCGAACAGCAGGATCTGCATAGCGATTAGCTGAGACCGAGCAGGGGTTTCAAGTCGTCTTCCTTATAGAGAATCCATGCGGTGGTGCCGAGGAAGGCCAGGAAGAGGAAGATGAGGCACATCTGGGCGCGCTTAGGACCGGCCTTCAAAACAGGGACGGTGGCACTCTGCAGGGTGGTGAAGGCAGGGGTTTCCTGCTGTACCTTAGCCTCGGCAGCCAGATACTGGGCAGCAGCCTGGGTATAGGCATTGTACTGCAGCTGCATCTCGTTCTCGAGGTCGGTCTGCTTCTGGCGGACCGTCTGCAGGATAATGTCCTGGTTGGAGTCCATGAACTCGGCATACTTCTGGCGAGCCTTGTCGTAGCGGGCCTTGGTCTCAGCTGTAATCATCTTGTTGTAGTCCAAGTCGACACGGGCCTTGGAGGTGCGGTAGTCGGTAATGAACTTCTGCAGGCGGGTCTTTACCGAGTCGGCCATGGTGGCGGCAATCACTGCATTTTGGTCGGTCACACTGATGGTGATGACCATGGTCTTCTTATCGACATCGCAGACAATCTTCTTGTCCAGTGCCTTGACGATGTTGGCTTGTTGCATGGTCAGACGGAAAGGATCAAGCTTTTCTTCACCTTCCTTCTTATCCTTGAAGAGACCGACAATAAACTTCATGGTACCACCAATGGCTGCACTCCACCAAGGAGATTTCTGCTCGTCTTTCAGATAGTCGTAGTACGACATGGTGCGGTCTTTTTCGCCGTCCTCCTTATTACCCTCGATGGTCACCTTTACGGGGAACAGGGAGGTCTTGAAGTCGGTACTGTTGACCAGGTCGGGATACAGGGTTGGGAACAGGGCCTCGGTGCCCATACCTGCGGCACCCTGACCGAGGTTGACACCAAAACTGCTGGCCAAAGAGGCCAAACCACTGGTGCTCTTGCTGCCAGACATTTCGGGCGAAAGCTTCACCGTACAATTATAATAATTGGGGAGGCTCAGCGCATAGATGGCTGCCAAGACAAAGGCTACAGGCAGCACCTTGTAGTAAAGGCGCTTGTGCTTGAGCAGGTCCTTGAATATCTTACCAAAATCAATAGAGCTCTCCTCTTCTTTATTTTCGAACACGAATCTCTCGGATGACACGAATGGCTCGGATGATTCGGATGAGACGGATTGTTTTTTATCTTCGTTCATAACTATTCAACTTTTTATATTACTTCGTTAAAGTAGCTATCGCTGTAACCATCGCTGCAATACTTGTCAAGCCAGTAAGTGCACCTGTCCACGCAGCAATATTCCAAGGCTGCTTGCGCTTCTTGCTGACTACCACAATCTCACAACCAGGCTCGGGCTGAGCACCTTTCTTACACAAGGCAGCCTTACCATTCTGATAGACAATAAAGGTCTTAGACTTCTTTGCACGATGACCAAATCCACCAGCCTCGTTCACATAGTACTTCCAGTTCTTTCCCTTCTCGTAGAACACAGTATTGGGGAACATGACGTCGCCGGAAACACGAACAATGGGATTGTACTCGGGAACAAAGATACGATCACCCTCACGCATCAGAATGTTGGCATCGGAGCTGGGATCTTTCATTGCTTTCTCCAAATCAATCACTACTGGATAATTATTGCTCAAATCCAATTTGGTGTAGGATACAGAGTCACCTTTCTCAGTGAGAATATCGCGAACAGCCTTCATCGTTGCCTGCATGCGCACACGTTCCTCGTCATTCATCTGACGAAGGAGGGTGGCACCCTTCAAATAGGCATGGGGGGTGAGGCCGCCTGCCATCTCTATCACATCGCTCAGGTGGGTGGACTTATTCTCCATGGCTACTGTGCCTTCCCAGTTGACCTCGCCATTGACGGTAATCAGGCGGGCCTGATTGAAGACAGGACTGCTATAGATGGTGACATGGTCGTAGGGTTCCAACAGGAACGATTGGGCAGCACCGACCGCAAGACCGTTCTTCAGATCGAAATGATATTTCTTACCAAATTGGTCGCTCTTCTGGGTGGCCAAGGGGTCACGCAATACACGGCTTACCTCGACACGCATCAAAGAGGCTTGGTCTTTCAGACCACCGGCCATCACAATGAGGTCTTCAATGGTGGTGTTATCAGAGAACTCATAAGTACCAGGGCTCATGACCTGACCGGAAATGGTGAAGGTGCGCTCCTGACGAAGGTCCTCCTGCGTCATGATGAACAACACATCCTCATTACGCAGAGGCACATCGGCAGAAGTACCCCTCATAATACCTGCCAAATCGAGGGAAACGGTCTCCAAAGTACGGTCGGCCTTTAGGCGGTGCAATACGGCACGGCCGGTATAGGCATCTTCGGTAAGACCATCGGCAGCCTGAACCAAAGAGCGAACACTGGTGACACCACCGCCCAGATGGAACTGGCCGGGACGGAACACTGCACCCTTGATCTCAACCATATTCTCGAAGCGGTTGATCATGCCATCGATGGTGACAGCATCGCCATCCTCCAACTTAAAGTTGGTCATATCAAATTCATTGACATTATATACCTGATAGCGTTCACCGGTCTGACGAACCAAACGGGCGGTCTTTTTGTTGGCATCTCCGGTATATCCACCGGCATACTTAATGAGGGTAGCCAACGACTCGTTCTTGCGCATCTCGTAGAACATGGGGCGCTTGACATTACCCGTGATACCCACCAGGGCCTCGTAAGGCTCTACCTGGATGACATCATTGTCGTGCAGGCGGATGTTGCCAGCCATGCGGCCATTGAGGATGTACTGGTAGAGGTCGACCACCGTGACCAGACGGCCATTGCGATAGACCTTGATATTACGCAGGGTTCCCAGGTCGCTGGTACCACCGGCGCGATAGAGGGCATAGAACACATTGGCAAAAGCAGAGAGATGATAGGTACCGGGGGTACGTACCTCGCCCATGATGTTGACCTGAATGGTGCGGGTATTGCCAACGGTCAGCTTCAAATCGCTGCTCTTATAGCGAGAGCCCAAGGTGCTGCGCAACTTCTTCTGGGCGCCCGTTACCGAGAGACCACTGAGATAGATGGGACCATAGCCGGAAACGGTAATGGTTCCCTCGGGACTGATGGTATGAACCAAAGTGCCCTGAGAGGCACCATAGATATCAACAACCACTTGGTCGCCAGGACCCAGGACATAGCTGTCGGGGATGGGCATGTTGGTGTTGGGCTGGAAATTGGGATTGGCCTGACGGAAAATGTCGCGACCATAGACCTTCTTGCCATTGGCATCGGGGGCTGTACCCTGCGTGGCCTGCACATCGTTCTGTACAGCTTCTACATCTCTGCTGGCATCGGTCTCAATGGTTCCTGTAGTACCAACCTTGGCGGTGGTCAACTCCTGAGAAGAAGTACCATCGGAGTTAGCAGCCATACGCTTAGCGGCCATCTGTACTGCGCCATCGGCAGCAGCAGTCATACCGCGTTTAGAGATCTGAGAGTCGTACTGATTGCGCAAGCGACGAATCTGATCAATCTTGACACCTTTCTGCATCAACTTGGTGACAATCTGGGCCTGCGAAGTGCCTGCCTTGGCCTCGCGGGCAACGAACTGGACCACTTGCTGGTCGCTCATCTGGGCGTAGGCTACTGTGGACAGTAGCAAAAAGCCCAATAATAAAAAGGATATTCTTTTCATATATTAAATATTAAATATTATACATTAAAAATTAAACATTCTTAGACCTAAAGGTACTAAGCGACCAAAGGTCGAGCGAAATATTAAATTTCAGAAGATTATTTCCTATATTTTTGCAAAACGGGAATTTCCTGACAGAGGGCATCAGCCAAACGCTGGGCTACCTGATGGGCGCCCCATTCGTTGTAGTGGGTATTGTCCTGACGACCTTTAGGCAGGGCGGGATGCTCACCGGGCTTATACCACATGTGGAGCTTCTTGGAGCCTTCCTTACCGAGAGCGGTCTCGAGGTCGTAGGTAATCTTGTTGGCATCAATATAATGGACATGCATACGCTCAGCCACCAGACGGGGGGCGATGCGGTAGAAGCCATGGGTATCGACCAGGGTGTCGCCCTCAATGGTCTTGGGGGCGTCCTTGAAGGTGGTGTTGCGCAGGGCTTCGTCCTCGGCCTTGCCATCAACCTTCAGGGTATAGTTGCGGCGGACCACACAGTTCATGAGGATGGGGATGCCGCCCTTCTCACGGGTCTCACGGACATAGCGTTCCAGCATCCACTGGAAGGTGGAATGGGCCTCGGTATGGCGGTCGACAGAGGGCTTCTCGTCGTTATGACCGAACTGGATGATGACATAATCGCCGGGCTGCAGCTTCTCCAGCACCTTGGCCCAACGGCCTTCGTTGTAGAAACTCAGCGAGGAGCGTCCATTCACGGCATGGTTGTCTACCACAATGGGATCGGTAAAATAGTCCTGCAGGGCCATGCCCCACCCTCGCTCCGGAGAACCGGTGGACAGGTCTTTCTGAGCAGCGGTGCTATCACCGATGATGAAGATGGTGGTTTTCTTCTCATTCGAGAAAGAAAATAACAAAAAACAAAAACCAAAAACCAAAAACGCCTTTTTCATAAACAATAACCAATAACCATTAACCAATAACCAATAACCTTTCAATCAGTTCTTCCGTAGAAAGAAGTGATTGATCTCCTGTTTCCATATTCTTGAGAGTTACCTTACCTGCATTCATCTCGTTCTCGCCCGCAAGGACGACGAAGGGAATCTGCTTGGCATTGGCATAGGACATCTGCTTCTTCATCTTGGCTGCATCGGGGAATATCTCGGCACGGATGCCCTGACTACGTACCTTATTAATAATAGGCAGACAATAGGCGGTCTCCTGTTCACCGAAATTGATGAAGAGCACCTGGGTCGTGGTGAGCGAATCCTTGGGATAGAGGTCCAGGGTGTTCAGCACATCATAGATACGGTCGACACCAAAGGAGATGCCTACACCCGACAGACCGGGGAGGCCGAAGATGCCCGTGAGGTTGTCGTAGCGACCACCACCGGTGATGCTGCCCATCTCTACATCCAGGGCCTTGACCTCGAAGATGGCGCCGGTGTAGTAGTTTAGCCCTCGCGCAAGCGTGAGGTCTAAACTAAATGAGGAATGAGGAATGAGGAATGAGGAATGAAGGGTGTGTAGGATGAACTTCACCTCCTCGACGCCTTTGAGGCCTACTTCGCTGTCCTTCAGGATGGTGGCGATAGTGTTGAGCTTCTCGTCGTTGGTGCCTTGCAGGAGGATGATGGGCTGGAGCTTCTGGATCTGCTCCTCGGTGAGGCCATCTTCACGGAGCTCGGCATTGACATTGTCGATGCCTATCTTGTCGAGCTTGTCGATGGCTACGGTGATATCTACTATCTTGTCGGCTGCACCAATGACTTCGGCGATACCGGTGAGGATCTTGCGGTTGTTGATCTTGATCTCTACACGGATGCCCAAGCGACGGAACACCTCGTCGACAATCTGCATGAGCTCGACCTCGTTGAGCAGGGAGTCGGAACCGACCACATCGCCATCGAACTGATAGAACTCACGGTAGCGACCCTTCTGAGGGCGGTCGGCACGCCATACGGGTTGTACCTGGTAGCGCTTGAAGGGCATCTGGAGTTCCTCACGGTGCATCACCACATAACGGGCGAAGGGCACCGTCAGGTCATAGCGGAGACCTTTCTCTGCAGGCTCCGAGGCCTTGGCACCACTGTTCTGAATACGGAACAGCAGCTTGTCGCCTTCCTCACCGTATTTGCCCATCAGCGTTTGCAGGGTTTCCTGCGCAGGGGTCTCTATCTGCTGGAAACCATAGAGCTCATAGACGGAGCGGATGGTGTTGAAGATATAGTTGCGCTTGGCCATCTCAACAGGACCAAAGTCGCGAGTACCCTTAGGAATACTTGGTTTCATATTATTCAAATTAGAAATGAGAAATGAGAAGTGAGAAATGACGGGCTTTGCCCTAAATGAGGAATGAGGAATGTCAATCGCTGATATGGGCGAAGTTCATTTTAACATTTTTCATTTAAATTTCTCATTTCTCATTACTCATTACTCATTTATTACGTACAATGGTTTGTGCACGGTCAGGACCAATGCTGATAATCTTGATGGGTGTTTCGAGTTCCTTTTCCAGGAAGGCGATATAATCCTTGAACTGCTGGGGGAACTGGTCCTCGGAGGTGAACTGCGTCATGTCGGTCTTCCAACCGGGGAGGGTCTGATAGATAGGCTCGATACCACGCTCGATGTCATAGGGGAAGTCGCGCGTCTCTACACCATTTACCTTATAGGCGGTGCAGGCCTTGATGGTGTCGAAGCCATCGAGGACATCGCTCTTCATCATGATGAGCTGGGTGACACCATTGACCATGATGCTGTAGCGGAGGGCTACGAGGTCGATCCAACCACAACGGCGCTCACGACCGGTGACTGCACCATACTCATGGCCCAGGTCACGGATGCGCTTGCCCGTCTCATCGAACAGCTCGGTGGGGAAAGGACCGGCACCAACACGGGTACAGTAGGCCTTCATGATGCCATAGACCTCGCCAATCTTGTTGGGACCGATGCCCAGACCGGTGCAGGCGCCTGCACAGATGGTGTTTGAAGAAGTGACGAAGGGATAGGAACCGAAATCGACATCGAGCATGGTGCCTTGAGCACCCTCGCAGAGAATGGTCTTGCCAGCACGCAGGGCCTTGTTGATCTCATGCTCGGAATCAACCAAGTGGAACTGGCGGAGATAGTTCACTCCGTCGAGCCACTTATCTTCTATTTCTTTGAAATTTGAGGTTTGAAATTTGAAGTTTAAACTGTCGAGGATGGCCATGTGGCGGGCTTTGTGGGCGGCATATTTCTCCTCGAAGTTGTCGAGGATATCGCCTACACGCAGACCATTACGGGAAATCTTATCGGTATAGGTGGGACCGATGCCCTTGCCGGTGGTACCTACCTTGTTCTTGCCTTTCTGGGCCTCATAGGCGGCATCGAGCAGACGATGGGTGGGCATGATGAGATGGGCCTTCTTGGAGATATGCAGGCGCTCCTTCAGTTCATGGCCGCTGGCCTCGAGCGCCTGGGCTTCCTCCATGAACAGGTCGGGAGCCAAGACGACACCATTACCGATGATATTTACCTTTCCACCCTGGAAGATGCCAGAGGGGATGGAGCGAAGCACATACTTCTGGCCCTCGAACTCCAGCGTATGACCGGCATTGGGACCGCCCTGAAAACGAGCCACCACATCGTACTGAGGGGTGAGCACATCAACTACCTTACCTTTTCCTTCGTCGCCCCACTGCAAACCCAGCAGGACATCTACTTTTCCTTGATTCATTGTTGTTTTATCTATTTTGGTTCTTTTTTCTCTGTTCTTCACGACTCTTACGCGTGATCTTGGCCTGACAACTACTGCAAATGCCATAGATGTAGAGCGTGAAGCCGTCCTTATGGAAACGCTTGGCACGCAACGACCTGATGGCATCGATGACAGGCTGTGACTTGACCTCCGTGACACGGCCACACATGGTGCAAACCTGATGGCAATGACCATTGCTATCGTAGCAGGCCTCATAACGCGTGGTGGACTGCACGCGATGGCGAATGACCAAACGCAGCTCCATAAAGAGCTTCAGCGTGTTATAGAGGGTGGCCCTGCTGACGCGGAAGTTGTATTCATCGATGAGCTTATCGCCAAGCTCTTCGAGCGTGAAATGCCCTGTGGTACTATAGACCGCATCGAGGATGGTATAGCGCTCAGGCGTCTTCCTGTACTTGTTCAGTTCTAAGTAATGGGTCAGGATATCCTTGACCGTTTCTTTGACACTTTCTCTCATTTTATGTGGTTAAACTGGTTAAAAACCGCACAAAAGTACAAATAAATATCAAGAAACGGGCAAGAATTATTTAAAAAATCTCTAAATCAATGGATTTCGTAGCACTTTTGGCCAATCGCTCGTATAAAATACCCAATTCTGCGAAGCGCTGAAGACTCTGCAGGGCCGCCTTCCTCACGGAAGGATATGGACCCTGAAGGGCACATAATGCCTGGTCGAGGTATTCATTGATGCCTCGCTCGTTGGGTTCCTGTCCGTTCATAAAGAGTCGGCTGAGGACATGGAAACCACACAATTGGTCGTACTCCTTGTCGGAGGCTATCCACTGGTAGGCCTTCTCCGCAGCAAAAGGCAAATGCTGATAGAGGTTAAACGCCAGCTGCTCGGCAATCTCCTGCGAGGGTATCTGCTCCTGCCAGATGTCTACCACCTCGGGCAGTATCTCGTCAGGAGGCATCAGCATGGTAGCGAGAATCTTACACTCGCGAACGTTCTCCTTGTAAAGGGCGATCGAAAGTTCGTATAAATTAAACATTAAAGATGAAACATTAAATTCGCTTCGCTCAGAATCATCAGAAACATTAAATGCGCTTCGCTCAGAATCATTAAACATTGCCTTGATTTCCTGGGCTTTTGCTTGCAAACGCGGAAGGGTGGCGCCCCAATTGAGGTGGTAGTTCAGGCCCTTATCGCGCATAGACTGAGCGACGGCACCGTCCATCATTAGACGGAAGGACTGTTTGATTTCTTTTACCACATCCAGAATCTCCATATACTGAGCGAAGCGAATTTAATCTTTAATGTTTAATCTTTAATGTTTAATCTTTAATCTTTAATGTTTAATCTTTAATCCTACAACGTTCCATATTCAGTACTGTAGCGAAGCATTTGGTGGGTATAGGACTCGGAGTAGTTGACCTGGATGTCGCAGATCTCGCCTTGGTCGTCGAGGACAGGGAGGAGCCAGGGGTTGATGAAGCCCTTGTAGGGGGCAAGGTTCAAGCGCTGGTAGCGAGTGAGGACTTCCTGATGGAGTTGAGGGTCGACAGCTACTGCATAGGTCTCGACCAAGTGGCGAGCTGCGGTGTAATCGCCTTCGCTCTTAATGCGCTGAATCTCAGCAAGTAACTCAGCAAACAACGAACGAAGTCTTGAATAGTCGTTGACCTGCACATAGGTCTTGCCGGCACGCTGCACTAACTGGATGACACCCCCACCCTGCGCATAGCACCAATGGGCAATGAGGGCACGGTTGCGCATATGAGCTTCCTCTATCTGATGACCGGGCTGGATGCGCACCAATTGCGTCATCAGACCGTTCATGATATAGGAATAATAGGAGGCTTTGTAGGCTTCTGCATCGGGCAAGAGGCCCAGGTCGATGAGCTTTGGGTCTGCCATGTAATACAGGCCAAAGAGGTCGGCACGGGCTTCCTCGATGGTGTTGCCATAGGCCTTGAGCGCATCAGGGTCGGTACCGGGCAGGAGCTGACCGGAACCATGACCCAGACACTCGTGCAGGTCGGTATGCAGGTCGTCACAGCGGTCGCCATATTGCTCTATCAGGGCCAACGTCTCCTGGTCGATGACAAATTCTTCCTTGAAACCGGAACCATGGGCTGCCTTGTTATAGGCATCGGTGATATTGGAGATGGTGATGCTCTTGGAACCGTGCTGCGCCCTGATCCAGTCGGCATTGGGCAGGTTGATGCCAATAGCGGTAGAGGGGTATTCGTCGCCACCGAGCATGGCGGCACAAATGGCATTGGCCACGACGCCCTTGACCTGCGGTTTGCGGAAACGGGGATCTACCGGGGAATGGTCCTCGAACCACTGGGCATTGCGCGAGATGGTCTGGGTGCGCTCGGTAGCCTCGAGGTCTTTATATTCCACAATACCTTCCCACGAGCCTTTCAGTCCCAAGGGGTCGCCATAGACCTCGATAAAACCATTGACAAAATCGATGCGCCCCTCGTGCTCGTTGACCCACGAGATGCAATAGTCGTTGAAGATGCGCAAATCGCCGGTCTGGTAATAGTTGATCAGCAATTGGATGATATGGGCCTGATGGTCGTTCTCGGCCGCCGTCTTCGCCTTCTCCAACCAGTAAATAATATGACGGATGGCATTGGCATAGCGCCCGGTGGCAGACCATACCTCCTCCTGCACCTTACCATCGCGCTTGACCAGCGTGGTGTTGAGTCCATAGGAAGGAGGCTCAGGATTGTCCTTGTCAGCTGCCTTCTGCTGGGCATAGAAGTCTTCGGCCTCCTGCTGGGTGACACCTTCATAGAAATGGCAGGCAGAGGTCTGTATCAGGTCCTCGCCATCGGCCTTGTTGACTCGCTTGGGCAAGACCGTAGGGTCGAAAATAACAGGGAAGAGCTCCTGGCAAAGGGCGTCCACCGTTTCCCCATCGGCCAATGGCAAGCGCGAAGCATCCACCTGATGCAGGCATTGGCGAAGATAATGCTCCGAGAAACCGGGCTGGAACTTCTCCGAGCCATAGTGATGATAGATGCCATTGGAGAACCAGAGGCGTTTGAGATAGACCTCAAGGGCCTGAAAATCAGGGGTATCATGGGCTATGGTCAGGTCACAAAAAACGGCCTCCAGCATCTTGCGGATGCGGAGGTTATAACGGCCAAACTGGTCGAAAGTAATGTCGCGCCCATAAAGGGTGGCCTGCGAGAGGTAATAAACCAAACGCTTCTGACATAAAGACAATTGCTCAAACCCGTTTAAACGGTATCTGAGCAATTGGATGTCAGCGAAACGCTCATCAGCATAATTCATACCGCAGATTAGCGCTTCTTGTCACTTCTTACCCTCTCGGAAGGGTGCTGAGCGAGGTGCTTCAGACGATACTCACGGGGCGTCATGTTCATAATCTTGTAGAAAGATGCATAGAACGACTGACGATTAGCAAAACCAACCATGTCGCTCACCTCCTCCATGCGAAGATCCTGATAACGACGATCGACGAGAATCGCCATGGCTTCTTCAATCCTGAACTTGTTGACGAAAGAAGTGTAGTTCATGTGGAAGCGGACATTCACCACTGCTGAGATGTAACGTGTGTTAGTTCCCAAATCCTCGGCAAGTTTTTTGGCTGAATAATCCTTATCCTTGTACTTCTTCTGCATAACGATGATGTTGAGGATCTTCTCCTTCATCTCGTCCATCAACCTAGGGTTCACCAGACTTCTGTAAGCAGCCTCTTTTTCTTTCTTTTCTGTAATGTTATACTTGGCCATAACCCTACTTAAATTATTAATACTTTAGTAATTCACTGCAAAAGTACAAAAAAATTTAAAACAAGGCAACAAAAAAATATATAAAAAAAATTAAAAGCAGGGGAAAATTTACAAATCCTTCAACAAAATGGTGCGAGACTCCCGCAAATAGGCACTTCTCACCTCGATGACCCTACTCCACTCGCCACTGAACGAACCGGCTACATTCAGGTCGATTTTCCACTTGCCATAGGACTCCAGGCGGTCAATCATCAGGCCTACCGTCATGCGGGAAATGTCCTCAGCAGGCATGAAACGGGAGGTCTCGCCTTTCTCGTCGCTGGTCAACTCGACAATCAACCTGGCATTCAACAGGTCGAAGAGCAGGTCGTTGACAAAACGGATGGGGATATTGGTCACCTGGCGCAGTTCCAGGGCGGAAAGGGCTTTCTGACCATTGGCAAACCGTTTACAGATATGGCTCATCAACAGGGCTGCCAGCATCAGGCGATAGCGATGACTGATTTCGCGGGTGTTGGCATCATAGTCGTAATAATCGAGGTTCTGATTGGTATAGCAGAGCTCGGCACCAAACAGGCAGATGGTCCAGGAAATCTGTACCCACAGCATGAACAGCGGAAGGGCGGCAAACGAACCGTAGATGGCGTTATAGCTGGAGAGGAACAGCTGTGAATGGATGTAGAAGATCTGCAGACCTTGCATGGCAATACCAGCCAGGATGCCTGGTATCAGGGCGCAAGATATCTTGACATGGGTGTTAGGCATAAATACATACAAGGCAATGAACATGGCGGACATCAGCACATAGGGTGAGAGGTCGATGAGAAAGCGCAGGGTGGAGCCTAACAGTTGGAAATCGGGCATGGAATTGGCGATCGTGGCCACGAAGATGGAGATACCCGAAGTGACCACAATGAAGATGGGGAATACGAAGAACACCGCCAGATAGTCGGTAAAGGTGCGGAATATGCTGCGGGGCTTGGTGACTTGCCAGATTTCA
>OCTX012291114.1_pt1 | contig 58328 bp, 44 predicted proteins | sample 1539691 | NCBI WGS metagenome assembly OCTX01 (sample SAMN02144231, study PRJEB22623) | gut metagenome | biome: sheep rumen | host: Ovis aries | place: New Zealand
ATTTTTATGTCTTTGCTTTCGTCCGGAGTAGCGTTCCTTCCCGAAAGCGAGTGCAAAAGTATAGCAGATTTCCGTCCTGCGCAAGCGTTTTGACAATTATTTTTAAGAAATGTTCGTAAGACGCTGATTTTGCGTCAGGTAAATTTTAACAATTTTTAACCGTAGAGATGCCTCATCACGGCATATTCGGCATACGCACGTGAAATTTATTTTTTAGAATACATGATATAGGTGAAATCTTATGGGAAATCATATCATATGCATTATGATTTACGAATTAAATCCTCCCATCAATGTGAAATCATAAACGAAAATGCGAAACAAATCGGTCCTCGGCATATCATATAACCCCTAAATACGGGGTAATGGATGAAATCCGTCTTCATATTTTTCATACCGATATGTAACGCCTGACGGCGTAATTGGAGGATTCATCATCTCTGTTGAAATTACGTCCGATGGATAATATCCCAACAATTACGAATTATGCATTATGAATTTCGCATTGTTCATGACACGCACGTCCGTGCGTCTCTACGAGAGGGTTGGATTCACCAGATGCATGGATTTTCCCAACATTTACGAATTATGCATTATGCATTATGAATTAACCGGACGACCACAAGGGTTCGCCCCTACGGGCAAATTCAATTCCTCAGATGGACTTTTCCAACAATTATGAATTACGAATTATGCATTATGAATTCTATTATATCCGACGCGATGATTGAGGATTCTCCTCGTTTGGTGGCAGCGGCATCTCCTGCCATTCCGTGAAGATAAACGCCTAACTTGGCGGCTTCATATGGAGCGTATCCTTGCGTGAGAAGCGACAAGATGATTCCAGACAAAACGTCGCCTGATCCTGCAGTTGCCATTCCAGAATTTCCTGTCGGATTGAAAAACAATGTGTTGCCATCCGTGATGGTGGTGTAGGCTCCTTTCAACACTATTATAATATTGTGTTTTTTTGCCATTTCCATCTGTTTGTCGATCATCTCCATCCTATTCGCGCATTTTCCGAAAAGTCGCTGGAATTCCGCAGGATGTGGTGTTATAATTGTATTCGACGGTAGGGATTCCATCAATTTATTGTCGGCCGCAACAATATTCAACGCATCTGCGTCTAGCAGTAACTTGCCTTCTGATGCGGCACTGACTACCATCTTCACAAGTGTTTTGGATCCATCCGTAGTGCCAAGCCCCGGTCCGACAGCCACGGCATCGGTCATCGCAAGAAGCTGGCTAAGTGTGTCGAGAGCATTCGCGTCGACTGCATCATACGATTTGCATATCGCTTCTGGAAGATAATTGATCAGATATGGTTTGACCTCTTTATGTGTGAAGACGTAGAGCATTCCCAATCCACTCCGCATCGCAGCTTTCGATCCCAACATACAAGCTCCGGGCATCTCCCGACTGCCTGCCACAAACAATCCTTTTCCAAATGTGCCCTTATGTCCATGCTTAGGACGGCGTTTGATGGTGAAATCAGAAAATTGCAACATATTCCCGACGTCGCCACTACCCTCTTTCATCAATCTCATGTCAAAATCCACCCAATCCATATCGCCGACATATCGCTCACTCTCCGGCATCAGAGTCGACAATTTCGGATATTGGAGACAAATTGTATGATCGGCTCTGATTATCGAACGTGTCGAATCGGCAAGTTCACGATCCTCTCCCATCAGTCCGGAAGGGAGATCGATAGAGACAAGCATAGAATCTTCACGTCGCATTTCATTGACATAATCAACCACTTGCCCTAAAAAAGAATCCTTCTTCACTACCCTATTTATTCCCGATCCCAGCAATCCATCCACAACACAAAGATTCTCTCTTTTTAAAATAGGATACATTTTTTCTATCCCGTCGACGGTGGAGATTTCTACTATCTTTATATAATTCTTCACTTTATCATACGCTTGAATGAAGTCGGAGGTCTGGCGGTCGCTCACCTTAATATAAAATATGACAATCTCTAAAGGACGTGATGTTTTATGCTCAACACGTAGCATATCAGCCACACAAAGAGCATCTCCACCATTATTTCCACCAGAGGCAAGAATCGCAACTGTGTGGACATCCGTGGTTGCCAGCAATTCCGTCAACTTGGAATAGAGAGCCGACGAAGCTCGATGCATAAGTTCAAAGGATGTTATTCCTTCTATTGCAATCTCTTGTGAGTCAAGAGTTTTAACATTGGAAGCAGAAAAAATTGGTGTCATTTTGTCTTTTCAATTTCAAACAAAATTACTGAATTTAGATAGTGATGCAAGTAGTTTTTTCATAAAATTCACACATTTCTATAAACCAATTTTCTTCTCACGACACCTGCCACGCAGGAATCGACAAGGAATCAAACATGGCGTTGACTTCGTCAATACAGGTTCTACAAACCTAACGACACACGCTGGACCTCTCATCCAAGGGTCGTAGACCCTTTATCGCTTGCGACGATAGCCGATTCCATAATGATTGAGGTCGACAGACCGATATCATTATGATGTCGGTTTATTCGATTTTTGGTGTCGGTTTATTAGATTTAGGCATGGCAACATCACTCATCCCTATTTTTAGGTAATAATGATTACACACAGATACCCAAAACAGGGTATCACAAAAGCAAAAATGGGATTTTTTTCGGAATTTTCACAAAATCAAATGCACTCCATACCCATTAATAGGTAAGAGTTAGCGACGACAGTTTACCCATTTTTGCGTATTGCAGTAGTCGTTAACTATAAAGTAATTTTGCAGCCGAAAAATTAGACTGAAAATGGCGACACTGAAAAATTTGTTATTCATGACAGCAGTAAGCATGATTGCCGGCACTGCTTCAGCACAATGGAACACAGACAGTACTGAGTACGACAGCTTCAAACATTACCGAGTAGGTGGATATGGCGAAATGCTTGCCAACTTTAAGGATTACGGCATAAACCGTTTTAATGGCACCAGCGAAGGCAATAGCAAAGTGAAGAGAAACACAATAAGTATTCCACGTATGGTGCTTGCTGGAGATGTCAAGTTCAACAAAAATTTCTGGTTGGGCATGGAGGTTGAGTTTGAATACGGAGGAACAGGTCAGGTTTACGAACTGGAAAATACTGAGAATGGAGAATACGAGGTGGAGATGGAGAAAGGTGGAGAAGTCGCCGTCGAACAATTTCATCTGACTTATCATCTTAACAATCATTTTAATATACGCGCAGGACACATGGTGGTCCCTGTAGGATTGACTAATTCACATCACGAACCAATCAACTTTTTCGGAACTGTGCGTCCAGAAGGAGAGACGACGATGTTGCCAAGCACATGGCATGAGACTGGATTGCAGGTGTTCGGACAGTTTGGGCACAAATGGGCAAGTTTCCAATATCAGGCAATGGTGATCACAGGGCTGAATGCCAACGGATTCAACAGAAACAGTTGGGCAGGAAAAGCAAACCAAGGAATGTTTGAAGGAGACAACTTCACTTGTCCGGCATACGCGGGTCGATTGGAATATACAGGTATCCCTGGATTAAGGTTGGGAGCTTCACTTTATTATTGTGACAATGTGGCTGACAACAGCGACAAGCCCAACACATACAATTTCGAGGCTCCTGTCACAATCTGGAATGTGGATTTGAAGTACCGTAACAAATGGATAGAGACTCGAGCAAACATATTGCAGGGAAATTTAGGCAACAGTGATTTGCTAAGTGCAAAGAATGCTATGCTAAGCAACAAATCGCCATACAGCCGTACTGCACCAATCGCCAGCAAGGCTGTTGATTATGGAGTCGAGTTTGGATTTAGAATGAAACCTTTATTCAGAAACAACAAGAATCTTGACTTCACTCCATTTGTGAGATACGAATACTACAACACACAAAAAGAGGTGAAAAATGCGGTGGCCGACGACAGATTGGAAACATCAATGTGGACTGTGGGCCTCAACTATAAACCGCTGCCATATCTCGTGCTCAAAGCTGATTACACCAGCCGAACAATCGGAGACGGCAAATACAACGACGAAAATGAGTTTGCAATCGGCATAGCATTCGTCAACTGGTTTTCCAAGAAATAAAAAATAAAATTAATGTAATATGAAAAGAAACCTACTAATTAGTGTTGCTGTCTTGGCAACAATGTTTTTGGGATCATGTAAAGATGATGATCCAGAATCAAACTCGATTCCAGAAGGAACAGCTGACGCACAGATCAACGAGGATCGCACATTAGTCACATCGGAGAATGTCACAAACTGGACTCAATATGCAGTGCAGGTTGCAAATCTATTGACCAAAGATGCGACGACTTTGAAGAACGCATGGGTGGACGATTATAAAGGATTGGGATCATACGCTGAACAATTCAAGAATCCAGGTGCTGGCAAAGACTACACAAGCTACGTAGGATGCGCTCAACAGATCATCGAGGGATGCGCAGATATCGCCAACGAAGTCGGAACAGCAAAAATCGGAGAGCCACGTGACCTATGGGAGTCGGGCAAATACACTGAGGCGGTATACGCTGTAGAGAGTTGGTACAGCTACCATTCAATAGATGACTACAGCAACAACATCTTGTCGATCCGCAATGCATTCAACGGAACAACAGACGGCAAGGAAGCGTCGTCAAGCATCGCGTCTTACTTGAAAGCAAAAAACAATGCTTTGTATGAGCAGACTAAAAAAGAGATCAATGCGGCATACAATGCTATCAAGGGCATGGCGTCGCCATTCCGCAGCCATATCGGAAACAGCAGCGTCACAGAAGCACAGAAAGCATGCGCGACATTGGAAGCAACACTAACGAACAGTGTTAAGCCAGCGTTGTTGAATGCTACAGAAAGTGAGTTGGAGCCAATCATCAAGAATTATGTAGACGTTGTTGTGGTGCCAACATACGAATTGTTGGTGACAAGAAACGTGGCTCTTAACACTGCAGTCCGTAATCTTGCTAACAATCCAAGCACAGCAACATTTGAGTTGGCAGCCAACGCATGGATGCAGGCTCGTGAGCCATGGGAGATGAGCGAGGCATTCCTTTTCGGACCAGTGGCGGATCTTGGTCTTGATCCTAACATGGATTCATGGCCTTTGGATGCCGCAGCGTTGAAGAACATTCTTAGCAATGGCAATTTCCAGGAATTGGAATGGGAAGGCGAGTTCGACGAGGAAGACGAGACAATTAGTGCAGCACAAAACGTTCGTGGTTTTCATACCCTTGAGTTCCTATTGTTCTACATGGGAGAACCAAGAACATATTAATTTTAGTTAATAAATCACACTATTCCCTTGTCCCTTTTTTAGGGGCAAGGAATATGTGTATATATACGACAAGCAAAACAAAACAACAAGCAAATGATTGCTAATATCTCAAAAAGCAAATATTTCCTAATTACAGCTTTGACTCCCCTACTTCTTGGATGTGACGAAGAATTATTGGACGACATTGACAAGATTGATGTGCCAGAAGGATATATGCTGTCGGCTGGAATCAGCACAGTGTTCAACAATTCAAGTTTCGCGTACGACCAAGATGCTCCATGGGTTGCAGAGAATGTTGCCAATCGCAAACGATTCACACATGGAGACAAGCTATACGATGACGCGTTGACTCAATCCACTGGATTAGGACCCGTATATGCAGGATACTCATGTGGATCATGTCACAGAAACGCCGGACGAACAAAGCCTGCTTTGTGGACTCAAATCAGCCAAGACGCAGATGGGACACCTGTGTATGGAAGCGGAGAATATGGTTTTTCCAGCATGTTGGTGTATGTGGCGAGAAAAAACGGTCAGTTTTTCCAAAACTACGGACGAGTGCTTCACGACCAAAGCATCTATGGAATACAAGCGGAAGGAAAACTGCAATGTCGCTGGCACTACGAAGATTTTGAATTTCCAGACGGAGAAAAGTATCAACTGGCACGACCCGAATATACAATCACCGAATGGTATGCCAAATATGGGGACACTGACGATCCGATCGACCCCAACGAATTGTTCTGCAGTGTGAGAATTCCGCTAAGACATGTGGGAATGGGACAGATGATGGCTATCGACAGAGAAGAGATCAAACGTCTTGCGGCACAAAGCAATTATCCTGAATACGGAATCAGCGGAAGATGTAATTACGTGACAGAACGTGGAGTGTACGACATTGGTCTGTCTGGCAACAAGGCTCAGCATCAGGATCTTACCGTCGAACTTGGATTTTCAAGCGACATGGGAGCCACTAACAGCCGTTATCCAGAGGAAATTTGCGAAGGTCAGTCGCAGATGAATGAAGGAAGCATGATGGGACTCACATACGACCGTCTTGACGTCTCAACTCAAGACATGGAGGATGTGGACTATTATATGCACGGACTCGGTGTGCCTGCTCGCAGATTGGGAAGCACAACCAAGATGGTGGAATATCAAGGGCATAAAATCACAGAACGAGATTATCTTGCCATTGGCGAAAAAAACTTTTTCACTGCAAAATGCCAGCTATGTCATGTCACCACACTGCACACACGTCCACGTGGGGCTAAACTTCTATCAGGCACAGAGTTGCCTTGGCTAGGAGGTCAGACAATCCATCCTTACAGCGATTATCTTCTGCACGACATGGGAAGCGAAATCATGGGTGTGGGCCTCAACGACAACTATCGCAGCGGACTGGCGATGGGCAACGAGTGGCGCACGACTCCGCTATGGGGTATCGGACTTCAATCTCTTGTCAACAGCCACACATATTTTCTACACGACGGACGAGCCCGCAACCTGCAGGAGGCAATCATGTGGCACGGAGGAGAGGGATATACCTCCCGTCAAATTTTTTCTAATATGAACAAAGAAGATCGTTTAGCATTAATAAAATTTTTGGAATCATTATGAGAAATATATTCATAGCCATGATGCTTTGCTGTTCGGCATCAACAATGGCTCAAAGCAACATCGAATTCGAAAAAGCGAACGGAAATTCAGTCAGCGACAGCATCGACATGGAAAACGGAGTCATTGGCATTGCTGACAACCGTGGATTCACACTAAAAAGCAAAAATGACAATTTTATATTCAAGCCATACCTGTTCTTGCAGACGCAAGGTCGATTCAACTGGTATGACAGCGAGGGATTAGACAAAGCGTACAATCAAGACAATGTAGCGAACAGTGGTTTCGCTATGCCATACGCCATTTTAGGTTTTACAGGAACAACCTTTGGCCGAGTGGATTATAATCTATGTATCAATGCATCCGCATCGGGTGGAAATATTTTGCAGCAAGGATGGGTAGACGCGAAGATCTGCAACGCCGCAAGATTTCGCGTAGGTAAGTTCAAGACTCCATTCTTCAGCGCGGTACAGACGACCCTTGGCGAGGCATTGTTTCCAATTCTTCCAGTCTCACTGACATCTACAGTGATCATGCCATACAGCCTTAATTCAGTATGGCCTACAATAGGCACAGGGTTTGATATCGGAGTGGAGTTTCATGGAACTGCCAAATTAAAGACAGAAGGATTGATGCATTATGAAATCGGTTTGTGGAACGGGACAGGAAGCGGAGTGAACACTGCGACAAAAACGCTGTCGGACGACCACAAGATCCCATCACTTCTGTATGCTGGACGACTAACATTCATGCCGTGGGGAAAGATGCCGAAGACACATGGAAACAACCGTATGCTTAATGTACGACGCATGGAATTTGGAGTGAGTGCGGGCATCAATGTCGAGAGTGAGAGTGAAAGCACAAACGACACTCGTCTTGGAGGAGAGTTCTCAATGCTCTACAACCGTTTGTTTATTGGCATTGAAGGCTATTGGATGCACGTGTCGTTTACAGAACGCCAGAAGATAGATGAGTTGCTAAACTACTGGGGTGGATATGCACAAATCGGCTTCTTCTTCAGCAATTCCGTCCAAGGAGGTCTTCGTTGGGATATCATGGACAGAAACGGATCAAGCAAAGATGGATTCCTCAACACACCAGGAGCCGTATTAAACTACTACATCAACAAATACAACCTCAAACTTACAGGCATGTACCAATACACTGGACGTTGGGGCCACGAAACTCAGCTTGACCGAGACAACGACGATCTTGGCATTGCCACTCACGGAGCGACACTACAGCTACAGTATAGTTTCTAATTCCGTCGCACAATCAATTAATTATTTTGAATACTATCACGATGGTTAATATAAAAAAATGGGAAACATTCCTGATTTCAGCAATCTCCCTATTGCAGACAGGATGTGATTCCGGCAATATAGACGACGAGGATATTTTGATCCAAAACAGTGGAAAGACAGTGAAGGTCACTGCGACAATCAGAGGCATTGGGCAATTGAGCGACACTTATACTGTTGCTGTCGCCGCATTCTCGGACGACAAAAAATATGCCACCACACAACGCGCGATACCAGAAAACACTGCAGACGGGCAACATATCAGCGTCACACTCGACAATCTTTCAAGCGAAATTTCCACCGTCGAACTTGCGCTCACTAACAAATTGAGGAAACGTATCCTCACACTTGCCAGCATCGACCTTAACGACTTTGAGTCGGGCGGAGACACTATACGCATGGATCTAGGCTCACTTTCCGTAGATATGTTTGGATGCATTCAGCAAGGCATATTTAATGTGTCGTGCATTCAGTGTCACGGAGCAAATGGAAGATCAGCTGGAAATTTGAATCTCACAGATGGGAATCCGCCGACGAATCTGGTGGACGTTGACGCTCAGTCGAGTGTGGCAGGACAAGGCTATAAGCGTATTGTGAGCGGCACTCCAGAAGAGAGCCTTATGTTCAAGATTCTGAATCCGGGAGGAGAAAACATACTGCACTACAATCACACAGAAGTTTTGTCGTCACAGTTCAAAAACAATCTGGCAGAAGTCAAGACGCTGTTGCGCGACTGGATAGAAAATCTTCAATAAACAACGGAAAACACTCATTTTTTGGTATTGTGCAGACTCTTTAATCGCAGTTACTTTGCAGCAAAATTAAACTGTTATACATTATGACAAAAAAAATTAAAATTTCAGTTTTATGGCTGCTGACAATTGGCGGTTTTGCATGTCACTCCATCTGTGATGTTCTGCCAATGTTTTGGGGAAAGAATATGGCAGTTGTTGCCACGGATGGCAACGTCGACCAAGGAATGATAGTGTTCATGATGCTTATTTCGTTCTTGTTTCCAGCCTGCGGAGTGCTATGTATGATGTGGGATAATAAAGCGACAAAGATTGTGAATGCGATTTTGGCGACACTCATCGCACTATTCAACATAATGCATGCATGTATGGAATTGCCAGCAGAGATTGCAGGACAGTATATCATCATGCCGATGCTGATTGTCATCGGTCTTTTGCTGGCATGGTACAGTATAAAGAATGTAAAGGAAGATTGAATCTATTAGACATTTCTACGTGAATATCCCCAATTTTAGTGAATTGCAAATAGCGAGCCACTAAAATTGGGATTTTTTATGGATTTTTCCATCTGATAAGGGAATTTTAGCTTATTAAAAAATGAGGATTGTTAAGGGCCCATGTTTAATAGATATTGGCCCTAACCCTTCCCCACGTGCGAGCCGTAAGGCGAGCACATATAGATAGTATAAACACAGAGACTCGGCGTCTTAAGAGAAAGACTTCTTTTTATAAGAAAAAAAAATTGAAGTCAATCATTAGCTCGTCCTTGCGGACTCGCAGAAAGAGAGGGAGTTAGGGCGTTCCGCCCTTAACAATCCTCGAATGTTACAAGAGCGCCGTCTTCCCAAATCATCAATTTTAGGCATTGGACACAGCAAAAAGAAGCGATACCTTTGCATCAACAAAAGAGACGAGAGATGATAAGATGTAATAAACATAAAAAAGTCAAAACACAAACAATATAGAGGCTCACAGAGATGCGAGCCTCTTTTTTTATGAACAAAATCGAACATTGTTCGTTTTTATACAGAAAAAAATGCAGATAAAAAAAGAATATACGTGCGAACAAATCGTGGAGGTAGCCAAAAAAGTTTTTCTGAAGAATGGCTATGCAAAGACTTCCATGCGCGACATCGCCAAAGGTGCCGGCATCGGTGTCAGCAACATCTACAACTACTTTAAGAGTAAAGATGATCTTTTCCGACATATCGTAATGCCTCTTATCAAAGAATTTGAAAAGATCATGTATGAACACCATAACGTAAACTCCAGTGAACAATTTTTCAAATATATCAATGGAGAAAACGACAACATGATCACAGAACACGTACAAACATATATGAGGCTGTTCAATAAATATCGTGATGAATTCGAACTTATACTATACAAAGCACAAGGTTCGTCGCTCGAAACCTTTATCGATGAATACAGTGAGGTTTGCACCCGCCAAGTGCTGATATTTATGGACAATTTCAAAAAAATGAATCCTGAATTCAGTGATCCTCACTCAACATTCACCTACCATATCCACATGGTGTGGATGTTCAATTTCATCTCTGAAATCATCAAGCATAAACTTAATCCTCAGGATATAAAAAGTGTAATCGAAGACTATATCCAGTTTGAGTTTACTGGTTGGAAAGCATTAATGAATCAAAAAAACATAAAAGAAAATGAAAATAGAAAAGATTAACGAGCAGTTCGGCAAATTTGCAGAGCGGCTGCTGAGTGTACGTTGGATCACACTCATCGCATTTGTACTGATACTAATAGTATCAGTGATCGGCATGAAACGTATGGTCAAGGAGACCTCGTTCGATGATTATTTCATCGAGGATGACCCCATGCTAGTGAAAACAGAAGAGTTCAAATCGCATTTCGGCAACGACTATTACATAGGAATCCTCACCCAATGCGACAATCATTTTACTAAAGAAAATCTGACAACACTGCGTGCATTGTCCAATGAATTGCTCGACAGTCTTTCGTATGCCGACAAAGTGACATCACTTACTGATATCGAATTTATGGTAGGCAGCGACGACGGAATGACAATCGAGCAGATTGTTCCTGACGAGATTCCCGAAGATGGATCTCAAGCTATGGAGGCTATAAAAGCCAAAGCTTATAGCAAGCCACACGTGGCGCGCAAACTGATTTCTGAGAAAGGCGATCTTTCATGGATTATGGTGAAACTGCGTACATTTCCCAAAGACAGTGTTTGGAAACAACAAGGATCAGTGTCGCCAGACATCATCACAGGTCAAGAGGTAGAACATATCATCAAGAAGCCGGAATACGCCTCGCTGAATCCACGAGGAGCAGGAATGCCCTACGTGACACACTGCAAATCAGTGTATATAGGAAAGGAAATGGGACGATTGATGATGATAGCAACCATTATATGTATGGTCGTTATGATCTGCATGACACGATCAGTAAGAGGAGTCGTCGCACCTATTATTTCTGTCATCGGAGGACTTTTCATCACCTACGGCATCGCAGGATGGACACAAATGTACGTCGACTCTACTGTACTGATGATTCCAATGATTCTGTCGTTTGCCGTAGCCATAGCCTATAATATCCATCTGTTCTCTTACTTTAAAGGCAGAATGCGTATTCACGGGGAACGCCACAAAGCCATTGTGGAAACTATCAAAGAAATTGGTTGGTCTGTATTCTTCTGCGGATTTACGACTCTTGTCTCTTTGCTCTCTTTCCTTGCCATACCGATTCGTCCTATGCACTGTGTAGGTGTCATCAGCAGTATGAGCGTATTTTTCGTTCTGATGACGTCACTGGTGATAACACCTCTTTTACTGTCATTTGGCAAAAACCAGAAACCAATAGAAGGGTTTACAGAGGATAGCGACACGAAATGGACAAAAGCGATCGTGTCTCTTAGTGACAAGGTGTTAAGCAATCCGCGAAAAATAGGTTTGTCATTCTCGGCAATATGTATTCTGCTATGCATTGGTCTGTGGAAAATCGAGGCGGCGTTCGACATTGAGAGGACTATGGGCATACAAGTGCCTTATGTAAAAGAAGTTGTCGACGTGGGTCGTTCGGAGCTTGGATCACTATATTCCTACGATCTAATTGTGGAATTGGCAGACAATGACGAAGCCAAGAAGCCTGAAAACCTTCAGAATCTTGACAAACTGCAACAACAGATCGGCACATACAAGCTGACGAAACGTACGACGTCGATACTCGACATTTTGAAAGACTTAAATCAGACTCTGAACAATGGCGATACAACATATTATTGTATTCCGAAGACAGAAGAAGAGGTCGCACAGATGATTTTATTATATGAAAACGCAGGAGGCACAGAGTCGGAATACTGGATCGACTACGATTATCGTCGATTACGTCTGATGGTGGAGATCTCTGATTTCAATTCCGCACAGGTGGAACGTGAGATGGATCAGATTCAAGGCGACGCACAGAAACTCTTCCCCAATGCCAAAATCACAGTTGTGGGCAACATACCACAGTTCGTGACGATGATGCAGTACCTTGTGAGAGGACAGATGCTCTCTTTTGTGATATCCATTCTTATCATTGGAGTGATACTGATGATCGCATTCCAGAGCATCAGAGTCGGACTGATTGGTTTGATACCGAATATGATGCCAGCCATCTTCGTGGGCGGATACATGGGATGGATGGGAATACCATTCGACATGATGACCGCCACATTGCTTCCGATGATGCTGGGTATGGCTGTCGACGATACCATTCACTTCATCAACCACTCAAAGTTGGAATTCGACCGCACTCAACACTACCAGAGCGCAATCAAAAGGACATTCCGTGTCGTGGGAGTAGCGATCATCACCACATCAGTCATCACATCCGCGGTATTCGCCGGATTTTGCACGTCAGATTGCACAATGTGTATCAATTTCGGTCTGATGGCTATCATCGGTGTATTGTCGGCACTAATTGCCGATTTGTTTGTCACCCCAATTCTTGTAAAGAAATGCAAGGTGTTTGGTAAAGAAACGTCTAATCAATAAAAACCATAAACATGAAAAAGGCATTATTTATTTTGGCCGCCTGCATGATGGCGACATTTGGAGCAAACGCGCAGAATTTAACAGGACGAGAAATCATACAAAAAGTCAAAGACCGTCCTGATGGAGACACTCGTTACGGAGAGATGGAGCTGACCCTCATCAAGAAAAACGGAAGTTCCAGACAACGCAAGGTGTCATCGTGGGCTATGGATGAAGGCAAAGACACAAAAAAGATGATGTTTTTCACCTATCCCGGCGACGTGAAAGGAACAGGCTTCCTGACATGGGACTACGACCAGATTGGCAAAGAGGATGCCAAATGGCTATATCTTCCTGCCATGAAGAAGACTCGCCGCATCAGTGGATCATCGTCAAAAACAGATTATTTTATGGGTACAGACTTCACTTACGACGACATGGGATCCCGTCATATAGATGAAGATAAGCATACTCTGTTACGTGAGGAGATGAAAGACGGACATAAATGCTGGGTTGTGGAATCGGTGCCTGTCGACAAACATGAGATCTACAGTCGCAAGGTGACATGGATACGTCAGGATTGTCTGGTGGCTGTCTGTGCGGAATATTACGACAAGCTTAACAAATTGCACCGTCTGCTCACAATATCAGAAATAAAGAAAATACAAGATTTCTGGACTATCTGTAAGATGGAGATGAAAAATGTGCAAACGGGACACAGCACTGTGATTGAAGTAAAAAACACACAGTACGATGTCAAGATTGACAAAGATCTCTTCACTGTTGCCAAACTAGAGAAAGGCTTATGAAACATGTGATCTTCACAGCATTATTATTGTGCATACTTCCTCGTCCTGTCGCCGCACAGGATGAGGAATCCATTCACGTCGGAGTGAAAGGATTCGTGGACACCTACCACGCCATGCGGACAGAAAAGCCCAACGACTGGATGTCGTCAAGAAGCAGAGTGCGTGGAGAAGTATCTATTGACAAAGGTCATGCAGGAGCTTTCGTTTCTGCCAACCTGGTGTATAACGCGATTCTGAAAGACCGCACAGGTTTTCAGCTACGGGAGACCTACGCCTACTACACCAACTCTCATTGGGATATACGTGCAGGCAGACAGATCATCACATGGGGAGTGGCGGATGCGTTAAGGCTTACTGACATCATCTCACCCATGGACTACACTGAGTTTCTTGCTCAAGATTACGACGACATCAGAATTCCTGTAGGAGCTCTGCGTCTACGTTACTCCCGTGAGAAATGGAGTCTGGAAGCTGTTGCGGTGCCTGTCTGTTCTTTTTTTGAACTGCCCACAGAGGAAGAGAATCCTTGGTCGATAGGAGAACTGACTATAGGGAAAGAGCCAAAACATAAATTATATAATATGGAATATGGCGGCAGACTGTCATTCTTTCTGAGTGGAATAGATTTCTCATTTTCAGCGCTACACACATGGAACAAGACTCCCGTCTTCCACAACGCAATAGGCGAGTATCACCGTATGACCATGCTCGGAGCAGACATGTCTGTTCCTATTAACAAATTTGTGGTCAGAGGAGAATTCGCAGAATATCTAAATGAAGCACAACAAACAATAGGAGCAGAAAAAATTGCGAGAGCTTCATCGACAAATGCTCTTATCGGACTCGACTGGTATGCCGGCAACGACTGGTCGCTCTCTGCCCAATACGCACACAAGTATGTGGCATACGGAGAGCATAACAACAGCGGTTTAGCAACATTCCGTATTTCAAAAGATTTGTTCAACAACACACTGAACCTGCAAAGTTTTGCATATTTGGATGTTGAAAACGGAGGTGTCTACAACCGTCTCAGCGCCGACTACGCCTTAAACGACCAACTACATACATTAATAGGTTACGATTTCTTCCATGCCGACAAAGGGACATTCTCTGTATACGACAAAAACTCGGAAGTTTGGCTGAAACTGAAATACAGTTTCTGATTTTATTTCATCTTTAATATGTCTGCAATCAAGTTGCAAAACATTTTGGTTATTTTTGGAATGTAAAACTTAATAGAGATTTGATTATGGCAGACAAAATTAAAAGATCTTACAAGTTTAGCAAAAACTTCTATGATGACGCTCTCACTCAAAACAAATGGTGGAGCCGTCTCTATTTCAAACTTTTTTGGGGAGGCGTTGACGACAACGAAATTGCCCGCAAAGTTCTTAGCTGGATTCCGGATGATTTCGAAGGCAAGATGTTGGATGTACCAGTGGGAACAGCCGTGTTTACCGTCGACAAATACAAACGGATGAAGAAAGCCGACATCACTTGTGTGGATTATAGCCAAGACATGCTCGATCGAGCGCGATACCGCTTCAGTGAGGCAAAAATCACAGACATCAAGACATTGCAGGGCGACGTCGGGGCAATGATATTCCATGACGAATCTTTCGACTTCATACTTTGCATGAACGGACTGCACGTGTTTCCCGACAAAGACAAAGCATACTCAGAAATACTGCGGACACTCAAACCAGGAGGTGAGTTTCTTGCCTGTTTCTACGTTGCAGGAGAAAAGAGGATTTCAGACTGGTTGGTCAATTCGGTATTGACACATATGGGATGGTTCACTCCCCCATTCGACACTGTCGATGATGTGCGACGCCGTTTGGAGCCACACTACAACATTATCGATTTCAACGTAGAGGGAGCAATGCTTTATTTCAGAGCAAAAAAAGATAGGACATGACGATTATATTAATTGGATTACTAGTGCCATTGCTTGGCACAATGCTTGGATCGGCTTTCGTCTTCTTCATGAAAGGAGAGATATCCGTACGATTGCAGAAATCATTGTTGGGTTTTGCCTCTGGCGTGATGGTGGCGGCATCAGTATGGTCGCTGCTTATTCCTGCGATGGATATGGAGAGTGAGAGTGGCAAATGGGCGGTCATGCCAGCGGCTGTCGGATTTCTGTTGGGAATGGGATTTCTGTTGCTAATAGACTGTCTCACGCCGCATCTTCACATCGGCACCGACAAACCAGAAGGTCTGCGCTCACAACTTTCACGCACCGCTATGCTTGCTTTGGCAGTCACGATCCACAACCTGCCGGAAGGAATGGCTGTTGGAGTCGTCTTCGCAGGAGCGGACAACGCAACGTCTAACATATCACTCACCAGTGCATTGGCAGTATCTGTGGGTATCGCGATTCAGAACATTCCTGAGGGAGCGATCATCTCAATGCCGATGCGAGCAGAGGGCAACAGTCGCCTACGATCGTTCCTGATAGGATCATTGAGTGGAGCCGTCGAGCCGATCGGAGCCGTCGCAGTGTTGCTGTTAGCGTCGTTTCTTGTACCAGTGCTTCCTTACATGCTCGCTTTTGCAGCAGGAGCGATGTTCTACGTTGTGATAGAGGAGTTGATTCCAGAAGCCTCAAGCGGTCAACACTCAAATCTCAGCACAATAGGTTTCGCATTCGGTTTTGTGCTGATGATGGTGCTCGACGTGGTGATGGGATAAAAAATTAACAAAGATTCCTGCCCCAAACGGAGTTTATGTATAAAAGATTCCTTCAAAATTTATTTAATACGTAAGGCAGTATAACCGAAAAAATTATAATTTTGGCTAATTTTTCGTCAATTTGGAAATTGATTATCTTATTTTCAAACTGACGAAAAGAAAGAAAATGTATTATCCAATTGTTATAAAATTGGAAGTACAATAGTATGTTAATTCCATCAATTTTATTTTACGAAACAGACAGAGATTTATAACACACATATTATCACAGCGTTAGCTTTTATTCTCGCAACAGAAATTTCGCCAAAAATTAACTCAGTAGAATAAAACAATGAATAGCTATAAAAGATAACCTCCGCTTCGGCGTGGGCTTATCTTGTTATTCATTGTGGGTGTTTGGCGACACCTCTGTTGCGGACAAGTGGCCCACGCCGCTTGTTTTTACAATTTATTCACGCAACAGAAATTTCGCCAAAAATGACTGACCGCAAAAATGATAACACTGTAGAAACAAGGCAAGCCTTGTCTTCAGATTCCACGCAGGACACCACATCCATGCAAATCCGCATCCGTGAGTTGGAAAAGGAAATTGCACAGCTGCATAAACAAATCAAGGAACAACGCTATGGATTGACATGGCTCGACGTTCCCGAAGCGTTCGAAACAGAATCGGAGAACAAAATTCCTATCCTCGAAGAGGTGAAAGAGAAAGCCATCGATGCCGCAGGTAGGGACGCATTGAATGCGTCCGCCAACAACACGCCACCCCACATCATCATCGAGGGCGACAACTACCACGCCCTCACCTGCCTAAATTACACCCATCGTGGCAAAATAGATGTCATCTATATTGATCCGCCATATAACACGGGTAACGACGGATTCACTTACAAGGACAAACGATTTCTGAAAGAATTCCCCGACGGCTCGCCCGTACCCAAGGAGCACCCTTTACGACACTCCTATTGGCTCTCCTTTATGAGCAAACGACTCGAACTCGCTAAAAATCTTTTGAGCGACAAGGGGGTGATTTTCATTTCCATTGATGATAATGAATTAAAAGATTTAATCTGCATAGGAGATAAAGTCTTCGATGAAGAAAATAGAGTGTCTATTTTACCAAGAAGGACTATCAATTCAGGGAAACATGATTCAACAACAATCACACTATCTCATGATTATATTCTCATATATGCAAAAAACGTCAACAAAATCGAATTTGTTCCTAAAGTCAAAGATTCTGAACAAATAAAAACCTTGTATAAGTTTGAAGATGAACATATTAAAGAAAGAGGACGGTTCTATATCACTCAACTCAATAAAAACTCCTTGCAATATTCAGATACAATGAACTATCCGATAACCACACCTGATGGGACAGAAATATGGCCAGGAAATGGTTTTGATGACAAAACATGGATTTGGAGATGGGGAAAGGAGAAATTTAGATGGGGCTTAGAAAATGATTTTATTGTTTTCAAAAAGCCCTTAAAATCCAACAAATATAAAGTATACACAAAATCATATGAATTTGTGGATAAAGATGGAAATCTTATTACTCGTAGTAACCCTAATACATCTTTAGATTTTTGTACAAATGAATACACAAATTTCAACGCGACTCCCGAATTAGAAAGAATTATGGGAGAACGAAAAACGTTTGATTATCCTAAACCTGTCATTTTAATTCATGACATATTAAAAATAGTTTCAGGCAAAGATCTAACCATCCTCGACTTCTTCGCTGGCTCTGGCACGACCCTTCACGCCACAATGAAGTTGAATGCCGAAGATGGTGGTCATCGCCAATGCATTTTGGTGCAGCAGCGAGAGGGAGACAACAACATCTGCGAGAACGTCACCTACGAACGCAACCGCCGCGTGATGTGCGGCTACACCAACGCCAAAGGCGAACAGGTGGAAGGTTTAGGTGGCAGACTTAAATACTACCGCACCGCCTTCGTGGGCAAACATGCCAGCCATAATGCGATTGATGCCGACCGTGTGGAACTATCACGTAAGGCTGGGTATCTTCTCGCTTTGGGCGAAAACACGCTGGAGGAAATCGCACATACCGATACGTACCAAATATTTGCGGATACTCGTAGAGATGATGTGAACATCGTCTCCGAATCCAACAGCCTAGCATCCTGCTATACCGCCATATATTTCACGGAGAATTATGCAAAAATGCCGGAATTTGTGGCGGAAATCGACAAACTACGTTCGGTTAGCACGTGCAACCCACAAATCAACGTGTACATTTTCTGTTGGGGAACACCAGAGATTTTTGAAGGTGAATTCGACGACCTTCGAGGCATCTCCCTCAAGGCAATTCCACAACCGATTCTCGATGTCTACAAATCTATAAATCAGTAAATCATGGCTCAATATAACGCTTTTCCATTCCAACAACGTGCTATCGATGAGATGCTCGAAAGTTTCAAAAACCTGTGGAACCACAACGATTCCACAGCAGAACTAACGCTTAAAGCTCCCACAGGTAGCGGCAAGACCTTCATGACCACCCACTTCATCGACGCTCTCAGCCGCCAACCCGACTGGGACGAGGATGTGGCATTCGTCTGGATTACTTTTTCAGACGAACTTGCTATGCAAAGCAAAGAGAAATTTGTGGATTATTTCTTTCCCAACCTTAGTAACAAACTTCTCACCATCGCAGATTTCTCGCAAGGCAAGTTGAAGAAGAATGACATTCTCTTTCTCAATTGGCAGAAATTGGTGTCGCGCCGTGCAGCCGACCGACAGAACCGTCGTCCGGAAGAACCCGAACTGATCAAGGAGTCTGGTTTCTATTTCGAAGATGTGGCAGAGAACACGTTAGCGGAAGGTCGTCAAATCATCATGATTATAGACGAGAGTCATAAGAACGTCACCGAATCAGCCTACCGTGATGTGATCAATCCACTCAATCCAAGGATTATCGTCAAAGTAAGTGCCACGCCAGAAAAAGAGCCCTCCATCAGTGATGTGAGAAATCACAAAGCTGGCTGGGTCGAGGTCAATATCAAAGATGTGATTGAGGAAGGACTCATCAAAAAGGAGATTGTCAGCCAGACCGAAGAGGATTTGAAACGCTATGAAGAGGAGGATTTGGACAAACTCATGCTCGACTTGGCGATCGAGAAACGTCAACAACTGATTGAAGAGTGGAAAACCTTCGGTGCGGACATCAACCCATTGATACTCATCCAACTTCCTGATGACGATAAAGATGCAGAGGCACGAGGAGTTGAAAAAAAGGAAACATTGGTGATGAGATATCTACGAGACAAAGGGTTCCAAGAAAAGGAAATAGCCGTATGGTTGAGTGGAGTGCCTAAGACTGAAGCGTTGAAGACCATTACGGACAATAAAAGTCCTGTTGCTTTCCTACTGTTTAAATATGCTGCAGGTACGGGTTGGGATTGTCCACGAGCACATATATTGGTGATGTTCAGGGAGATAAAATCCAACACATTCCGTACACAGACCTTGGGAAGAATCCGCCGTATGGCTATTCATGACAAACGGTTGAACGAATACCCGTCTCTACAAACGGGCTATTTATATACCAACTATTCACGAAACGAAGTGGATAATATTCCAGAGACCGACCCCAATAAGCCCAAAACCATCATAGCGAAGATGCAGACAACACAACGAATGGTATTCGCTGTTTCTTCGTTGAAAGAGAAGATAAAAAAAGAACTTCAAAAACGGTTAGTTGCCCAAAATGACGGACAAAAGGAGTCGGTGGAAAAAATAGTGTCCAAAGTTTGCGAAAGGCTCTCCTCTGTTGAGGAAAAAATGTTGAATCCATTGGAGGAGCCTCATTTAATATTTGAACCGCAATTCGATTATGCATCTGCGACAAGTGAAAAAGAGAAAGCAGAGAAACGTGCAATAGACGAAGTGGTCAAAACTTGTGATGCCATTATAAAAGAGACCAATGAAGAAATTGAAGCAACTGTATTGAAGGAGAACCAAAATATGGCGAAAGCGGCTCTGACGGTCTCTGTAAAAAACTTCAAAGAAGAAATAAAAGGTCATAAGCCTATAAATTTCATTCTTGACCCCGCCTTGAAAACGGAGTTTATCTCACGTACAACTTACGGCGACATCGGAAAAGCAAGCGAGTTTCAAAACGTATTCATCCAGTCGATGAACCGATGGTTCGGAATAGACGAAAATGAGATAAATCCAAACAATATTTCCAAGTTGCAAGCCAAAGGTATTGACACATCGATCAAATTAAGTCAGGACATTATGGTGAATGCACGATTCAAGAGCGTTGACCAATCATCGGAGAATGAGATTACACAGTATGAGATATCCGCCAATGATGTGGAGAAAATCTTCACAAACTTATGCTACCAGTTGGTTACAGAGCAAGATGATGCCGAAGCAACCATAGGTAACGCAGCCCGATCTTATCAAAAACTAAAGTCAGCGTTACGAGTGTGGTTTAAACATTATGCATTGCAGACATATTTTGAAACTGAGTTTTACAAGGTTTTCATCAAGGACATAAACAGAAATGCAGACAGCAAATTTCGTCCAGCCATCACGCAAGCCATCAAAGACTATTATCCCGTGTTACAGAAACAACTGGAGGAAAAAAGAGAAGAAGCATTAAAAAAAGAGCCTGCCATCTTCGTTGTCTATACGGAAAAATCGTGTCCGAACGATTACGAAGCCTATCCAAACAAACTAAGTTTGGTGGATCTTTACCTTGCAAAAGAGTATAATGGGCGAAAGAACGAGACAAAGTTTATTGATTATCTGGAACAAAAAGCAGAGACAATAGAATGGTGGTTGAAAAACGGAACAGGTAAGGAGGATCTAGGATTCCGTTATATTGATAGCACGACCAATGAGATGCGTGTCTTCTATCCTGATTGGATCATCAAATTCAAAGACAACCGCATCGGCATTTACGACACCAAAGGAGGCATCACAGCCAAATCGCAGGAGACAAAAGATAAGGCGGAATGTCTGGCGAGACATATTGAGGAACTGAATCAAAACAGCAAAAAATACAAATATGTTGGCGGTATAGTTGAAATGAGAAACGGTTTGTGGTACCTCAACTCATCATCTGAATATGTTTATGAAAACGCAAACGATTGGGTAATTTTTTAGTCATCCAATATTATGAAAATTAACAAAGCCGTTTCAGATACTTGGTGTTCAAGATCTGAAACGGCTTTGTTTTATTTCACCATTTTTCTCTCATATAATTGACAAGTCGCTCGTGCGCACTCGCGGATTTAGGGGAATTAAGGGCGTTCCGCCCTTAAAAAACCTCGTGAAAATCAGTCACAAACTAGGACAGAAACAAATTTTTATTCCGCTTCTACTTTGGAGTCCTCCTCCTTCAGTTGCTCATCATCATTCGAAATTTCTCCCGTCTTCGGCAATTCCTTCTCCTTCATCTTTTCCTTCTCCTTCGCAATCTTTTGATAGAAGAATGCCATCACCAACATCAACAGACCCAAAGATATCAAAGCTATCACTTTATATATCTGATCAAAACGAGCCATGTCGTAGAAGAACAATTTCAGAAGAGTGAAACCTAACAACACGAATCCCTCAATTCTCAGATACTTCTTATCTTTATAAAGTCCGTAGTAGACTCCGAACAAGGACACTATTCCCAAGAAGACGCTGAACACTACACCAAACGCTTCTGGACTTCCAACCAAACAACAGAGTTTGTTCAACTCTTTTCCTCCTACGGCAACAAAGCCAAAGAATAGGAATGTGTCAAACGCTTTGGTTGTCATCTCTTCGCTCATTCCAAACATACATTTCTCCTGCTTTTTGTAGAGATATAATGTCCACGCAGAAAATAGTGTCAATACCAAAGAGAATAAATGAATAACATTGAAGTCTACCTCCTCGCCACGGATTCTTAAATCAAACAATCCTACAAATAGTTTTGCAAACAAAATCAGACATAAACAAGTCATCGTGAATTTCTTGAAACCATTCAATTTGTATTTCAACGATACGAATGTCCAAGTTGAAAAGTATGCCATCGCAAAACAGAATACAAATGATGTAAACAAACGTATAGCCACACGATTATCCAATGTTTGATGTTCCATCCAACTTCCTACATGATAACAATAAACATATCCGACAGCGACAAATGGCATCAACACCAACAAAGCGATGAATGGGAACCATGATATCTTGCTGGCTTCAAACTTCGGCATCTCGTTGTAGCGTCGCATCATATAAATAAGAGCGACGTCGATCACCGAACCTAACAACATAATAACCTGCTTTGTATTTGTGCTAAGTTCACCATCATCTCCAAAAGTGCTTTCGTAGGCTGTGAACACGTCACAAAGCCAACAGAATAATCCTAAGCCGAAAACTGCCACAAATGCTTTTTTGAGTCGTGCATCGTCTCTCAAAGCAAAAATCAAAGTCAGAAGAGCAAGACCAAACAGCAATGCCGTTGTGATGACCCAAGGTGTGTGTGTCCAGATGATGAATGCCAATACTGCAACCAAATACAATTTAAGTTTAAAGTTCAAATCAAAGCGTTCGGCAACTCCATCTTTTTCCAGCTTGAACTTATTTATCATCCATATCTGACCAACAAGAGTTGCCACTAACGACAATCCAGCCACGACAGAAGTCCAAATCTCAGAAATTCTTATTCCAAAATTATTTTCAAACTTTTCAATTCTGGATTCAAAATCATAAGACCAAGGAAGATCGTTCCATACATTTAAGAATGCGATAGAGGAAAGCGCAACCATAACATATGCTCCTCGCTCCACCAAACATATACTCTTTGTCCTGCCCAAATAGCAGAGTAGCAAAGCCTCAGCACACCATAACACTGTCATCCATGGCTGTTCGATATGCACAAAGATCGCTGTCGTCACCACAAAAATCGCCATCACTGACAAGTATTGTGAGACTTTTGTAACTAACGAATTCTTTGTCTCTTCTGTTTCTTCCAAAGGATAACGATAATTCAACACCGCCGCACAAACAGCAAGAGCCATGCAGACAATCGTATTGATGACATATAATGCATATCCATATCCAGCCGGACAAGATTCTTCAAACCAGAATGTCATGAAATCCAGATGTTCGGCATTCGGATTTCCCCAGTCGATCAGCAAACTAATCACAGCCAAAACAAAAACAGGATACGCACTCTTCTCAAAAAACACGTTTTTGCGGACTCTGGCAAATGTGAACAATATTGTCGCCTCCAACATCCAAACCATAGTCAGCCATGGTCGTTCGATATGTACCAAGATAGCCGTCGTAACAACAAACACAGCCATCACCTTCATACACTTATTGGCTAACTTCATCCATGAATTCTGAGTCTCTTCGTCTTCGACCATTGGATAACGGTTGTCGACCACACCTATGAAGATGCAAAGCATAATGAAGACGACGGTGTTGATGATAGACAACGCATTGCCCTGAACCGCAGCTGTCGTTGTATCCCACATCGAACGATAACTAGCGAATGCCTCAAACAGCGGCGTCAACATTCTCAGATGTCCGCCATTCGGATTTCCCCAGTCGATAATCAAACTTATCAATGCCAAGAAGAATACCGGATACGACATTTTCTCATAGAATGGTCGCTTTGAAATTCTTGAAACTGTGAACAATACCGTTCCTTCCAACATCCAGAACATTGTCAGCCAGTGTCCCGTCGCCCATACCATGATCGCGATAGTCACGAAACTGATGGCAAGACCTGTAATCAAACGATAAACAGATTTGTCGACCATATTCTTCTTGATAAGAATAAACGCCACAATTCCATGAATCAGGGCATTTGCAAAAGAGAACCATGCGACATACGGAGCCAATGTCTCGTTGTTGAACATCACATTGTAACCCAATCCAAAGAACATGAATGAGTTGGAAAGCAGATAAACGATGTCAAAGTTCTGGAAAATCATCTTGTGCTTCACCTTGTAAGCCAAGAATGTAACATAGAAGATGACAAAGTTGATAAACAGGAACAGCAGCAACTTCACCGCATCTGAAGTCTCTGGAAAATCAAGAGTCCTATACACAACTCCATATATAAACCACGACGAAACGTAAGCAGAGACAAACAATATTCTCCAATAACGTTTGACGGAGATAAACATCACACCAGCATTTATAATTGAGATGTAAGAGAACAGAGCCCACGGAGAACCCTCTCCCGTGCTCAACATAAATGGAATCACATAGGCTGCCACCAAACCAATGATGGCAATCACCTCCATATCATAAGTGCATGCCTGCCAAACCGTGGCGACGGTGATGAGTGTCATCAACACGAATGCCACAGGCATAGGTATCAAGCCATAGAAATCGTAGGCAAAGTAGGTCATGAAATACAATGTCGCCATCGCTCCACTCGCCAAGACAGCACTTAGTTTCTTGTATTCTTTCTTCAATTTGATTGCCACTCCCTGAAGCGCAGCTCCAAATAGAGTGCCGATGATGATACGCATTGTCGGGCTGAGCAGCTGATGTTCGAGAGCATACTTGCCTCCAATGGCTACACCGATCAAAACGATCAAAATACCTAATTTCATGATCAGGTTCTCGCCAATAAACTTCTCCCAATCAAAATTATCGCGTAGTTTATCAAAAATTGTCTCTTCTTGTGTTTTAGACGGTGCAGATTGACGGGATTCTGCCGACGTACTACGTTGAGCCGTCTCTGTTGCTGCCGTCTTTTGAGTATATTCTGTCTTGACAGTCTCTTGTACTGGCTCTGTCTCAACTGCCTCCTGCACTGGCTCTGTCTGAACAGTTTCCTGTACTGGTTCTGTCTCAACTGCCTCCTGCACTGGCTCTGTCTGAACTGCCTCTTGTACTGGCTCTGTCTGAACAGTTTCCTGTACTGGCTCTGTCTTGGCAGCCTCTTGTACTGGCTCTGTCTGAACCGTCTCCTGTACTGGCTCTGGCTCAACTGTCTCCTGTACTGGCTCTGGCTCAATTTGCTCTGGCTTAACGGTAGATTCAACCGAGTCAGAAACAACAGTAGATTTTTCAATTCCTGTCGAGCAAGTTTCATAAACAGGATCTGTAACTGCAGGTTCTGGTTCCGTCTCTGCCGTTGTCAAAATTGTCAGTTCATTTCTAAGAGAGTTGACAGACTCCGACAAAAAAGACAACTGACTACTCAGATCCAACATCACAGAAGTATATTGAGTCTTAAATTCATAAAATGAAGACTCAATTTTATTCAATTGTTCTTTCAGTCCCTGTTTTTGAGACTCCAACAAATCAATCTTCTGCTGTAGTTCCAATATCTTTTGATCTTTATTCATAAGCGGATTCTTTGAATTACAACCAAACAATCAAATCAAAATACGGTAGGATTTTTTCAAAAAAGGTCCGCAAATATAAAACATTTTGCGGACCATTATTCATTTCAAAATTCTATAGACTATTTAGAATTATGATTATTTACTTTGCCACAGCACGAACTGAGCGACCCATCCAACGACCACCCTTCTCTACAGCACGTGACTCAGAGAAAAAGTAAACAGCCATTGCGAAATCTCCAGATGTCTCTGCAGCCTCACATAATGTAGACGACCAGAAACCACCGATCATATCGTTTTTAACGACGTCGGCAGCACCTCTGACACCTGATGCAGGAAGGAAGATCGAATTACCATTCTTTCCAACAACTTTGTATCCGTTGACTCCGTTCGACTCTGTCCAGCTCCACTCACACTCGTCTACTAGCTCCTTACACTGTGCTTCAGTAGGCATCTTCCACTCATCACCCATGATAGCTGTGGCAGCATCATACTCTGTGCCAGCGATATCCACACCTATATTCTTCCATACTTTCTTAGCGGAAGAATCAGCAGCCGCTGAATCAGGAACAATGTAATATGTATAAGTAGTGTCGGAGTAAACCTCTTTGGAAGTTGTCTCTCCCCAAGCGAAATAATCACCATAATTTTCAGGAGATTCCGCACCGACGTTGCAAGACGCCCACTTAGTGCCACTTGTAAGACCTAGGTCAACAGCCTCCACTTTTGCAGGAGCCTGATTTTCTTCATTTTTCTTCTGTTCGTTGTTCACACAACCTGTTGCGGAAAGGAAAAGTCCTGCCACTGCAACAAACTTCAATATCTGTTTCATTTTGTTTAATATTTTTCTAAATCCTAATATTTGTTTCAAGTTTCAGGGTTCAGGGTTCAAGTTTCTGAAAGAAATGCCTTAACCTTCAACCTTTTACTACCAAGAGCCGCCGCCTCCGCCGCCTCCGAAGCTTCCGCCTCCGAAACCGCCAAAGCCGCCTCCGAATCCACCACCAAATCCTCCGCTGCTGCGACCGCCACCAAAGACGCCGCCACCAAAACTTCCTTGAGAAAATGGATCATTGTAAGTGACGCGACGACGTGGTCTGTAATCAGTGTCGTTATTCGACCCTCCCCCACCTTTACCATTACGTCCGGCGGAAATCATCAGTATAACGATTATTATGATGAAGACGACAATCACATACGGGAAATCGTCCTCTTCAGCTTCCGCAGTGAATTCACCTCGCGTCGCACGCATCATATATTCAGCTCCAGCCATGATTCCTCCTCCATAATCATTATTTCTGAAATATGGAATCATAACATTGTTGACGATTCGATAACAGATAATGTCTGGCAGAGACGCTTCAAGTCCATAACCTGTAGCGATAAACGCGCGTCCCTTCTCTCGTTCAGTCTTCGGCTTCACAAGCAGGATAGCACCATTATTATGTTTCTTGGTACCCACTCCCCATTTCTCACCCAACTGCTGAGCATAATCAGCGATGTCATACCCGTCGAGCGACTTCACCGTCACCACGCATATCTGAGTAGACGTTGCTTTATTGAATGCGACGAGAGAATCCTCCAACACCTGTTTCTGGGTGGCGGACAGAAGTCCGGCAAAATCGTTGACAAGACGTTCCGGCTTGGGTTTGTCGGGAATTTCAGCCCAGCAAACCAATGTTGGCAACCACAAAAGCAGTGCCATAAGCAGCGTCTTCAACCTATTTTGCATCTTCATAAGCTATTTCGTTTGGCAACTCATCAATATCATTGTCGACTGGAGGGAAAAATTCAGCTAGTTTCTCACCACATTTTTTGATTCCGGCAACCAATCCTGCACCGTATTCTTCCTTCGTGAAATACTCGATCATAAGAGCACACACGTCATTCCAGAAATTTTCGGGCACAACATTATTGATACCTTCATCCCCGATAACCGCAAAACGGCGGTCTTCACTAGCGATGAAAAACAAAACTCCGTTTTTTCTCTGCGTCTTGTCCATCTCAAGAGAATAGAAGACATTGACAGCCGACTCCATAACATTTTCACCAGCATTGTTAGCAATGTTCACACGGATCTCGCCGGAACAGTTGTTTTCTGCCTCTGCAATAGCGTCGATCACATTGCGACACTCTTCAACCGATAAAAATGACTTTGCCTCCATTAGAACTGAACTTTTGGAGCTGTTTTAGCAGCCTCATCAGCCTTGAAATATGCCTGCTTCTCAAAGCCAAACATAGATGCGATAAGGTTGTTAGGGAATGTTGAGATAGTTGTGTTATAGTCCTGAGCCATAGTGTTGAATTTCTTACGCTCAACAGAGATTCTGTTCTCTGTACCCTCAAGCTGAGCCTGAAGTTCCAAGAAATTCTGGTTGACCTTCAAATCAGGATACTGCTCGTGAACAACCATCAACTTAGATAGTGCCTCAGTCAAATTATTCTGAGCCATCTGGTATGCCTTGATGTTATCCTCAGTCAAATTAGTAGGGTCGATAGTGACCTTAGTTGCGTTGGCACGTGCGTTGATTACAGCAGTCAAAGTCTCGTTCTCATGCTTAGCCGCACCCTTGACTGTCTCAACCAAGTTGCCGATCAAATCCATACGGCGCTGGTAGCTGTCCTCTACTTGTGCCCACTGTCCTGTGACAGCCTCACGCTTCTCTACCATTGTGTTGTAAGAACAACTTGAAAGAAATGGCACCAAAATTGCCATCACCAAAAACAATCTGAATTTCTTCATCTTATTAAATTTAGTTATTATTTTTTGTATCACTTAGTAGCAGTTTTTATTTAAGCAGTTTGTTTTGCTATAGATCTCTTTCCGCAACTAGAAATGGGGATTGTCAAGATCCCATGTTTGATAGATATTGGATTTTCTCGTTTTCTCCCGCGAATCCGCAAGAACGAGCAGTCACAAAATCATAAAATCAAACCTTTATTTTTCATAACAAATCCAATCACATAGCAAGATTGAGAAACAAAACTTAAACAGATTCTTATAAAATCATTCAAAATTAATTAAAAAGTTGCTATATACAGCATCCAACTGTTAAAAATGAGAATTGTTCAAGATTTATTGTTTGGCCGACACTGATTATGACCATCATCAACCGATTTTGTTATCTGTCAATAAACCTGAACAAATTATCTTCCCAACAGATCCTTGGCATTCTGAATTGCCGCCTCAGAAGGGTTATGACCGCTTAGCATCTGGGCTATTTCGGTCACGCGTTCGTCTGGAGACAATTTCACAATATGGGAAACGACCTTGTCGCCATCCTCCTCCTTATACACTTTGTAGTGAGTCTCGCCCTTCGACGCAATCTGAGGAAGATGAGTAATAGCCACAACCTGCATTCTCTTGCCCATCGCAGACATCACCTCTCCCATACGGGCAGCCACCTCTCCAGAGATTCCTGTATCAACCTCATCAAGAATGATCGTCGGCATCTTCTTCACTTCCGAAAGCAACGACTTCAAGCTAAGCATCACACGTGAGACTTCTCCACCCGACGCTATTTCAGCAATCGGAAGCATTCGTTTGTCCTTATTGGCTGAAAACAAGAACGTTACCTCATCTGCTCCATCCAAAGTATATTGAGAAGATTTCTGCAGGTCGACGGAAAGTTTCGCAAGTGGCATTCCCATCAACGACATTGAAGCCTCCACTGTTGATTCGATTTTTTTCAAAGATCCCTGTCTTTTTTCAGAAAGCGACGTCGCGCTCTTCTCCATCTGTTGGAAATATTTGGCCACGTCCGCCTCAAGCGACGCAATCTGCTCATCTGCGGAAGAAAAATTATTCACACGTCGCTCCAGATCGGCTTGTATATCCTTCAATTCGGCGACAGTGTTCACTTTATGACGTTTCTCCAAAGTGTAGATGGTGTCAAGACGAGAAGAGACAAAATCAATTCTTTCCTGATTAAACTCCACTCTGTCTGCCACTTCCATCACCACAGATGAGATATCCTTCATCTCCGCCAACACAGCGTTTGTCCGCTCAGCAAGAGAATCCAACTCAGGTGCAAATGACGACACTGAAGAAAGAAGATTAACAGTCTGTTTCAACCGTACATTCACGGCATTATCGTCGTCTTCTACAAGATTCACTACAGATGAAAGTGTTGTTTTAATGGTCTCCGCATTCTGAAGAAGATTGTTTTCTGTCTCCAACTCTTCCTGCTCTCCGTCAACTAGGTTGGCAGCCTGAAGTTTTTCCAACTGAGATTTGAGATAATCCGCGTCGCGAGCATCATTCTCCATCTGCTCCTTCAATCGCTCCAATTCTCGTTTTGCCCCACTCCACTGCTTATAATCAGACTGATATGCTGAAAGTTCCTTCTTTGTATCCGCAACAGAATCCACCACAGAAAGCTGAAAACCAGAATCTTTCAACAACAGATTCTGATGCTGAGAATGGATATCAATAAGCATCTCACCAATCTGCTTGAGTTGCGACACGCTCACAGGAGTATCGTTGACAAACGAGCGAGCTTTTCCAGATGGTGTTATCTCCTTGCGAATCACACACTCGTCGTCATAATCAAGCTCATTCTCCTCAAAAAACGGACGGTATCCATAGTCGGAAATGTCGAACGTCGCCTCAATGACACATTTCTTTTCCGCATCCTTGAAGTATTTCGACTCCACTTTTCCGCCCATCAACATACCCAACGCTCCAAGCAAAATGGATTTTCCAGCTCCGGTCTCACCAGTGATCACTGAGAAGCCGTTGTTGAAATCAATCTCACTTCTTTCTATCAAAGTATAGTTGTCTATCTCTAAACGAGTAAGCATAATCAGTTTCCTTTCTGCAATTTGTCGATGTCTTTCATCTGAGGAGCAATGGCTGCGACTGCATTATACACCTCATCACGAACTTTCTGATCATCAAGACGATACAGATTATAAAGTTCATCAAACTTCGTATTGACAAAAATCTGTAGAGGCACAGCAAATGGTTTTGCACGCTGCATCTCACGCAAATAAGTCATCTGCTCCATGATCTTCGCCTTACCCTTGTTCAGGTCGTCGGCCATCACATCAAGTCCTAGTCGATGATACTCATAATATACATTACGAAGATTCGCCATATTCGCATCCATATATAAAGATATCAACGAATATCTGTTGTCATTTTTTGCAAATGCTTTCCAACCTTCATCATCCGAACTTCTTGCAGCGGCAGAAATCATCTCAGCTTTCTCAAAGAAAGAGGTTCCGCCAAGAGGAGAAAAGCTGTCGAACTCAAGACCGAGAACAATATTGACATAGAACGCCAACACCGCCATCAGATTCTGACTTACATCGTAGTCACCTTCTGAATAATCAATACGATCACCAGGATTGTAATTAAATGCGAAATTATTGTCCTGATAGTTGAAAAGAGGAGTCGTGTAAGAGGTGTTGAAGACGGGACGGCTCGCTGTCACCGACAACATTCCGGTCTGTTTTCCACCGTTCGCCTCAGACGATTGGTCGATATACAAAGTGAATGTCACGTCTATACGCTCTTCTTTCTGAAACACAGCGTCGGTCCACTTGTGGGTATTGAAGAAATCAGCTAGAGCCGACTCCAAATCTTTATACATGTCCTTGCTTGTTCCTGGCACATTGTCGGCATTGACAGTGATAGAACAATTCAGTTCTTGAGCCATTGAGACAACAGATCCCAAAACGAACGAAACAAGTGTCAAAAAAACTTTTTTCATAAGCCTTTCTTTTTTGCTATTTCCACGACAGCATCCACGATGTCTGCCGCAACTTCTTTCTTGGTTTTCAAAGGATATTCCATCACATCTCCACCAGCAGTGAAGATTGTAATCTTGTTGGTATCAACTTGAAAACCAGCTCCTTTATCCTTTAATGAGTTCATCACAATGAAATCGAAATTCTTGCGTGCACACTTATCTTTCGCATTAGTAGCCTCGTCATTCGTTTCCAAAGCGAATCCCACATTCACTTGATTTTCTCTTTTAATTTTCCCCAACGCAGCAGCGATATCCGGATTAGGCACGAGAGTCAAAGTCATTTCTCCCGTCTTTTCACGCTTAATCTTTTTATCCGCTGTGACGGAAGGGCGATAGTCGGCAACTGCCGCGCACAGAATCTGGACATCAGCAGACGGGCTGTTTTCCACCGCCGCATCATACATCTGTTGGGCAGACTCCACATTGATTCTTTTGATTTTTCCGTTTACTGTCTTCAACGAAGTAGGTCCGGCGATCAAAGTGACCTCGGCACCTCTATCCGCGCACTCTTCAGCCAAAGCGAATCCCATCTTTCCCGACGAATAGTTGCCTATAAATCTCACAGGATCGATTTTTTCGTATGTCGGACCGGCAGTGATCATCACTTTTTTGCCAGTCATGTCATTCTTCGACTCAAAGAAATTCTCCAATGCGACAACGATATCCGAAGGCTCAGCCATTCTGCCTTTACCTTCAAGGCCAGAAGCCAAGAAACCTGTTCCTGGTTCTATCACATGGTTGCCATACGAAATCAAAGTAGCGATATTTTTCTGTACCGCTGGATGCTTATACATATCCAGATCCATAGCCGGAGCGAAAAACACCGGACATTTTGCTGAGAGATATGAAGTCAGCAACAAATTGTCTGCCACACCGTTAGCCATTTTGCCAATAGTGTTGGCGGTAGCCGGAGCGATAAGATAAACGTCTGCCCACATACCAAGATTGACATGGCTGTTCCACTCTCCGTTCTCCGGGTTGAAGAAATCAACCAAGATTGGATTTTTTGATAGAGTGGCCATCGTAAGCGGGGTGATGAACTGTTTAGCCAATGGCGTCATAACAACTTTGACCTCAGCTCCACGCTTCACAAACTCACGTACCAAAGGAGCGCACTTATAGGCAGCGATGCCACCAGTGATGCCCAACAATATGTGTTTTCCTGATAATGTCGACATAAATCTAATCGAATCCCGTCTAAAAAAGAAAAAAAGAGAGTACGGCAGATTACTCCTCCGAACTCCCTTTTATATCACATAAATACGAATTACTTATTCTTCTGAACCTTCTGAGCCAATCTGTATGAGATTTCTCCATCCTCATACTCCTTTGTAGCGATAAGCACTGGCTTTGGTAGTCTCTCATAGTAACGAGAAATCTCAATCTGCTCACGGTTTTCAAAAACCTCGTCAAGATTGTCGTTGCCAATTTCAAACTCCTTCAACTTCTTATCAAGCTCATTCTTGATATCGATGCTGATCTGATTGGCACGCTTACCAATAATGCAAACAGTCTCATAGATGTTGCCAGTACGCTCACTCAAGCTGTTCATGTCTCTTGTAACCGTAGTCGTAGGTGCGTTGACTTTCTTAAAATCCATTTTATTGTATTTTTAATCTTATTTTCTTTCTAATCAATTCTTATGATGCTCGAAATACTTTTCTATCTTGTGTTGGATAGCCTCTACCTCTTTGGCATATTTCGTAGACGGATACTCCTTTAAAAATGAGTAACATTCGTCTTTGGCATCAATAAATCTGTCGTATTGTTTACTTTCCACACTTTCATGAGCCTGGCTGTAATAGCTTTTCAAAATGTAGAAAGACAAATCTTCATTATACCTGCTGTCCGGAAACTTCTTCTTTGCGTTTCTTGCAGTGATGATGGCAGACAAATAGTTGTTGCCACGGTAATCACCCAAGTTGTAGTAGAGTTTCACATTGTTCAACTGCTGCTCCGCCAACTTCTCTCGCATCTCGATCAACATCTCTTTTGCCAATCCGGCATTCTCCGCACTTGGATACTTAGCAACGAAATCCTCCAAAGCCTCGATGGCAGCCTCCGTCGGCTCCTGGTCGAGCTTCACATCCGGGCTCTCCTTGTAGTAGCAATAAGCAAGGTCGAACGCCTCTTCCTCAATATACGTACCTCGCGGATAGCTCTTTATGTAACTCTTTATATATGTGCGAGCTACTGGATAATCCTCATTGTTGACGTAGCTCTTACACACCATATACAACACTTCCTCACCTTTTTCCGTGCCACGGAACGGTTGCAGAAGCGATTGTCCGATGATGGCACAATTCAACCATTTTTCATTTGCGAAATACTCTTTCGCCATTTTATACTTGTACTCATTATCTGTACTGCGCTGGACTTTTCCAAATCCACCGCACGATGTCAAAACGAGCATCGTCGCTATTGATACAAGTATGAACGATAAACATTTTCTCATAAACGACACAAAAATAATCATTCATATTAAATAACGCAAACATTTTTTTCTATTAGAACCGATTTTCTTAATTTTGCACCATAAAATTGCAAAAAAATGACGTTAAAAGATAATATCAAGCGAATTTGGAACTTCATTTCGAAGAACCCTTATGTCAAAGCTAAGGCGAATGAAATCATCTTCGGAACAGACACCTACCTTGGTCGCCTGTTCGACGTCATTCTGATCTGGTTCATTCTTCTCAGTGTCGCAATCGCCATCATGGAGACGGTGGAGATGCCCGACAATTTCCGTCACGGGCTCCACATCCTGGAATGGATCTTCACCATCTTCTTCACGTTCGAATATATCCTGCGTCTGTATTGTTCGGAGCGTCCGAGTCAGTATGCGTTCAGTGTGTTCGGAATAATAGACATTCTTTCCATATTGCCTACATACCTCGCGTTTTTCATTCCGCAGGCCCACGCAATCATGGTGATACGTATTTTCAGAGTGATACGTATCTTTAGAATATTCAAGCTTTTCGCATTCATCAAAGAGGGCGAGATGATGCTCAATGCCATAAAGACGGGAATGCACAAGACTATCATATTTGCCGTGTTCGTGCTGCTGCTGGTCACTTCTATCGGAGCGATAATGTATCTGGTGGAAGGAGGAGAGGGCGCGACATTCAGCAGTATCCCCGAAAGTATCTACTGGGCAGTCGTGACGCTGACGACTGTGGGCTATGGCGACATCACTCCCGTCACCCCGCTTGGAAGATTCCTCACCACTATCGTCATGCTTCTCGGATATTCAATTCTCTCCGTGCCGACGGGAATATTCTCACTCTCCCTCGCCAAAGAGAAACGTAAAATCAGCAAGACGAAAGTTTGCCTGCACTGCGGAAGCAAAGGCCAGGACAACGACGCCATCTATTGCAGACACTGTGGGGCTTTGCTTATTGATGAGGAGAAGAAAGGAAAAGATCAAATTTAGATAACGTCCAAATAGGTTGCAGGTCAAAAAATGAGGATTGTTAAGGACGGAACGTCCTAACCCCTCCCCACGTGCGAGCCGTAGGCGAGCACATTAAAACAACCACAGAGACAATGAAACAGATCAATGCAGCATGGGAAACAGTGAAGGAGGAGAGAAAAATTAAATGATTGAGGATTAATCAGTCGTCATCTTGCCATTGACTACTACGTTTTTGTTCGATAATCTTAATATCAGAGGATTTATCCAGGAAATCAGGAAGATAATCGACCGTCACCCTGCCATTGACTACTATTCGATCCGTCTGCTTCATATATCCGGTGTCGGTAACCTCGTCGTAAACATATTCCATGATATCCTCTATGCTTTCAAATGTGCCGGATTCAATATCTATGACGTGCTCTTCAAATCCAGAGGTGACATCATCTGCCTTGTAACAAGATCTAAACAGTTTAAACTCTCCGTTGACAAATTCATACCAATCGATCGTAGTACCATAATTATCGTTTCTCACAATAAGATTGCCATTCAAGGAATTCACACACCAAAGGCCACCTGGTCCGCTTTCTGGTGTAAACACATTTTCTCTTTCAAAATACTTATAGATTTCTCCCGTCTTATTCTTAAATAATATTATAGCTCCACGTAAATTTGGATTATAGCATCTCCCGTCGTCAAAGGATTCCCACACTCGCCTTTCACATCTTGTTTGAAGCAGCCAACCATGTTCTATAATTTCATCCTGAACATCCAAATCAACAACATCCAACAGATCCGTACTGTCTGGCAAATAGGTCAGAAACAATCTTTTTAAAGAGTCGAGATCTTCTTCGCTCCATCTATAACCGTAGTAAAAGTGGCTACGTGGCTCAGAAAACTCGCAATGTTGGTAAAAATAGATTAAACTGTCGTACACAGTAAAATCCTCATTTAGGAAATCCTGTAGATACTGGAGATCAATATCCACTTCACATTTCTTTGGATTCTTTTCCTTAAAGCCTCCTACATAACAACCATTCCTGAGGAACATTCTTCCCGTCAAACAATCTATCTTTCCATCATTAAAATCCAATCGTTCTTCCAAATACTCAGGATCTCCAAACTCATATCCTACAAGTTTCCATTCCCCATTAAAGCATTCATAATAAGATGTCACAATATCATGCACCGGATGACCCGCAGACACCGAGATCCTACCGTCTCCATAATTTATATCTTCACCCCACAGATCATAATCGAAATAGTTGCTATCCTCACAAGCGACATAGCATTCGTTTTCATGCGTCTGATGCAAGACAAGGATTCCCTTTTCATCTTCACCATCGCATTTTTCATTGGTCTTTGCATATATTATCAACCAAGATTTTGAAATATTTTTATCTGAGTAACCTATATCTCCTACTTTCACAATATACGAACCATCAGGCACATATTTAAGAAAGGCCCTTTTCAAAGAGTCTTGTGAAGCATCTTGAATTTTATCCGAGTAACCCAAATCATCAACTTCCACAATATACGAACCATCAGGCACATATTTAAGATAGGCTCCTTTCAAAGAGTCTTGTGAAGCATCCTGAATTGTTTCCGCAAAACAAGATAGCGAGCAAAGGATAAATGTTATGAAGGTAAAGGATCTCATAAAAATCAAAAAAGGCAATGTTCAAGTGACCATTGCCCTATTCTTAACTCTTAATTCTTAATTATAAAGATTTAGCATGCTTTCAGACTCAAATCCAAGCCCTTTACAGAGTGAGTCAAAGCACCTACAGAGATGAAGTCGACGCCACACTCTGCATAGCTGCGAAGAGTGTCGATAGTGATACCGCCAGACGACTCAGTCTCATACTTGCCACCGATTCTCTCGACAGCCTTACGAGTAAGCTCTGTGCTGAAATTGTCGAGCATGATTCTGTCGACGCCGCCCACTTTCATCACCTGCTCAAGCTCATCCATATTGCGGACCTCGATCTCAATCTTAAGATCCTTGTTGTTGTCTTTGCAATATTGTTTAGCACGATTGATAGCTTTATCGATACCGCCTGCGAAGTCGACGTGGTTGTCCTTTAGAAGGATCATGTCGTAAAGGCCGATACGATGGTTTACACCACCACCAATCTTGACCGCCATTTTCTCGATGATACGCAAACCAGGAGTAGTCTTACGAGTGTCGAGCACACGAGTGTGAAGCCCGTCAAGAAGTTTCACATATTTTCTTGTCTGAGTAGCGATACCACTCATTCTCTGCATAAGGTTGAGCACCAAACGCTCTGTCTGAAGAAGCGACTGAGTTTTACCCTCAACGTAGAAAACAATATCTCCTTTTTTGATTGTATCACCGTCGTGCATCAAGACATCCACCTTCAATTCAGGATCGAATTTTTTGAACACACGTAGAGCGATATCCACGCCAGCCAGCACACCGTCTTCCTTAACCAAAAGTTTAGCCTTACCCATTGCAGTGTCAGGGATACAGCAAAGAGTTGTGTGGTCGCCATCACCTATATCCTCGGAAAATGCCGTGTTGAGCATATCCTCTATTAATTCGTCTTCAGTCTTTTTCATCTTTTTACATTTAATTTGTTTTTGCAAATATATTGATTTTTTACGGGACACAATGAATTAAAATTAAAAATTATAAATGAGGAATGCGGAATAAAGAATTTGGATATAGAGTCGAGCAATCCCATGCGTCTGGAAGACGCTATCTCTGTAACCCCGTACATACACAGCGGAGCGGAGTATGTACGAGGGAACGCAAGGATAGAGAGAACATGTCCCCATGCGTCTGGAAGACGCCATCTCCGTAACCCCGTACATACGCAGCGGAGCAGAGTATGTGCGGGGATGCAAGGATAGAGAGACCCTTGCCCACATGCGTCTGGAAGACGCTATCTCTCTAATCCCGTACATACGCAGCGGAGCGGAGTATGTGCGGGGACAGAAAAACAAAGGTGACGAAGATAATCTCCGTCACCTGAAAAATAAATGCAATACACCTGAATGAGTCATAAACACCCACCCTCTAATTTAAGGACAAACAAAAAACATTAACAAAAGCCGTAAACCACGAAACCTTTAGTTTCGAATATTCACGTCTTACATATATTAAAGAGTATTACTCTTATCTTCCTTATCTACAGAGATATTCTGCTGGCGATTAGCGAAATTCTTTTTCTCCTCATTTCTTGCCTTCTTAATCTCAAAGAAAGTGCGAGAATCTGTCTGATGCGCTACACCGTTAACCACCACATAATAGTTAGGTACTCTTTCACCTTTCCCGTTCATAGTGCATTTAACATATGTCTTCTCCACTGAAGCTATAGAAAAATCGTCAGCAGAAACTTCTGCATAAGCAGAGAATCCAGACATCATGACAATTGCACAAAGTGTTCTTAAAACAGCTTTCATTATTTATTTTTGTTAAATCTTATACTAAATTACAAACAAAAAGTGTGCCAACTTGTGAGTTTTTTGTGTATATTTGTAGATAAAATCAAAAAAAGAGGGTTAACCCATTGATTTTCATTTTTAAGTTTTTTAACATAAAAGAGGAATGAGAAAGATACTATTCAACATATTTTTAGCACTAAGCACAACTTTCACTTGTATTGCACAACAGAAAATAGAGCCCCTACCTATGGATCCGGCTCTTCGCTACGGTATTTTGGATAACGGTCTGACATATTATATCCGTCACAACGAGACTGAAAAAGAACGTGCCGACTTCTACATCGTCCAAAATGTAGGAGCTATTCTTGAGGAAGACTGTCAGAACGGATTGGCCCATTTCCTTGAACATATAGCCTTCAACGGCACAAAGAACTTCCCCGGCAAAGGAATAATCAACTATCTTGAGACTATCGGCGTGAAATTCGGGGCAAACATCAACGCCTACACTTCACTTGATGAAACCGTCTACAACCTTAAAGCAGTGCCAACCTACCGCAGCGGCATCGTCGACTCATGCCTGCTGGTCCTACATGATTGGTCGAGCTTCATATCTTGCGAGGACGACGAGATCGACAAAGAAAGAGGAGTGATCCTGGAAGAGTGGCGTACTCGCAACACATCCGACCGCCGTCTGTGGAAGAAATCGTCATCTATATTATATGAGGGTTCACAATACGCGAAACGTGACATCATCGGCGACACCGCCATCATCTTGAATTTTCACCCCGACTCTCTCCGTGCCTACTACAACAAATGGTATCGCCCGGATTTGCAAGGAATTATCATAGTTGGCGACGTGGATGTCGATTACGTTGAGAATAAGATAAAAGAAATGTTCGCAGACATTCCTGCAAGAGTCAACCCTGCGACACGCGTGGTGTACGACCTGAAAAAACTCGACACTACCAAAGTGTGTATCCTGACTGATCCAGAGGCAAAATATACGATGGGAAATATCACATACCGCCACGATGCCATGCCATCGGAAGTATACGCTTCAATCGTAGGATACTCAACAAGCGTCATCGACAATCTGATCAGCAAAATGGTGAACGCCAGAATAGACGAAGTGATCAAAGAGAAAAACTGTCCATTCTCCTACGCGTCAATGTCGTATGGAAGTCAAGTGAAGAGCTGCGACGGTTATGAGCTCACCTACATCGTGAAAGACAACCGCTGCATGGAGGCTTCGGAAAAGATTCTCGCTTTGGCAGAGCAAGTGCGACGCTACGGATTCACAGAAAGCGAGTTATACAGAGCAAAAGAGAGCACCGTCGCCTCTTTCGAGAAAGCATACGCAGAAAGGACAAAAGCAAAAAACAACTCTTTCGTGGGCGAATACAAACGTAATTTCACAACGTTCGAGCCAATTCCAGGAATCGAATGGGAATACAACACAATCAAGAGAATGCTTCCGTCGATCACAACCGAAATAGTCAACAAACGTTTCGCCGACTATTTCAAGACGAACCAGATCACAGTGTTGATGACAGCCGCAGACAAAGACAAAAACTTGCTGCCAAGCGAAAAACAGTTGACTCAGCTCATCGCCGACCGTGAGAGAATCGCGACGTCGCCATATATAGACAAGGCGAAAAACAGTCCGCTTGTGAAGAAAGATCCAAAGCCAGGCAAGATTGTGGACATCTACCACAATCCGAAACTCGACTACACAATGTGGACATTATCAAACGGAGCCAGAGTATTCATCAAATCCACAAAACTCAAAAACGACGAGATCCTGATGACAGCTATCAGCGAAGGAGGAATCTCCACCGTCGACGATCTGAGCAAACTTTCTTCCGCCAAGATAGCCGACAACATCGTCGAGAGCAACGGACTGGGAGATTTCGACGCCACCCAATTGGAGAAAGCTCTGGCAGGAAAGAACGTCACCGTCTCTCCATCCATCTCAATGTACGAGTCGAAGATCTCAGGCCGAAGCACGAAGAAAGATTTCAAGACAATGCTTCAGATGACATATTTAATGCAGACCTCCGTACGAAAAGATGCGGAAGCCTACGCGTCGCTGATTTCGCAATACGAGACCATTTTAGAGAATCGTTCGTCAGACCCGATGAACGACTACCGAGATTCAGTGCAGGTGCTGACGACAAGCAGAAACGCCTATACAAAGCCATTTAAAAAGGAGTCGCTTTCGGAAGTAGACGAAGCAGACGCGATAAAGGTTTACAAGTCGTTATTCTACTGTCCTGAGAAATTCACATACATTTTTGTAGGAAATTTGGAGGAAGATAGCGTCAGAAACGATATTCTTTCGTATATTGGCGGTATAAAAGCATCCAAGAGCAAGCAAAAGGGTTGGATAGACAGAGGCATCAGACATCCATCCGGACATACAAAATGTGAATTCAGCAAGACATTGTCTAATCCAAAATCAGCCGACTATTTCTCATATATGGCTGAGATGGAGTACAATCTGAAGAACAAATTGCAGCTTGCCATTCTCCGCTCGGTTCTCGACTACCGTTATTTGGAATCATGCAGAGAAAGAGAAGGGGGAACATACGGAGTAGCGGTCAGACAATCGTCATCTGTCATTCCAAACCCATCCGCATATTTGAAGATTGCATTCGACACCGACCCTGAAAAAGAGACGCTGTTGAGCGGAATCATCAAGGAAGAGATTGACAAAATCATCAAAGACGGCATCCGTGACGACGATTTTCAGAAAGCCAAAGAGGCATTGCAGAAGTCATTCGCGGAAAGTCTGCTAGAGAACGGATATTGGAAAGGACAGCTAGAGCATCTTGAAAAATACGGATGGTGTGACAATCCGACATACAGTGAGACACTCGCGTCGATCACAAAAGAGGATATCCGCCAGACGCTGAAGACGATTGTCGACGCAGGCAATCTTCTTGAAATAAAGATGAAGCCGGAAAAATAAGTAGGAAGGATTGGGTAAGAGGTTAGAGAAAAAGTGACAGTTCTAATTCTTAACTCTTAATTCTTAACTTTTAATTAGTCTAAGATATGGGAAATGTAAGTTTCAACCAATACAAGAAAGACCAGCGAGAATGGGCGATCATCCGTCTGTTCCGCTCGAGTTTTACTGCCTTTCCCATAGGAGAACTTGAAAAATGTGAATGTCCGGATTTCATTCTCAGCACCGGTCGCAAGAAGATTGGCATAGAGCTGACGGAATTGAAATATGAGAGGGAAGACCGCGACTTCAATCTGCGAGCGCATGAAGATTTCCTCACCGACATCATGAACGGAGCCAAGCAGATTGTGGAGAAAGTATGCGATCAGGTTTTGGTAGTCGACGTGCATTTCACCAACGAGCTCGGGCCATCGGTGAGTGTGCCCAAAGAGAAAGCGTCGCAGCTGATGCGGCTTGCATTCACAGAAGCCATATCCAAAATCGTACTCGACAACATACCCATGTCGACAGGCAAAGAGTATATAATCGACAGAAGCAGCAAATATGGCGACACCAACCTGCCAAGCAAGATCGAGATGATACGCATCAAAAACATGACAGGCAGGTATGACGAAGGCTTATGGTACGCAGGCATATCCACCAAAGTGAAGCCGATGAGCGTCAGCAGTGTGTGCGGAAGGATCAACGACAAAGACGCAAAGATATCCCACTATGCCCCACTCGACGAGCAGTGGCTGATAATAGTGCAAAACAGTTTTCTGATGTCGAGTCTGTACAATCCAGACGATGTCAGGACAGCGTTGAATCATAGATACCAAAGCAAATTCGACAGGATATTCGTATTTGAAAGAAGCGAAGGCACTGTCACAGAACTAAAAGTCAGCAAAAAAGCATAATTGTGAAATTATATAAAAACAAATATGGATTTTAATTTTGAAGGCCTACTGATAGGCATCTGCACATTCTTGTGCATCGGACTTTTCCACCCAATAGTAATCAAAGCGGAATACTATTTTGGAGCGAAAAGATGTTGGTGGTGGTTTCCAATCGTCGGCACATTGGGGGTAGCCGGCAGTTTGGTATTGGAAAACACATTAGCATCAGCCCTTTTAGGAGTTTTCGCATTCTCATGTTTCTGGTCGATCATTGAGGTGTTTGAGCAAGAAAAGAGAGTAAAAAGAGGATGGTTCCCTAAAAATCCTAAGAGAAAGGACGAATACGACGAAAAATAGCCATTAAAACGCTAAAAAAACGCATTTATCAGCATACCTTTGTGTTGCAAGTTTTAAACATTTTTCTTATTTTTGCAACATATAACAAAAATCAAGAGTATCGATGAGTGAAGAAGTAAAGCATACAGAGGACGAATATAATGGTAGTAGTATTCAAGTCCTAGAGGGTCTTGAGGCCGTTAGAAAGCGACCTGCGATGTATATTGGAGACATTAGCACAAACGGTCTCCATCACCTTGTATATGAGGTTGTCGACAACTCAATCGATGAGGCGTTGGCAGGCTATTGCAAGCACATTTCGGTAACAATCCACGAAGACAACTCCATCACAGTTGTTGATGACGGACGTGGTATTCCAGTAGACATCCATCCTAAAGAGAAAAAGTCAGCCCTTGAGGTTGTGTTGACAGTGCTACACGCCGGAGGTAAGTTCAACAAAGACACTTACAAAGTATCCGGAGGTTTGCACGGTGTGGGTGTATCATGTGTGAACGCATTGTCTGACCATCTACACGTAGAGGTTCGTCGTGGAGGAAAGCTTTACATGCAGGAATATTCAAAAGGTAAGCCACTATTCCCAGTAAAGGAGATCGGAGAAGCCACAACATCAGGAACATCCGTTTCGTTCCATCCAGATGCCACAATCTTCACAGAGACAGAATATAAATATGAGACTTTGGCGACACGTATGCGAGAGCTTGCATACTTGAATGCTGGAGTAGAAATCACACTGTCAGATGAGCGCGAAAAGCATGAAAACGGCACATTCAAAAAAGAAGTGTTCTATTCAGAGCGTGGACTATGTGAGTTCGTTGAATATATCGAGAAAGCAAAAGAGAGTCTGATCGGACAGGTGATCCACATCAACACAGACAAATTCGGAAGTCCGGTTGAGGTAGCGATGACATACAACAGCACTTATAACGAGAGCATATTGTCGTTCGTCAACAACATCAACACAAAAGACCACGGAACACATGTGCAGGGATTCCGCCGTGCGTTGACTCGTACACTAAAGAAATACGCCGACGACAACAAGTTGCTTGAGAAAGCCAAGATTGAGGTCAATCCAGAAGACTTCCGTGAAGGTTTGACAGCAGTCGTTTCGGTCAAAGTAGCCGAGCCACAGTTTGAGGGTCAGACAAAAGGCAAGCTAGGAAACAGCGAGGTGCAAGGAATTGTAGACAAGGCAGTCAGCGAATGTCTTGAGGCATTCTTGGAAGAGAATCCTACACAAGCGAAGATGATTGTAGACAAAGTCATACTTGCTGCGAAAGCACGTACAGCTGCAGCTCACGCCCGCCAGTTGGTACAGAGAAAATCTCCACTATCTGGAGGTGGAATGCCAGGAAAATTGTCAGACTGTTCAGACAAAGACCCAGCAAAATGCGAGTTGTTCCTTGTCGAGGGAGATTCCGCCGGCGGTACAGCGAAGCAGGGACGTGACCGTCACTTCCAGGCTATCCTGCCATTGAGAGGTAAGATTTTGAATGTAGAGAAGGCCATGCCGCACAAAGTGTTGGAAAGCCAGGAAATCAGAAATATCTACCAGGCACTTGGAGTGACAATCGGCACAGACGAAGATCCAAAGGCTTTGAACTTGTCAAAGCTCCGTTATCACAAGGTGATCATCATGACCGATGCCGATGTCGACGGTAGCCATATCGACACATTGGTTTTGACATTCTTCTTCCGTCACATGCGTGAGTTGATAGAAAAAGGATACGTATATATTGCGATGGCACCACTCTACCGTTGCTGCAAAGGCAAGATTGAAGAATATTGCTGGAACGACAAAGAAAGAGATGAGTTTATCGCCAAATACGGAAACGGAAGCGAAAGTGGAATCACGATCCAGCGTTATAAGGGACTTGGAGAGATGAGCGAGAAACAGCTACGTGACACCACAATGGACCCTGAGAAACGTACAATGAAGAGAGTGACGTTGGAGGATTTCTCAACAGCGGATTACACATTCTCAATGTTGATGGGAGACGATGTTGCACCACGTCGTGAGTTTATCGAAGAGAATGCAACATACGCAACTATCGACGCATAAAAAATGCTGAATGCTAAACAAAAGAATAAACAAAAAGAGACGTCAAATGCGTCTCTTTTTGTTTTTCATTAAAATGGACATAGCAATTGTTTCCGCGTCTGGAAGACGCTATTTTCTGTAACCGGGGGTGCCGAAGTGCACTACGAAGTAGTGCTCTGGCACCCTCGGCTATGCACAGGCACCCTCGGCTATGCACAGGCACCCCGGCTATGCACAGGCACCACCAGGATATGCACAGGCACCCAGGCTATGCACAGACACCACCAGGCTATGCACAGGCACCCCGGCTATGCTCTGGCACCCAGGATATGCACAGGCACCACCAGGATATGTTCTGGCACCCTCGGCTATGCACAGGCACCACCCGGATATAAGGTATACTGATACAAAAAAGAGACGCCGTAATACGACGTCTCTACATATATCATATTATTTCGATATTATTCCTCAGCCTTAGCTTCCTTTACGAAATCAGTCATGTTAGCACCAACAAGAAGATTATACCAAACCATAATTTTCTTGATATCACTCACGTGTACACGACTACGATCAAAGTTTGGCAACACTTCTCCAAAGTATGCGCGCATCTGCTCAGCATCGTTAGATGGTTTAACAGAAGTAGCAGCACCGTTCTCCTTCTTCTTGATTGAATCAAACACAGAAGCCAAAGAGACTTCACCTTCGTCTGTATATATAGCTATATCATTGAGAGAAATAATTTTTTCCGTTGCATACGCAGGAGTCTTCTTTCCTGAAGCCAACTCCTCAACGATAAGCATATTCTTGCCCTGCGACGCCAATTTGAATAGTCCTGGGCGACCTGCGATTGATAAAATTCGCCTTAACATTATCTATAATTTTACTTAAAACTAAATTCTTTTTATATAAAAAATACAATTTTCCACAAAAGTATAAAAATTGCATTACTTGCAAAGCGATTTGACGAATTAATTCGTAATTCGTAAACCATAATTATAGATTAAGCATGCAAAAGAAATGGGGAACATATTCTTAGAAGCAGTTTTTTTAGCTGAAACCCAATAAAGAATTTGGTTATAGTTATTGAGGATTGTCACTGCCATACAATCCTATGCGAGGCCAAAGTGCGAGCGGAAAAAATAGCGTTCATTCTACTCCTATTGTTATTGTTTGCACTCACATTCGGTTCGCACTTGGGGAGGAGTTCGGGTATTTCGCCCGCAGCAATTTCAAACCTCTTTTCAATTAAACTTGAACAGCCCATTAAAAAAATAGTGTCCAAACTCAAAAAAAATCTGAAAATCCCTTGTAGAATAAAAAAAAGTCACTACTTTTGCATCGCAATTCAGAAATGGTGGGTGTAGCTCAGTTGGTTAGAGTATCAGATTGTGGTCCTGAGGGTCGAGGGTTCGATCCCCTTCACCCACCCAGAAAGAGAGATTGTTCGAAAGAGCAATCTCTTTTTTTTATAAAAATCATACTGAATATCACGTAGTGATAGCATATAGGCTGGATTCACCATATCGAAAATGTCAAATTTTCCGCACGGGTGGCGATATATTTTTAGTTTTATTAAGATTTGTTGAAATAAAAAGTTCAAAAGGATATAGTTTTTATTAAAACACGAATTATATTTGCAGACATAAAAGGATTTTGGTGAACCCAGAGTCGACATTGGCAATATTGCCAAACAACATTTGTCGAACGCGAAAAACTTACGGACATGAAAACATTAATAAAAGCAACTATCATTGCGCTATTGGCAATAATCTCGACATCATGTGATTTCGAGAGCACATATGACGAAGACGATGCATACTATCTATTCAACGGAAAGACATGGTCGAGAATAGAAGAGAGTCCACACTCCTACTATTACTTTGTATGCTACGAATTCCACAATGACGGGTCGTACACATATTGGTTTTACGAAGATGATGTCAGAGCACCGGCCCCCGCATTCAGCATAGAGTCTGGACGTTGGGAGGTCATCTCACACGGACACAAAGATGACATCAAGCTATATGGCAGAGGAAGAGAAGACATCTACGACGTCGATGATTTCCTTGATGGGCTAAGCGACCACAATTCATATAGCGTGATCGAAGACTACAAGCGTACGATAGACGAATTATACAATTACTAAAAAACAAACAACAAATAAAATCATAAAAGAAGACGGAATGTAGCTCCGTCTTCTTTGTTATAATCAACCAAACATCATCGCAAACCACTCTTTTATTAACATAAAAGGAGTTTGTTTTCCTAAAATTTTGCCAACTCCGATTAAATTTTTACTTTTGGCAAATTTTAGGACATACATCACAAATTTATGATAGGGAAATACAACAATATGAAAAAATTATTTATATCGCTTTTAGCAATTATCACTTCTGTGGGAAATGTGTTCTCTCAGAGTATGACAATCTCTGGAGGTAATGACCACGGTATTGTCATTTGTGCCCAAGGATATTTATATGCTTGGGGAACAAATCAATCAAACATAGGAAGTGGACTACTTGGTCTTGACCCCAATGACCCTGATTATCCAGGAGACCAAAAGTTCTATACGTCTCCTCAACGCGTCAAAATGGATAATGGATTAACATTTTCACAAGTAACAGCAGGATCAGGTGCTTTTAACTTAGCATTGTCTTGTAAAGGCATTGTTTATGCATGGGGAGAAAATACACAAAATCAATGTGGACAAGGAAGCGGAGCGGCAACAGTAATTACCGAACCGAAGCCTGTATTATGCGGAAACGATGTGCCAGGATATAATCTAGATGGAAGTCCTGGAGGACCATATTTAGGCAATGTAAAATTTGTCGCAGCTTCAACATCCGCAGGATTTGCCATTCTAAATGATGGCAGAGTTGTTGGTTGGGGCGGAAAAAATGCAGCTTCTTGGTGTAGTGAAGGTCAAGTTGATGTACCTATATTAATTAAATTCAAAGACGGCTCAGACGTGACAAATGCGATTCACATCGGAGCTGGAGACGACAATCTGTTAATAACTGTTGATCCAGATGGAGACGGAATGGGAGACTTGTATTCCATTGGAAACTGGAACGGCCGAGGTGCAGTAGCAAGTTCAAATGCTAATTGTTATACAGCACAGCCTGTAATGATTGGTAGCGACGATGATAAAACAGCATTAACACCATTGACAAATGTAAGAATGGCAGCAGCGGCCGATGTCGCTGGTTTTGCTGTTACAGGAGACGGATTAGTATATGGATGGGGAAACACATGGGGAGGAGTAAATGGTTTTTCAAAACCAGGAACGACAACACAATATGCCCATCAAGTAGTATCAGGAGCGTACCAAGACATATCAGGAGAACAATTTCTAACTGATGTCAAAGAGGTTGCTGGAGGACAGGGTTATGCCATGGCAGTAACAAAAGAAGGATATTTAGTTTATTGGGGAAATAGTGGTGGTCCTGGAGGAGTTATGCCCAATCCAAATTATAAAGGGACAGACACCAACAAGGAAGGTCCTCAATTCACATACTATTCAAGCGGTAAAATTGTTAACGATGCTGTAAAAATAGCACGAGGAGACTTGTTCGGATTTATGGTCAATGACAAAGATGAATACTTTGCATTTGGAAGTAACGAAAACGGAGAATGTGGATTAGGTTCTACAAAAAAAATCATAAATGAAGTAACTCCAATGAAAATACCATGTACAACTCAAGATGCTTGTCCAGAGGGTTTCATGGTAGATACAATATGGAAATGTCCAGGAACAAAAGCAACTTTATTCTCCGGATTTACTACTCCTAAATCAAAAGAGCTAAGCTATCACTTCACATGGTCATTTAATGGTAAGGTATTGAATTCATCTACACCTATGTCATCAACACAAGAAATGGCCGCAGATGAGTTTAACCAAACAGAAATCTCTGTCCAAGATACAGGTAGATATGAAGTGACTATTGAGTATATTGGCACAAATGTTCCATGTAACACTTGTGTGCCTGTAACAGTCAATACATATCTAGGAGACAAATCTATGACAATAGATACTCTAATCACAACTTCTTGCGTAAAAAAAGACGCTGAAAATCCAACAGCAACAAATGAAATATGTTTTAAATTCAAATCAAAATATTCAATTCCAAGCGAATTTGCAGTATATTCAAAAAGCACTGGTGGTGTAGCATTAGACACCATTTCACTGACAAAAGCATCTCCTATAGGTGAATTTTGTGTGACTGGAGACAAGGTGACATTCAATGACAATGCACCTATTGACACAACATATTCTATTTGGTTGGAAGATATCACCAAAGAAAAAGGTTCTATGCTAGAATCTGCAAAACCAGGTACAGAAACTTATTATCAAGATTACTATCTACATCTTGCCGCATATGAAGATGTTTTGCTAGAATCTTTGGAAATGAGTTTTTCATCATATGGTTCTGTATCAGCAACGGCAACTCCAATAATTTACGGTTCTGCAATTTCTGAGAGCAACGGAACTTTGATCCCTGATCTAAACAAAGTCATCAAAAAAGGTAAAACACAAGATTTGAAATTACCAGCAGACGGAGGTACTGCTACAGTAAATATTGACATAGAGCTTCCTGGAAGCACAAGAGGAACCAACTACTTCTTATTTATTCAAACAACCGTAACAGGAGGTGCTCCATATGTATATGACTGGGGTGGAGGATATCCATACAAAGATAACATAAGTGGCAACGTATTAGTTTCTTCTTTAGGAACAGAAGGAATTAATGATGCGAGCGACAAATTTGGTCCATACGGAAACATTATATTCAGCAAATTGTCTTCATACGACTGTGGTAGAATGGAGATAACGTCTAAACTATATTGTCCTCCTTGCGACGATCCAAAGAAACTTGAAATCATAGCAAGCGAGACTATCAAAGACGACGTTGATGCAAAATACAAGAAAGTGGTTGAGCTTTGCAAGGAAAGCGATGATTTGGTTTTGGATATTGAGCCATTGGAAGGCAAAAATGATCCAACAGCAAAATTTGACATTTTCTGGTATGACGAGAATCCTTTAGGATCACCTACCGCAAAGGCGATAAAAGAAGATGAAACAGGAAATGCCACAACTCTTGAATGGAAGACAGACTGGGCTACTGTGGCAGGGGCTGCAGACATAGAAAAAGCTGTTGAAAAGGTTTACTATGTGATGGTTTACGACCACAAGAATCCTGAGAGTTGTGAACATTACGATTCAATCAAGGTGATTGCCCATCCTGCTCCTGTCGACTCTCTCGACTGGATAGAGTTCTGTGAGGGATCGTTGGCAACAGAGCCTACTTTCGAAATCGCAGACATGACAATCAACTGGGTTGATGAGCCTACAAATGTTGTCGATCTGACTGGTCCTGCTACAGGAACCGGCACAAAAGAGTACACATATAAATATACCGTGGTTGACAACAAGACTGGTTGTGAAAGCGTAGAGCACACTTTGACTATATCTGTCAACAAGACTGGCAAGCCAGACGTAAAGGAACAAATTTCCCTATTAAAAGATCCGTCTGTCAAATACAACCTGTCTGCAGCAGAAACCAACGTGGATACAGACTGCGAAATTCACTGGTATGAGTCGGAGACAGCAACGTCGGAAATGACAAACAAAAGCATTCCATTGGACAATGCTGACACTATAATTGTTTGGGCAGAGCAATACAATACCGTAACAAAATGTACAAGTGAGCGAGTAAAAGTAGAGATTATAATCAACGATGCTCCTGTGCCAGAGGTTACTAATGAATCATTGTGTCTTGACAATGAAATTCCAAGTTTGGCTGAATATGTCAAAGCAAAGGAGCACCACGAGCTTTTGTGGTATGACGATCCCGCGGCAGCAAAGGGAACTGGCAGCGAGACAGCGCCATCGTTCAAGGCTACTGCAGCCGGAACATACAAATTCTATGTCAGCCAGAAGGACTCTGTCACGAACGCAGAAAGTGAGAAAGCGACATTGACAATCACTGTCCATGAAGTTGCGACACTTGATTTGTCTGCCAACAAAACAGAGTATTGTATCAATGAGACAGCTGAGGAACTGACATTCACAGCCAATAGCGACGGTGATTTCACTACAGCTAATTGGTCGAAAAAATCTGATATGTCTGATGCGACAGCCACATTGACTCCAAAAACAGACGAGAAAGGTGATGTGACATACTATGCGCAAGCAGAGTATACGAACAAAGATGCTCAAAAGAAATATGCGAGCACCGTCTGCTACGGAAAAATACAGGATATCACTATCACAACAAATAAGACAGAGGCTCCTACATCAAATACGAACTTTACAGTTCAGTATTTGAAGGTGGAAGGAGAAGCGACAGGCTCATTCAAAACTCTTCTTGACCAAGACGGCACTGCAGTCAAAGTAGATGCAGGCCATTCATTAAAATGGTACGACTCAGATAAAAATCCATTAGCTTCTGAGCCAGCACCTGAATATATCGCAAACGAGACAGGAGAAAGAAAAGTGAAATATTATGTTTCACAAGTCAACCAATCAACTGGTTGTGAAAGTGAGCTAAAAGAAGTCACAGTAATTATTTCTTCATTCCCAGCACCAGAGGTGAAGGCGATCACATTGTGTCAGGAATCAGAGAAATTAAAAACTTCATTCCCATTGACTGCAAAAAAAAGCACAAAGGGTGGTTTCTCTGAGTCTGATTATGAACTTATTTGGTATAAGGAAGATCCTAAATCAAATCCTTCGGCAGAAGAATTCATAACTATCGACTTGCATCTGGAAGATCTCTCTTACGATGCAACCACTGAAACAGAGAAAGATTTCAAATATTGGGTTGTCCAGAGATATCTAGGTCAAGGAGGAGGACAGAGTCCTGCAGCAGAATTGCTAGTCACTATATATTCAAAGCCAATTTTGAAAACTAAGACTCCAGATCCAATCTGTTTGGGAGGAGAGGTCGATTTGAAAGATTTGTATTCAATTTCAAACAGAATCACTAACCAGCAGTACGAACTTGAGTATTTGAGTTCAAACGGAACTAATCCGAAAGGTTCAATTGCAACTGTGCACGGCGAATACCAGTGTAGAGCATGGTTTGAATTATCAAGCGGAGAGATTTGTCGCTCAAAATTCGAAGATGTGTTTGTGACAGTCAATGAATTGGAGGTTGCGATTGAAGGAGACAACACAACATGTCCTGGAATCGGAGTTGAGTTGAAAGCTGTTTTGAAAACGAACAACATGGATGCGAACGACGTGCCAAGCTACTCATGGAACGTATCGCCAACAGGAGTCTCAGGACAGATGGAGACATTAAACACTTCATCGGAAGGATTGAACAAGAAGGGAGACAAGCTTACAGTCGACCTCGAAGTCTCTATGGGTGCATGTAAAGGCAAGAAGCCAGTCAATGCCCATATTGTAACAGTCGAAGATCCTGGTGTTGAGGGAACAATCAAGTTCGACGAGCAATACAACGCCAACAGTGGAAAAGGAACATTCACTTTGTCAAAGGATGGCACTGTTGTATTCGACGGATGCAACAGCAAGGTTGACGTTCTGTTTAATGTCAAGCAGACAGAAGATAAGTTTACTTACGAAAACTTGGAGACAGGAGAAAAGAAGACAGGAACATTCAGCAATGGAGAAGGTAAATTTGACATCAAAGCCGGATTGTACGAAGTGACATACACCAACACCTGTGCCACATCATTCAAATTTGATGTGAAAGACAAGTCGTTGGATATAACAGGAAGTCCGTCGAATTGGTCTGTTTGTGAAGGCACTCCGCTTACAATCAAGATTGTGAATTTCAAAGACAACACACCATTTGCATACGATTCTAAAAAGCATAAGATTGAATGGCAGAAAGATGGAAACCCACTTCCTGGCTACGACACAGAGGTGCTATACATTCCGTCGACAACACCTGCCGACAACGGAGTTTACAGCTACACTGTGACATCATCAGGATGTGTTTACCACGATAAGATTGCAATGGGAGGAAGCTTCAAATCAAAGCCAAAGGTGAAAATTAACGAATCACTTCTTGCAAAAGATGGCATATATGAGGCAGTACGTACCACTGCAAAAGATATCACCATTCCAATTGTCCAGTCGACAGGAATAGACATGGCCGCATTAAGCGATAAGATTATTTGGAATGAAGAAGGAAATGAAATAAACAAAGGAGAAAAACTAAGTTTATCAAGTGTTGATGCAGACCATGAGTACAACATTGTAATCGCAAACGGAGAAAAAGGTTATGACCCAGAATTTTGTGGTACTTCGCTGGACATCACACTAAAAGTTGACGCACTTCTGTCTATCGAGGCAATACTTGTCGATGCCAACGGAAAACAAACAAAAGACATGTGTTTAAACGAAGAAGGAGTCGGATTTAAAATTGACACAACAGGAACAGGAACAATTCTTCACCCAGACAAATTTACATTTAAGATTGTCGAGACAATAGATGGCGTCAAGAAGGATATCGGATTGGCGAAGAAGGATGATTATCTGTTTGCAGAGATTTCTCCTAACAAGTCGGCTAAATACGACATTGTATACAAATATGAAGTCGGCAATCAAGATTCATCTAAGGTATCAGAAATTACCGTTCATCCGGCGTACGAAGTTGATTGGGATCGTAATGTACGCTTATGTGAGGGAGAGACAGGGTTCATCCAAATCACAAAAGCAGAGCCTGCTTCTGAAATCCAACTCACTTGGGAGTCTGACGAATGTTTGATCAATGGTTCCCAAAATGGAGCAAATGTAAGGGCAGTTTTCTCAGAATCTGGTTTGGTCGCAAAAAAAGCGATGACACTAATAGCATCAAACGGAGGAATTTGTGCTGACAAAAAGTATTATCCAGAATTTACGATCGACAAGGCAATTGAAGGAGAGATCATAGCCCCTGAATTTGTCTGTGAAGGACATACAGCGACATTGGATGCGTCACCATTCAAAGCTACAGAGTACGTATGGAGTTCACTGGATCAATTAGGTGAAGGTGTCACAATGTATGGACCTTCTATCAATGTGGTTTCCAAGCCAGGCTATGCGACATACACAGTCGAGATGAAACGAGGTGCCTGCACACAAACAGCTGATGCCACTATAGAAGTGAGATATGCGCCAAGATTCGACAGAATCGACTCTTTATCGTTCCGCTCTGTGGAAATTGTATTACAGTCGAATACCGGAACAGCTCCGTTCCAATATATTGTCGATGACAACTATGATGAAAACATCAACGAACCGATTAAAGATAGTTTGGAATACGGAAACCATAGCATCAAGATCATCGATGCAGCAGGATGTCAGATTGACTCTTCATTCGTGACTCATGCTCCAGGTCTGGAATTCCCTATCCATATTTCTCCTAACGGCGACGGAATAAATGATGCATTCAGCATTCCAGTTCTTAGAGACGCATATCCAGACGCCAACATCAGAATTTTTGACCGTTGGGGTAAGAAACTTGCCGACTACAAGGCAGGCAATGCAGAATTGGATTGGGATGGAACATACAACGGTGTCCAAATGCCATCTACCGACTACTGGTATGAAATTGAGATCAAAGAGATAAAAAAGACCTACACTGGTCACTTCACTTTGATTCGTCAATAATAATAAAAAGGAGACGGCAACGTCTCCTTTTTTAATGCTAAATGCTAAATGCTAAATGCTAAATGCTAAATGCTGAATGCTAAATGCTAAATGCTAAATGCTAAATGCTAAATGCTAAATGCTAAATGCTAAATAAAAAAAATAAAATAAAATTTCGCATTTCTAATTTCGCATTTCTAATTTAAAAAGATCGTGCAGATTCATTTAATAGAGAAAGAGAGTCTCAGCAGCACCAACAATACGCTTGCTGACTTACTGAGGATGGTGCCCGACATGGAAGAAGGCACTGTTGTGAGAGCCATTGAACAAACTGCAGGCAAAGGTCAACCAGGGAACCATTGGGAGTCGGAGCCAAAGATGAATATCACCATGAGTCTTCTTCTCCGTCCTGATTTTCTTTCCATAGTCGACCACTTCTACATATCAATCGCAATGTCGCTCGGCATCACAGACTATCTTCTAAGCAAGGGCATCAACGGAGTCTGCATAAAATGGCCAAACGACATCTACGTCGACAACAAAAAAATCTGCGGAATACTCATAGAAAACAGCATCATCGGGCACACAATCGACAGTTCCATCGTCGGCATTGGACTGAACATCAACCAAAAAAAATTCCTCAGCGATGCTCCTAATCCAATTTCACTCGCTAACATAACAGACAAGACATATGATCTGTCGACCGAAATGACTCTGCTATGCAATGCCCTACTCCGCCGATACGCGATGTTGGCAAACGGGAATATGGAGACCCTACGTGATGAATACATCTCCCGACTCTATCGTTTCAATGAAATGGCAGACTATAAACTCCCGTCTACAGATACAATTTTCAAAGCGAAAATCATCGACGTCGCACCAGAAGGACGACTGATTATGGAAAGTGACAGCGGAAATATAATGAAATTCGCATTCAAAGAAGTGGTGTTTGTCAATTCGTAATTTGCAAATCATAATGCATTATTGACAAGAAAATATTACTTTTGCTATTTGAATTGTATAAGATGGGAAGAATACTCGCAATCGACTATGGACAGAAACGTATAGGCATCGCCGCCACAGATCCGGAGCAAATCATCGCAAACGGATTGGATACCGTTTCTCCAAATGAAATATTCCAGTTTTTATCCGACTATTTCGCGAAAGAGACAGTCGACAAAGTCGTCATCGGCAAGCCTCAAAACATGAACGGTGAAGCGTCCGCATCAATGAAATATATTGAGCCATTCGTGAAAGGATTCAAAAAGAAGTTTCCCAACATGCCGATTGAATTCCACGACGAGAGATTCACTTCAGTTCTTGCCAACAGAGCCATTCTGGAGAGCGGAGTGAAAAAGAAAGAGCGTCGAGAAAACAAGAAGCTGGTCGACAAAGTCAGCGCGGTGATTATTCTTCAATCCTATCTTGAAAGCCAAAGAATGAAATTCCTATAAATAAGATAAAACAACATGATATATCCTATCACAGTGTACGGACTACCCGTACTTAAAAAAGTTGCTTCAGATATCACTCCCGATTACCCTAATCTTTCAACGGTAATCGAAGACATGTATAAGACATTGACTCATGCCGAAGGTGTCGGTTTGGCAGCCCCACAGGTGAACCTGTCGATCAAACTTTTCATTGTAGACCTAACATGTTTGGCTGAGGAAAATCCTATATACAAAGATTTCAAGAAGACATTCATCAACCCAGAGATCACTTTCTACAGCGAAGAGGAGGAGAAGGGAGAAGAAGGATGTCTGAGTCTGCCAGGCATCTCAGAACCAGTAAAACGATCAAAGAAAATACGCATAAAGTACCAGGATGAGAATTTTGAATGGCACGACGAGGAGTATGAAAACTTTTTCGCGCGCGTCATCCAGCACGAATACGACCATTTGCTAGGCAAGGTGTTCATCGACAGAATTTCACCAATCCGCCGCCAGATGAACCGCAGCAAAATCAGTGCTATGCTCAAGGGCAAAGTGAAATGCAGATACAATGTCAAGACTGTATAACCATGGCTAAAACAGAAGCACAATTCGACAAAGCGATTCAAGTTTGCCGCGACGTCTACTCAAAGAAGCTGAAGGATTACGGTGCAGCATGGAGGATTATGCGTCCGTGTTCCATCACCGACCAGATTTTCATCAAAGCCAATCGTATCCGCACATTGGAGACGAAGGGAGATCATTATGTAGACGAGGGGATCCAGCCAGAGTTGATCGGCATCGTCAATTATGCCATCATGGGTATGATTCAATTAAGCAAAGGTTTTGCTGACGGTGACGACATCTCTGTGGACGAGGCACTACGCCTATATGACGAGTATATGCAAAAGACACGCACACTTATGCTCGCCAAAAACCACGACTATGATGAAGCGTGGAGAAGCATGCGCACCACGTCGTACACAGACTTGATTCTCATGAAGATATACCGCACAAAGCAAATCGAGAGCAACAACGGCAAAACCATCATTTCCGAAGGAATTGAAGCAAACTATATGGACATGGTGAACTATGCCATTTTCGGCCTGATCAAAATCGACGAGGCTGAAAACAAATAATCATTATGGAGACGGGAGGCATTCCCGTCTCATTTATATTATCATACGGACGGCATAAAGCATGCCATTACTGCCACACAACAAAATTGGATCTCACAAATGAGAAAAAGACTGTCAATCCTTATCAAAAAACTTAAAAACACGACGCTACGCAAAATATTGGTTTTTGTGTCACGTCTTATCGTAGGATTGCTTTGCCTCATTCCAGGATACGAATCCATCGTCGACCCCGTAGGATCGAACATTTTGTGCGACAGATATCTGCACTGTCTCAAATTAGACGTGCTGCTGCCATTATCATACATAATATCCATCTCCATTTCGTCGCTTCAGTTCGTGATCGGAGTATGCATGACATTAGGAGCAAAAATCAAATGGACATCGATAATGGCGACAATTTTCCTAACGGTACAGATCATCACGTCCGCCACCACAATACACCAATGCCCTGACATCTACGACGGAATCACCCGCACGATCAGTGCACATACGTTCGGCAGTTCAATCGCCCACAATATAATGTTGTTGGGATTGGCATCACTGGTATTCCATTGGAGAAACTATAATTTGGCATTATATACGAAACGTACAGAGTGGATTATCTCCATCTACGGATTCGCATTTTCAGTCGTGATGGCGATCCACTGCTATTTCTCACTTCCGATTCTAGACCTCACCGTCTGCAAAGAGGGAGATCCAATACAAAATGTGATCGAATACGCAGAGAAACATAAAATTGAGATAGACGATGATGCCAAGGCAGCGATGTCTCACAAAGGACACTCTTTCATTCTTGTGAGTCCAGACATCACACAGGCAAGCACCACTTATAGGAAACAGCTCAACAAGCTGTATTCATACTGCAAAAGCAACGGCTACAATTTTGCGATGCTCACCACCTCTGATCCCGACAGCCGTGAGGTGGATGAATATATAATCGAGACATCAGGGGCGGAATACCCATTCTTCCAAATCAAACGAGAACTTACAGACGCTTTTGTCCGCTCCAATCCTGAATTGTTTCTGATAAAAGACGGAATTGTGGAGGAGAAATTTTCATGCTACGAGATACCTACTTACGAGAAGCCTCTGGAAGAAGAAGACACAGAAGTTTCGGAAGGATGGAACGACGTGGCAAAAAACATATCATATTTTGGAGTGCCACTGATAATCATACTCATATACGATTATCTGATAGAATTGGCGAAACTGCTTTACAGATTCTGGAAAACGAAGAAAAAGAAGAAAGAGGCAGCAGAGACAGTATCATAAAAGTGGGGATAAAAATTCGCATCGGCACAAAGACAGAATGGCGCTGTACCATTTAGCAAATGATTTTCGAGGATTGTTAAGGGCGGAACGCCCTAACCCATTCCATTCCGCGAGCCCAAAGGGCGAGCGGTAAAAAATGTTTCATTGTGCTTCTATTTTTTTATTAACGTGAGTTCGATGATTTGTAATCTGTGAATCATTTTCCACTTTCTGATTAATATTTAACCTCCTTTTCTCATAAAAAGACGAAGTCTTTCTCTGTGAACTTTTTCTCTCTGTGGTTTTATTAAATTTTA
>OCTX012283918.1_pt1 | contig 58285 bp, 44 predicted proteins | sample 1539691 | NCBI WGS metagenome assembly OCTX01 (sample SAMN02144231, study PRJEB22623) | gut metagenome | biome: sheep rumen | host: Ovis aries | place: New Zealand
TATTAAGAAAGGAGACGGTGGTGGAATTTATTCATACATCGGAGTTTATGGCTGGACAAAGAATCCTATGATCGAATACTATATTGTGGACGATTCTTTCACCCCTGACAGTGAGAAGATGTACTGGGGAACAGAGGAAAAAGGAAGATACGTTGTGGATGGAGTAGAATATACATTGATGGTTGGAATTAGAAACAATGTCCCTTCTATACTAGGATCCGCAAGTCTCAAACAGGTATTTGCTGTTCGCTCCTCATTCCAGACTTGTGGTTCTGTCAACGTGACAGAACACTTTAAAAACTGGGAAGTTTTGGGTGTCAAGATGGGCAACATCTACGACTGCAAGCTGCTTTGTGAAGTGGGTGGAGGTTCTGGATCTATTGAATACACATGCGCTAGTATGTCGTGGAAGGGACAGAAAATCACCCTTGGCAAGTTGAGAAACGGCGAAGGAGCCGACACTCAAATAACTGACGCTGCCACATACAGCGATACGAAGGAATTCGATATTATTCCAAACCCAGCGTCTACAGCAATCTATATTCAGAGCGACGGTGAGATAGAGAATGTTGTGATTTTCAACGCTATTGGCGACACGGTAACAGAATCAGGAGAGTCGAAAATCGACGTTTCTACCCTACCAACAGGCATCTACTTTGTGAAAGCGACTATTGATGGAGAGACAGCAGTCAAGAAATTGGTTGTGACAAAATAGAAAGTGATAAAATTTATTCCATTCCCCTAATTGACGATAGAGACGTTGCATTGCGGCGTCTCTATTTTTTTGCAGTTACCGTCATTTTATTACAAAATTCTCCAATTTTTACCGTCATTTTATTACAAATTTGTCGAAATTTCACCGTCATTTTATTACATTTGCAGAGTCAAATTATTGAAAGATAATAATATGGAAAGTTTTAACAGAAAAGCACTAGAATGGTTAAGAGATTGGAAGGGTTCAAATAATAGAAAACCTTTGATTTTACGAGGTGCCAGACAAGTAGGAAAAACAACTCTTGTAACCGAATTTGCAAAAGAATATGATGTTTTTTTACACTTGAATTTGGAAAAAGAGGAAGATCGAATACTATTTGAAAAGTATAATGACGTAAACAAACTTTTACAAGCCATCTTTATTTTAAAAGGCAAACTATCTACAGATAAAAATGTATTGCTTTTTATTGATGAAATACAGAATTCACAAAAAGCAGTGGCTATACTTCGATATTTTTATGAAGAAGCCAACCATATACATGTAATTACTGCAGGATCCCTTTTGGAAACCTTGATGGATGTACGAAAAATATCATTCCCAGTAGGAAGAGTGCAATATTTTGCTCTACGTCCATGTACATTTTCTGAATTTATAGGTGCATTAGGCAACACTTTCGATTTGCAATACCTAGAAAACTGCGAAGTGCCAGAAATCATGCATCCACGACTTATGGGACAATTTAGAGAATATATTCTATGCGGAGGTATGCCAGCGGCTATTGTACAATATGCTGAGTCGAAAGACATTCTAAGTGTCAAAGACACATACGAATCTCTCCTATTGTCGTATAAAGATGACGTAGAAAAATACACATCAAATCCAGCAATGGTAAAAATTATCCGTAGCATCTTGACAAATGGTTGGCAATGTGCAGCAGAAACCATATCGTTCGAAGGATTTGGAGGAACAACATATCGATCAAGAGAAATGGGGGAAGCTTTCCAAATAATAAACAAAGCAATGTTGCTAGAACTTGTATATCCATCATCCGACGTACAATGTCCAACAATGCCCAACATGAGGAAGCATCCCAAACTGATGTGGTTGGACACTGGTCTTGTAAATTATGCGTCAGGAATCCAGCACGATGTTTTTTTCGCATCAGATATAAACGATATATGGCGAGGACGTGTGACAGAACATATTGTCGGACAAGAACTATTGGCTATCAGCAATGACGTTTCTGCACAACGACATTATTGGAGAAGAGACAAAGCAGGATCAGATGCCGAACTTGATTTCGTATATATTTACAAAGGACTAGTAATTCCAATTGAAGTCAAATCAGGCAATAACGCCAAATTGAAATCTCTCCATCAGTTTATGGATATTGCACCACATGACATAGCGATACGTGTATGGTCTAATCCTTATTCTGTAGACGAAGTTAAGACCAACAGTGGCAAAACATTTCGACTGATCAACCTGCCATTCTACTATGTCGGTCAACTGGAGAAAATTTTGGGAAAAATTATTGGATAAACTTTGTGCTAAAAAAATTAATGATTAATTTTGCATAGTCTCAAGCAGAATCCCTATAGGATGAGTTTGGGAAGACATATTAAAAAGCGTTTACTTGACGCTTTGTTCTTTGACGCTATAAGAATCTCGCAAATTCAAAAAAAGTTTGTCAAAAGGCAAAGCAACGGTAGATGTCTATGGGTATGTTTATACTCTTGGTGCACCTTCTCACTAGCGGAGGTGTGCTAAGACTTAATATAAACGTATGCGTGGGCTTCTGCGTTGTTCGTTCATGACAAACAGGCAATGCGAGAGCCTTTATAGCGTGGAACGAGCAACAAGCAAGATTCCCACGCTTTTTTTGTATAACAACCTCTTAGGGGATCAGGGGCAAAATTTCAAATACACATGAACATAGTAGCTAATCTTTGTGCATTTATTTCATTTTTATCAATCATCGCATTTGTATTAGGTATAATAAAACCCAATATTGTAAAATGCAAAACAAGAGGAAAAGCTGCTCTATTAACAATTTCTGTTTTCTTATTGAGTGCAATAATTGGAAGTTCATTAATGCCTGAAGAACAAAAATCTACAAATGTAAAAAATCAAACAACAGAGAACGGAGAAACCAACAAAGAGATCATTTCAAAGGAAGCAAACCAAGAACCTAAGGAGATTCTTTCTGCCATTGGAAAAGAAATCGAAATAGGTCATTTTGTTTACACAATCAACGGATTTAAATACGCAAAAACAGTTGGAAATGATTTTGTAGGAGAAACTGCCGATGGTATATTTTTATTAGTAGACATTTCTGTCACCAACATCAGTAATGAAACAAGAACATTAGATGGATCTTTGTTTTCTGTTACGGATAAAGATGGCATAAAATTCGAGCATTCAAATTCAGGATTAACCGCTTTAGAAATGTCAGGGAAAAAAACGCTATTTTTGAAAGAATGTCATCCAAAAATAAAAACAAGAGGAACGCTAATATTTGAAGTTCCTTCTAAAGGTTTATATTATATAGAACTGCTAGGAAGTTTTTGGGGGACTAACTCAGTAAAAGTTCCTCTTAAATAAACTGCTACCATTTTTCAACAACTTCAAAGGCAATCCACATTGGGTTGCCTCTATTTCATTTACGCTGTTCATGTTTTCAATCTTCAGTTTTTTTTCATACAGTTAGAGGAATCGTGCCGTTTCTTTTTGTCAGAATAAAACAAAATATACAGCACATTTTCTGTCGTTTTGTTTTCTGCGTTAGGCTGTTTCAAATGGCATTCATGACATGTTTTCCAGCACCGACAACGAAATTGTAAGCAGCGACATACTCTATTTTGAGGCATAAGTCATAAACAACCGAACAAATCAGCTACAAACAGCCGAACAAATTAACCACAAACAGCCGAACAAATCAGCTACAAACAACCGAACAAATCAGCCACAAACAGCCGAACAAATCAGCCACAAACAACCGAACAAATCAACCACAAACAGCCGAACAAATCAACCACAAACAGCCGAGCAAATCAACCACAAACAGCCGAACAAATCAGCTACAAACAGCCGAAAACTGTCTTTTTCATATTAGAAATTAGCAAAATATTATTATTTTTGCTGACGTATAAAAAAAGCTAAATATGTACAAGAAACGTATTGCAGACATTCTGTTACCGGAAAAATTCCATTGGTTGTCTGAAACCATAAAATCCTTGGTTTAGGGTATAAAATCTGTGTAAATCACAAAAACATCCCCTATCCTTGCATATCAACCTCTTTTCTTTACAAAAAAGAATTTGTAGTGCTTAACCTTTTTTAATTCTTCCTTTATCCGTAAATTTGCGAGACTTTACAAATAATGAAGATGAAAGAAATCGACTATATCTCGTTAAGCGACATTGAGGATATCCTCTACAAAGGCGAAGAAATTTCGTTCGCTTCCAACGTGTGGGACAGAATAAACAGAAGCTACGACTTCCTGAAATCATTCTCCGTTGACAGAATCATATACGGAATAAACACTGGTTTCGGTCCTATGGCCCAATGGCGTATCTCCGACGAAGACCGTGAGGCTTTGCAATACAACATCATCCGCAGCCACTCTACCGGTGCTGGAGAACCGTTGCCTGACATCTATGTGAAAGCCGCAATGATTGCGCGAATAGGCACATTTACCCAAGGTAAAAGTGGCATTCACAAAAGTATTGTTGAACTTCTCATGAATTTCATCAACAAAGGAATCACACCATTTATTCCTGAGCACGGAAGTGTGGGAGCCAGCGGAGACCTTGTCCAGCTCGCCCATCTCGCTCTAACAATGATAGGTGAAGGAGAGGTGTTCTATAAAGGTGAGAAACGTCCTGCAGGAGAGGTTATGAAAGAGTGTGGACTTGAGCCAATCAAGATGTTTATCCGCGAAGGTCTGTCGCTTACCAACGGCACTTCTTTCATGACGGGAATAGGCCTTGTAAACCTTATAAACGCAAAAAAACTTCTTCGTTTCGCCACTATCGCAAGCGTGATGATGAATGAAATTGCAAGCTCGTATGACGATTTCATGTCGGAGCCGATAAATGCCGCTCGTCGCCAACGCGGACAGGGAATCATCGCAGAGCAGATGCGTGAGATAGCGAAAGGAAGCAAATGTATGCTCGACAGAAAATGCGAGATGTACGACAAGAAACACACAGAAAAAGTGTTCACCCACAAAGTGCAGCCATACTATTCACTGAGATGCATTCCGCAGATTCTTGGCCCAGTGTTGGAGACGGTGGAGAACGTGGAGAGAGTGCTCATCAACGAAGTCAACTCGGCTTGCGACAATCCGATCGTTGATCCAGAGACAGAGGATGTCTACCACGGTGGAAATTTCCATGGCGACTACGTATCTTTCGAGATGGACAAACTGAAAATTGCCGTCACGAAGATGACGATGCTGTGCGAGCGTCAGATGAACTATCTCTTCCACGACAGGATCAACGGTATCTTGCCACCATTCGTGAATCTTGGCAAATTAGGATTGAACTACGGTTTGCAGGCATCACAGTTTACAGCCTGCTCCACAACTGCCGAATGCCAGACATTATCCAACCCAATGTATGTGCACTCTATTCCTAACAACAATGATAATCAAGACATTGTGTCGATGGGAACAAACTCAGCTCTGATCGCAAGACGAGTGATAGACAACTCATTCCAGGTGATCGCAATCCACTTCATGGCGATAGTGCAGGCGGTGGACGCACTCGGATTCGCCGACAAGTTGTCGCCGCTCACAAATCGCGTCTACAAGGATATCAGAGCCTTTTTCCCACGCTTTGAGGACGACACTCCGAAATATAAAGACATTGAAAAGATGATAATTTTCTTGAAAGAGCAAAGTTATTAACAATTAATTGCATATATTTGCAGAAATATTGTTTATCGGAAACGACACAAGATATGAAAAACACGTTTTTAATAGGTTTGGCACTTTCGCTTTTTGTATGCTTCAACGCATCAGCAAAAAAGTCGAGTGATGCGAAAAAAGCAGAGGCTGTGCAAAAAGCCCCTCTAACAGCAGACAGCTTCGATGAGGCGACAGCAAAAGAAAGAAATCCAGAATTGAAAAAGGAGGATTGTCTGTATGAGCCACGTGAAGTAATGTTGGAAGTCCATGCAGGTCTGAACATGTCCGACTACTCGTCCGACTATCACCAGACAGACTACAGATTCGGTCCAATGATCGGTATCGGTGCAGATTTTCCAATCAAGAACATCTTCTCAATCGCCCCAGAGCTCAACATCAGCGTAATCGGAGCGAAGGTGAACTATACAGACACTATTAGAGCCAAAGAGCGTCTGACATACTTGGAGATTCCGCTTTACGCAAGATGGCAGTTCTCCCACAACCAGTCGAAGCCGTTTGTGGCAATCGCCCCAACAGTAGGCATCGGACTTGGTGGCAAAAGATGCTACGAGGACAACGCCCGTCTGATGGATCAGTCGGAGCAGGAGAAAGTGCCTTTGTTCGCTCCAAATCAGGAAACAGAAGAGACAAACGCAATCTATAAGAAAGCAGATTTCGGATTTAAGATCAAAGCAGGTGTATACGTAAAGACAAAATGGGCTGTGACAATCGGTTACCAGCTTGGTCTTGTCAACATCTGCAACGACAAATACTTCAAAGAAATTATTCCGGGCTACTACAATGACAGAGTCATCGTCAATGCCCCAAGTGTGAAGAATTCCAACATATTTGCGACTTATTCATACTACTGGTAATAAAACAGCATGACATTAAGGGCAGTCACATTGCTTATAATCAGTTTATTGACATTGGAAAACTGTTTGGCTGAACAGTTTTCCAAATTCTTTGTTGACTTTTTTGTAGACACAAAGACTCAGGCTGACAAGGTGACATACCCGTATTTCTATAATGGAGACAGAACACTCGTGAAGAGTGGATGGCAAGTGCTAAACCTAAAAAACAAGAACCGCATTGTGATTGTATGCGCCGACTCACTTGAATCCGTAACCAAAGAGGATGCCGTCGACGTGGCGATCACCAACGGAGCCAATTTGAACGGAGTGAAGCATCACTTCAGCAAACAAGGACAGACATGGAAGCTCAACAACAGCCGTGGAATTCCGTCGACAGAATACGCCGACAAAAGTTTCATGACATTCATTGAGCGATTCTCCACCGACGTCGATTTCCAGAAAAAGAACATTATATTCCCATTGCCCGAGAAGACGGTACAAATCTCAGCTGACGGAAAAGAGACTCAGTCCGGCAGCAAACTACACATGCCACGCACATGGGCACCCGTAGGATTCATCGGACAGACAACACAGATATGCAGTTTCGTGCAGACGGGAGAAGATGCCAACAACCGACGAATAGTGATATTCGAGAATGGCGAAAAAAGCCTAAGCTACAACTTCATCAGCATCCGAGGCAACTGGTTTTTGATTGAGATTGAGAGATATACGAGATAAATAGGTTAAACAATAACAATACCTGTTTATCTAGGCTACTAAAGGACAAGAGAAAGGCTGAAAAAAGTAAAATTGGAATCAAAAATTTCAATTAGCACAAGTACCTAACCAAATCCTTAAATAAATTAGAACGGATTTTGATCCTCCTAAAAAGTTTCTTCTGTTATTTTATATTGCACTTGCTTTTTGACTATAGGCTTTACTATTTCCAAGCATTAAAAAACAACAAATCTTAATGTCAAACAGTGATTTTTTTTTAATTTTGTAACCATAGGTGATGATTGCTTCAGTGTACGACACAATCATGGTATTCCTAAATCATTAAATATTGATTTAAAAACACATAGTTTTGCCACATACAAGGATGAATTAATTGGAGATGAGCAATCACGTTGCTGAAAACAAAAGAATTGCAAAAAACACATTAGCATTATACGTGCGCACCATCATTGTCATGTTGGTGTCACTCTATGTGTCACGCGTATTGCTTGACAAATTAGGAGTCGACGACTATGGAGTATACAACGTTGTCGGCAGCATCGTAGTGTTGTTCTCATTCCTAAACAATGCTCTCACATCAGCATCTCAACGATTTCTAACTGTTGCTCTCGGAGAAGGCGACGACACGAAAATGCACAGAGTATTCAACACTTCCGTCTCCATCCAAATTCTATTAATAGTCGTGTCGATAGTGCTTCTTGAAATCATAGGAACATGGTTCTTGAACAATCGGCTTAACATTCCAGAAGAACGATTGGAAGCGGCCAATTATGCATTTCAATTCTCCATACTCACTTTCTGTTTTAACTTTATCAGAGTGCCATACTCTGCCACAGTAGTTGCTCACGAACGACTTGATTTTTTTGCGTATGCAAGCATTATTGATGCCATTCTAAAACTTTGCATCGCATACATGATTGGCATCACTGGATTTGACAGGCTTATAACCTATTCTTTCTTACTTGCATTGGAAAGCTTTATAATATTATTCGTCTACAAGATATTCTGTACGAACAAATATGAAAGCTGCAAATACAAAGGAATACTCGACAAAACAATTTTCCGAGAGATGTTTATGTTTTCAGGATGGACTCTGTTGGGTGGATTCAGTAATGTTGCCACACAGAATGGATTTCTGTTTATGCTTAATATGTTCTGTGGTGTAATAGCAAATGCGGCTATGGGTATTGCCAATCAAGTATTGACTGCTTTAGTGACATTTGTAGGAAGTTTCCAGACTTCTTTCCAACCACAAATTGTAAAATCATACGCGCAAGGAGAAATCAGCCGCGTCCACAATCTCATCAACAGCACATCAAAGTTTTCCTTTGCTTTAATGTTTCTGCCAGCATGTTTATTGATAATCAACATAGACCTGATATTAAGCATTTGGCTAAACGATGTTCCTGAAAATGCTGGACGATTTTGTCAAATTCTGATAATCTGCTCCATAATAGATGCCATCACAGGACCATTCTATTGTGCGATTCTAGCAACAGGCAAAATTGCCAAATATCAGATTTTAATCAGCATCAGTTTCTTACTCGACCTTATCGTCTCCTTTATCCTGTTCAAAATAGGAGTTGAGCCATTTTTGATATTAACGTCAAGAATCATAACAAGAGGAATTCTTAATGCATTAATAGGAATATATACATTAAAGGAACTTATCAACCATAACACAATGGAATATGTTCAAAAAACAGTAATGCCGATAATATTGCTTTTAGTAATCATGTCGCCTATCGCATATTTTCTGCACGCTAAATTCGACGGATTCCTACTTCTTGTAGTCTCCGTACCTGTCATATGCATCGTATTCCTAATCGCATGCTATTACAAACTTTTCACCACCTCCGAAAGAGAATATATAAAATCATTCATAAAAAAATTCAAACGACGTGGATAAATACAATTTTGTCTTCTTTTTGGACGCACTTTTCGAGTACAACAAAGTGATATATTCCGAAATAGGGAAACGTCAGAACGTAAGGTCTGTATTTGGATTTGTCCCCAAGAATAAATTCATGAGGAAGCTGTTCCAGCTACAACATTCCAAAACGACGAACAGATATTTCAGCATCCCATTCAAGTCGTTGTGGTTCGGGACTTACTTCAAGAATGATTTTATTGACCCCCAAAAGCCAATTGTATTTATATTCGACGCAAGATGGTTGGAATACGATTACATGCGCAGCTATGCTATGTGGCTTAGGAAAAAATATCCAGGCTGCAAAATTGTTGTCAACTATATCGATATTGTAGCGACATGGAAAGATTGTGGCAAGCCAGACGCCATCAGAGGATTGGCAGACATGTTGGTGTCATATGATAAAGACGACGCTGATAAATACGGAATGTATTATCACCCTACCGTCTATGCAGAAGCCAATATTTCAAAGCCCAATAACACCCCTACAACTGATGTCTTTTTTGTAGGGGCGGCAAAAAACCGTATGCAAAAGATTCTTGAGACATATGACAGATTGGAGAAAGCAGGATTAAACTGTTACTTCTATGTGATGGATGCGAAACCACCGTACAATCAAGAACGACGTGGCATTCACTACGTTGCAAAAGGCATATGGCTTTCATATGAAGAATGCATCCAATATGTACAACACTCAAAGTGCATATTGGAAATCATGCAACAAGGAGCAAAAGGAGAAACATTACGTGTATGGGAAGCCATCACATACGGAAAAATGTTGCTGACTAACAATTCGTTTATGACAGAATCAAGATTCTACAATCCTGATTATGTATGTATGATTTCAGAGTCCGGAGATTTCGACACGCAGCGAATCAAAGACTACAAATGTGGGCCAAATCCAATGAAGGAAAAAATAACACCTGAGAACTTCCTTAAATATATCGCAAACAATTTATGAATTACATACCAGCAATATATTTCAGCATATTAACGTTATACCTCATTAAAAAAAGAGGTATAGACGCAAGTTCATATATTTCTTTGATTTATACGGCGACATCTATACTTGCAGTCGGAATAGATGTTATGGGATTGAACCCCAATCTCGTATCATTAGCATCTTTGCTCCCTACAATATTATACTGCATATTACTAACTCTATTCATTATTCCAGTCGCCATCATCGACCTCAACTCTTATGAAGGGATATATTTACAAAACAGGAAATTAATACGATGGTTTATATATATATTCTTTGCGACATTTGTCGGCTACACCGTCGCATATTTCAACGATGTCAAATTTGTTGTTACTTATGGCGACTTTGCAGAGCTTAAAGTAAATGGTTACGAAGGAGATGGAATACAGTTGACAAAATATCCAGCAGTAATAGAACTTTTCCTTTTCCCAATACGTGTCTTGGCAAACGCAAGTGTAGTCATGATTTTTATCTTTTTCTTCAACATCACATATATGAAAGAGAAATGGTGGATTAATGCAATGGCTATAATAAGTTCAACAACTGTCATTATCGTAGGTATTTTGCTTATCGACCGTTCATCCACATTCTTTTGGGTACTCATTCTGGGATTAGCGGTTTCAATGTTTTGGAACAACATGTCTGCCAAAATAAAAAGTATTGCCATTGGATTTAGTACAATACTGATTCTTGCCGCCGCCTCATATGCCATGTCTGTCACAAAAGACAGATTCGAGGACAGAGATGGAGGTTCGGAAGGTGGCATCGTAATGTACTTAGGACAACCATATTATCATTTCTGCGAAATTTGGGATTATTACCCTGCTCCAGATGGTATTACAACAAAATCTCTTTTCTCGTCAATCCATAAATTTATTTTACACGATTTTGATGGCACGGTGCCATATCAGAAAGAAATGGGATTGAAAAGCAACATGGATTTGGGTGTGTTTTACACCCATTTAGGATCATTCATACTTTCAGCAGGTAAAATCGGGCCATTTATGATAACCATCGTATATCTGTTGATTTTCTATTATTTATTTAAGGAATGCGATGTTTTCCGGGTTGTAAACAACAAAAATGTAAAATGTATGCCTTTTGAAAATCTAATGATAATGTTTTTTTTGCTATGTATCCCCACCGTCGGATGCATCAACCACTATTACGAAAACTTTTACATAGAAACTGTCACATATTCTCTAATTGCCGCGCTATATTTGGTAAAAGATAAAGAAGAACAAATATTAACAAATTTCAAATGACAATAGAGAGTGTGTGCTTACGACTCGCATTGAAGAAAAGGCTATGAAGTAGCACTATTAAAAAACCTCAAAATAAAATTTGGTCAATTTCTTGAAAGAAAAGAAATTGTACGGGTAATTTAATGGAAGTGTTGCATTTATAAAACAAATTGTCCCCAAGCTCCGTGGATTGCAGCTAACACTCGCGTAAAATAAAATCCAAAATTATAAGAAAACGGATGTCGGAAATATATTTTTGAATACTCAAAAATCATATTTGTGGTATTCAACAGAATCTCTTTTGCACTTTTTTTACGAAATTGGGCACTATCATTTCTGACCCTTCTATAATAAATAGCATCCTTAGGTGTAAATTTCACATATTTAAATCTATCTGAAATAAGAAACATAAAAAGAGCATCCTCACCATTAACAAATCTTTTATCAAAACGGCGATTCCCTATAATATCCCTATGGATCAGTTTCATCCAAGTCCCCGAAAAATACTTTCTTGCTACTTGAAATCCATACACCGAGTGTGTCTCCTTATAATTTTTAGTAACATAATATTCTTTAAAAGTGCACTCTCCGTCATTAAAAAAAAGAGCATTGCACAAAGAGATTGTATCTGGAGATGCATTAGAGTATAACTCTTCAATATAATTTGGAGAGACATAATCGTCATCATCTATAAATGTCACATACTCTCCCTTAGCCACATCAAGGGAAATATTTCTTGCATTACTGACCCCTCCCTCTTCTGTTTGTATGAAATTAACATTGATTCCATTCATTCTACTTTTAATGAATGCTTCAATCTGACTTTTCCACGGTTCACAACAACCATTTAGGACAACAATGACCTCAAATTTTTCTTTAGGGAACGTTTGGTTTGCAATCGAATCAAGGCATTTCCACAAATACTCTTTTGGCTTATATGATGGAATTATAACGGAAACTTTCATTAAATAAACTTTTTATAGAAATCAAGATAACTCTTTGCAGTATTAGAAATATCGTATGGGGCAAAAGATTCAACACATCTTTTTTTCATATTCATAAGATCATCATGACCCATTTGAAGAAAATCTTTTATCGCTTTATAATACGACTCCTCTTCACATGATTCTGAAAGAATTCCATTCTCTCCACTTTTCACTACATTTACGATACCTCCAACAGGCGTACAAATCGGAATACAACCCACAGAAAAAGCTTCTAACAAAGTCACTGGCATTCCTTCATAAACAGAAGACAGACAAAAAGCATCCGCTTTAGCCATAAGTTCCGGAATGTCATTTCTCAATCCTATATATTTTATTCGATCTGAAAAATAAGGCTCTAATTTCTTATAAATCTCATGATCATCGTTGCTTCCAGCAATAAGCAACACCACATCATTTCCTTCTTCTATAATTCTCTTAAATACCTTGCACAATACTTCCTGATTCTTTTGAGGAGAAATTCGACCCGGATTAATAAAAACCTTAGTTGTCGGGGTGAGTCTTGAATCATCTACCGGGTTATTATATCCAACGATTACAGGACGTGGCACTCCATTATATATTGTATGGCCAACAAGTCCATATACCTTTTCAAATGATTCTTCTGATGATTTTGAAATTGTCACAACATGGATAAGGTTATGTCTGAATGCCCTTTTCTTCAGAAAGAAAAAACGCTTATCCCACGTTGAATTCTCCTTAGTCGCGTCATTATGAACAGTATAGAAAAACGCTTTTTTCCTAAACAAAAGGAAAACAGACATTGCATAATAATAGAAAAATCCATGTATATGGACAACATCATACCCTCCTTTTAAAATGAAACTAAATATTTGGAAAATATTCTTAAGATTGAACCCTTTTTTTACTTTTCCTAAATGTGCTCTTTTTACTTTATCACTTAATTTATCCCAAAAGATATAATCTTCTGTCGGCTTAAAAATCGAGCAAACAGTTATATCATGCCCCTGTTCCGCCATTTCGTTGGCGAGTGCTGAAATCATTGCTTCAATTCCACCTCCATTCATTGATGGATGAATGTGCAGTATTTTCATCTAAATAAAGTTATAACAGAATACATACACCAGTTTTTTCTAACCTTCGTGTATCCGATGTCAACAATTCATGACTAACTCAATTGAACACAATCGACTAAGGTGAATTTGCCATATAACAACAAAACACAATCTACATTCTGAATCTCCCTTCTACATGTTTTCAAATGACAAATCACAAAGTTGACAAGAAGTCTCTTAATTAATCAATCATCGGTTCTTTTTTATTTTGCAAAATTATGAAAATGATTAGATTTATACAAATTAAATTCAAGTTTTGCAACTCCATTTTGTATTCAAATACAACTTGCTCTTTTTAAAGTCTAACTCACCGTAGGCAAAAGTGTACTCAGTCATCCCCCACGTCTCCACAAATTGCTACAAAAATTTTCATTTACACATTAAAAAAACTAATTTTGCAAACAAATTGCGATTTTACACGAAAAATATAAAAAAAGTTCTAATATAAAAATGAAGCAATACAAGCTACTTAACAATGTCGTTGGCGGAGTTGTGTTTTTGATCTCGTTGGTCACTTACCTTCTCACTATCGAACCGACAGCAAGTTTCTGGGATTGCGGTGAGTTTATCAGTACCGCATACAAGTTGGAAATCGGACACCCACCGGGAGCGCCATTCTTTATGTTGATGGCGAGATTCTTTACCCTATTCGCCTCGGATGTCCACGAAGTAGCTAAAATGGTCAATATATTCTCGGCGTTCATGTCGGCTTTGACTATTCTATTCCTTTTCTGGACAATCACTCATTTGGCAAGACGCTTGGTGATCAAGGCTGAGTCTGACTTCACTCTTGGCAACACTATCGCCATTCTTGGAGCTGGCACGGTAGGTGCGTTGGCTTACACATTCTCCGACACATTCTGGTTTTCAGCTGTGGAGGCAGAGGTTTACGCATCTTCATCAATGTTCACTGCCATTGTCTTCTGGGCAATGTTGAAGTGGGAAGACGTTGCAGACCGTCCATTCGCCAACAGATGGCTTATTCTGATTGCCTACTTGATGGGTCTTTCAGTAGGTGTCCACCTATTGAACTTGCTATCCATCCCTGTGCTTGTGCTTGTATACTACTTCAGAAAATTCAAGTTCAGCTGGAAGGGTGTTGGAATCTCATTCGCCGTATCAGTAGTGCTTTTGGCTGTGATCCTGTATGGTATCATACCGGGATTCGTAACTGTGGCTGGATGGTTTGAGTTGTTGTTTGTCAATGTATTCGGATTCTCATTCAACACTGGAGTCATCATCTACAGCATCGCACTTATATCTTGTTTGGTGGGAGGCATCTACACTTCATATTCAGAGAAATTTGAAGATTCTAAATTGCCGACAATACTGTTCATCGCATCTGTAGCGCTTCTTGGCATTCCATTCTTCGGATCACATATTGTATTAGGAATTGTGATTCTTGTTGCGATGGCAGGCTATTTCTTCTTTACAGAGAAAGGTCGCAACACCCAGATGTCGCTGCTCAACACAGTGCTTACTTGCTTGACTGTCATCCTTTTAGGATATTCGTCATATGCGACTTTGGTAATCCGAAGCAACGCTAACCCTCCAATGGATCAGAACTCTCCAGACGATGTGTTCACATTGAAGAGCTATCTCAACCGTGAGCAGTATGGCGACACTCCACTTCTTTACGGAGAAAGTTTCGCATCTGAGTTCAAATACGACAGAAGCGGTTCAGTGGCAAAAGAATACGGAGAGGATCTTTGGGCTAAGAAGATCAAGAACAATGAGAATGAGCCTGATGAATACTACGCATACGACAAAAAGACAAAGTATATTTATCAGAGCCAGTTCCTAATGTTCTTCCCTCGTATGTACTCACGCCAAGGAAGCCACATCTCAGCCTACAAGAGTTGGTCGAACTTCACAGGCCAGAAGATTAAGGCAGACGATGGCAAACGAGTGGAGGCACCTACATTCGGCGACAACATGACATACTTCCTAAGATATCAGGTAGGTTTCATGTACTGGAGATACTTCATGTGGAACTTTGTAGGACGTCAGAACGACATCCAGGGTCATGGTGAGATCACTCACGGAAACTGGCTATCAGGAATCGACTTCATCGACGAGTTGCGTCTTGGCGACCAGTCAAGCCTACCAGACGATTTGAAGAACAACAAGGGAAGAAACTGCTACTACTTCTTGCCTTTGATTCTTGGTCTGCTTGGTATTCTTTACCAATTCAACAAGCAAAGAAAAGGAACGGAGAGTTTCTTGCTAGTGAGCGTATTGTTCTTCATGACAGGATTGGCTATTGTGGTATATTTGAACCAGTATCCATTCCAGCCACGTGAGCGTGACTACGCATACGCAGGAAGCTTCTATGCGTTCTGTATATGGATTGGTCTGGGTGTCCTTTGGATCTTCGATTTGATCAAGAACTACATCGACAAGCGAATTGCAGCAACAGTGGCTACTCTATTGTCGTTGAGCGTACCGACTATCATGGCAGTAGAAAACTGGGACGACCACGACCGCAGCGGCAGATACACTTGCCGTGACTACGGTGCAAACTACCTAAAGACTATTCCAGCAAACGGTATCATCTTCACAAACGGAGATAACGACACATTCCCATTGTGGTACAACCAGGAGGTAGAAGGAGTCGGAACAGATTGTCGCGTCGCCAACCTTTCATACTTGCAGATGGGATGGTATATCGACCAGATGCAGAATGACGCTTATGATTCAAAGGCTATTCCAATGTCGATGAAGAGCAAGGATTATTCTAATGGCAAGCTAGACGTCGCATATATCGACAAACGTATCGACAAGGAGATGACTATCGACGAAGGATTCAAATACTTGCTCGACAAGCGTACTGCAAAACAGCTTGGATACAGAGAGGGAATCGATGTCCTTCCTACTACTAAACTTGTCCAGCACGTCGACAAAGACGCTGTGGTTGCAGCAGGACTTGTGTCAGCAAGCGACACTGCCCGCGTTTTGAAAGACACAGTGATAATGGTCAACGAGCCAAATCCAAACAACGGAGGAAAAGTGGAGCCTCATATGAAGAGAGTCATAATGGATATGACAAACAAGAGAATTGAGGACATCAAGATCGACTTGAGCAAAAAGAGCTATCTTGGCAAACAGGATTTGTTCATTCTCGACATCATCCGTTCAAACAAGGATTGGAAGACACCTATCTACTTCGCTGTCACAGTCGGAAGAGACAGTTATCTAGGACTTGACCAGTATCTTGAGCTTGAAGGTATGGCATACCGTTTGGTACCATACAAGACTCAGGGAGGAGTCAACACAGAGGTGATGTACGACAACATGATGAACAAGTTTGAGTGGGGTAACGTCAGCCAGCCAGGCATCTACATGGATGAGAACAACTGCCGTATGGCAAGAACATTCCGTCACATGTTCGTGCGTCTTGCATCCGAGCTTGCGGAAGAAGGCAAGAAAGACAAGGCTATCGAAGTGCTCGACAAATGTATGAAGGAGATTCCGACATACAATGTGCCAGCCGATCTTACATCATGCAACATCGCACACTTGTATGCTGGTCTTGGAGAGAAAGAGAAGGCAGAAGCCATCATCGACGAGATCTTTGATATTTGCAAACAGTATAGAGTTTGGAACAAAGCTCTTACTAAGGAGCAGAGGAAATCAGCATCCGAAGATATCAACGAGCGTTTCGACATGATGAGATATGTCGCAGCGACTGCAGCGAAAGCATGTAGCAAAGAGAAAGCCGACGAGATTCGTAAAGAGGCTGAAGATTTTTATCAGGAGGTAGAGCAATAATAGTTCACTGATGATTATAGAACAACCGCCACGTCTGTTCAGGGCATTTTTCCCCTGGACGACGTGGCGAATAAAAAAAGACAAAGAGAAAACCGTATATCTGACATTCGACGACGGACCTATTCCCGAGGTGACGGAATGGGTGCTCGACACACTCGACCGTTACGGTGTCAAAGCGACTTTCTTTTGTGTGGGAGACAATGTCCGCAAACACCCGGATATCTTCAAGATGGTGGTGGAGAGAGGGCACAGTGTAGGCAACCACACTTTTAACCACCTCCGTTCGTGGGGGACATCAGCGAAACGATATTGCGAGAATGTGGAGAAAGCCAACCAGCTTATCCATTCTCCATTATTTCGCCCGCCTCATGGAATCATCCGTCCTACCACAATTCGCCATCTCAGAAAGAGATACAGGATAGTGATGTGGGATGTAGTGACAAGAGACTACAACAAGGATCTTACACCGGATGACATTTTCGACAAGGTGAAACGATATACCAGAGATGGGTCTATCATCGTCTTCCACGACTCCTTGAAAGCAAGGAAAAACATTGAAGGTGCATTATGCAGAAGCATCGAATGGCTTCTTAACGAAGGCTATTCATTCAAAAAAATAGAGTATTAAAATCACTCACAGAGATTAGGGAATCCACGTCTCCACGGGTAAAAAACAAAAATAGATGAACGTACTAATATTGGGAAGCGGAGGTAGAGAAAACGCCTTGGCTTGGAAGATTAGAGAGAGCAAGAAAGTAGACAATCTTTTCGTTGCACCTGGAAATGCAGGAACAGAGCTTCTTACAAGAGAAGTGAACGGGAAGACTGTAGGTTGCAAGAACGTTGCCATGAAGGCAGACGATTTCGACGCAATCAAAAAATTCGTGCTTGAAAACGACATCGAAATGGTAGTCGTTGGTCCGGAAGACCCACTAGTAAAAGGAATCTACGACTACTTCAAAAACGACGCTGCCCTTAAGAGCATCAAAGTGATCGGACCATCTAAAGAAGGTGCAAGATTGGAGGGAAGCAAAGACTTCGCCAAAGCATTCATGATGCGTCACAATATTCCGACAGCAAGATACAAAAGTTTCACTAACGAGACAATCGAAGACGCATTCGCATTCCTTGCTGAGTTGGAAGCTCCATACGTACTTAAAGCCGATGGTTTGGCTGCCGGCAAAGGTGTGCTTATCCTCAACACATTGGAAGAGGCAAAGGCAGAATTAAAGACAATGTTGACTGGAAAGTTTGGTGATGCCAGCAAGACAGTTGTCATTGAGGAATTCTTGTCAGGAATAGAGTGTTCAGTGTTTGTGCTTACAGATGGCAAAAACTACAAAGTGCTTCCTGTAGCGAAAGACTACAAGCGTATCGGAGAGGGAGACAAAGGTCTTAACACAGGAGGAATGGGAGCAGTCTCACCAGTTCCGTTTGCCGACAAGACATTCATGAAGAAGGTTGAGGAGCGAATCATCATTCCAACAGTTGAAGGATTGGCAAAAGAGAACATCACATACAAAGGATTCATCTTCCTTGGCTTGATCAACGTGAAGAATGAGCCTATGGTGATCGAATACAACGTCCGTATGGGAGATCCAGAGACAGAGGCAGTCATGCTACGTGTCAAAGGCGACTTGGTTGACGCATTCGAAGGTGTGGCAGCAGGAGATTTGGACAAGCGTACACTTGAGGAAGATGAGCGTACAGCCGTCACAGTGATGTTGGTTTCAGGAGGCTATCCAGAGGAGTACGAGAAAAACAAAGTAATCACTGGGCTAGACAAAGTGAAAGACTCTATCGCATTCCACGCCGGAACAAAGATGGTCGACGGTAAAGTTTTGACAAACGGAGGACGAGTAATCTCAATCAGTTCATACGGTGCGACAAAGGCAGAGGCACTTGCAAAGTCGTTCGCCAACGCGCAAATAATCGACTTTGAGAAGAAGTACTTCCGTCGCGACATAGGATTCGACCTATAATCTTTACGGGCGGATTTTTAAATATGATTTGACGGGTGGGTTTGAGACCCACCCCTACAGATAACATAAAAAGAGAGCAGATGTACAACGGTAGTTTTCAAGACAAAGTTAAGCCATCGGTGATCGCATACATTGTAACTGTGTGCGTAGCTCTTCTTTTGTGGCTCATTCCATTCGACCCAACATTCTATCTGTCGAAAGCAGGCAGCCTGAGATTCATGGCATTGATGGAAAGTTTGGTTGATATTCCCGACATAGTAGCATATTGGGTGAATTTCGCATTTATTTTGTTGATTGGATTTATATTAGGATTCATCAACAATGCATTTTCACTTTTAAGAGCATCGACGATTTTGCCGACAGTGCTATGCATATTTGTAATGATTATATCATTGGAAAAGGACAGTGTCAGCTATGGATACGTCCTCACACTGATAGAATTAGCGATCATTGCCTCAGCATTTGCTTTGTCGGAGAGTTATAATGAGATGCATTCTTTCAATATCGGAGGATTGATCACAATCGGTTCGATTGTATACACTCCATTCTCACTCAACGTAATTCCAGTTGTGGCGTTTCTCTACTTCAGCAACCGTATGCAGCTGAAGAGTATCCTAAGCATCATAATAGGAGGATTGACAATAGCCATCTATGCCGTGGCAGGAATCTACCAGTTGGGCTACTTTGAAGGAATGTCGTGGACAGCGACCCCAAGTTTCAGTCTCAACGATTTTTCCGAATTTGAGACATTTGGAAGGTTCAGCAAAATATTCTACGGATATTTGCTGGCATTCATTCTCGTATGTACGATGCGGCTTTCCAGCCACTACAGCAACAAGAGCATCCAGCAACGAGGAAAATTCTCATTGTTAGTAGTGATAATTATGCTTGCCATATTCTTTGCAGTAGCTATGAATTATGGTTTTGAATCAATGTTGAGCACAATCATCACTCTTGGCACATTCTGCATCGGTGGTGCCGTGACACTATTCTATAAACGAGAATTACTCATCACGTGGATGTATCGATTATTCATTTTGTTGGCAGTCGGTTACCTCGTGGTTAAACTTATCGGATTGGAATAGCATGGATTTGTCTTGGCTTGCAGAATACGGATGTTGGGGACTGTTTATAGCGGCATTTTTAGCGGCGACTGTACTTCCGTTACCTTCTGAAGCTGTATTCTCGATAGTTTGGGCATCAGGAGCAAACACATACAGCGTACTGACAGCAGCCATCCTCGGCAACACACTTGGAGCAATGACCTGCTATGCGTTAGGTTATCTCGGGAAGACGGAATGGCTGACAAAATATTGTGGACTTGACGAAGCCAAAGTGGAGAAGGCGAAAAGATGGGTGCAACAGCGGGGCATCTGGCTCGGCTTCTTTTCATTCACACCAGGCATTGGCGATTTCATTGTCATGGCACTCGGATTGATGCGTTCTCCGTTTTGGGGAGTATTATTCTGGGTTTTGCTAGGAAAGACGGTGCGATACGTGGTTTGGCTCGCAATTACCTACGGAACAATTAGTTTAATCAATTAGTATATGAAACTACGCAATTTATTACTATACATCACTGCTTTCACATTGGCAGCTGTAAATTCAAGTTGTAAGGACGACGAGGAGAAAGACACCCCAGACCCAAGAATCCGCCGTGTCATTTTTTCTCAGTTAGGATCCAATGTTGAGTTTATAGTCAACGACACGGAAGCTAAGATCTACAACTACGACTCATTGACTCATGGCACTAGAGTAGACTCGCTATACCCGAACATCTACTCTTATTCTGACAACAAGAATGCCATACAATACTCCTATGACGGAATCAACTACATTGATTTCAGAAACACTGTGGCGATGGATTTTACAAAGCCTGTAAAACTTATTTCCACAAATACAGATAACAATTCAAAAAAAGAATACACTCTGGAAGTGCGTGTGCACAAATATGATGTAGACGCGTTTCAATGGACCAACGCAGGTGTCGTCTCAGGTTTGGAAGAGACAATTCTTTCCCAAAAATCCATAATGCACAACGACCTGATGTGGCAATTCTACCAGACAACCGGTGCATGCAAAGTCGTGACTTCCAAAGACGGAGTGCAGTGGCAGAGCCGTACTGTCGAAGCTCCTGAGACTTTAGAATTATCCACACTCTGCAATATTGACGATTCACTATTTGTCCAGGGTAAGTCTGGAGCAATCTACGCCGCTAATTTCACAGCATTGCAATTCAACAAGTTTGAGGCCATCACCAGCGGACAACTACTTTATTCACTCAACAAGCAGATATGGATGCTTGACGGCAGAGAAATAAAATCATACAGCAAAAACGGAGAGGCTAAAATCTCACAACCAGTTCATGATGAATTTGCAGTAGACACAGTTCGTCCATTCACTGCGCCAAGCGGAAACACAATTCTTGGTTATCTATACGCCAAAAAAGGAGAGAAAGCAGAAATCTGGGGAGCAGACAGATATGGCAACATGGAATGTTTGACAAGCACATCAGCTGGGCTTCCATATATGGATAAAGCAATCACATTTGCATTAAGCAATAGCACTCTTGGTATTCTTGGAGGAATCTCAGCAGACGGTAAATATTCGACAACATGCTACACTTCAAACAACAGTGGTTTGACGTGGGCGATAGACCAGCACAAAGATCTTTCTAACACAGTGGGAGCATTGGCAGATGCTGGCTTATTCCAGACAAAAGATAAAGGAGAATTCCTTCTGATTGGTGGGCAGACAGCCAACGGACAAAGCAACCAAGTTTGGACTCTCCGTCTGAAAAAACTGCTTTTGGATGAGGCTTTTCTTAACAAGTTAAAATAAAATGAAATTCAATTTCGATGTCATAGTTATCGGTGCCGGTCACGCAGGTTGCGAGGCGGCATCAGCCGCAGCCAACCTAGGGTCACAGACACTTCTCATCACAATGGACATGCACTCCATCGCACAGATGAGCTGCAACCCTGCAGTGGGAGGCATAGCGAAAGGACAGATCGTAAGAGAGATTGACGCAATGGGCGGACAGATGGGTATCGTCACAGACCTTACAGCCATCCAATACCGTATGCTCAACAAATCAAAAGGGCCTGCGATGTGGAGCCCACGCAGCCAGTCGGACCGTCAACGCTTCTCTGAAAAGTGGAGAAGTCTGCTTGAGAACACCGACAATCTCTGCATCTGGCAAGACATGGCAAATGAATTATTGTTTGAAGGCAAATCCGTATGCGGTGTCCGCACAGCTCTCGGTGCTGAATTCAAAGCCAAAGCGATTGTGATCACAGCCGGAACATTCCTAAGCGGACTGATGCATTGCGGCAGACAACAGATAAAAGGAGGACGTATTTCCGAACCTGCATCCTACGGAATCAGCGAGCAACTGAAAGAAAAAGGAATAAATGTGGGACGCATGAAGACGGGAACACCTGTCAGAATCGACGGCCGCACTATCAATTTCGATGTGCTTGCCCCACAAGACGGAGACAACGACTTTCATAAATTTTCATACCTTGACTTCAAGCCACGTCCGTTAAAACAGCGTCCGTGCTTCATCACATACACAAATGAGCAGACTCATGAGATTCTTCGTGCCGGACTGCCTGAATCTCCACTCTACAACGGACAAATCCAGAGTGTAGGGCCTCGCTACTGTCCAAGTATCGAGACAAAGATTGTGACATTTGCAGATAAAAACCAGCATCAGCTGTTTCTTGAGCCAGAGGGAGAAACGACACAGGAGTACTATCTCAACGGTTTTTCTTCGTCTCTGCCTCTTCATGTGCAGCTCAACGCACTACGCACGATCAAAGGTCTGGAAAACGCACAGGTATACCGACCAGGTTATGCCATCGAATACGATTATTTCGACCCGACCCAGCTCAACCCAACTTTGGAAAGCAAGCTCGTAGACGGACTTTTTCTTGCCGGACAAGTAAATGGCACGACAGGATACGAAGAGGCCGCAGGACAGGGTTTAATGGCCGGAATCAACGCTCATTTGAAGTGCAATGGCAACAAAGAATTCGTATTGTCGAGAAATGAGGCTTATATCGGTGTCCTGATCGACGATCTGATCACAAAAGGTGTGGATGAGCCATACCGAATGTTCACGTCGAGAGCAGAATACAGAATATTGCTCCGCCAGGACGACGCAGACAGCCGACTAACTCGCAAATCAGCAGAAATCGGTCTAGCACGAAAGGAACGCGTCGACCTACTGACTCAAAAAGAAGAAGAAATCAGCAGATTGAGAGAATTCACGTCGACATTCTCTATAAAGCCAGCATTGATAAATCCATTCCTGGAGACACAGGGCACTTCCCCACTCCGCGAAGGATGCAAACTTGTGGATTTGGTCAACCGTCCTCAACTATCTTTCGATTCGTTACGTCAGGCTATTCCTGCACTGCAAGAGGCAATCGACAAGATTCCAAACAGACAAGAGGAGATTGTGGAAGCTGCTGAGATCCAAATCAAATACAGCGGCTACATCACTCGTGAACAGCAGATCGCAGACAAGCTCACACGTCTTGAGAACATCAAGATAAAAGGCAAATTCGATTACATGTCGATCAAGACTATCTCTACAGAAGCTCGCCAAAAACTCACTCGTATCGATCCAGAGACTATTGGTCAGGCAAGCAGAATATCGGGAATAAGTCCGAGCGACATCAACATACTATTAGTTCTTTTGGGAAGATGACAGACGAAAACCTAATTCAGATACAGCAAGTCAGCAAAAACTTCGGTGACTTGGCACTTTTTGAGAATGTGACATTCACCATCAACGTGGGCGAAAAGATTGCTTTGATCGGACGCAACGGATGTGGAAAGAGTACGCTGATGAAAATCATTTTGGGTGAGGAGCCTGCTGATTCGGGCAATATCACCCGCCGACGCGATCTGAAAATTAGTTTTTTGGATCAGGACCCAAAATTCAATGATGGAGAAAGCATCCTCGACGGTGCTCTTCGTCACGTGTCAGGTGAAATCACATCTGTCATCAAAGAGTATGAGAACGCCATCAACAGTGGAGCCGATGCGGACGTGATATCAGAATTGTCGCACAAGATGGATGCTCTTAATGCATGGAATCTGGAGACGACGGTGATCTCCACCCTATCACGTCTTGGTCTGCGCGACATCAACCAAAAGATCAGCACACTGTCGGGAGGCGCACGCAAACGTGTGGCATTGGCGTCGGCAATCATTTCCGACCACGACCTGCTCGTGCTTGACGAGCCTACCAACCACCTCGACCTTGGAATGGTGGAGTGGCTGGAAGAGATGCTTGTAAAAGAGAAAAAAGCCCTTTTGCTTGTCACACACGACAGATATTTCCTTGACAATGTCTGCAACAAGATCCTTGAAATCGCAGACACTCAGATCTACACATACCAAGGCAATTACAGCTACTATCTAGAGGAGAAAGAGCATCGTGAGGAGGTGGAGCAACGCACTATCGCACACCTTCGCAACACATACCGACGTGAATTGGAGTGGATACGTCGCCAGCCACAGGCACGAGGAGGAAAGTCTCGCAGCCGTATTGACAGATTCGATGTCATTGAAAAGCGTCTGAAGAGCGTACGTTCGGAATCCGAGCTGACTCTCGCATCCAAAGCCAACCATATTGGAAGCAAAATCATCGAGCTTTGCTATATTTCAAAAAAGTACGATGAAAAGGTGCTTTTAAAAGACTTCTACTACAATTTCGCAAAAGGAGAAAAAGTCGGAATCGTCGGTCAGAACGGATCAGGAAAAACGACGCTGCTAAAAATGATTCTCAACGAAGTTCGCCCAGACAGCGGAGAAATCAATATCGGTCAGACGGTGCGTTTTGGATACTACAGCCAGGAGCTTCCTAAATTCAAGGAGACGCTGAAAGTAGTCGACTATATTTCAGAGATTGCCGACCAAGTGGAGGTGCAGCAGGGAGTGAAGCTGTCGGCAACAAATCTGTTGAGCAGGTTCCTGTTTGCCCCAATCAGACAACATGACTATATCTACAAACTATCAGGTGGAGAGAAACGTCGACTTCAGCTTTGCAGAGTGTTGATGGAGAATCCGAATTTCTTGATTCTCGACGAGCCAACCAACGACCTTGACATCGCAACACTTTCCGTGCTTGAGGAATATCTGATGGAGTTTAAGGGCAACGTGCTCATCGTGAGCCACGACAGATATTTCATGGACAGAATCGTGGACCATCTGTTTGTGTTCAATCCAGACCATACTGTAAAAGACTTTCCAGGCAACTATACTGATTATCGCATCTGGAAAGAAATGTCCGATGAAAAGGAGAAAGCAGAGAAGGAAAAGAACGCCAAACCTGCAGAGGCAGCTCCTAAAAGAGAGCGTAACACGTCGATGAACAAGCCAAAACTGAGTTACAAGGAGCAACGTCTGCTTGAACAAACAGAGATCGACATCGACAATCTTAGCAAAGAGAAAAAAGAGATTGAAGAGAGACTTGGAAGCGGAGAGCAGATGAGCAACGACGAAATCATGAAACTTTCCAGCAGAATGCAGGAAGTGATTGAAGAACTCGATGAAAAGGAGATGATTTGGCTTGAATTGAACGAAAAGATATCGTAATAATCGTTAATCATCAACATAAAAGGAGTCCATACTACCACAAAGTAGCACGGACTCCTTTATTTTTGTAAAATTCTGTTCAAATCTAAATTAAATATTTGGTTATAGAGTCGAGGATTGTTAAGGGCGGAACGCCTTAACCCCTCTCCAAAATGCGAGCCGTAAGGCGAGCACATACTAATTTAAAAATAGATGCACAATGAACGCATTTTTACCGCTCGCCCTTTGGGCTCGCGGAAAAGAATGGGTTAGGGCGTTCCGCCCTTAATAATCCTCATTTTAGTTGAAGGATAAGACTTATAACAAAATATTTAACAAATTTGAATAGCTTCTAACTCTTCTTCACTTTAGCCTTCAACAGAGCGATGACCGCATTCTTATCCTCTTCGGAGTCGAATCCATTCAAATCAATCGTTATTTGCTGATACTTGGAGACATAGAGCACTAGGTAATTCTTTACGAATTCCCATCCAGTCAAACTACTATAGGGATAGATGGCATGTGCTTCAGGTGTCACTTCATTGCACACATGGCATTCCACTTCTTCATCCTTAAAAAGAAAAGAGTGACGGGACTCCCCTTCTCCAATAATTTTTTTGTATGTTTTCTTCAATCTCTTCGGAGTGCTAATCTTTGATTGCACACGATTGAACGCCAAAACTATCACTCCCAGCAATAAATTAACCCACCACGGAAAAGCTCCGCCATAACACATGGCAAGTTCAAACATGAACACCACAAAAAAAGTGACAATCCAAGAATTGATGATGAACTTTTTCTTTGATATCATCACATCTGTCAAAATCTCATAAGTCAGGCGAGTTTCATTCTTTATCTCCATAAAGCTGTTAAATTTTATATTCTAAGATCTTCTTAACAAACCGCATTAAATACAGTCAAAAAACAGAACATAGTTTTTCCTGTTTGTTTGCAAAAATAAAAAAAGGATTAATATCTAAAGAATAACAGATGTGATTTTTAATCATAATATTCTATCTCATCCAAATAGCTGAAGATCAAAATTCCATTTTTGTATTTTTTTGTCCCACAGAAACTACCTCTTTTATCATATAGGGAAACATGTTTATAAGTCATATTACCAAATCCATCATATATACGGCATTCTGTTTCTTTTCCTTGTTGGTTATAAGAATAAGTCCATTTTCCCATAACATCAGATCCTTCATAAGTCAAAATTTCTGATAGTTTGCCATCTGTATCATAGCAATATAAATCACGAGATATAATCTCTCCCGTCTCAATATCAATATTCTGAATCTCTTTCAGATCTCCGTTTTTATTGTAAAAGTAAACTTCTTTTTCCGTTTCCCCTGTCAATCCTTCGTATTTAATTCTCTCTATCTCTCTATTATTTTCATCAAACACACTCACATTACGAGTCTTGACAACTATTCCATCTAATCTATAATCATCGGTGTTAACTTCAATACAATTACCGTTTTCATCGTATTTATAGCAAGTATCATAATCGATTTGACCATCATCAAAATATTTTGTCTCAATGAGTTCTCCCTTTTCATTATAGAAATGTTGTTCGTTCACGATCATTTTTCCATTTTTCTTTAATTCCTTTTCAAAAATAAGATTCTCTTTTTCATCATACTCATAAATGAACTGTTTTATTTTCTTTCCTTTATGGTTGAATCTAAATAAATCTTTGGCTTTTTGATTCTCATTATATGTGACGACGGAACAAATCCCCGCTTTTGTGACATTTTCACCGTCTATATCCATATAATATCGTGTGATTTTCTTCACCTTTCCCGTATAAAATTCAACATTATTTAAGTTAAGGGGAGGAGACGACATCAAATACTTATCGTCATTATTCACACATTCTTCAACATATTCATCTTCTATTTGGGATAACTTCCAACGGTTCAGAAAATTCGTCAGAAGAACGAAGACTCCGCATATCACCCCTAATACAACTGTATAAATCAATAAATCTACGACATATTCCATATTTTACAGAAGCTGTTTATTTGTTAAAGAAACTCATTACGTAGCCTAAAATGAGGATTGTTAAGGGCGTAACTCCCTAACCTCACAACATCTGCGAGTTCGTAAGAACGAGCAGTTATATTTTTTGTGCTCGCCTTCGGCTTGCACTAGGAAAGAGGGGTTAGGGCGTTCCGCCCTTAACAATCCTCAATTCTATAACCATTTTTTAAATGAATTCAAATTCCAATTATTACATATTTTTTATTCCTTCCTCTTTCTACAAATCTGCAAAAATGCGCAGAAGTCACAGAATTTGTCGGGATCTTCTGTCTGCGTGAAATCAATATTTAGATTGAAGATATCAGACAATGCTTTTTTCATTTTTTTGTCGAATTCATCGCAGAATTCATCATTCACAACGATAGGTTCATCCACTTTTTTTGGTTTACCTTTATCTCCAACAACCTCTTTCGACATTTTTAAGACGCATTCCACAAACTCACTTTTCTGATTCACAAAATTCAATACAGGAGTGACGTCTACCTTCTTCACTTTGTGGACAAGCGACGAGTATATCAGAATCTGCAACTGATAATGGACCTTCTTTCTGTTTTCGTATGCAAAGAGTTCGTCGATGGATTTAATTGAAGATGGCAGATCTCCACCAGTCTTATAATCCACTATTCTACGCTTTCCACCGTCGACTGAATCCTGACGATCGACGATTCCACCGACAAAAATCTGTTTTGCTTCTCCATTCACATCTATTTCAATCGGCACGACTACTTTTTCCTCTGATGACAGATAAACAAGATCCTTCAATCGTGAATCCACAGCAAGCTGCTTGCGAACAAACTCCAAAAGAAGGTTTCGTGCCAAAAGTAAATGCCCATGGAATTGAGACACAGATTTAGGAGAAGTTTTAAACTTGTCAATCTTGTAATAATGGATATTGATGAATTGGTCTATCAACATATAGATTTCTTCATCCTTCAATGATTTCAAATCATCGGCAGAAATCTGGGAATCCTTTTTTTTGCGGATGAACCCATTATAGATTTCTTCCATGACAGCATGGAAGATAGTTCCCAAATCAGTAGAAGAGATTCCGTCTTCTTCAGCATTTGGCTCTTTTAGTCCTAACCCATATCTGAAATAGAATTTCAGCGGACATTCAAAATAGGTGTTGATTGCAGACGGAGAAAGTGGTTTTTCAGAGTTGGAAGAGAACCTATCCAACAATTTTTTTACGATTTCATCGTTCTTTTTCACAGACAACGATTCTGTGGTGATAGATGGAACAAGATTCTGGATATCGTATTTTCTTATTTCAAAATTTTTGTTTTCCACCAACATCTGAAGCATATATCTGCTCATCTGTCCGTCAGTGTTCTGGCTATCACAAGTAGAATTGTAGACGAGGGTGACATCATCCGCACGTTGCACCAAACGATAGAAATAGTAAGCAAACAACGCATTTTTTTGTTCTACAGAGGTCATATTGAATCCAGTGCGGATTGAAAGCGGAATAAATGACGAAATTTCAGCAGATGGCGGCAATTGTTTGTTAGACGCTGACAAGAGACAAATATGAGAGAAATCAAGTCCACGCGTCTCCAAGAATCCCATCACTTGAAGTCCCTCTATCGGCTCTCCATGGAACGGCACTTTTGCCTGCTGGACTACTTTCATAAGAAGACGTGCGGTCAGCCCAACACTCATCGACAACTCCTCTGAGCAAACTTCGTCAGCAAACCTGACAAGTATGTTATAGACTCGGAACAAAGATTCATTATACAAGTCGGAATACAAAGAGTAATTAGTCTTATGCGCGGACACTTTCATCACTATTTTTTTCAGTCTGTCCACAAAATCAGACGAATTCACCGAAGGTTTTAGAAGCAATGACAAACCATCAATTTCAGAATCAAATTCAGATATACTAGGAAAAAGATTCTTTTCTTCCTTCATCTGAGCAATTTTTTCTGACACTTCCGGAAAGAGAGCTTTTATATAGGCATGGCCAACAATAGGTTCAACCATCGACAAAGCCACAGTCTTAGGTCTACGTTCATCTATGTAAACATTATAATTGACCAGAGCGAGCAGCAAACTGAATATTGGAGTTTGCGACACCGGGAATCCCATCGTCACATTCAAAGCTATTCCTTTATCATTCGGTATAGAATGCAAGACAGGAAGGAGAAGTGTCTCATCACAAAGAACAATTGCAGTCCTTCTGTCGATTTTTTCCTTTTCACCGCTTTTTTCGTCCTTTACGATTTCGGATGTGTCGTTCAAAAAATTAGTGACATAAGTTGCTTGGGCATTATCAGACGAAGTGCTCACAAAAGTGATTTTCTTTTTTTTCGAATAATTATCAAAGTATGATTTTTCTTTAAGTGACGACGGGAAATCCAGAATATTCTGTCGCATAAACAGACCAGCTTCCTGAAGTGAATCAGGTGCGGAATAATAGATATCATAGTCCCAATAAAATTCCGCGCGTTTGGAATCACGATATCTTTTGAAGAAAGCATACTCTGTTCTGCTCAACACATTAAATCCGATGAATACGAGTTTTTTGTACTTTGAATCATCAATTTCACCATTTTTTAGTCTTTCTATAACGTCGAGCATCAACATCCCTTCATAGGCGATTTCTTTTGTCTGCAGACGGCTTTTAAATGCTATATAAATAGAATACAGGTTTTTCCAAAGTCTAGCAAAAAGTTTCACCTTCTCATTTTGAGCTTCTACTGAGAACGTTTGGAAAAAATGTTCAAGCACCTTGATTTGAGAATCGGAAAGATATGAAAAGTCTTTCACATTCTGCAAGTCTGCCACATTTGAAAATAATGCCTGAGCATTCACACAATTCTTATCAATATCGTCGAAATCGGAAAGCAATGTCTGACCCCAAAAATAGAATTTGTCAAACGATGGATCTACTCCCAAAATATCCGGATGTATCTCTTTAATTGTGTGAAAAAGCTCGATTAAAAGGGCTATTTCATCCGGAACGCTGTAAGGAGACAGAGAATGGAATAGATCTTGTATTGTCGTGGATTCCAAAGAAAACACTGGTTTGTCGTACTCATCAGCCCAACATTCATTAAAAAACAAGATTGCACGACGGTTGGGGAAGACAAGCAACGTATCCTCCACATCTGCATGACTTTTCAAATCATCAGCTACCAATTTCAAAAATGGCTTAGACTCTGGCACCATAATACGACAATATTAATTCATTGTTTATATATACGACAAAGATAAATCCTCGATGTGCAGAATCAAAGCACAGCTTATTACAAAATCAATAAAAGGGAAAAATCATCCCTTTTTACTTGTCTGATTTCCTTCCGTTTTGTCTTTATCCATAGAATCCTCAATATTCTTTGGAATATTGAACAATTCACTAATATTAAGCATAGGGAGGACAGCAGGGGCAAACTTTGTAACAGGGCCACACAACACCGAGCCTTCAGAATGCTTGTTGTCCATCAATTTAAGTTTCTCGTTGATCGGGCCAAGCACATTGAACACCACACTGATCACTAAAGTGTATTTCACTGCTGAGATCAAAGCACCAAGCAGGCTGTTGAGCCATCCAAGGCTGATTGCCTTAATCAGTCGCTGGGCACACATTGCCAGCACCTTTACCAATATCAACGAGACTATAAAAGCCATGATCATTCCCAAAGCTGGACAATAATCCATGCCTACATTGAAAAAACTATGAATAAACTCCGCAAAAGGGGAGCTATGATATCTCGACACGTATACGGCAATGATAAGGCCTATCAATCCCGAAAGCTCAAAAATAAGTCCTTTTGAAAATCCTCTCACCATTCCTGCGACAACAAGCAAGAGAATTAAAAAATCAAGCCAGTTCAATTTAATTAAAAATTAATGATTTATATTAACAATCAACACGTAGAGACACACGGACGTGTGTGTAACATCTAAATTCAGATATGTGCGTCATATCTAAACCGTATTCGTACATGAATAAGAACATGTGTCATATTCAAATACACAACTGGTAATTTCAGACGTGTGTAATATTTTTATAGATGCTTAATATGACTGTGTCCACCATAAACAACGGACATATACCATATTTCGGTCCATCTATCTCTAAACAAAATTAAGAATCAGACGTATGCCCGATTCTTAATTTCATATTTAAGTTTTCAATCGTCTAAATTACAGCTTACGAGCAACCTCAATTGTCTCGAATCCTTCAATGATATCTCCTACCTGAATCTCATTGTATCCAGCAAGAGCGATACCACAATCGAAGCCGTTTGCAACCTCCTTAACGTCATCCTTATAACGCTTCAACGACTGCAAATCTCCGGTGAATACGACAATTCCGTCGCGAATCAAACGAACCTTATTAGAACGTTTGATCTTACCGTCGCGGACAATTGAACCCGCAATGACTCCGACCTTACCGATCTTAAAGATTTCAAGAACCTCAGCAGTACCAGTCACCTGCTCCTTCAACTCTGGAGCCAACATACCTGCCATCGCATCCTTCAACTGCTCAATTGCATCATAGATGATTGAGTGTAGACGGATATCCACACCCTCTTTCTCTGCAAGTTTACGCGCTGACTGAGAAGGGCGAACCTGGAAACCGATGATGATTGCATTTGACGCTGATGCCAACATGACATCCGTTTCTGAAATCTGACCCACAGCCTTGTGGATAACGTTGATCTGGAATTGCTCTGTAGAACAGTTCTGCAAAGAGTCTGACAATGCCTCTACAGATCCGTCCACGTCTCCCTTGACGATGATATTCATCTCCTGGAAGTTTCCTAGAGCTCGACGACGGGCGATCTCATCAAGAGTGATAATTCCATTGCCGGCACGCAATCCTTGCTCACGCTGAAGCTGTTCACGCTTGTTGGCTATTTCACGAGCCTCCTGCTCTGAGCCAAGCACGTTAAAGTTATCACCTGCCTGAGGAGCTCCATCAAGACCCAGGATCAAAGCTGGCTCGGAAGGTCCAGCCTCTGTGATACGCTGGTTACGCTCATTGAACATAGCCTTAACCTTACCGTAGTGAGTACCAGCGATAACAACGTCTCCAATCTTCAAAGTACCGTTGCTTACAAGCACTGTTGCCACATAACCACGACCCTTGTCCAACTGGCTCTCTATCACCGAACCGCTTGCCTTACGGTTTGGATTAGCCTTCAAATCAAGCATTTCCGCCTCAAGAAGCACCTTATCCATCAATTCATCTACACCGATACCCTTCTTAGCGGCGATATCTTGAGACTGATACTTACCACCCCACTCTTCTACCAAGTAGTTCATCTGTGCCAACGACTCCTTGATTTTATCTGGGTTAGCAGTAGGTTTATCTATCTTATTGATTGCAAACACGATAGGCACACCAGCAATACTTGCGTGGTTGATAGCCTCTTTTGTCTGCGGCATCACATCGTCATCAGCAGCGACGATGATGATAGCGATATCTGTCACCTTCGCTCCACGGGCACGCATGGCTGTAAACGCCTCATGACCTGGAGTATCCAAGAAAGTGATATGCTGACCATTCTTCAATGTGACATTGTATGCACCGATATGCTGAGTGATACCACCTGCCTCACCGGCGATCACATTAGTTTGGCGAATATAGTCGAGCAATGATGTCTTACCGTGGTCTACGTGACCCATCACAGTTACAATTGGAGGACGGTTGATCAAATCCTCTTCCTTATCCTCTTCCTCCTGGATAGCCTCACTTACCTCAGCAGACACATATTCTGTTTCAAAGCCGAATTCACTAGCTACGATATTGATAGTATCGGCATCAAGACGCTGGTTGATAGATACCATCAGACCGAAATTCATACAAGTTGTGATGACCTCAGTAATTGTCACATCCATCATCTTAGCCAAGTCGCTGACAGTCACAAACTCAGTGATCTTTAGTTTGCCCTGTGCTTCACGTTCCTGAGCCTCACGCTCCTCAGCACGCTGACGGATAGACTCACGTTTGTCATGACGGTGCTTAGCACCACTCTTGTTCTGGTTTTTATTAGAAGTCAAGCGAGCAAGAGTATCTTTGATCTGCTTCTGTACATCCTCTTCAGAGATTTCCTGTTTCTGATTCTTCTGCTTGTTGAACTTCTTATTGTTTCCACCGTTGGCTTCACGATCACGGTTGTCATTTCTGTCTCTGTCGCCTTTATGACGATCGTTTTTGCCACCTTGTTTTCCTTCCCTGTATTCAGAAATATCGATTTTTTCCTTGCCCTGGATACGATTTCTCTGCTTCTTCTGACCACCCTGGCCCTGTTCAGCCTTTTGCTGCTGAAGTTGTTTTTGATGGTCTTTCTTTCTCTCCTCCTTTGTCTTTTTCTTAGGTCTGGTTTGAGAGTTGATAGAAGACAAATCGATTTTACCCAACACTGTTGGTCCTGTAACCTGTGTTGTAGGGTTCAATCTGAATACGTCATCTTCAGTTTCGTTTTGTGATTTAGACATATTATTCTGTTTAGCCTCCTCTACTGAAGCCGTAGATGCAGCTGGTGTTTCTGGTTTTGGAGTTTGTGGTTTTGGAGCGTCAGAGATTTTGCCAACAACCTTTAGTTTTGGAGCCTGCACCTCTACCTTGATATCAACCTCGTCTTTTTTTCCAAATCCTGGTATCTCGACGATTTTCTCCCTCTTGTTCTTTTTTCTATCCTTCATATCGTCAAACTCTGCCTTGGCATCAGACTTGAACGTTTTGTCCTTATCATATTCCTGGCGAAGGATATTCTCTTCTTTTTCAGACAATTTGTAGTTGGGGTTTGCACCTTCAATTGCAAATCCTTTCTTTTTTAATAGTTCGGTAGCAGTAGCGATACCTACATTTAATTCTTTAGCTAATTGACCTAATCTCGACATAAAATTTTAATTACCACACTTAAAAAAACAACACACTTAACTCATCATAGTATGCTGTTTTTCCCTTCCCACAAAATTAAAAAACAGCAACCACAAATTGCACCCTGTCCATAATGTTTTTCTTTTCCCGAAACAAATACTTTCGGGTGCCAAATCCGAACGCACCCAAAAGTATCCTATATTTCAGAGAAACTCATCCCCAACACCGGGTTAGGAATTACTTTCATCATTGTTGTCGGCGCCAGCCTCATCAAAGTCCTCAAATTCAGACTTCAAGATTGCCAACACGTCATCGATAGTCTCTTCCTCGAGATCAGTACGACGAAGAAGCTCATCTCTTGATACGTTCAATACGCTAAGAGCTGTATCAAATCCGTTCTTCTTAAACTCATCGATAACCCACATATCAATCTCATCAGCAAACTCGTCAAGATAGATATCTCCGTCATCGTAACTGTCTGAGTTTCTGAACACTTCTATCTGGTATCCTGTAAGCTGAGTGGCAAGCTTGATGTTCATACCGCCCTTACCGATTGCCAAAGACACCTCCTGTGGATCCAAATAAACCTCAGCCTTCTTCTCTTCCTCTATGATTCTGATAGATGAGATTCTTGCTGGATTCAATGCTCTCTGGATATATAGAGAGACATTTGATGTATAGTTTATTACATCTATATTTTCATTACGTAGCTCTCTTACGATTCCGTGGATACGAGCTCCCTTCATACCTACACATGCTCCAACTGGATCGATTCTCTCGTCGTAGCTCTCTACAGCGACTTTTGCTCTCTCTCCTGGAATACGAGCGATTCCTTTGATTGTGATCAAGCCGTCTGCGATTTCAGGAACTTCCTGCTCAAACAAACGCTGAAGGAACATTGGCGACGTACGAGAAAGGATAATCTTGGGATTATTGTTCTCATTGTCAACCTTTGCCACGATAGCTCTCAATGTATCCTGTTTGCGGTAGTTGTCCGACGGTATCTGCTCTGCCTTAGGCAAAATCATTTCGTTACCCTCCTCATCAAGAAGAAGAACCTCCTTCTTCCAAGTCTGGTAGATTTCTCCGACTACGATCTTACCAACTTTCTCCTTATACTTGTTGAACAATGTATCTTTCTGAAGTTCAAGGATCTTCGACGCAAGTGTTTGGCGAAGATTCAACACTGCTCTACGTCCGAACGATGCGAAATCCACCTTTTCTGAAAAGTTCTCACCTACCTCATAAGATGAGTCTATTTTCTTGACGTCTGCCAAAGCCACCTGTGAGTTCTCGTCGTCGACAGTTCCATCTTCAACTACCACTCTATTATGATATATCTCGAAATCTCCCTTGTCTGGATTGATGATGACAGCATAATTCTCATCAGTGCCATACATCTTTGTGATGACACTTCTGAACGACTCCTCCAAGACACTGATCATTGTGCCACGATCAATGTTTTTAAGTTCCTTAAACTCCGAAAATGAATCTATTAAGCTGAGTGTTTCTTGCTTAGCCATAATAATATTATTTGAATCTAATTGAATATTTCGTATATTTTACTTCATCATACTTGAACGAGTACTCTTTCTCCACATCGACTTTTCTCTTCGCTCCTTCTGGCTTTTCCTTCACAGTCACAACCACTGTAAATTCATCCTCTTCAGCACTCTTCAATACTCCTACAAGCTTCTGTCCTGCTTTTGTAAGCACTTCTACTTCCTTTCCAATATATTTCTTATATTGGCGAAGCACCACAAATGGAGAACTCAAACCAGCAGAGCCTACTTCCAACTCATAATCTTCCTGTTCGCGGTCGAACTTGGATTCTATATGGCGTGAAAGTGAGACGCAAGTGTCGATATCTATAGAGTCTTCGCTATCAATTGTAACAACAATCTCATTAGCAGGACTTACCTTAACCTCTACAAGAAAAAGGCTTGTTCCGTCAATAAATTCGTTGATCGCTTGTGTAAGTTCTTGTTTATCTATCATCATATTAAAAAAACGAAGGAGAACAATTCGCTCCCCTCCTCATTCCAAATGCAAATATACATTTTTTTACATAAACTGCAAAAAAGAAACTATATTTTTAGCAAAAAGGAGTAATAATAATTCTATGTGGAAATGTCATCTGTTCCTCTGTCTTCAAATAAAAAAGAGACGCACGACCGTAAAAAAAAGAGACGCACGACCGTGCGTCTCTACATCTAATCTTATTTCTTACAAATGTTCACAAATTCATTCCAAGATACAATGTCGTACTTGCTTCTGTCGACATCTTTACAATTCTTGCCATCAATACAAGTGAATTGCAAACCAGCGGCTAAAGCTCCTCCATCAGAATCTACTTTGTCGCCTACCATCAGCGTCGATGCCAATTCTAATCCATTCTCCTGACATATCTGCGCAAACGGACGTGTCTGTGGTTTTAATGCTCCGAATTCTTCAGCGCAATAGAATTTCTCAAACACCGAGCTGTCTATGCCTAACGACTCGATTTTCTCTTTCGACCTTGTATAGTCGGAATAGACGAGAAGACGTATTCCTTTCTGTCGCAACGACTCCAACACCTCATTTATCTGTGGGCGGGGCTTACAATACTTGCCGATCTGTCTGACCATCAACGGCATGTAGCGATTGAAATACCAATCTCTCATTACACTCTCCTCTTTGCCTGTCTTTTGCGACAACGTAGAGAAAAAGGTATTATAATAATTGTCGGCAGTCATGTAGTCACGACTCTTCATCGCCTTTCTTGTCTGCCTTTCTCTCAAAGCCCACATGCACCTCCATATATCACCTAAAATCAGATGTTTTGCGATTCCTCCGGTGTAGAGTGTACCGTCGACATCAAATATAACTGCTTTGATATTGTCTAAAGTCATTGCTTTATGATGAAGAAAGAACGCAAGTGTGGCTTGCGTCCTTTCTAAATATACCTTAATTACTTATTATTTCTTTACAAGATCCTTGAACTTGGCATGACGGTTCTCATCCTGAAGCAGGATGTTAAGCTTGAACTGTCCGTCTCTTGCTCCCTCGTCGATACAACGAGCCTTGAACTTCTCGAATGAATTCTCTACAAGGATGTGTGCGATAGGATCCTTCACACGGAATGACGCTCTCTTAGCCTCATACTCGATGTTGACCTTCTTCAAATTCTCGTCTACAAGTTTGTTGAACTCATCTGCCTCTGCCTGAGTGATATTCTGATCCTCAAACTCATAATAGAAGTGATATGCAGAAATTTCCAAATCAGCAAATCCGATATAGAACTTAAGTTTCTTGCCTGTAGACTTCGATGCGTCCTCAACAGCCGAGATAAACTGACGCTCGTGAAGTTTCTCTCCCGTCATAGTGACGATACCATTGATCTTCTGAATCATATGAAGAGTAGGGATAGAGTTGAACTTTCCATCTACCTCAAGAAGGTCGCTCATTGTATAACGGTAAAGTCCTGCCCATGTAGTCACATATGGACAATATTTCTTGCCAAACTCAAGTTCGTGTAGCTGAAGGAACTTAGGGTTCTCGCTGTCAATATCATGTTCCTCCACAAACTCAAAATAGTGCATGTGTGGGAAGACGACGGTACCGTTTGTATCCTTAGTCTCTGGCATCACAAGTCCGGCACGGCACTCAGATGAGAAGTAGCTGAACTCCTGGTGCAAGCAGCAGTCAGGGAAAGAATTCTTAAACTTGTCGAGATACATACGAGTGTTACCACACTTCCAAGTGTTAAGAATCTGAAGATTTGGCCAGTAGTGCTTAGGAAGCACTGTGCCATATTTAGCCTTCAACTCACGTAGCTCAGCCGCACGCTTAGGATTAGGCTTGATATTCTTCTCTGCCAACATCTTCTGGCGGAGCTCGTCTGAGATATTGATTTTCGAGCTGATTGTACCCTTTTCGATATCATCAACGTAATCATCGAAAAACTCGTTCACATTGTTCTGCATCTCAACGATTGTAGACGGATTGGCAGTAACAATAAGAGTGACATCCTGCTCAATACCGAAACGCATGATGCAGTAGTAGCGAGCCTTGTAGTCGGCGATTGTGAACACGTCTGCAGGAGCAGTGTAAAGTTTCTTCACGAATCCCGGACAGTCTCTCTGAGTCACGCCAGACACAGATCCATATAGTGTGCCATCTGGAGCCTGACCCTCTATAGCCTTACCTACAATAGAAACGATCTTACCATTGAAGACATCAGGACGGTTCTCGATGAAAGAGTATAGCCACACCTTAGTCATCTTAGAATAGATGTTGCTGTAGTATTCGTTAGTGATAGGAATCCACTTTGGCTCACTTGTCGTACCCGAAGTAGTGGCATACATTTTCGGTTTACCAGGGAATAAGACATTCTCCTCACCATGTTTATGTCTTTCTACGTATGGGCGGAAATCCTCATAATCATTTGGTTTGACATTCTGACGGTAGGCCTCGAAAAGAGCGTCATCAGATGTAGCCTCCAAAATCTTAGCAAAATTATGCTCTTTTCCATAGACGGAATCTTTAGCATAATCTAGAATTGCTCTAAGTGTTTCAGCCTGCGACTTCTTACAGTCCATTGAAGCCTTCACCAATTTCTTCTTATTTATCGAACCAGCGACACTAAGAAGGAATTTTGCAAGTACTGAGTTAAATGATTTTGCCATATATTACCCCTTTATTAAATTCTTTAATTGTCTACAGATGGCAAAATTAACACTTTTTTACAATATACGAATGTTCGTTCAAAAAAAATTGAATGTTCGTTCAAAAAGTCTAAGTATATAGTCGTTTAATCAAATAAAAAATCAGAATTACTAGAAGTTGTTTGAGCTTATAAAATATTTTGCCATAGAATCTCATCCTGCAACTAAAAAATGAGGATTGTTAAGGGCGGAACGCCCTAACCCTTCCGCTCTAGTGCGAGCCGAAGGCGAGCATATATAGAACAAACACAGAATCTCAGAGATTTAAGAGAAAGTCTACGATTTTTATGAGATAAAGAGACGGGAAGCAGTACTTATTGTATTGCCTTTCAGGCAAAGCTTGTATCATCGTCATATCATCCCGAGACTTCGTCACGGGTTACTCTCGCTTTGCTCGGCAGCGTCTTTCAGACGGGGAATCAGTCATAAAATAGGACAAAGCAAAAAAATTAACGAATAGACAGCAATTTATATTTCATTAGAAGATGTCAACGGACATTTTATTGTTCCAACAAAAATGCCTTTCACTGATATTGAATCATTTAGGTCATACTGATCCGCCAATTCAATGTCTTTGTATTTATTATTCAACGAATGCAAAATAATTTTTTCATCATCAGTGCCTTTACCTTCATGATGATATTCTTTAATTACATAATTAGTTTCTGTGATAGAATCATATTTCTCAACCAACACTATTTCTCCTTCTCTTGATCCTATAACTCTATCAGGACCATATTTCTTAAATATACAATAATCTCCATCATTGATTTTTGGATTCATAGAATCACCAATTGCCTTGACAACAAACATATCTTCGTTTAATTTTCTGTTGTAATCAGAAGCATTAATCCAACATTTAAATCCTGTATCTGATTGATAAGAGAAATCTCCACAAGCAGCCTGAATATCAAACAAAGGCAGATAAGTACTATATTTCATTGTGTCATTAATCGATCCGGAAATAAACCATTTGAAAGTTTCGGGATATTTGCCATCGTCCAGTTTAAACTGTGTCAACTTATATTGCTTTCCTCTTATTGCTAGAGAATTGTCAGAGACAACCAAAGATTGATCTTTGTTATTTTTTTCAAGAGCCAACATCAAACAATACCCATCTCCGGTCTCAATAGAATAAACCTTTCCTATCACCTGTCTAAAATTCTCATCTATGAATTCTTTTATAGACTCTTCATCATAGAATTCCAGAAATCGATAGATATTATAATGATCGTCTATATACTTTATAATATTTTTACGAAATTCAGACCTAATATATTTCCTCACTGTTTTATTGTCTCTTCTACTTACATAATTGGAAAGGACATATAAAAAATTAATATCGTAGGTTTGCAGAATCAAGGTATCTCTATCAAATAGTCTGTTAGGAAAATGGAAATTGACCATACTATGATCTACAGAATCATATTTAAGCCCATTCACAGAAAAAGACTTGCTTTTATCCGCCAACATTTCCGGGGTAATTCTTCCGTGAATAAAGAAATTTGGAGTGATGTTGTACCCTTCCGTCAAATCATCTCTATAAGCAAAATTTTTCTTTATGTTCTCTTCTTCTTTCTGGTATCTACTGTCAACACCCTTATTGAAAATATTAATACAATATTGGATGACATTCTTTGCGTATGTGAACTGTTTTGCGACGGAATTAGTTCCTAACTGAGTCGACTCTTTATAATATTTACTGTCTCCGATATAGTAAATATTCATTTGGTTATCGTTATGGATTAGCGAGAGATCCTGATAAATATGGTCTATGGTTTTTCCGTCTCTTTGATTTTTTAGATGTTTCAATGCTTTAGGCAAGTCGTCACCAATCAAAGCATCAACCATACTCTCAAATACATTCTCATACTTCTTCACCACCGTCATTTCAGGCGTATGACGTTTTGTTGACACTTCATACGCCTGCTCAAAGAACAAACGTAATAGTTTGCACAACTGCACAAGATCGTCCACATAATATTTGCGTGTCATGTTTTTCATCACACGAACTCCCTTACCAGTATCAATAAGCCGTTGAATATCTTGTGAACGATAAAGTTCGTATCCAGACTTGTCTATTGTTCCAAAATAGTATGTATTTTGAAGATAGTGCATGACAGAAAGGAACATAACTATCACATCCTCTTCAAAATTTATTGTCTTTTGTCTGTTTACAAATGTCGTATATATTGGTTTTCCTTTTTGAAGGAAAGCTGTTTGTGTACTGATTGTTTTTCTCCAATTCACTCTATTTGATCCGCCTTGTTTATTCACAGCAATAAAAGTAAACAACGACCTATGGTCGTGATAAAATTTAATGAGTGTGACAATAGTGTCCAATAAAGTTTCAGACGATTCTCCCGGTGTCGTGACGACTCGTTGTAAATCTTCAGGAATCACATTATCTTGACCTCCTTTTTGCTCGGCATATCTCTTAATGGATTGATAAAGCCAAACAGAGGCACTCATGATGAAACCGCAATCTTCTTTACCGAGTATACATTTTTCTCCAAATCGGACATCAATCACATTCTTGGGAAGGTATCCATTATGTATTCCGTTTGCAAAGACGCGAGTTTCTCCTTTTTTGGGGGAGTTTTCATTAAGAAACACCTTTGGCATTATAAAGACACTATCTTTGATAATAGGAGAATAAAAATATCCGACGCAAGAAAACGAAATATTTTCAGAATCAACATTTCGTAACGACTCTGAGAAACAAGACAACAGATCATCTTGTGTGACATGCAGAGCCTGACACACATCTTCAATCTTATATGTGTATGTTTCAAAAAAAAGTTTCATTAATCTGCTGAAGATTCTGGAGTTGAAACATCAGAAGCATCAGTGGATTCGGATGTCTCAATCAAATTCTTGACTTTCAATTTACGCATGAACCCGTTAATCTTATTGACTTTATCTGCCATCATTTCTCCAAAAGAGAACTCCGTTTCTTCTTCTGTACTCTCATCTTCTGTACGGAAGAAATTATCCTCTGTATGATAATTCTCCTTGCAGATGTCATTCCACAAATAAAACATTACCTTATTGACAAACTCATTCAAAGTGACATTTTTCTTAATAAAATAGTCTCCCATCTGTTTGTCTTCAGAATGAGTTTTATTCTGGATTTCAATATTTACTGCATTTTGGAATTCATTCCAATCATATTCATACTTGCCCTTTTCTACAACAATTTTGAAATGAACCTGATTGCCATCCTTATCAAAATTCTGATTTTTGATAGGCACATGCACCCATTCCCATCTTCTCTTAAAAGCCGAATCCATCGGGAAAAGAGATTGGTCAGAAGTATTCATAGTGGCGATAATATTGAAGTTGGAAGGGAGTTTGATTTTACCGTTTTTAATCGCATTGGGGCTGTTTTTCTCCAAATACTCTCTCAAATCACAATCCACACTTATTGAATATTCCGAGACTCCATTAGCATCTCTATCCAACAATTGGAAGATATCTCCAAAAATCTGTGCACAGTTACCACGATTAATCTCCTCAATCACAAGATAAACAGGTTTGACGGCCTGTGTTTCGACTTCACTTTCAACAATTTGTTCTACTACTGTATCTTCCTCATTTAAATCATCTTCTTTAGATTCACTATTAGCCACTTGTCCTGTAGTAGCAGACGTATTTGAAGAAGATTTAGCTGGTTGTACTCCGCCATAAGCCTCAGCCAAAGCATTGACAAACACTTGAGGGACAAAGTCATAAGCGATATCCCCATTCTTCTCTTTAGTTGGCTTATAGCATCCCACAAACTGAGCATAGTCGTAGTCTGGATGAAATGTGGTGCGAAAAATATTATCAGCTTCCATATCGACCTGGTCAACATCGATGCTCATGTGTTCTGCTATCACACTCTTGATTGAAAATGACTTTCCAGTGCCAGGTGCCCCATAGAAGATTTGCTGGAGAGGGAGAAGGGGATGTGTGGTAGAGGGTTCTTCTTGAGGAATATCGGCTTTTATTATAGAATCATCTTTTACATTACAAATATCAAGTGTTGTTGATAAAATTTGAGAAAATTCTTGAGCTGTAATATTATCTGACTCCGCAAAATACAATCCATGGCTAGATTGTTTAATCCATGGCTCAAGTTCTTCACGAATTACATTTTTATAAATACGAGTTGGGCCAACATTTTCTTTGCCATCGTCAATAGTAACATCATTTCCACCTTCACTTATTGATTGGAAAATCCCTTCTGTTTGGAAAAATATTTCTTCTCCATCATTATTCCTAACCTTAAATTGAGTAAATGCGGTACATACCGACAAAAATGCACAAACTTTATATTCAAAATCCTTGTTAGATGCTTTTTGATTATTTAACCATTCACATAAAGATTTTTTGAGATCTTCTTCAGAGAATCCACTCAATATCAAATCCAAAACAAACATATTTGACGCAAAATAAATTTGTTTAGGAAATCTCAAGCCGCCAGTTCTCTCTGCAGTATTTTGTTTTCCTTTCATTTTCAAATTGCCCAATCTGAATAGCAATGTCATACCCACATACAAAGGTTCATATTGATTCTTTACCAATGGATTTTCATTGATAACACTCTCATCAATTGAATTAGGAGAAAGATAATTGCTAATTGCAGAAAGCAAATCTTTCTTTATTGTCAAGGTCTTACTATCAATGGAAATACAATAATCAATAAAACTCTTACGTCCATTTACTACAAACAAAAGGTATGTCAATGATATTACTTGACGAAGATTTGACAACGAAGATTTTATGCCAGTCAATGCATCTATTGGAGTTCTTCGTTTAGCGTATTTCGGATAACTCATATTTCATTGTTTTTTATTTGTTCTGCAATAGCTTTGGCTAACAATGGAGGCACAGCATTTCCAACTTGTTTCATTTGGCATGTTTTACTACCATAAAACCTGAATGAATCTGGAAAAGATTGTATTCTTGCTGCTTCTCGAGTTGTGATACATCTATCAAGTATTGGATGTGTGAATCGTCCTGATGATGGAGTGTCATATCTTGTTGTGATAGTAACAGAAATGTCATCTTCTATCATTCTTGACCAAGTACCACTATATATTGATTTGGTACGTTCTTCGGGAGGCAATACCTCTTTGCCAGCCCCTTTTGGAATCATTGATAATCTATTCAATGCCAATGCGTTGTGTTTTGTGGCTTTATGATTATATAAAACATTACAATTGCCACGCATCAACTTTTGATATTCGGAAGTTGGCTTTTTATCGTATGAACTTTCTTCTTCACCTTCTCCCGAGGCGATAAAAGGCAAATCGTATATAGCATCTTTTATATTTACACGTTTATTAGTTGGCTTAGGCAATTCAATTTGCAATTCTCCTAATTGACCAATAAACACGGCTCTTCTTCTATCTTGTGGTACGCCAAAATCAGCCGCACACAGAACATCACAAGTTACATCATAACCAATTTTATTAAAAGCAGATATAATTTGCTCTTTGAAAAAGCCATTTGCCGTTGTTATTATGGCTGGGACATTTTCAAGCACAAAATACTTTGGCTTAAATTCTTTTACAAAGCGTACAAATTGTTGGAAAAGAAAATTTCTCGGATCATCAATACTTAGACGTTTTCCCTTTTGAGAAAATCCTTGACAAGGAGGACCTCCAATCATAACATCAATAGAAGGGTGCTTTTTATGTAGTTCTTCAACATCAATATTTCTAATATCCATTGCATAAACATCAGTGTTTATATGGTTCTTCTTATAAGCATCTGCTATATCTTTCTCATATTCAACAGCAAAAGATATTTCAAAACCTCCTGCCATTTTGAACCCTTGTGACATTCCACCAACACCAGCAAATAAATCACCTACTTTCATCTTCTATTCTTGATTTTGCGATATTGAAATAATTTTCGTTTAGCTCTATTCCGATATACTTTCGGTTTAATTTGTGAGCTGCAACACATGTTGTTCCACTTCCCATAAATGGATCAAGAATTATGTCGTTGGGATTTGAAACATATTCTATAAGTTGAGAAAGAATTTTTAGAGGTTTTTGAGTTGGATGTTTGCCATACTTTTTTTCAGAAGATGGACAAACAGAAGATTCAAGAAAATCATGAATTGGTTTTCCATTATTATTAAACGTCCCTGAAGTTCCTTTATTAATGAAATAAATCCAACTTTCAGTAGAGTTTATGAAATGTATATTCATATTTCGAGGCATAGGATTTGTTTTGTGCCATACACCAGTTGTTTTGTAATACAACTTAGTATTTTGAGCAAATTTGATTATGTCTGCCACTTTTATAACTGCCATAAAAACTATAAGTGAACCTTTTTTCTTTAGAATTCTACTACATTCTTTTAGAAATGTAATCATTGATTCTTCCCATTCTTTGTATTCTAGATTATCCCAACCTGCATATGCGAATTGATTAGCACGCATTTTCACCAAATTCGTGTTTCTATTATGCATAAACTGTCCTAAATTATAAGGCGGATCAGTAATGATACAATCAATACTATTGTCTGGAATTCTTTTTATAAACTCCAGACAATCACCATTGTATAATTGTGAAATGCTTAAATCAATCCAATGAGTGTCGGCCACTTAACAAAATCTCTTTGTCCACCAAACACCCCGAATCGGACATTAAAAAAGTTGAAAAATAGAGAGCCACAAACAAAAAAGCGTGGGTATCTGCACCAAACTCGTCCGAATTCCAGGCCGTAGGAAGCCTTAACGATAGACGAGCAGATACAAGATACCCACGCAGAGATATAGTACACCCGTAGAGTGTGTCGTGAGGGCACAAAATACCCTCGGACACACTACGGACCAGTACATACAACTCATCCGTGGCATCCTCTCTGCATTGTCCTTGATCGTTATTCTGAATTTCCTACGTTCGGAATTACCAAGAACAAAGCGTTGATGACGCCTTTTATTTATGTCGTTGCTCCATCAGTTTTACGCCTTGGGAGCAGTGGGCAGATTGCAAAGATAATAAAAATTCATAATGCTAGGCATGGATTTCTATTCCAATCTGAATCAATTTCTTTTTACACAAAAAAAAGGGCGAAAACAATGTCTCGCCCTATTTAGTGAATGATTATAACTTTTCTATTTCTTCTAAAGAAAGCCCAGTCAACTTATGAATAAGATTGAAATCAAGCCCCTCCGCCTTCATGCCTATGGCTAATTGAATAGTTTTATTACGTTCGCCTCGTTTTTCTCCGATCTCGATTCCCTCTTCTTTTCCGATCTCTATTCCTTGCTTGATTCCTTTCTTAAAGCCATGCTCCTCCATGTCCATCTCATCTGCAAGTTTCTTGAGGCTCGCTTCATACACGGCACGATCGTCCTTAGACAAAGCACCTACCTTGGCTTTCTCAATTAGTCTCAGCAAACCTTCGTCTGCTCTCTTAACCACAGATGGATGAATGTTTTCCATATTTCCTAAGTTTTTGAAGAGGTTAATCCAGATGTCCTTTGTTGTGAAGTCTTTGATATCCAACTCGAACGACGGCAAAGATATAAAATATTTTCGATGTCTGTCCCAAAACACTTCTCCTGTTTTGACGTCACACTCAGCGGTGCAGGTTAGTGCCTTGTTGATGTCTGTCATTTTCTCTCCCAAAATGAAGATGCCGATGATTCTGTCGATGTCCTTCTCCATTTTTCGCCACTCCAATCCCTTTTCTATCTTACTGTCAAGTAGACGGTAGACATAATAGTTTGCCCTTGTCTTGAAATAGTCCTGACACGAATTCTGCATCTCAATCAAGATTGAGTCTCCGCTCTGTGTCGTGCAGTGAAGATCGAATGTTACTCCACGTTGGCTGGATGTTTCTCGTGGGATCTCCACATTCTCAAAATTAACATCCGTGATTGTCTCCACGTCGCCTTCAAGGATCGCATTTAAAAAGGATCTCATGATTATCGGGTCTGACATACAATACTTGAACCCGAAATCGCATCGCAAATCAATGTATTTGCCCATGATTTAATGAATTAATAATTTTATACTGTGTCTAATCTTGCGACTAAACTTTAACTATTGCAAAGATAGTAAAAAAATGGAATGCCCAACTAGCATCCCATTTTTTTAGTTTTCTCCACCCATTCCCACAGTTTTCTATAAAACGCATGGTGCGACAGTGTTGCCACGTTTCCTATGATCATAAGTTTCATCCTCGCACGTGTCATCGCCACATTCATCCTGCGCAACTCTTTCAGGAACCCAATCTCTCCCGTCTCATTGGATCTTACAAGGCTGATAATCACCACATCACGTTCCTGCCCTTGAAATCCGTCGACGGAATTGACCGTTATATATTTCCTGAATGGCTTCAAAAATTTCGACTCTTTAATAAGATGCCGCAGAAAGTAGACCTGCTCTTTGTAAGGCGAGATGATTCCAAAATCAATCTGCTCTTCTTTCACTCTGTCCGGACCAATCTTCTCGATAAACTGAGTGAGCAATGCTAGTGTCAGTTCACCTTCCATACGGTTGACTCGTCCTGCCGATTGGGATAAATACTCTTCCTCAAACGAGAGTCCCTCAGTGTTGATCCATTCCAAAGGGTTTTCAAAATCGAGCACACCGCGGCACTTGACCTCTTCTGCCGCCTTTAGTTTTCCGTCGTAAAACCATTCTGAAGAGAACCTCATTATGCTCTCATGCATACGGTACTGCACATTCAGAAGAGAGACTGCCATTGGCTTGGTTTCAGCCAGTTTCTCCATCAGAGTGTAGGACAGTCCGGAACGCTCTGCCTCAAAACATTTGATAGTAGGAGGCAGTTGTTTGTGGTCGCCAGCCAAGATCACCCGATGCGACTTTGTGATTGGAATCCAACAAGCGGCTTCCAATGCTTGTGCGGCTTCATCTATAAACAATGATTGGAAATTTCTTCCATATAATATAGGATTGGCAGCTCCCACCAATGTGCATGCCACCACACGCGAATCTGAAAAAAGGCTTTCTCGGATCTCATATTCCAATGCTTCAGCTTTTTCTTTCACAGCACGAGCCTTGTCCTTATTTGTGCGGTAAAGTTCACGCACCGTCTTACGCATACTCCAAAGAGTATCATATTTAGGATGCGATTCAAATCTGCGTTCGTATGTTGAAGAGAGCATTTTATCGTCGACGCGGGAGGAATTGCCAATTCGCAGCACACTTATGCCACGATCCTGCAGTTGCTCGGATATCCAGTCCACAGCCATATTGCTTTGCGCACACACCAGCACTTGGGTCTCGCGTCGCAACGTCTCATATATAGCCTCAACGAGTGTTGTCGTCTTTCCTGTCCCTGGAGGTCCGTGGACTATAGCCACATCTTTAGCACGAAGAATCTTATTGATTGCAGACTCTTGGGAGGCATTAAGCCAAGGGAATCGGATCGGAGAGAAATCGAGGAATTTCGGTTCCACTCCACCCAAAAGGATTTCACGTAAGTCGAAAAGTCTGCCATCTTTCACACTCATCACTTTATCTATGGCGTCAAACATCGCCTTATAGCTGCTCTCGTCAAAACCCAGTTGCACTCCCAGTCTGTTGACCGACTCTAAAGCCGGCAGTGCATCCCTACCCGACAAGACGACCACCAACATTGTAGGCGTGGCATAACTAACCTGAGCATTGGTCTTCACGACACGAATTTCCTCATTATATGAGACGCTAAAAAATTGGGCTGTCTTGCCATACTCGAAATGGTCGTCGTCTTCCAATGGAGCATGATTGATCTCCACGACAAACTGATTAAGCGAATTGTAATACGACCTGCCCAACGACACAGGATAACGACAGATTCCAGCAGAAATCTTCTTGGGAATGGAGACGTGGGAAGACTGAACTTCAAAGCTCTTCCTGTCGTACTCATATTCCATCTTCAGCAAATCACGGTGACGCTGCAAAGACGAAAGGGATGTTATTTTGTTTGCCATAATAGGGGCAAAGTTAACTATAAAAGAAGTCTCTTTTATGATTATTCGTTCAAAATGTGAGATACACACCGTAATTGGCAATATGACATCCAACAACAGACGTTTTCAAATTAGATAACGCTATTGGAGTTCCTATTTTTCATAATGATATCGTAAAGAAAACACATAGATATACAAAAAACCGTCACTCACCGAATATACCATTCGATGCTCTTTAGTTATACGCCTTGACCATTTTCCCCGTAATATTCCTTTCAATGCTTCTGGTTTTCCTTTTCCTTCAAAAGGATGTTGCAATGTGTCATCTATCAATTCTGATATTCTCTTTTGTACCTTCTGATTGCCCGATTTCTTCCAATACTCAATATCTTTCTTTGCCTGTTCCAACAACACTAATTCCATATTTTCCTATTATTCCTATTTCCTATCAATTGTTATTCCCAAATTTTCTTGGGATCAACTACCGAATAATTCCCTTTAACTATCTCTTCGTCTCCTTTTTTGATTATTTTCATCATCTCCGGAGAGGATTTGATATATTCAGTTTCATCTTCACAAACACGACTCATTCCTTTTGACTCTATCAGCTTATTAGCCAACCACTCTTTGTTATCATCAGTGAGTGAAAGTGTTTGCAAATATTTCCAAAGTTTTTCCAACTGTAATGTTCCCATATCTATTTTTCCTTAAATCTTTTTTATTCTATGTTCATCAACGCGACGAACACATCTGCAAAAATAAATATTTTTTGCTTTACACAGAATTTAGACAAAACCAAAATTTCCATATTCTCTGCCAAAATTTCAGTTTCTGAGTAAATTTGTCATAGGGACAGACATTTTGCCATATCATAAATATACAAAAACAAGTTGGCACGCTATTTGATTCTTCAATGGTGACTGCTTATAACGACAGCCAGATAAATAAATAACTAACAATTTAACTGGAGGACAAAATTATGTTATTAGCAAGAAAATCGCAGGATTTCTTTCCTACACTATTCAACGACTTGTTTGATTTCAACTGGAACGGCAACTACGCAGTCAACGCAGCCCCTCAAATGAACATCAAGGAGAACGACGCATCTTACGAGATGGAGTTCAGCGTCCCAGGCTTGACAAAAGATGATTTGAACATCTCCATCGACAAGGACGACAATTTGGTTGTTGAAATGACAAAGAAAACAGAGAATGAGGAGAAAGACGACAAGAATGAACATTATCTGCGTCACGAGTTCACTTCCTCTCAATTCAAAGAGATAATGGCTTTGCCAGAGAATATTTACAAAGATAAAATCGATGCGAAAGTTGAAAACGGAATCTTGAAAATATCTTTGCCAAAGCACGAAATGGCTGTGGAGCAACCTTCTATAAAACAAATCGAAATTCACTAAAAGAACTGTCCAGCTATCTTTTTTCATAACTGAACGATTCTATTTTATATGTTTAACATTTAAATAGTAAAAGTCATGAAGGGTTCAGAAAAGAAACCAAAAACGGTTCACAAGGAAGGCAAACACATTCCTGCCTACCTAGCAGCAGAAAGCAAAGATTGCAATGCTACAACTATTTCTAAAAAGAAATAGAGCGATGGAGTAAGTTCTTAACAGGGCGGCCGTTCTTCACGAGCGGTCGCTTTTTTTGTCAAACCCGCCATAAATTTCTACATATAAACCTTCACATTTCCACATCCCGATATTTAACATGTAACACAAAAGTTGATAAAAATGTTGATAACTTGTTGCTATTAATGTTAGAAACTTCAACATTGTTTCTTTTGAACAAAAAGTTCAATAGGATAACTTTGCGAATAGTAAAAAAACACTTATCAATTAAATTTTAACGCTTATGATATGGGACATGATGATCAGCACAGTGCTTGCAATCGGCGCCGTCGTGGCTATTTCGTCGGTGTTGCTGGCACAGGTATGAGTCCGATGGCTCTTTTCCTCGCAGGAAAGGGCGACGAGGTTTATGGAAGCGACAGAGCTTTCGTTCAAAAAGAGAAAAACCAGGACTACAAAGAACTTTCTCGCCATGGAATCAATTGTGTGATGCAGGATGGTGAGCATTTGCCAACAGATTTGGACTTCGCTGTTGTGAGCACGGCCGTGGAGGATACAAATCCGGATATTAAAGAAATAAAAAGACGTAATGTTAAGATTATGCACCGCAGTGAGTTGCTCGCAGAAATCGCAAGCAACCATTGTGGAGGTGCAATTTGTGTGGGAGGCACTGCAGGAAAGAGCACTACCACCCACCTTATCTACCAACTTCTGCACGGAGCTGGCAAACAACCATGCATGATTGCAGGCGCTGCCGACAACAATGTGAAAAGAGGTGGAGAACCGGGCAATTTCGACAATTCAGGCAACGGACCGCTCGTCTTTGAAGGAGACGAGAGTGATAAGAGCATCGTAAGATACAATCCTACAATGAGCGTGATCACCAACGTAGGCCACGACCACCACGAAATTGATGTCACAGTGGGGCTGTTCCAAACAGTCGCCGACAACACAGCCGACACCGTGGTCCTCAATTCTGGAGACGAAAATCTCCGCCGTTTGAATTGCAAAAAACGTGTCACTTTCGCTCTTGCAGAAAAAGACAACAACGCAGATTTTAAGGTCACAGACCTAAAGCATACCAGCGAAGGCATTACATTCTCAATCAATGGAGTGCCATTCGCATACCATTCTATTGGTCTTCACAACGCATTGAACATTGCCGCAGCTGTGGCTATGGCAAGTGTATACGGTGTGAATGTTGAAGAGTGTGCCAAAATATTGAGCAAGTTTGGCGGCGTCTACCGTCGCGGAAACATAATCGGTAAAAATGCCAATGGTTCATTGTTGGTGGACGATTTCGCCCACACTCCCGAAGAGGTGGCAGAGACAATCCGCACATTGGCCTCTTTCTCAGACAAAGTGTATGCCGTCTACCAGCCTCATGGATTCGGTCCACTTCGCAAAACATACGAGCAGATGGCTATTCTTCTAAAGGAGGTGATGAGAAAGCAGGATGTGTTCTATCTTGCCGACGTCTACTACGAAGGCGGAACGACCGACATGAGCATCGGATCAAAGTTTGTGGCGGACTATTTTACGTCGCAAGGCATCAATTGCGTCTACGTGCAGGATAGAAATGAGATACCAGCGATGATAAAGAAAGAGAGCAAAGCAAATGATTCAATTGTGATCATGGGAGCACGTGACAAATCTCTTGCAGATTATGCCTGCTCTTTTAAGGGATAATCCGAAAAATATTGATAATTTTGCAAGGAGACGTGAATATTCACGTCTCCTTTGTGATATAAGCTAATTAAGAAACTATGCAGATTAAAGAACTTGGAGAATTTGGATTGATCGACAGACTTACGAAGGAGTTCCCTATCGTGAACAAGTCGACGGAATTGGCTGTTGGCGACGACTGTGCCATACTCGACTATACAGGCAAGAAAACATTGGTGACGAAGGATTTGCTGCTTGAAGGTGTGCATTTCGACCTCACCTACTGCCCTCTCCTACATTTGGGCTACAAATCAGCGATCGTCAATTTCTCCGACGTCTACGCAATGAACGGCAAACCAAAACAGATGGTCGTAGGACTTGGAGTGAGTTCAAAACTATGTGTGGAGGATCTTGACGAACTTTACGCCGGCATGAAGATCGCATGTGAAGAGCACGGTGTGGATCTGATCGGCGGCGACACAACAGCATCACTGACCGGACTTACCATAAGCATCACATGCATCGGTGAAGGAGAAGAAGGAAAGATCGTAAAACGTAGTGGTGCAAAAGACACTGATTTGATTTGTGTGACAGGTGATCTTGGTGCCGCATATATGGGTTTGCTACTTCTTGAAAGAGAAAAAGAGGTATTCAACTCAGGCAAGGGTTCCGATCCAGATTTCGCAGGCAAAGAATATTTGATAGAGCGTCAGTTGAAGCCAAGAGCGAGAAAGGATATCATAGAGTCGTTGGAGCGTATCAACGTCGTGCCAACATCCATGATGGACATCTCCGACGGTTTGTCGTCTGAACTGCTTCACATCTGCAAAGCGAGCCACGTAGGTTGCCGAATATATGAGGACCGTATTCCTATCGACTACCTGACAGCTCAGATGGCTGAGGAGATGAATATGAACATGACAATGGCAGCGATGAACGGCGGTGAGGATTATGAACTTCTGTTCACTATTCCTCTTTCAATGCACGACACATTCAAAGCATTGACTGAAGTCACTCTTCCTGGTGTGCCACGCCCTGACATCAAAATCATCGGACATATCACTGCCGAAAACCTTGGTGCACGAATGATCACACGTGGAGGCGGAGAGATCGACATCCAGGCTCAAGGATGGAATTCTTTGCAAAAATGATAAATTACAAATGCAGAATGCGAAATTAGACGGGGTTATGCTCCGTCTTTTTTTGTTTATTTCCATCCATTTTCATCAATTACTAAATATATCCCCTAAAGGGGAATGTTCCTATGTTATCATTAAGGATATCACGTAGTGATTAAATATAGGTAGATAGGATAATATGCCGATGACATCACGTTTTCCCGTAGGGAATAAATTATTTCATGTTGTTGTCATACGTTTTTTATTTTAAAATCACATAAAATGATTTTAATTATCAAATAATCAATTTGTTAAATTCATCAAACTCACGTTAAATTATATGTGCTCGCCTTACGGCTCGCATTTGGAAAGAGGTTAGGGCGTTCCGCCCTTAACAAACCTCGAATCATGAGGCCATAGAATTCCATTTTTGTCAGAATGCATTATGAATTATGCATTACGAATTATGAATTAAAAAAAGCACCGTCATTCATTCCTGAACGATGGTGCTTTTTCATCAGCAAAACAACAATTTATGTCAGAATCAGCAGACACAGGGTTTAGCCCCAGTCTGACAGATCAGATAAACATTCTCGTCTGTTTTAATTGTTTTTTACGTATTCCGCAGCCTTCTCCAACGCGATGTTGATATTAGCACAGATGTATTCCTCTCCGATAATCTTGTCCACACCTGCCTTATGAAGAGTTGCGTGGACGTGGTTGTTTACTCCTGAAAGGATCACCTGAATACCAGCCTTGTGTGATTGCTGGCATAGCTCAGAAAGGTTGTGCATACCTGTCGAGTCGATGAATGGAACTTTTCTCATACGGATGATTCTCACCTTTGGTGTCTCCGCCACAGCACTCATCACATCATCAAACTTAGTAGCGACACCAAAGAAGTATGGTCCGTCGATTTCATAAACTCCCACTCCGTCTGGCACCACAAGTTTCTCCTCATGAAGCTGCAGGTCTGTATTGTCGCTTGGGTCGATTTCCTTGCCAAACACTCTCACAACTGAAGATTCGTTTGTACGACGTAGGAACAAAACCAATGCAAGTAGCAAACCAATCTCGATTGCGATTGTAAGGTCGAAGATAACTGTCAAGAAGAATGTAGTAAGAAGTACAGAGAAATCCGACTTCGGATTCTTCGACAATGAAACGAATGTCTTCCATCCACTCATGTTGTAGGATACCATCACTAGGACAGCCGCCAAACATGGCATTGGAATCAACTTAACCAAGTCGCCCAAGAAAAGCAAAACCAATGTGAGGATCACGCAATGAATCACACCTGCAACCGGTGTCTTACCTCCATTGTTGATGTTTGTCATTGTACGAGCAATGGCTCCTGTTGCAGGAATACCTCCGAAGAAAGGAACAACAATATTAGCCACACCCTGGCCGATAAGCTCTGTGTTGGAATTATGTTTGTCGCCAATCACACCGTCTGCAACAATCGCAGAAAGCAAACTTTCGATCGCACCCAACATTGCGATTGTGAATGCGGCTGGGAACAAATTCTGGATTACGCTAAGCCATGTCTGACCTTCAGCCAAAGCGAAATCTGGGAATCTTGGAGCAGGAAATCCTGCAGGCATCTCGTAAAGATCACCGATAGTCTTGATTCCTGTATTGTCGACATGATCCTTGATGAAATACACGGCAATTGTAGCGATGATGATAGCCACCAATGAACCTGGCACCTTCTTTGAAATCTTTGGAGAGAAGATGATGATAAGCAAACTTACCGCTGCCACTCCGAATGCCCACCAGTTGACATGGGAGAAATTCTCGAAATAGCAAATCCACTTATGAACAAAGTCTGCTGGCACTTTCTCGATGCCAAGACCGAAGAAATCATTCATCTGAGTAGAGAAAATTGTGAGCGCGATACCACCTGTGAATCCCACAGTGACAGGATAAGGCACAAACTTGATGATGTTTCCAAGTTTGAACACGCCCAACAACACCAGAATAACACCAGCCATAATCGTGGCGATCATCAATCCCGCCAATCCGTGTTGCTGGATGATTCCATACACAATCACAATAAACGCACCTGTAGGGCCGCCAATCTGAACCTTGGATCCTCCCAACACTGCGATAAAGAATCCTGCAATGATTGCAGTGATAAGACCCTCAGCCGGACCTACGCCGGATGCGATACCGAATGCAATAGCCAACGGTATTGCCACGATGCCCACAACGATACCGGCCATCAGGTCAGCAGTGAACATTCCACTGTTGTAACCCTTAAGACAGTCGATAAATTTAGGAGCAAAAATTTTTTCCTTTAGACTCATCTTTTCTATCTATTCTTAAAAAAACGGTGCAAAATTATTAAAAAAAGATAAAAATATATGTTTTACGGCAATATTTTTAACCAAAAATCACCCAAAAATGAAACTTATTGCACACTTGTCTGAAAATTTATGCAAAGCCATCCCTTATTTTCTAAAATTTGGAAGGATTTTGGGCACTTAAAACAAATGAGATTTATTAAATGTGACGACATCGACATACTTGATTTGCACATCTAAAAATTTCTTTATAACTTGCCGATTATTATTTAAATATTTGTTACGGGAATAAGAACGCGATGAAAAAAGGTTTGGTGCTAGAGGGTGGCGGAATGAGAGCCCTTTTTACCGCAGGAGTGATGGACGAGATGATGGAGAATGGCATCGAATTCGACGGTGCTGTAGGAGTTTCAGCAGGAGCAAGTTTCGGATGCAACTACAAGTCGAAGCAGATTGGCAGAGCTCTACGTTACAATATAGACTTTAAGGATGAGCCACGTTATATGGGCATTCGATCTCTGTTGAAGACCGGCGACTGGGTAGGGGCTGAATTCAGTTATCACATCATGCCAGTCGATTTGGATCCCGTCGACTTCGACACCTACGAAAACAATCCAATGGAGTTTCATGTGGTCTGTACCGACGTCGACACAGGAAAAGCGATCTACCACAAATTGCCTAAGATCGACCACGAAGCCCTAGATTGGGTTCGTGCCTCAGCCTCATTGCCAATCATTTCTAGACCAGTCTGTATAAATGGGAAAAGATTGTTAGACGGTGGAATGGCAGATTCCATACCTTTGGAATATTTCCAACAGCAAGGATACGGCCGCAACGTCGTCATCCTCACCCAACCAAAAGGATTCAAGAAAAAGAGTCCGAAAGGAATGTCACTTTTCCGTTGGCTACTACGGGAAACACCAGCTATCGCAAATGCCCTTGCCACACGCCATCATATGTATAACAGAGAATTGAATTACCTTTCAGAGCAGGAACGACTAGGAAATACATTTCTAATCTACCCGGAAGAAGAGTTGCCGATCGGACGCATCGAACAAGATGAGACAAAAATGAGGCATGTCTACCAAATGGGAAGGGAAGCGGCAAAGGAGAAGATGGAGGAGTTGAAGAAATTCCTAGAAATGTAAAGCCTAGACAATAGAGGTAGCGGTTGTAGTTGAGCCAGTTGCCTTCGTCTGCGATGAGCGGATCGGGGCTTAGGAAACTGCATGTGGCTGGCTCGTAGATGATTCCTCAATCATTTCCGCTCGCCCTTGCGGGCTCGCGGAAGGATGGAATTGGAATCATCAGGAAATGAAGATAAACATACTATTTAACCCATTAATGATGTAGCAACGCCTAAACAAATAGCTAATATTACAACAGGAATAAAGCTTTTTAAGAGGTTAAAAAAATCTTTTAAAGGATCACACACATCATATTTCTCAGACAACCTAATATATCTGTCTTTGTATTTCAGAAAAGAATACAATGCTATAATGGATATACCATAAGGAGTCAAAACAGCCAAAGCCAGATTGAAGCGTTCAAGACTACTCCATTCTATTCTGAAAAAGTCATTATAAGATTCAAAAATATCAGTCCCAGTGACTTCCCCTAATATAGCAAGAGCTATGTAAAAAGACATTGATAATGATAATGAATATTGCCAAGCAAAATTAAAGCAAGCTCCAGAATAATTTCCGTATGCCTTCTTCCATAAATTCATATGATTGGCGACAATCTTTTCAATGTAAATTTTGATTTTTTTCATATTATTTTTAATTGTCCAATACATCAATAAAAGCAAATGTGACAGAATAAGCAACGCTCACTCCTATTAAAGTCCAACCTACAGGCCCTGCCCATGCACATCCAGCAAATACAGCTAGATTACTTACCATTGAAGCACCAACACCTCCAGCTATAGCCATACCTATGTCAAAATAGCCTCTGACAGTATTTCCTTCACGAATATTTTTCCATCCTCCATAACCACTAATGGCAGCACCTCCAATGGCAACAGCAGTACTGGTTGTTGTCATGACCTTGACAACGGCACCTAAATCACCAAACTCTACTTTGCCCAAAGCGAATATAGCATCTTTAAAAGATTGATTTGTTCCTATTAAAGAAGAAACCAAACTGACTTTTTCAAATGTGGTAGGACCAGGAATTCCGTTCATCGCATTTCTTCCCACATCTCCTGCCGCTTTTGCCGCCGCATTAGCTTGAGCACTGGCTATAGCCATATTTTCATAAACCCCTTGAACCGCTGCCTCACGATTATAATCTATAA
>OCTX012209873.1_pt1 | contig 58222 bp, 49 predicted proteins | sample 1539691 | NCBI WGS metagenome assembly OCTX01 (sample SAMN02144231, study PRJEB22623) | gut metagenome | biome: sheep rumen | host: Ovis aries | place: New Zealand
CTGACAAATCGCCCTTGTTCAGTCTCATGTCAAACAAGCCAGTTCCTTCGCCCTCACAGAATTTTTTGCTTGAGTCGCTGAATGCCGCATCAGGAACCGGATTGAACTTAATATATACTGTATCCCCTGTCTTACATGTTCCATCTGGATACAATGCATCTATAGCAAAAAGGATAACCGGCATTTCCTTACCACCTAAAGTCTCATCATCGTATGATATTTCCAATGGTTCGATTACATCATTAAGAATACCTTTAGAGTTAGCTGGAATAGTACCAGGTTTCTCAACATCCTTAAACCACTTAATTGCATATCCTACAAAATCAGCAGATGCCCAATCAGCTTGATCTGGTGTTATATCCGCAGCTTGAGACAAAGTAACAGACTCTCCAAAGCACAACTCGATAACATCTTTCTTGTTTTTCTTTGAAGTTCCTTTCTTATCAGACTTTATTTTTATCGGAGCCTTTGGCTCTGTACATGCAGGACACGTTTTCAATGCCTTAATAGGTCCTGATACTGTATAGTTCGCACATGCTTCGCTTGGATTATACTTATAATTCAAACCAAAATCATCCTCCAAAGTCTCTCTTGATCCAAGAACGACACGGAAATATACATTTTCCTCAGGATCAATCTCTTCAAAGACTGCAGACATGTTTTTTAATGTAGGAGTATCAGTAATTTTACTTCCTGGAACTGGTTTCCATGAACTATTATCCTCAGGATCACCTGTTGTGTACTGGAAAATATAACGCTGATCATTCTTATAGAAATTAGAGATCATCTTAGTTACATTTACAAACAAATCAACATCATCTCCTTCACATGAAGTTGTATCCTCCTTAAACTGCTCATCAAAATAAAGCTGCACACTTGGAGGCGTACATGTCCAAATCTGGATATCATCCAAAAGCAAGTCGTTACCATCCAAATTATATGCTGCACCACCCACTTTAGAGATAATCTCAAATTTCATTTTTGGTTCAGCTCCTGTCAAAGTGATTTTTTTCTTTACCTCAATCCACTCAAGACCACTCTTCGTTGAAGAACGTTTTTGAGGAGAAGATTCAACAGAAACACCTGAATTCAAATCCGTGATTCTTATATAAACCTCCGTTTCATTCTCAGAAGCAGACCAGTTGTTCAAATAACACTTTACAGTTACTTCTTTATTACACAAATTTGTTATCGTTCTATCATAGATTGTCGCATCTGGCTCATTACCACAGTTTAGGAACAACATCGCTCCATAATCAGAGCCTCGATATGTGTGATCTGGAGCAAATGTATAACCATTATTTTTAGGAGTTTGACCGTTAAATGTATAAGCTTGCCATTCCCATACAGTACCTGTAGTTGCACCATCCCATGTACAAGTCACATTTGCAGCAATTGAATATGTTCCTTCTCCTTTAGGTATACCATCAGCAGGATACGAAGCTGCAAGTTTCTTTTCATCCTCTGCAGACAAGCCATAAGACCATCCGTTTTTTGCTGTCTTTTTCACTTTTACAGGGTTATTGATATCAGAATAATCCCATACCCAATAGCTGTTTTTTCCTGTAAAAGTACCAAAATCATCCTGCCAGATAAGTTTCTGAGACATAGGCTCTCCATCATCACTTGTACAACAGATAGCATCAGTCAACTTATGAACATTCGACTTTACCTTTTTTCCATCTGGAGTTGTCACTTCTATATAATATTCATGCACTTCATCATTAGATATTTTCTCACTCACATGAGCATACGACTGACTCGTTGCTCCTGAGATTGGCTTTCCATCACGATACCACTGATACTTACAACCCTGATATGTTGCCGACAAAGCCAATATACCAGACTCACCACCAGCACACACTTCATCAGGTCCTGTAATCTTAGGATCCAACTCACCATATACCTTTATGCTTCTGATCATAATGGCCTCTCCTTTATTCATTTGCTGAATATAAAAGTTTACAGTAAGTTTGTTATCTTGAACAGGACCAAAATCATTAGTTGGTGTTGTCGGATTTGTTATTTCGACCTCTTCACAAGAGCCAGCAGTCGATCCCGGACGTGCTTCTTTTCCTCCAAACTGAGAATTATTAACACCGATCTTCAAAGCCGAGCTATATCCACTAGACAAATGAGGAGGATCAGCAGCTCCTGATGTATTCAAATACTTTGTAGAATGCGGGTTACAAACCTCCACCACTACTCTATAATTACCATTGTTCTTTAGACCCACAACAGTCATAGAGAAAACTGGAGAAGTCGGAGCAAGACCACTTCCATTAGAGATAACCACTCCCCAATCTCCTGAATCTTTATTATCGTAAAAACGCAAAGAATCCAATCTAATAGGATTCGGAGTAATAGCATAATGTTGTTTGTCTAAGAATGCAGACTTTTTCGCAGTAGATGCAGTGGAATCTGGCAAAGAAAAATTTGTTCTGAAAGTTGGCAAAACAAAACCGCCAAAATCATTCTGCATGTCAAAAGAATGATAATAGTCATCCTCACCACCAACTACAGTAAAGTCGGTCGATGCAATCAAAGGCAAATTTGTGGCACCTCCGCCACCGCCACCTCCTGGCCATTGAGCATAAGCATTGGAACTACCCAACAACAACCCAACAAGAAAAAGCCAAAAAGCTAAAAAACGTTGTGTTTTCATAATATATTAACCCTATTAATTTTCAAATTATAAAAGTAAATTAATTATTCCATTACACATTTATACATAATGAGAAAGCAAATATATAAAAAAAAAGACAAAAAAGTGTTTTTTTGAAAAAAAACGACTAAACTAGATTGTTTTTGTGGAATCAAAACGAGAAAGCAAGATTTTTTGATAAAATTTAGCATGAAAAAAAATTGAAGAAAAATTTTCAAAAGAGAAAAAAAAATCACATATTTGCAATACAAATAAATGCAAATTAAATCTATAGAGTATGGAGAGCAAATTAATTGGAGTCATCGGAGAAAATGCCGGTGTCGTTTGGAGGTTTTTAAATGCATCTTCGAGTGAAAAATTCTCTTTCGAGCAATTGAAGAAGGGAACAAAACTAAAGAATGATGAATTATATGCCGCAATCGGTTGGCTGGCAAGAGAAAACAAAATCCAAATTGAGGAGAACGGTTCAAAAGCTTCCTATAGCGCAATTGAATTTTTCTTCTAAAAAACAAAAGCGATTGGCTCTCCAATCGCTTTTATTATTTTAAAATCGAACAACTATCATTGAAGTGCCTATTTAGCATAGATTTTCAATAATTGTGACAAGGAATGAAATCGAAAATCTCATTCTCATTTATCTTCTTTATTGTCTCAATCAACAATGATATAATCGCATCCACATCACGAAGATCACATACTTCTACAGGTGTATGCATATATCTGTTCGGAATGGAAATCAACGCTGTCGCCACACCTTCTCTTGTAAGCTGAATTTTGCATGTGTCAGTACCTCCAGTGGCAGAAGAGTTTGTCACATTCTGATATACAATGCCTTTTTCCTCCGCAGTATCCTGCAACAAATGCACCAAAGCGACGTTGTTGTCGGCACAATGACGGATCACAGCACCGTCTCCCAATTTACAACTTCCATATTTTATTGCGGAACAATCAGGAACATCTGTAGCAAAGCCGACATCCAGAGCAAAACCGACCTGCGGATTGACTTTATACGCACTTGTCACAGCACCACGACATCCGACCTCCTCTTGAGAAGAAGCCACACCATAGACTCCAATCTTCAAATCTTCCTTGGAAAGACGACGGATCACCTCAGCTACGATAAAAGCTCCTATTTTATCATCCAAACCTTTGCTGGAAATTCTGTGTTTTCCGATAAAAGAAACATTAGATACAACGGCAACAGGATCCCCCACCTGAACCATCTCTTTTGCCTCTTCCGCACTTTCCGCACCTATATCAATCCAAAGTTTATCAAGATCCAATGCCTTTACTCGTTCCTCAGATGTCTGCAAATGGATGGGTTTCTTTCCTATCACCCCTCTAACCTTGTTGCCGCGCGAAAGAATAACGACTTCAGTTCCAGGAACAGTCAACAAATCAATGCCACCATGTTTGCGTACATAAATAAAACCATTGTCATCAATGTGCATCACCTGGAATCCTATTTCATCTATATGCCCACAAAGCATGACTTTGAAATCCGCATCTGGATTAATCACTCCATAAGAATTACACAAAACGTCACTCTCTACGGCAGCAAACTGATGGACATAATCCATCCAACAATGAGCAGCCTCCATCTCATATCCTGAGGGTGAATATGAAGAAAGAAGATTTTCTAAAAAACCGACGCTACTCTCATCAATGTTTTTATAATCTGATAAATCCATAGTCTTTAAAATTACGGTGCAAAGTTAATAAAAATTCTTTGCTGTAAACTAATCTTTGGAAACATCTTCATCAATGCCCAATATGTTTGGAGTTTTTCATACAGTTGTCATTTTTATGATTTTCTACAATTAAAACGAACACAAAGGTCACCACTAAGATGTACAAAAAAAAAGCGATGTCCAAAAGAACACCGCTTTCAATTCCTATTAAAAATTTCTTATTATCTACAGAAATGCTGAGTCTTACAGAATGAGTAACTTAACATCAACTCATGGTCACCCTTGGTATGTCTACCCCAACCTGTCAAAAGCAAACCATAAGTATAACCGATATTAAATTTCTTAATTCTAATACCTCCCATTGGTCTCAAGCATAATGGTTGTGAATTTCCTGTATCCAAAGAATGACGATACAACAATTCTACCCAATATCCGAAATCCTGACCAGGGACATCCTGCATAAACTTCAAATGGAAATCCAACTGACGCTGACTACCTTTTGATGTATTAGTATTAGTATTAGTCTCAGTGTCGCTCTCACCACTTGTTTCATCATCGCGATCAATGTTGAACTTGAACATTGCTCCTGGCTCAAATTGCATTCCATCACCCAACTGGAAATCATAACCCAAGAAAATAAATGGGTTAATAGGTCTGATAGGCTCTGTTCTACCCATCTCTTCCAATTTTGTAGGAACCAAGTTAGCAATAGTTAATCCAGCGAAGAAATTGTCGAACAAGAAATAAGTACCGAAAGTGGCATTGAAATAGTATCCTTTATTCTCACCACCGTTCTCCAATACTTGATCTATAGCTTGCTGTTCAAACAACTTACTATCAAAACTATAGCCATTAACAACACAAGCAAGTGCAAAAGACAACTGTCTAGTAATGTCTCTTTGCTTCATCATATAGCCACGTGTACTACCACCCGACAATGGGATGTGATAGCCCAAAGATACTTGTCCACCTCTTCTTAAAGAGTATCCATTCTGATCTATATACGCGTAAGCACCAATACCTAGGCGCTCCAATCCGCCGCGTAATCTCGTACGAAAGCTCAGCGTAGTGAAACGTGGAGTTTCACCTTTGCTTCCTTGCACTCCTGAAAATCCTAAATAACCAGTCCACATGAAGTGAGTACAACGCTCAGCACCAGCAACAGCAGGATTAGCCAAGTAATAATTGTAATAGTACTGATTATAGACGATCTCCTCTTGCGCCTTTAGTCCCGTCTGAGATAGCAAGACCATAGTCAATGCTACTAAAATGTGTTTTATCTTCATTTTTCAACTATTTTGCAACAGTTCTTAAATAATGGTAATTAGAAATAGGTTTTATCCTAATTCATTTATTAACGTTTGGCAAATATAAATAAGTTTAATAAAACGTGCAATACTTTTTTACTTTTCTTTACTAAATTCTTGTTAATATGCAGCTTTATCTCCCTTTATCATATTAAAAACGGTTTGAAATATGATTCTTACATCTAACCAAAAACTCCAATTTTCTATATACCACACGTCTTGTTTTACTCGACCTATCATCTGACTTATGTCAGACGTCTCACCTCGGAAACCTGTAACTTGAGCCCAACCGGTGATTCCTGGCTTAGCCAAATGACGCACCATATATTCATCAATCAGTTTTGAATATTGTTCTGTCTGGCTTACCATGTGTGGACGTGGTCCGACAACAGACATATCTCCTAATAAAACATTAACAAACTGTGGCATTTCATCCAAATTTGTTTTTCTCAACACCGCACCTACCTTGGTAATACGTGAATCTCCCTTTGTAGCTTGCAGTCTATCCGCCTCATCATTAACTTTCATCGTACGGAACTTCAAGCAATAGAATTCCTTGCCATTTTTTCCTGTTCTCTTCTGCTTAAAAAATACAGGTCCTGGCGAAGATAATTTAACAGCTATTGCAAGAATAACATACAACGGCGAGAGTAGCAAAAGGACCAGCAACGAGAATATAATGTCAAAAAGGCGTTTTCCTGTTCTGTTCCACGGCTCTTCAAGCGGCTCGTCACGGAATAAAATCATTGGAATATTGGCCACATTTACCAACGAGACACCCTTTTTTATATATCTCTGAAAATCTGGCACTATCAAACTCTTTACGAAACATCGCTCGGCTTCACGCATTATCTTAAATGAATTTCGGTCGTCACCTGCAGGAAGTGCACTTATCACCTCATCAACATCTCCCGTCTTTATCAATTCCAATGCATCTGCCAATGTTCCTTTCACGAGATCGGCATCTACTTTATAATCTGATGGATCTCTGTCATCATATATTCCAAGCACATCATATCCTTGTATTCTGCTTTTCCTCAACTCTTCATAAACCTGAGACGCAACATGACCAGCTCCTAGAATAATGACTTTACTGCAATTTCTAGGCAAATGTCTCCAATAACGATATACGTTTCTTGCAATAAATCTCCATAAAAATACCACTCCAAATAATGTGGTAAAGAATAAAGCAAAAAATCTTACAGAGAACTTTATGTCTGCAAGTATAAACGCAACTATCAGTATCAAAGAAAACAAGAAAATAGTGCGGAACACTTTCGACATAATTCCTTCTATCACCGCCGTCGGCTTGTCAAATATCGTTCCATGCTGCGAAAACGAAACTGCATAGGCCAATGTTGCCAAAGCATGCAACATGTCACGAGACAAATACGGATCAACATTATATCCAAAAAAATGGAGCAATACCGCAAGAAGCAAATTCAACAACAGCATCTCTGCGATAAAAACGACACCTTTAAAAAATATATTTTCGTAATTAACAAACATATTCATCTGTAAATTAGCCACCTACACTTTCTTTATCAATCAATCCACCCTTTTCAATAGACAGATTATAACAAAGATAGTTAGTTTTGACGATAAACAAACAAACATCTCTAAAAAAAAGTTAATTTTTATCACCAAATGTTTGCTCGTCTACTTGGATCTATATACATAGAATCTTTCTCAGTAACTCCAAATGCATCATACCATTCGTTGATGTGCGGAAGTGCTCCATTCACTCTCCATTTTCCTAATGAGTGAGGATCCTCCTTTGTCCTGCGTATGATTTCCTCTGGACGGATATTGTTTGCCCACACTCCAGCATACGACAAAAAGAATCTCTGCTCCGGTGTAAAACCATCCACAACTGGCAATGGATTTGTTTTCATAGCTCTTTTCAATGCGTTGAAAGAGATTTTTAATCCTCCATGATCTGCCAAATTTTCGCCCAAAGTGAACTTTCCATTCGCATATACTCCTGGAGCCACCTCTATACCATTGAAATATTCCATGATGCTGCTTGAGCGAAGTGTAAATAAAGCAGCGTCTTCTGCCGTCCACCAATCTTTGAGATTTCCATCAACATCAAACTGTCTTCCCTGATCGTCATATCCATGCGTCATCTCGTGGCCGATAACCACTCCAATAGCTCCATAGTTATATGCGTCATCCGCACTCATATCAAAAAATGGCTTCTGAAGAATTCCAGCTGGGAAACAGATTTCATTTGTAGATGGATTATAATAGGCATTAACAGTCTGCGGATACATATGCCACTCTGTCTTATCCACTGGTTTTCCCGCCTTTTCCAGCATTATATCAGCCTTGAATCTGCTGATTCTCTTTGTGTTTTCCCAAAGATTCTCATCTGTGATTTCAAGAGACGTGTAGTCTCTGAACTTATCAGGATATCCGATTTTCACCGTGAGACCAGCCAATTTTTCTTTTGCTTTGACCTTAGTGGAATCACTCATCCACGACAAACTATCCAAACGTTCTGCATATGAATCCTGCAAATTTTTAACTAGTTGCACCATTCTCTCCTTGTGCGACGCCGGGAAATATTTCTCTACGTACATTTCTCCAAGAGCCTCTCCCATCGCACTTTCAAGCAACGATACTGCCCTCTTCCATCTTGGAGATGGTTTCTGTCGTCCGGACAAAACTTTACCGTAGAAATCAAAGTTCACATTGTAGACCTCGTCTCCCAAAGATCCAGCGGCACGGTCGATCAATTGCCATGCCATGTAGTTTTTCAATACGCTTATGTCCTCATTTGCAATCAGTTCCACTGCTTTCTTAATTGGAGGAATCTGTGAAACGTTAATGGAATCTTCCTTCAAATTGAATTTTCCAAAATATGAATCCCAATCAAACCCGACAAAATCCTCCTTAAACTGGCTGTATGAAATCTTGTGGTAATTGTCGTTCGGAACTCGAAGCTGCTCTTTGGTATAGAATGATTCAGCCAACGCTGTCTCAATTTTCATCACGTCTTCCGTACATTTCTTTGCATCTTCTGCCGAATAGCCAAAGAGTTGCAGCATTCGTCCGACGTGTGCGACAAACTGCTCTCGTATTTTCACCATTGAAGTGTCTTTTTGAGAAAGGTAGTAGTCACGGCTTCCAAGAGACAGTCCACTTTGATATGTGTGGAGCATATTCATTTTGCTGTTTTTGTCGTCGGCTCCAATATAAAAAGCAAAAAATACATTCACGTCGATCTTATGCAAATCAGCAATCAACGCAGGCAGCTGATCTTTACTCTGCACGGTGTCAATTGCACGGAGATCCTCAGTCAAAGGCGTTTTTCCTATGGAATTCAGTTTTGTCGAATCCATATAAAGATTATAGAGAGTGCAAAGTTTGTCTCCGACGCTGCCTTTCTCAAATTGTTTCGTAGACAGATCCTCAATAAGCGACTTCATCTGCTGCTTATTCAATTCGCCCACCTGCTCAAATGAGCCATAACGAGCATACTCACCCGTCAAAGGATTCTTTTTCATCCATCCGCCACACGCGAACTGATAAAAATCATTCCTTGGGTCGACGGTAGTGTCTAAATTTGTCTTGTCGATTCCCGACTCTACAACATTTGTCTGCTTTTCTCCGCCTCCACATGAAGCCATGGAGATAATAGTAGCAGGCAGCAACGTCAACATAATCTTCTTCATCTCATTAATCAAATATCATATAACTAAGCATTTCAAGAGCGTTTTTCCAACTCTCTCAAATTCTGCATTTTCTTCTCTTTCAAATATTCAGTGATTGTGCTCAAATGTTCGCGCACCTTACCACCTCCGAATTCATATACTTTCGACACCAGGCCATCAAGGAAGTCACGGTCGTGGGACACAAGGATAATTGTGCCCTCAAAATTCTGCAAAGCAGACTTCAATATGTCCTTTGTTCGAAGGTCAAGATGGTTCGTCGGCTCATCCAAAATCAAAAGGTTCACTGGTTCAAGCAAAAGTTTCAGCAAAGCAAGACGTGTCTTCTCTCCTCCCGACAAAACCTTGACCTTCTTCAATGAAGCTTCACCGCCAAACATAAAAGCACCTAGCAAATCTTTGATTTTAGTGCGGATATCTCCTTGCGCGACATTGTCAATTGTCTCAAACACCGTCAGTTCTCCATCTAGAAGAGAAGCCTGATTCTGTGCAAAATATCCAATCTGCACATTGTGTCCGATCTGGCAGCTACCATCGAAAGGTATCTCATTCTTGATACATTTCACAAGAGTTGACTTACCTTCACCGTTTCTACCGACAAAAGCAACTTTGTCTCCTCTTTCGATTGTCATATTCACGCCTGATATAATCACCTTGTCGTCGTATGCCTTCTGTAGATTTTCTACGATTACAGGGTAATTTCCTGAACGAGGAGCAGGCTGGAAACGGATCTTCAAAGCTGAAGTGTCAACCTCCTCAGGCTCGATAAGTTCGAGTTTTTCAAGCATTTTGACGCGAGACTGCACCTGAAGAGTCTTAGAATACGTACCCTTGAAACGTTCTATGAAATCTTTTGTTTCAGCAATCATCTTCTGTTGCTCTTCGTAAGCTTTCTGCTGTTGCTCACGTCTCTCCTTACGCAACTCAAGATAATGGGAATAATTGACTTTGTAGTCGTATATTCTTCCCATCGTCACCTCAATTGTGCGTGTGGTGATATTATCGACAAAGGCGCGGTCGTGGGATATCACGATCACCGCCTTTGCGCTATTCACAATAAAATCTTCAAGCCACTGAATAGACTCGATATCAAGATGGTTTGTTGGCTCATCAAGTAGCAGAACATCAGGTTTCTTCAACAACAATTTGGCTAATTCAATACGCATTCTCCAACCACCGCTGAAATCGCTCGTCTGACGGTCGAAATCAGAACGAAGGAATCCAAGACCAAGAAGAGTTCTCTCCACGTCTTCCTCATAATTCGTATTGTCGATAGCATAAAATTTCTCACTCAATGCGGAAACCTTTTCTATCAATGCCATATATTCATCACTTTCGTAGTCTGTACGCTCACCTAATTCCTTATTGAGTTCCTCAATCTCCCTTTCCATGGCAAAAAGTTGCTCGAAAGCAAGACTAGCCTCCTCACGTACTGTACGACCATCCTCCGTCATCAAATGTTGCGGAAGATATGCAATAACAGTATCTTTAGGTGCTGACACATTTCCTCTTGTCGGTTTCTGCACACCTGCCAAGATTTTCAACAATGTGCTCTTTCCAGCACCATTCTTTCCCATCAACGCAATTCTGTCTTTCTCATTGACTTGGAAAGAGATGTTTTCAAAAAGGGTTCTGCCGCTAAACTCTACGGCCAATCCATCAACTGATATCATTTATTATTTGTTAACCTTTATACTAGAAATAATGCCATACAACTCCGTACGACGAGAATCCTTAAGAGGCTCAGGGATTTCCATTGACACTGTAAAGAGCTTCTTAGTATCATTATCATAAAAAACGTAGCGTTCTTTATAAATCGTAGTGTCCAATTTAACTAATTTATAAGTAGTCTTATCAAGATATGCAACCTGGTTGACGGTTAGCTTTCGTGAATCATAGCCAGCAAATGAAACTGTTTCATCTGACAACAATTCATGTCCGGTATCTTCACTATACTGGTCATTCTTGAATACATCCGCAATAACGTCAACATCTGATTGATTTGCTGTAGATGAATCAGAAAGCAAAAAATAATGGATTCTTACATTTTTGGACAAAGTGTCCATTGTCAAAAAATAGTCAAACTTTAAATTTTTGATTTCTTTAGTCCCTTGATTCCACACACCAAAAGTGTGGTTTTCAGGATAAACAATATGAATGCCATCCAAATTTAAAACTTGACCAGGCACATCAATATCAGTAAAATTGTTTTGATCCTTAGGGTCATCATCATCGCTTTTACAAGATGTAAAAACTAAAGAAGACAAGCCCAATACCAAAAATGAAATCTTAACGAATTTCAAAAAACTAAATTTTTCCATATACCCTATTTTAAAAATTACATGACAAAGATAATAATTTTTGTTGAATATTTCATAATCAATCAAAAAGGGCTTACTAAATAACAAAAAAACCGGGTTTTTGCAAACCCGGTTTTAATATGTTTCAAAAAAAGACCGTTATGCTCTTTCTGCAAGACGCTTTTCTTTCTCAATTCTCTTAGCCTCCTCCTCTTCATCAGCCTTAGCCGAGTAGTACTTGCAAGCAAATGGAGCAGCAATGAAGATTGAAGAATAAGTACCGACGATCACACCTATCAACATAGCGAAGATGAATCCACGTATTGTCTCTCCACCAAAGAAGAAGATGATAACCAATACGATCAATGTACTCAATGATGTACTGAATGTACGGCTTAGAGTAGAGCTGATAGCTGAGTTGAACACATCCTGCTTATTGAAATCAGCACCCTTACGATTGCGGATAAACTCACGGATACGGTCGAAGATGACCACCTTATCATTGATAGAGTAACCGATCACTGTCAAAATAGCAGCAATGAACGACTGGTCGACCTCCAATGAGAATGGAACGATTCCAGTCAATGGCAATATACAGTACAACAATAGGATGAACAATGTATCGTGAGCAAGTGCAACCAATGCACCTCCTGAATATGCAAGACGGCTAAATCTCAAGAAGATATACAATCCGATACCTAACATTGCAATCAACACCGCGATTACAGCTGAAATCTTGATATCGTCTGCCATTGTTGGTCCGACCTTCTGTGACGACTGAATACCATATGTCACTTCAGACTGAGCATCTGCCAACGATGCGACACCATCATTAACCACATAACGGTTTACAAACATATCTTCAGAAACACCGTTATTAAGGATTGGCTTCAATGAATTGTACAATCTTGACTCAATATCTGCATCCACGTCATCCTCTGTATCTTGAATACGGAAGTTAGTAGAGATACGTACCTGATCTGCAGAACCGATTGTGATCACGCTTGCATTGGCACCGTCGAATGCATTATCAAGCAAATCTTTTACCTCTCCAGTTGTGACATCCTTTTCAAATTTCACTGTATAGTTTCTACCTCCAGAGAAGTCGATACCCTGCTGCAAACCAATTGCGAACAAAGAAACAATAGCAACGATAATCACTCCGAATGCTGCCATCAAATATGGTTTTGACTTGCCAATAAAATCAAATTTGACATTCTTAAACCAGTTTTCTGAAAGCTTAGTAGAGAATGTAAGTTTCTCAAATCCTTCGCTCTTTGAATACAAATCGAAGATCAAACGTGAAACGAAGATTGCTGTCAACAATGAACAAAGGATACCGATGATCAATGTTGTCGCAAATCCCTTGATAGGACCTGTACCGAAATAAGCCAAGATGATACCTGTCAAGATTGTTGTCACGTTGGCATCGATGATAGCGCTCATCGCATTGCCGTAACCATCTTTCAAAGCCTGCTTCATATTCTTACCTGCAGACAACTCCTCACGGATACGTTCATAGATCAACACATTAGCGTCGACCGCCATACCCAATGTAAGCACAATACCTGCGATACCAGGCAATGTCAAAACAGCCTTCAATGAAGCCAAAACTCCAAATATCAAGAATACGTTGCAAACCAATGCGGCATCAGCAATAAGACCTGGCACCAATCCATAATAAGCAATCATATATATAAGGACAAGCACGAATGCAACCACGAATGAGATCATACCTGCATTGATAGCTTCCTGACCTAGAGATGGTCCAACCACGTCTTCCTGAACAATTTTTGCAGGGGCTGGCATCTTACCACTCTTCAATACGTTAGCCAAGTCTTTTGCCTCATCTACAGTAAAGTCTCCTGTGATCTCTGAACGTCCACCTGAAATCTCACCGTTTACACGAGGATAAGAATATACATAACCATCAAGGACGATTGCTATACACTTTCCAATATTTTCACGTGTCATCTTAGCCCATGTCTTGGCTCCCTCCTGGTTCATCTCCATGCTTACAGCAGCATAGATAGAACGATCGTTGAAGTCAGCACGTGCGTCTGTCACGCTTGCTCCTGTCAACTGTGCTTTTCTCTCCTTACCCTTCAAAGCCTTAGACTTCAATGCGATAAGTCCGAAATAGCCATTAAACTCCTCTTTAACTGTCCAAGCGAAGAATGTTGAGTTTGGAATCAAACCTTTTGCACGACCCATATTTAAATACTCAGACACCTTAGCTGTATCACTGTAGTGAGCATAACCTACACGTGGACCAGGGTAAACCTGACCAGTCTGGAAGTTGATGCTTGGCTGCAAGTATGAGAACAATGAAGTTGTACCCTCTGCCTTTGTAGAGTCAGCATCCTTGTTAAGGTTAGCGAGCAAGCTATCTGATGCTGTAGCTTCTGCAGCGACTGCCTTAGATGTATCTGCTTTTGTTGTGTCAGCAGCATTCTTGTTCATTTCTGCCACCATCTCATTTACAGCAGAAATATTACGGGCGATTTCAGAGAACTCTGTTGTTTCCCAGAATGCCAAATCAGCACTACCCTGAAGCAACTTACGTACACGCTCTGGCTCCTTCACACCTGGCATCTCAATCAAGATACGGCTAGAACCCTCAAGCTTCTGGATATTTGGCTGAACCACACCATAACGGTCGATACGTGAACGAAGCACATTGAATGAGTTGTCGATAGCGCTATCAACCTCTTCTCTCAATACCTTTACTACTTCGTCGTTTGTTGATGTGTAGTTGATTTTATTTTTCAACGTGTAACCACTGAAGATTGAAGCCAACTGGCCTCCTGGGTTAACTTCGTTGAATGCATCAATAAACAGTGTTAAGAAGTCTTTCTGTGAAGTCTTCTGTTTTTCCTTCGCCAAAGCGATTGTCTTTGTGAAAGATTCCTCTGATGCCTGATTGCCTGCAAGCGCCTTCAAGATGTCTGGAACGGAAATTTCCATCACCACATTCATACCACCTCTCAAGTCCAAACCTAAGTTCAACTCTTTCTCTCGGCACTCTTTCAACGACCAATTTGATTCGTTGTGGCTCAACAATGTATCCATGTACGCGTTATACTTCTGAGCGTCTCCCTCAGCGTATGCCTCAGCCTCACTCTTATAGTGGTTTGAGACAAATGTGAACGATAGTGAATACACGCATGCCAAAAAAAGAGCAACAACCAGAAACCATACAATTCCTTTGTTTTGCATTTTTTTTGTTATTTAATTTTTTTATTTATATTCATCTTAACACTATTAATGTGCAAATTTAAGATAAAAAAATATCATTTGCGTATTTTTCGACATTTTTTTTGACGTTTCAATTTACATTCGACTAACAAAAATAATGTTTCCGCATTCTTTTGTATAGAGACGGGATTCTCCACGTCTCTACTCATATATATAATTTCTATTTCGTATATATCAAAGTGGATAATTTGTCCTCCTCAAAAATGTCGTTCGCTATCTCCAAAAGTTGCTTCGACGTAATCTTAGATATTTTTTCAGCCACTACCGAATTTGATTCATTCATACCAAAGAATAGAAAACTTTTTGCCATGTTGAGAGCATAGTTCTCTCTGTTCTCATTGGCTATAGTCAGTTGTCCCATCAGTTGTCGCTTTGCTCGCTCCAACTGTGATGACGGCATTTCCCTTTCACGCAAGTTTTTCAACTCCTTATATATAACATGCAGACATTTTTCAGTGTCGTCGTGCTCTGTGCCAAAATAGATATTGATTAAGCCGTCATCTGAATAGGCTGTGTAGGCCGACTCCACTGTATAAGCCAAACCTCTCTTTTCCCGCACAGCAAGATTAAGTTTGGAATTCATTCCTGGGCCGCCCAATATATTATTCAGCAGATACAATGGCAGACGTCGTTCATCCGACAACGAGTATGCTCTCGCCCCGATCAACGCATGTGTCTGGTGTGTGTTCAGATTCTTGCGAACATGGTCGGGCACATACAACGCCGACTTTTGTCTGGTCTTAGTGCTATATTTGGCAGCGACGTCGCCAAAATATTTCTCTGCGAGCCTCATCACCTTTTTAAACGGAATGTTGCCGACGGAGAAAAAAAGTATTCTGTCTGTGCAATAATTGTTCGCCACAAAGCGAAGTGCATTCTCTGTGGTGTATTCCTGCAGACGTTCTGCATCTCCTAGAATATTTCTGCCAAGCTGCGAATTTTTGAAGACGATGCTTTCAAACTCATCATAGATCAATTCCGACGGAGAATCGTTGTATGAGTTAATCTCCTCTATAATCACGTCGACCTCCTTCTCTATCTCATGAGACGGGAATGTCGGATGGAATACAATGTCAGAGCATAAATCAACTGCTTTTTCAAAATCAGCAGTCAACACAGTGGAATAGACAAAGGTCTCTTCTTTTGTAGTATACGCGTTGATTTCCCCGCCCACTCCTTCAAGACGGTTGAGAATATGCCACGAGTTTCTTTTCTCAGTTCCCTTAAAAAGCATGTGCTCTATGAAATGAGCCATACCACTCTCGTCCTCTTCCTCATCTCGGGTGCCGGCATTGATTGCGAAGCCGCAATACGCCACCTGTGAAGCCTCCTCTTTATGCACTATGCGGACTCCGTTGGGCAACGTCGCCGCATGAATATCCGTATTCTTCATTTAATCATTCCTTGCTTTTTCAACTCACCGACACAGAGTTCAAGTTCATCATACCACTCCTGTCCAAATCTTCTGATCAAAGGCTCTTTTAAGAATTTGTAGACGGGAAGGTCATTTATACTGCCTAATTTTCTTGCACATTTGCAGACATCCCATTTATGATAATTCACAGCGACACAATCGCCGACCTTATCGAGTCGGACAGGATACAGATGACAAGAAATTGGTTTGTAGAAATCACTTCTTCCCTCTCTATATGCGACCTCAAGCGCACACTTGCACATTCCATCTTTGTCGATGGTTGTGAAGACGCACTCTCTACCGTTCACAATGGATGTCACTTTGTCGCCCTGCGGATCTGTATACCACACTCCCTGCTTCTTAATCACATCCTTCGACGCTTCCGAAAGTTGATCCCATACTACATCTACAAGACGCTCCAAGATAGGAATTTCATCATCTTCCAACGGAGCCCCACAGTCTCCCTCAATACAACACTCTCCCTTGCACTTTGCCAAGTCGCAAAGGAATCTGCGTTCCAACACATCAAAACTTACTATCGTATCCTGAATCTGCAACATACCAATTACAACTCTACTACTGTCTTTCGCAATTTCACCAATTTAGTCAACAACGCCTCAGCCAAATCAAGACGGAGCATATTCGCACCGTCACTCTTCGCCTCACTTGGCTTTGGATGGGTTTCCATAAACAAACCATCCGCACCTACTGCGATTCCAGCACGTGCGATTGTCTCTATCATATCCGGATTACCCCCAGTCACTCCTGAAGTCTGGTTTGGTTGCTGAAGTGAGTGAGTGATGTCAAGCACAACAGGATAACCGATCTTCTGCATTGTAGGAATACCACGGTAATCGACAATCAAATCCTGATAGCCGAACTCAGTTCCACGGTCTGTCAAAAGAATCTTGTCGTTGCCACACTCCTTGATTTTGCCAGCAGCAAACTTCATCGATTCCGGAGAAATAAACTGACCTTTCTTGATATTAACCACCTTTCCTGTTTTGGCAGCAGCCACCAAAATATCCGTCTGACGGCAAAGGAACGCTGGGATCTGGATCACATCAACATACTTTGCTGCCATGTCTGCCTCAGAAGCAGAATGGATATCCGTCACCACAGGAATATTATACTTCTCCCCCACTCTCTTCAAAATATCAAGTGCCTTCTCGTCTCCGATTCCAGAGAAACTGTCAAGACGCGAACGGTTTGCCTTTCTGTATGAACCCTTGAAAATATATGGGATGTGAAGTTTATCACAGATAGCCACCATCTTGTCAGCAATTTCAAAAGCCATCTCCTCACCTTCTATACAGCAAGGACCTGCCATCAAGAAGAAATTATTGTCGGCTAGATATTTTAGTTTTGGAATGAAAGAATAATCCATAGTCATATTTTTATATGTGTATTATCAATTCTTGTAGGAGGCACTTAACCTAAACTCTCTACGATTTGTGCAAAAATACGCAAAATTATCGTTGGAATGTGAAAATCCATATGATTTTTCCACATAGTGCAGATGCCAATAAACTTTCATCTATAATATTCTATATCATACTCCACAAACGTTGTCTCTCCTGTATCTTTATGATACCATTCTTCTTTGATTAGGTTTTTCCACCCGTCATAGATATACGTTATGACACAATCAATATTATTTATCTCCCAAACAACATTATAGTTTTTACGATACATTGTCTTCTGTTTCACTCGTCCATCCTCGTAATACGTGTATTGCTCATCACGAATTGTATCATCTTCCTTTTCATAGTATTTACGAATCCGCATTTTATTGTTTTCATCCACATCTGCAACCATGGATTTTGTTAAATACTTAAAAATAATTTCTACTTTTTCTAAAGAGTCTGATTTTGATTTACAATGATATTTTACAATATATTGATATTCCTTACTTTCATATTTATTTTTATATTCTATATGATTAAGAAAACCTTTTTTATAATAATAAATAGCCGTACCTCCATTCGACAGGCTCATCTTTTTTCTACGTCTGCCTATCTTATTTTTGTAAAAATCATCTATAAATGGGTCAATATCATTATAAACTACAGAATCGGACATAGCCTCCTCAACAAATGGAGGTGCAGTTTTAGCGATATACGTTTTGATTAAATTTCCGGATTCATCAAGTACATGTTTGTAGCACTCTTTCCAAGACATACGAATATCCACCGTTCTACAACGATCCGCATGTGTCAAATACCCAGCTTCGTCAAAATAATAAACTTGCGAGTTTCCTTTATAACGCTTTACTGGACCTTTCAATCCTAAATAACTAACACTATTGCCTGCAAAAACGAATTGAGACAACAAGAATAATACAAACAGAAATAATTTATTCATACTTTGGGGATTTTAGAACGACAGATACTATTTAAAACAGGATCATTTTCCTATCATTCCATTCTCCTTGTTTTTCCGATACAGCTGCCAGCTGTTGAACACGTTATGCCAAATACTGTAAAAACCTCCAGCGATTGAAGTTATTGGAGTGAAGAATGTATAGCCTACCCAAATAGCAAAGACTGTGTTTTTCTGGCCTAATGCCTGACCACCGCTTATCTCGTCGTCGAATTTTCTACCAAACAATTTGCCCAATGCGAACTGTGACACACATGCTATAAGCGATGCAAAACCAATGCCTATTACAGTTGCGACGGTAAGATTCTCAGCCAAGACAGCATATCTGACAGTGACAGCGATCGCAATTGAAAGAGAAACTGCCCAGATATAAAAGGCTAGATTTCGTGTAGAAATAATTCTGTTATGAGTTTTCGGCATAATGTATCTTACAAGTACAGCCAAAAAGAACGGACAAATAAGCATCGGGAACACTTTTGCCATTATCTTAAAGAAGGCGACCCAGAATGTGATGCCACTCTCTGGATTCAGAATCGGCACAATCGCCGACACAGCAACAGTTGTCACAAGATTTATGAACATTGTATACGACACCAATGTAGCGGCATTTCCGCCCAACTTTTGAGTAAGTACAGCAGCGGCAGTGGCAGTAGGACAAATGAAACAGATCATCGCCGACTCCAACGTGATTCTACAGACTCCATCTGGGTAAAGGTAAATCAAACCTCCCGTCAACAGGAAAATAAATATTTGAAATGCCAGTCCATAAATATGCCAACGTTTCCATCGCAAGTCGCGGATGTCAATCTTACAGAACGAGATGAACAGCATCGTGAAAATCAATATAGGCTGGACTACAGAAACGATATCAGCCGCATTCGTACGCCACTGCATCGACACAGGAAGCAAGAAATGCCATATCAAATAACATGTCGCGCCAAACACCATAGCGCAAGGCAAGGTCCAATTTCTCAAAAATCTTATAACCGAATCCATTTTTCTATTTTTTACGGGCGCAAAATTAGTAAAAAATCTGCAACGGTATGCTAAGCAACACATTCTTAATTCTCAACTCTTAATTCTTAATCAAAAAAGGAAGGACTGTATCTTTGGATACAGTCCTTCCTTTTCAACGTGGAGATGGAGGGGGTCGAACCCTCGTCCAAACGAGGAATCAATATGCTTTCTACATGCTTATTCCAGCCTTTGGTTTTCGAGCGTTGGCAAGACCTGGACCACCAACCAACACCTTAGTCTGAAAATTTCATGCCGTCATCCAGACTCTAACGACACTATTCCCGATATTCTGCGCCTCGCTGATCCAATCGCCTCAGGACGTGGGCTTGGGGAGACGTCTTGTCGCAGTCGTCTTGACCGCGATAAAGCTAACTTACTGTACTTCGGTTAGGCTGCAAGAGCATAGTTATTCTCGCCAGTTAAATTTTTGGTCTCCAGATTATAGTGCTAGCCACCAGCGCACTGCATGCTTACATACCGCTTCTGCCCGCTGTCAAAACCGGTCATCCCCATATTTGAGATGCAATCCCGTAAGATCACATCGCAAAAATAATTCTTTTATTCTTCTTATACAATAGTTCTAAACGCTTTTTACTTTTTTTCGACTGGAATAGAATCTGCTGGCAAAACAGAAGGATCCAAAACTTTTTGCTTTTGAACCGTTGTATCTGATTTTGGAACTTCAACATCACCTTCCATGTCGCCATCCTGACAAGATGCCAATGCGAGTGTTGATGCGACAACAGCAGTCGCAACAATCTTTAGTGGAGCGATACCAATAACCTTTGCGCTCTTCTTCCCCTTAATCTGGCGTGTCAGCTCCGCAAGTTCAGCCTCACACTTTGGGCATGTGCCTGAGCATTCTCCCTGATGGTTGCAGACTGTAGGATTGTAATCTATTCCGTTTGCTTTTGCCAGTTCCAATCTGACTCTCTTTAATTCGTCGCAAATTATCCTTCCTTTTGTTTTCATAATTATATCTCTTATTATTTGTTTCTCAATACGCAGTCGATTTTTATTGATGCAAGACACACACGTCGCATTATAAATCGTCACATGACACGCACGTCCGTGCGTCTCTACGTGCCATGTCCATCAACCATCAACCCTTATTAATCTCCGTTCTGTAACCAAACAGATCGAAATCAGAAAATCCAATTTCTTTCAATTTGGCGACGCTACGATCCTGATCCTCTTTTGTATTATATTCAGGAATCGACGGAATACGTATCATGACTTTGTCTGATATTCCACGCAAAAGTTCAAGATTCTCCAACACTTGTTTGTTCTCCTTTCCTGTGTAAGCCTTATAGATTTCTGGATTCATATCTTTGACATCCACAATCCAATAGTCAATCACAGGAATAAGAGCTTCAATATTCTTTTTGGGAACATTCAACGCAGTCTCGATAGTCAGTTTCCAATCCGGTCCACATAGTTCACGGAACTCCCGTATGAACTCATATCTTAGGCTTGGCTCACCTCCTCCAAAACAGACTCCTCCGCCAGTGGCAAGGAAATAGAGTTCATCGATTTTCACCTTTTCATACAGATCTGTTGTAGAGTACACCTTTGCCGCATCAATATTCCTCAACGAGTGTGGATTCAGGCAATACTTGCAGCTCAGTGTGCAAGTGTGGAATGCGGCAAGCGTCGTCACGCCAGCACCGTCAACAACAAGTCTATGGCGGGCCACGCCTATGAATGGAGCCTCCTGCATATCAACAACTCTTTAGCCACTCGGAAATCTTCACTGCGACATTGTCGCCATCCACCGCCGAACTTGTGATTCCACCTGCGTATCCGGCTCCTTCTCCCGCGGGATAAAGACCTTTGATCTGGACATGCTGCATCGTCTCCATATCTCTCGGAATACGGACAGGAGATGACGTACGGCTCTCCACTCCGATAATCACAGCGTCGTTAGTAAGGAATCCCTTTCGTTTCTTATCGAATTCAACAAATCCTTCACGCAAACGCTTTGAAATAAAATCAGGCATCCAGAAATGTATGGGAGAAGACGTCACTCCAGGCAAATACGAAACATCTGGCAGTTCGAAACTCATTCTGCCTTTCACGAAATCATATAACCTTTGGCATGGGGCTTTATTTCCGCCTCCTGAATTAGCATAAGCCATCTGCTCATATCGTTTCTGAAACTCCAAGCCTGCAAGCACGCCATACTGCTCATAGTCGGGCATCAACTCAGGCAAATCCTCCACTCTGATTTCCACAACGACAGCGGAATTAGCGTATGGGGAATTTCGTCCCGACGAAGACATTCCATTGACGACAGTCTCTCCTTTATAAGTAGACGCGGGGACAACAAATCCGCCCGGACACATACAGAACGTGTAGACACCTCTGCCGTCTACCTGAGTGACAAACGAATATTCTGCGGCAGGCAAATATAGTCCACGGTCGGCAGCGTGATACTGGATTTTATCAATCAACGCCTGTTTATGCTCCACTCTGACACCCATCGCAAAGCCTTTCGCTTCAAGAGCCACCCCCTCGTCGTGAAGCATCTGATAGATGTCTCTTGCAGAGTGACCTGTGGCAAGCACCACCGCTCTACTCTTATATTCTGTGCCATCAGAAACGACAACACCTTTGATAGTATCATTCTCTATAATCAAATGAGACACTTTCGTCTCAAAATGGATTTCACCACCACAATCAAGAATCGTCTTACGCATCTTCTTGATCACCTCTGGCAAACGATCGGTTCCGATATGCGGATGAGCCTCATACAAAATTGAATCCTGAGCTCCATGATAATGGAACACCTGCAAAATACGCTCACTGTCTCCTTTCTTCTTGCTGCGAGTGAACAGTTTGCCATCCGAGAATGTTCCTGCTCCACCCTCTCCAAAACAGTAATTAGACTCCTCATTCAACCCATTGTTACGACACAGTTGGGCAACATCTACCTTTCTGTCGGACACTGCCTTTCCTCGTTCCAACACGACAGGACAATATCCCAATTCAATCAAACGCAATGCGGCAAACAGACCTGCTGGGCCTGCACCGACGATGACGATTTTCTCGCCATTCCTCACGTCGCCATATTTGAACGGATACTCAATTGGCTTTGCCACAGTCTTATCAGTAAAAGCCTGCACAGTAAGGTTGACTTTCACCTGCACCTTAGAACGTGCGTCAATACTTTTACGGATAATACGAACCTGACGAACACGGTCGGGACGCACGCCTATTTTCTTAGCGACTTCCGCACGTAACAAATCCTCCTTCGCTGCCTGCTTTGGCAGGACTACCAATTGTATATTGTCGTAAAACATAAAGAATTAATTCTAATCGTACAAAAGTACATAAACTAAACTACATAAAAAAATCTAATCTATCAATACGAAATCCGCCATTCTCAACTAATGACAAAAAAAGCGGAATCCTACCAAAGCAAGATTCCGCTGATATCATCAATTTGGTTTTATTAACCCAAGTATCCTTTCAAAAGTTTGCTGCGTGAATTCTGACGCAAACGACGGATAGCCTTCTCTTTGATCTGACGCACACGCTCACGTGTAAGGCCAAACTGCTCTCCTATCTCTTCCAATGTCATCTCCTGGCAACCGATACCAAAGAACATCTTGATGATTTCGCTTTCACGCTCTGTCAAAGTGTCCAATGCACGGTCAATCTCCTTCGACAATGACTCGTTGATCAATGAACGGTCTGCAACTGGAGAGTCTGCGTTTGGAAGGACATCAAGCAAACTGTTGTCTTCTCCTTCTGCAAACGGAGCGTCGATAGAAGTGCTTCGTCCAGACACCTTCAATGTGTCAGCCACCTTATCCTCCGGCATGTCTAGCTCACGCGCCAACTCCTCTGCGGATGGCTTTCTCTCATACTTCTGCTCAAATGCAGAAAATGCCTTGTTGATCTTGTTCAATGATCCAACCTGATTCAACGGCAAACGCACAATACGCGACTGCTCTGCCAAAGCCTGCAAAATACTCTGACGGATCCACCACACTGCGTAAGAGATGAATTTGAATCCACGTGTCTCATCGAACTTCTCAGCAGCCTTAATCAATCCCAAATTACCCTCATTAATCAAATCCGGCAAACTCAAACCTTGATTCTGGTACTGCTTTGAAACAGACACAACAAATCGTAAATTCGCACGAACCAACTTGTCCAAAGCTCGTTCATCTCCCTGACGAATTCTCTGCGCTAAATCAACCTCTTCCTCCACTGAAACCAATGGTTCACGGCCAATCTCCTGCAAATACTTGTCAAGTGACGCGCTCTCTCTGTTGGTAATCGACTTGGTAATTTTTAACTGCCTCATAAATATAGACTATTAGACTATTTTACAAAAATTGGTGCAAAAGTAGCAACTAATTTCGTCTTTGCAAAAATTTCAGCAAAAAAAATCAAACATTTTTTTGCGACGGTGCATCATTCAGCCTTCCTTGAGAAATTTTTGAATGTGGAGGCACATCATGAGTAATCCAAACGTTACCTCCGATAATGGAATCATGACCTATCGTAATTCTGCCAAGCACGGATGCATTTGAATAAATGGTCACATGATCTTCTATAATAGGATGTCGAGGAAGATTCATCGGATGACCATTCTCATCAAGAGTAAAGTTTTTGGCTCCAAGTGTCACGCCCTGATACAGATTGACATGGTTTCCAATAATACAAGTCTCTCCAATAACAACTCCTGTGCCATGGTCGATACTGAAATATTCTCCGATCTGAGCTCCGGGATGGATGTCTATTCCTGTGCGGGAATGAGCCATCTCAGAAATGATACGAGGGATGATCGGAACCCCCATTTTGAGCAGACAATGGGCAATACGATAGTTGCTCATAGCCTGAAGCACCGGATAACACAAGATAATCTCACCGTGACTCACCACTGCCGGATCATTGTCGAACATAGCATTCACGTCTGTATAAAGAAGACGCTTGATCTCAGGGATCTGCTCAATGAAATCCATGGCAAGCCCTGGTGCCATCTGTTGAGCTTTAGAAGCTGAAATGTTAGGATCGAACTCCAATCCAGAACTGATTTGCGTTTTTAATTCACAATACAGATTATCTATTGCCACTCCAATACTGAATTTGCGCATTCCATCCCCCACCGGAGCCATATCGAAATACCCAGGGAAGACGACGCTCTTTGTAAGCTGTACTATTTTCTTAAGCGACGATAATGAAGGCAGACTCTGTTCACGTGATGGATTGACCATGTTCTCCACCGACGTAGTGTCTGACAAGATATCGACAACCCTGTGTAGTCTTTCGTTGTCTTTATTCATAAAGAAAGTCATTAAAATCAATACAAATATAGAAAATAATGCAGAAATCTGCAAAAAAGTTGTTCATTGGCATAATTTTTGTACTATTTTTGTGGAAAGAAAAAACAGTTTAAGATTATAATGAAAAGAACATTAGGATTTTTGATTTTTGTATTGGCGATGATCTCAAGTGGCTGCTCAAGCGACCATGATCATTTCAGAGGCTACGAATATGAAGATTACGCCACTCATTATTACTATTACGACGGCTATTACTATTCAGATCCAGAACACCATTACCGCTACGACTTCGACTACAATCACTACTACTATGGAAGACTTGAGTGGAAAGGCGACTATTGGGCTGTAGTGTTGAGAGAGAATCCTTACTATGGTATGATTTGTGCAATCTACAACGACGGAATTCTTCCTGCTCAGCTTGGACATCATAATGTCTACGACCATGACGTGATGGTGAGATTCAGATTTATAGAGCCAATAAATGCAAGAGGACTACATTGGGTAGAGATTGACCACATCTACTACAGATAATCCAAATACCATTAAATATAAAAAAAGACGGAATAAATTCCGTCTTTTTTTATACATTATACAGGCAATGGGGCCTCACGTAGAGACGCACGGACGTGCGTCTTTTTGGAATATTTGCGTCTCTTGGAAATATGCACAGCCATATATTATAAAGCACACCAAAAACATGTACAATCATTGACACGCACGGACGTGCGTCTCTACGGGAAACAGGCACAAAAAAGGAGACGTGATTGCTCGCGTCTCCTTGATATTTTGGGGAATAATCCTTATTTTAATTTAGCAAGACATTCCTTAACGTTAGATTCGATTCTTGCGTTGATTGAATCAGAATCATCTTTCTTTACGAACTTCTCTCCTGTGATGTTCTCGTAAAGCTCAATATAACGGTTTGAAATAGACTCCACGATTGCGTCTGTCATCTCTGGAACCTGCTGACCTGCCTTACCCTGGAAGCCGTTATCCATCAACCACTCACGAACGAACTCCTTAGAAAGCTGTTTCTGTGGCTCTCCCGCATTGAACTTCTGCTCATATCCATCAGCGTAGAAGTAACGTGAGGAATCTGGAGTGTGGATCTCATCCATCAAGTAGATCTTTCCGTCGTGCTTACCAAACTCATATTTAGTGTCGACAAGGATCAATCCTCTCTTTGCAGCGATCTCTGTACCTCTCTGGAACAAAGCCAAAGTATACTTCTCTAGAACTGCGTAATCCTCAGCAGACACAAGACCCTGAGCGATGATCTCCTCTTTTGAGATATCCTCGTCGTGCTTGCCGATCTCTGCCTTTGTTGTAGGAGTGATGATTGGAGTTGGGAACTTCTGGTTTTCCTTCATTCCCTCTGGCAACTTAACACCACAAATTTCTCTCACACCGCTCTTATATGCTCTCCATGCACTACCGCACAAATAACCACGAACGATCATCTCCACTGGGAATCCTTCACAACGTACACCTACAGACACCATTGGATCTGGAGTCGCCAATAGCCAGTTAGGACAGATATCCTTAGTTGCCTCCAAGAAAGTCTTGGCAATCTGGTTCAACACCTGACCCTTGAAAGGAATACCCTTTGGCAAAATGACATCGAATGCAGAAATACGGTCTGTGGCTACCATTACAAGCACATCATCACCGATACTGTATACATCTCTAACTTTTCCGTGATAAACGGACTTCTGATTTGCAAAATTGAAATCAGTTTTTGTCAATGCTTTATTCATCTCTTATTCTTTAAATTCTTTACAATAATCTCGTATTCCGCACTCTCCACATTTTGGAGCCAACGCTGTGCAGACATATCTTCCATGAAGAAGAAGCCAGTGATGCGCGTCACTCAAGATATTCTCTGGTATATACTGACGCAGAATCATCTCTGTCTGAAGTGGGTTCTTTGCCTCGTCTGCTAGCCCTACCCTATGCGACACTCTGAATACATGTGTATCGACAGGCATTGCAGGCTTTCCAAAAGCGACGGCAAGCATCACATTGGCAGTCTTTCTGCCTACACCTGGCAAAGTTGTCAAAGCTTCCATTGTCGACGGAATTACCCCATCGCATTTTTCCACAACAATCTTTGCCATCTGCAACAGATGCAAGGCCTTTGCGTTTGGATAGGAGACACTTTTAATATACTCAAGGATATCCTCCTCCGTGCCATTCGCCAACGAATAAATATCCGGATAACGCTCAAACAACGCAGGTGTCACCTGATTCACCCTTTTATCCGTACACTGTGCCGACAGCATCACAGCCACAAGCAATTCATACGGATTGTGGAAATTAAGCTCACTCTTGGCATTGTGCATGTTTTCTGCGAACCATGCCAAGACATTTGAGTAACGGTCCTTACGAGAGAGCATACTTAAAAAGGCAGATCACCCCCGTCTGCGTTAGGAGCAGACTGTGCGTCAGGAGTTGCTGGAGCTGCTGGAGCCGTGAAACCACCCTGCTGCATAGGCTGCTGATATCCACCTTGTGGCTGCTGGAAACCTTGTGGCTGAGCGAAGCCCTGCTGTTGCATTGGCTGCTGGTAGCCACCCTGTGGCTGTGCAAAGCCCTGCTGCATAGGTTGCTGTGGATATCCTCCCATTGGCTGTCCGTATCCCTGCTGAGCTGCCATACCGTTGTAAGGCTCAGCACGGAAAGCACGAATATCGTTGAACCAACGTCCGTTGTATTCTCTTGCGTCGATGCTGCATGTTATGTGGATTAAGCCACCCTGCTGCTGAACAGCGGCTATTGTATTATATGCGTTCTCATCCCAAACACTCACAAGCACGCGGCGAGGGAACTGTCCTGTTGTGTCATGCTCCACAACGCATTCCCACATCTTCCATGGTCCTCTTGCAGACTGACCGCTTCTTTCATTCAGGTTTAGAACCTTTCCAATAAATTCGTATGTCATATTAATATTTCTTTAATGCTTTAAATAATTCTTCATTTTCTTCTTTTGTACCGATCGTAATACGCAAACAATTGCCACACAACTGCACTCGATTACGATTTCTAACAATGATTCCTTTCATTGTCAAGTATGTGTACAAATCGTTGGCATCCGTCACCTTAACCAATACGAAATTGGCATCCGTAGGATAAATTTTCTCAACGAATTTGAATCCTTTCAACTCATAAACCACATCAGAACGAAGAGAAACCGTCTCTTTCGCCCAATTCTTAATAACGTCCGGATTCTTAAGAATCTTCAACGCATAATCCTGTGTAAGCTTATTGATATTGTATGGATACTTGATCTTGTTAAGGATTCCGATAATCTCTTCTGATGCGAAAGCCATGCCCAAACGAACTGACGCGCTAGCCCACGCCTTGGAGAATGTCTGCAACACAATCATATTGGGATATTTTGCCAATTTCTGGCTGTATGACTCTCTGCCACAGAAATCCCAGTAGGCTTCATCAATAACGACAATTCCTCCGAACTCTTTCAACAGTTTCTCTATATCACCGTCTTTCAAGCAATTTCCGGTAGGATTGTTTGGCGAGCACAACCACATCACCTTAGTGTGGTCGTCTACAGCTGCAAGCATCGCGTCGACATCTATCTGAAAATCTTCCTTCAAAGCGACGGGACGATACTCGACATTGTTGACATCTGCGCATACCTCATACATTCCGTATGTAGGTGAGATAGCCACTACATTATCAATTCCTGGTTCGCAGAAAGCACGGTAAACCAAGTCAATCGGCTCATCGCTACCATTTCCGAACATGATGTTCTTCGCATCCACATGCTTGACCTCTGCCACACGATGCTTCACAGCCCACTGCAATGGATCAGGATACCTGTTGTAGGGATCATTACGTGGATTTTCGTTAGCATCCAAATAGACAGACGCTTCGCCCTTAAACTCATCACGTGCGCATGAGTATGGCTTTAGCTTGAGGATGTTTGGTCGCACCAATTGACTTAATTCTTTCATATAACAAAATTTTATTTGTTGAATTCCAACTTATTTGTTCATTCTTAGAGTAACGGCATTCTTGTGAGCAAACAGTTGCTCATTCTCAGCCATTATCTCAATTGCGTTTCCGATTAGCTTAAGTCCATTAGGAGTAATCTCCTGATATGTTATTTTCTTACGGAAACTGTCTAGATTGACACCGCTGTATGCCTTGGCATAACCATTTGTAGGAAGTGTATGGTTTGTCCCCGACGCATAGTCGCCTGCGCTTTCCGGAGTCAGATGACCCAAGAAAATCGAACCTGCGTTTGTGATTCTCTCCGCGATCTGCATATAATTAGACGTAGAGATGATCAAATGTTCAGGTGCATATTCATTTGTGACGTCGATGACCTCTTCCAAGTCTTTCACCAAAATAATCTTACTATTGGCAACAGATTTCTCCGCTATTTCCTTTCTTGGCAGCAACTGTAGTTGACGGTCGACTTCTGCCAATACCTTTTCAGCAAGAGTTTTGCTTGTAGTGATACATACCGCCTGACTATCCACACCATGTTCGGCCTGCGACAACAAATCTGCAGCCACAAATGCTGGATTGGCAGTCTCGTCTGCGATCACCTCCACCTCACTCGGACCTGCAGGCATATCAATAGCGACGTCTTTCAAAGAGACTCTCTGTTTTGCAGCTGTCACATATTGGTTACCTGGACCAAAAATTTTATATACTTTCGGAACGCTTTCTGTACCGTAAGCCATTGATCCAATAGCCTGTACGCCACCAATCTTGAATATTTTGCTCACACCGGCAACCTTAGCCGCAAACAATACAGCCGGATGAACCTTTCCGTTTTTAGCAGGAGGAGTACAAAGCACAATCTCCTTGCAACCTGCAATACGAGCAGGAACAGCCAACATTAACACTGTTGAAAACAATGGAGCAGTACCACCTGGGATATACAATCCGACCTTTTCAATCGGCATAGCCTTCTGCCAACAAGTGACGCCTGGCATAGTCTCGATGCGAGGGAGCTCGTGATCCTGCGCAGCATGGAATTTCTCGATGTTTCCCTTGGCCAAACGGATAGCGTTCTTCAATTCATCCGCCACCAACGTTTCTGCCTCTGCGATTTCATCTTCCGACACCTGCAAAGAATCAAGCTGAACTTTATCGAATTTCAGTTCATACTCTTTTACAGCAGCGTCGCCACGACTCTTGATATCATCAAGCACAGCTGTCACAGTCTCGGTCAAACTGCTATTGTCAAGAGCAGGACGAGACAGCAACGACTTCCAATCTTTATGTTGTGGATATTCGATTATCTTCATTAGAGAATCATTTTTTCGATAGGAACGACAAGTATACCCTCAGCACCCAATTGTTTCAACTGGCTGATGATATCCCAGAAAGTTTTCTCTTCAATCACAGAGTGAAGAGACGACCAACCCTCCTGCTTTAGAGGAGTAACAGTTGGAGACTTCATTCCTGGAAGGATCTTGCATACATCATCAATCTTATCGTTAGGAATATTTAATAGAATATATTTCTTACCCTCTGCATTCTTGTAAGAGTCGAAGCGGAAAAGGATTTCCTTCAAAGTGGCCATCTTTTCAGCATCATCATTAAGATGCTTGTTGCCGATAAGAAGAGCCTCTGAATACATTGCCACTTCAACCTCCTTCAAATTGTTGCTTACCAATGTAGAGCCAGAACTTACGATATCAAAGATACAGTCGGCCATTCCGATGCCCGGAGCGATCTCAACGCTACCCATGATTGTGTGGATCTCGGCCTTCACACCATTCTTATCCAAAAAGTTTTTCAAGATATGAGGGTAAGATGTTGCGATTTTCTTGCCATTGAACCACTGAATGCCATTATAGTCTGCAGCCTTAGGGATAGCCAAAGACAAACGACACTTGCTGAAATCTAGGCGCTTGATGATATCAGCGTCCTCACCTTTCTCCTCAAACTCATTCTCACCTACGATGCCGACATCAGCGATACCAGTAGCGACTGCCTGAGGAATATCGTCATCTCTCAAATAAAGAATCTCCACAGGGAAATTCTTGGCTTTCACCAACAATGTTCTCTTTCCTGACTCTACTTTGATGCTCGACTCTTCCAACATCGTCATCGTCTCTTCAAATAGACGTCCTTTTGCCTGAACTGCTATTCTTAACATAATTTGAATTTGTAATGGTTTTATAAAAAAGGAGACCTACCGTTCAAGTAAGCCTCCTTCGTTCCTCTATTTAATGTTTTGCAGAACACACACAAAGCTCACTTGCATCATTTTCTATACAATGCTCATGATGGTGCTTATGTAATCTGCGAAATCTCATTTTCTTAATATTTTCTACAAAATTACATAAAAATGAGATTATGACAATTTATCTTGCATTTTTTTGTAAAACTTTTTTATTTCTTGATGAATCTTGTTGTATAAGTCGACTCATCAGAGATTACTGTGATCACATAAACTCCAGTTGCCAAACTATTCACGTCGACCGCAGTAATATGTTCATCAGAATCTAGTTCTGCGACTCTACGTGACATACAGTCTGTGATTTGAATATGATGAGTTCCCTTTGTTTCAACTTCTACATACAATGTGTTGTCTACAGGATTCGGATAAATAACGATTCCAGTGTCTAGCAATTTGTCTCCAGCCATAATATCAGCGTCACACAAGACCTCACCATTTCCCTTACGAGGGGAAGCAATTTCTATGCCATAGTTATCAACAGTAGAGCAATTTGCAAAAACGACAAGTTCTTTAGAGCCATCTGTTTCGCGTCCATAGCTTCCGTTTCTAGGATGACTCTTAGTTGTAAACACATCCAATGTGTCGTTCTTTCCCTTATAAGAATGCATCAATATTAATTGCTGAGACACATCAGCAGAAAGTTTGAAATTCAAATGACGTGGGCCTTCATCTGAATTACCATCTGCCCAAAGCAAGATTCTTCCGTTAGCAGGAACTATAGTAGAATCTGATCTGAATCTTGGGAACACATTTGACTTTGCCTTTGTCTTATTGACTAAAACCATATCAGCCAAGTCGACATCCTCGTCTCCAGCATTGTAGATCTCTATCCAGTCTGGTTTCTCTCCATACTCATCTGTTGTCGTATTGTTAGAAGAACAAACCTCATTGATAAACAATTGTGGTCTCTTGTAATCTGGATCTGCCTCTACATACAACTTCACTGTCATATCCTTACCGACTTTTCCTTCAAAGACATCTCCTTGAATTTCAGACTTTGCGTTAGATATCGAAGATGCAGTCATCTTCATAGACATATCAGAACTTGCAGGCTCATTCTGATGAATCTCTACAGCAATCACATTCTTGCCTTTCTTAAACAGAGAACCATCGATAGAGAACGAAGTCTCTTCATCGTTAACATAATCATCTCCATCAAATACAGCCAACATATCATAAGTATATGTTGTATCTTTTGGCAAATTAAAGACGGCCACTTTCGTGCCATTTACGTAGACAACAGCAGCATCGTCATACATGATCTTAAACGACACTTTCTTAAACTCCTTGTCTCTGTCACAATCAACCGTTGTACGGAAATAGGCAGTCAAATACTTATTTTCTTCGTCTTTACCATAATCCAACTTCGTATCGTAGTCTCTATCGCTAGCATAACCAAATTTACCCTTTCCTACCGACCACTTTGAATCATCATAGTCTGGTGCCATCCAATTTTTTGCAGGCATAATACTATCATAGAAATAGGTCCATTCCGTAGTCTTGGTTATCAAATCTCTTGTATCGACGAGAGAATCAGACAAGTACCATTTTTGTACGCGGTAGCCTTCTGGCAATTCAGGCTCAATCTTGATTTTCTGACCATCATAAGCAGAGAAACTGTATGACACATCATTCATCATTTCCTTATTGAATAGATAATCAACAGAAGACAATTCCTCTGGCAAAATAACCTTGAAATCAAACTTCACCTTTGTGTCCGTCATATTGAACCTTGAAAGCAACTGTTCCTTAAGTGCACGACATCTTGTAGATGTAAAAGATTTAATTCCATTGGTATAATCATCCACACTTCCTGAAATTTCTTTTGTGGCACAAAAGTCCTTCTTCACCAAAGACGCAATGGAATCCCATTTTGCCATAATCTTCTCCTCAGTAAAATTAGTCTTTAACTGTTTCAGGAACTCCGTCGAAAAACGCAACTTGAAATCCTCATTCTGCATACAATGATAGAATAAAGTAGTCTTCCACTTTGATTTTTCATCAAAACGATATCCACCACCATCCGATGAACCATTAGCCCAGTTTACTGCTTCACCTACTCCCATCGTGAAATCAATCATATTCAAATTAGGGTTGCAGTAGTTCGGAGACCAATCACTATACATTCCATATCCGAAATCTGTATCGTATACAACCCAACGGAATTTACCACCTTTCTTCTTTCTCCATATCTTGGTGTTGTTGCCTGGCCAGTCTGTGTTTACAATAAATTGTTCCAAAATTTGCCAGCGGATATATTCATCGATATCCATTCTCTGAGAAAGTTGCTCGTAGAAATCAGCATCAGAATAATGGTTTTCCACATATGAAATCATCTCATTGTACGCATCCATCGATCCGGACACCAAATTAACTTTTTCTAGTTTTAGAGACACTTCATCAACCTCATCCTCTTCCAATCCATAATTATGGAAAACGTAGTCCTCATTGGTACGCTCACGAAGTCCCATCAAACCTTTGTATTTACCATTTATATAGTAAGCCACAGGTTGATATCCTTGATAATCAATACCCAAATTTTTACCCAAAGATTGCATAAATCCGTCACGACATCTCAAAGATCCATAAGCATTACCTCCATTACGGATTTGCAAACTTTTCACCTCCTTGAAAGGCTTATCCTTAAAAAAATTAGTGTAGCCAAATCGATTGTTTCCAGTCTTCTTCGATGCTTTCATCTTCAGACTTTTCACCTTGTACGATTCCTGACGAGAACATCCACCGGTAACTCCAATCTCTATTTTCTGACTGCACTTCAAACTGCCATCCTCAAAATATTCGAAATTTGCTGGACGATTCCAATCTCTGTTGTAATTAGCCTTAGAACCTACACAAGAAGATGGTCCTGCTATTCCATTTGTTCCTTTTACACAGATTCCTATCTCATCATCGTTCAAATACTCATCATCAGTAACAATACAGACAACAGGAAGATCATTTCCTGTACAACTTTCCCCATAAGGAGATTTTAAAATAAATGTACCTGACAATACATCACTTGCCAATTTACCCTCAACAAATGCCTTAGCTCTAATTGGTTTGTTTTCTTTAATTTCAAAAGGTTCTTCATACAAATGACTCTCTTCTGTAGGAGTAGAACCATCTGTTGTATAATATATAACAGCACCTTCCATATCACAAGAAAGAGATATCTTCTTACTTTCTGCTCCGAAATAAAAGCCAGGAGTTGTCACGAACTTTGGAGTCGGCACACGAGTCGCAAATGCAGTAGTATTCTTAGTGCCAGGAGTTGGCTCCATATAACCACCGTCACCATAAGAAACATTTGGCAACTGTAAAGGATGAGTCATAGAGATAGTCTTGCCATCAGCAAATTTGATTTCCAATTTTCCAGCTTTATACTCCAAATTCTTAGGAAAACTTCCCAATATCTTAGTTGAAGAAGGTTTTGTCTCCTCGTCTCCATAAAAGGCAAGAACACTATAACCATTTGGAATCTTATGACTTTCCTTAAAAACGCCTGTCCAATCGACCTTACCCGATTCTTTATAGGCAGTCACAGTTGCCCCATTAAGATCTACGGGATCGCCATCGTTATAGAATTCTACCCATGAAGGATAATCATAAGTACTACCATCCATATATGCGGAGATATTACATGGCATTATCTCATTGATTTTAACCGTGGCTGACATGCTGCACGACGCCGCAAGCAAAAAAATAGTCGTAAGTCTTCTGTATATCATATTTTTCATACTTTTCCCTATTATTTCGTTATATCACAAATGTATTTAATCAACTTAACAAAAACAAAATTTACGTATTTAAAATCAAGATAAATACGTAAAATTTCAAAAAAATAGGCCAAACAACACATATCAAGCAAAATCAATCACATTTCTGATGAAGAATATAATTATATGCGTCTATCAGACTGTTGAGTTCTTCCCTCGTCTCCTTAAGAAGGATCATTGCTCTTTCTTTGACATTTCGTTTCCGTTCGCTTTTTATTTCTGAAATAGCCCCCTCTATTGTCAGACGTCGTTCCCTAAGCAATAGCTGAAGTAGTTTTAAGTTTTCTATATTCTCTTTTGTGTATATTCTTGTTCCTCCTCGCGAACGCTGGCTACAAAAGTTTTTTCCCAATCCGACAAAAGAATCCTCCCAATATCGAATTGTCGGCTGAGTTTCTCCAATTATAGATTCTACTTCGCTAATTTTATAATATTTTTTTTCATAGACGGAATTGTCAGAGTCTTCAATATCATCAATCCAATTTTCTGTCTTTTTTTTGTCTGAGCCAACCATAGTTGTATCCACATCGTCTGTATCACTCTCCTTAACGTCATCTTTCATAAGAGAGCTTTCTTCCACCAAATCGTCAGCGGAAACAGTCTGTGAATTCCAAACTAAAATATCATCTTCTGAATCATCTATCATACCATCCATAGTTGAAATAAAAACCAAAAAAAGAGAAAGAACCGTCGAAACGATTCTTTCTCAGACTATTATTGTAATTCTATATTAGAACTCAACAACGAATGCTACACGACGGTTCTCAGCACGACCCTTAGCAGTCTTGTTGTCTGCTACTGGCTGAGTATCACCATAACCAGCTGAAGCCAAACGAGACTCTTCAACACCCTTGCTGATCAAGTAGTCTCTTACAGAAGCTGCACGCTCTTTTGAAAGCTGCATGTTCTTCTCTGAGTTACCAACGTTATCTGTGTGACCACCGATATTCAACTTGTATGCTGGGTTCTCCTGCATTACCTTTACAACATCGTCAAGGATTGCGAATGAAGTCTTACCCTTGATCTTAGACTTTCCTGTCTCAAACTGGATTCCGTTAAGAGCCTTCTTGAACAACTGCTTAACTTCTGCCTTGATTTCAGGGCATCCCTTGTTCTCCTTGATACCAGGAGTCTCTGGACACTTATCCTCAAAATCAAACACACCGTCACCGTCCTTATCAGTTGGGCAACCGTTCTCATCTACATAACCCTTAGCTGCGGCTGGAGTACCAGGACACTTGTCTAGGTAGTCAGCAACACCGTCTCCATCTGTATCCTTTGGACATCCGTTCTCGTCTACCTCTGCCTCCTTAGGAGTGTCACCACACTTGTCAAGGTAATCAGCGACACCATCACCGTCTGTATCAATTGGACATCCTAGAGTATCAACCTGTACACCAGCTGGAGTGCTAGGGCACTTGTCTAGATAATCAGGTACTCCATCTTTATCCTCATCAAGTGGACAACCATTAGCGTCTACTGTAACACCAAGTGGAGTGTTTGGACACTTGTCAAGTTTATCCTCTACACCATCCTTATCAGAATCCTTAGGTGAGCCAAATGCGAACTTCACACCTAGGCTGTGCATCAACTGCTGATCTTTAGCGCTACCGCACTCGTACTGATCTTTATCATCTCCTAGAGTGTAACCATAACGAGCTGTGTATGCCAATGCCCAACGATCATTGATTTTGAAGTCACATCCAACACCTGCTACGATAACTGGATCTCCTCCCTCTGCTCCGATGTACTTTTTGGAATCCTTTTCCATCAAGTAACGGTAACCTGCACCAGCGAAAATATATGGGCTGAAACGGCAAGAATCCTTAGTGACAAACTTGAATGCGGCTGTCAAATCTCCATAGATTTCTGTCAACTTCATCTCAGCTTTGTTACTTGAGTTTGTGCCATAGACAAGAGAACTATTACTATTCTCATCATCATACTCAACACCCTCTTTCTTTGCTCCCAACAAACCGTAAGAACCGAAGAATGCAACATCCCAACGCTTGTTCAAGAAACGATTAACTGAGATAGCTCCATGTCCGTAGAAACTATAGTTATCCTTAAGGATACCCATCATGTTGCTTGCAAGTTCTCCTTCATACTCTGTCAAACCTCCGTAAACGCCAATAGCCCACTGGTTAGACTCTGTCTGAGCTGTGACAGCAGATATTCCTGCAACCGCTGCACACGCTAAAGTTACAATCTTTTTCATCTTTTCCGTGTAGAATGAAATTTATACATTTTTTTCTCTGCCACAAATTTATAATTTTTTTAGAGTAAACTATCAAATTATAACATTTTTTTACATTTATAGTGGTTTTCTGCCTAATTTCAACAAAATCAATATGACATTTTATAACATCTATACAATAAAATAATCCACTTTTTCGTTCTGAATTACATACAGGCTTAAATATATACTCTACACATTTCATTCGAAATATCATACATATTTAAATAAGCGACCTATCCAAACCTTAAAATTTGTTAATTTTCATTTTTTATAGCATTATTTTGAAAACTTGTTTTGTTTTTTGAGTTTTTTGGCCTAAATTTGCAGAGTCTTAAACAAAGTAATATTTGTAAAAATGAGTTTGATAGATTCGATAATTGACACATCTACAAAATTATTTAAGAACCAAGGCATAAAAGATGTCAAAATGGATGATATTTCATCTGCTTTAGGCATCTCAAAACGTACTCTTTACGAGACGATACAAAGCCGCGACGAGCTTATAAAGCTATGTTGCAAGAACTATGCCATGCAACTGAAAATAAAATTTGAGTCTGTGTTAAATAAAGAATACTGTTCAACATTTGAGCGAATACTAACATTAAACGAACTTTACATCAGACATATACACGACACTCACAAATCCTTTCTAGAAGAGGTAAAAAAGAATGCACATTGCGACCCTAAGAAAAAAGAGCACGATGAGCTTCAATTTGAGTATTTCGAACGTCTGTTGAAAGAAGGTCAAGAGTCAAGAGACGGGAAATTACCAGAAATCGACCCAAGTTTGAGACCCGAAATATTATCAAGGTTGTTGGTTTCTCAATTAAAAGCCGTCGTTCAAGACCCGATGTTCGACTATACAAGGATGTCGTATTTTGATGTATATTCCACTTCATGGAGAATATTCATGCGAGGAATAGCGACTGAGCATGGACAAAAAGTCATTGAAGAGTGGATTGCCAACAATCACAAAATGACCTTATAATTGATGATTAGATTTTCAATAGAATATAAAGAGTATTAATATATGAAACGAATCACACTTTCAGCCGCAACATTAGTTGCTCTGCTCAGTGGCACACCAGAGATAGTGGCACAAAGCACAGAAAGCACACAACAGACTTCAAATGTCGCACAAAATGACAACAAGAAGATGAGTTTATCACTTCAAGATGCCATCAACTACGCACTTGAACACAACCGCAAGTTGAAAAACGCTTCTCTTGAGGTACAGAAAGCCGAAATGCAGCGTTGGCAGACTATAGCACAGATGTTGCCTCAGATCGACGGAAATTTCCAATACACTAACATGTTTAATCAGGAAATGGATCTTATGGGGCAGAAAATGAAGATGAATCCTTATGGACAAATGACATTCCAAGCCTCGGCTGGTGTTTCTGTTCAAGGAATCATTGGAGCTCAAATGCAACGTATGGCTAAAGAAATGCAGGAAATAAACGTGCAGAAAAGTCAACAAGAGACTAAATATCAAGTTGAGTCAACATACACAACCATCCTTGCTCTTGAGCAGACAGTTCGTCTGCTTGAAACAAATGTAGAAAACCTAGAGAAATTGAAATCAATGACTGAAAATGCAGTCAAAGCAGGCGTTGCTGAAAAAAATGACGCTGATCAGATTTCAGTTCAAGTCGCTTCTATAAAAAGCTCTGTAAACTCGACAAAACGTTCAATTGAAGCACTGTACAATGCATTGATTCTCAACATCGGAGCTGACAGTGATGCAGAAATAACTCTAACTCAAAATTTTGAAGATTTAGTAAACGACGGTACTATTCTCGAACTTACTAATTCAAATCTTGATTTAAATCAGAATCTTGATTACCAGATGCTAACAAAGAGTTCTGAGATAACAGACAAACAAAAACAGATGGCAGTCGCAGCATTCTTCCCTACTGTAGGCGTAGCACTTCAGAACACACACAAGCACTACTTTACAGATGGAATGAACTTTGACATGACACCTACAAACACATTCGTCGCAACTCTAAGTGTTCCCATCTTCTCTTCTGGAAAAAGAACTTGTGCTGTGAAAGAGGCAAAAATCGCACAGATTGAACAAGCCAACACCGTAGAAGATACAGAGATTGGATTGAAGATTCAGGAGAAGCAATTGAAATACAACCTGACTTCCGCATATGAGAACTATACTGTGCAGAAAGAAAACATCAAAGTCATGTCTTCTGTATTCAACAGCTATGGTGAGAAATTCAAATACGGACGTGCTTCTAGTATGGATGTCACAAACTCAAGCATGAACCTTACAACCGCACAGACAAACTACGTCAACTCTGTGCTTGAAATGGTAAACGCAAACATTGAGCTTAAGAAGCTCCTTAACAAGTAAAAACAATAAAGATATAAAATATGTACAGAAAATCACTCATTTTCTTAGCAGCCGGCATGATCGCACTTTCTTCATGCGGCAAAAAAGACAACAACAAAGCAGCAGGAGAATCAGCTGCAGTTGTCGACTCTGTAGAAGCACAGCTTGTGCGTACAGGATTGGTGGAAAAACGTAAAATCGAACGAAAACTGCAATGTACTGCTGTCCTTGACGGTTGGGAGACAGTGGCTGTGTCGCCTTCTGTGACTGGCATCATCGAAAAGATAAACAAAGAAATCGGCGACAGAGTAAGCGCTGGTGAAGTTGTGGTACGTATGGATCAGACTCAGCTAAACCAAGCCAAACTTGCTTATGCCAACGTCTCAACAGAGATGCAGCGTATGGAAGCTCTTCTTGCTGGCGGTAACACGACTCAGCAACAGTACGACGCTCTTAAGCTTCAGTTGGATCAGGCAAAACAAAATCTTGATTTTCTTCAGAAGAACACTTACTTCAAAGCTGAATGCACAGGTGTGATCGCAGAGAAGAACTACGAGAGCGGCGAACTTTACAACGGTGCTCGTCCTATCTATACAATCAAGCAAGTGAATGTACTTAAAGCTTTGGTTAGCATCCCTGAGTCGTACATTCCCGCAATCAAGAAAGGACAGAAGATGAACTTCACATCAGACATCTATCCAGGAAAGGAGTTCTCAGGAATTATCGATGTCGTATATCCGACTGTTGACGCTTCGACTCACACATTCCAGGTAAAGGTTAAGATTCCTAACGGATCAAACACTCTTCGTCCAGGTATGTACGTAAAGACAGTGCTTGGCGTAGGAAAAGCAGAGACAATGCTTGTGCCATACATGTCTGTTCTAAAACTTGTAGGTTCAAACAACCGCTACATGTTTACTGTTCAGCCAGACGGAAAGGCAAAGAGAGTAGACGTTACTCTTGGCGACAGATTCGACGACATGGTTGAGATCATCTCAGACGAAATTAAGCCAGGAGACATCATCGTCACTTCAGGTCAGGCTCGTTTGGTAGACGGTTGTGACATTAAAATCATTAACGATTAATTAAGCCAGTAATCAAGCTATGAGTATATTCAAAACGGCGATTGACAAGCCGATAACAACATCGCTCATCTTCATTGCGGTGATGGTGTTAGGTATATTCTCTTTTAAGAAACTGCCTATCGACCAGTTCCCAGAGATGGAGCCACCATTCGTCTGCGTCATGACTACGTACGCTGGTGCAAATGCCAGTGAGGTAGAGACTAACGTGACGAAGATAATGGAAAACACACTCAACTCAGTGGATGGACTTAAGACATTGACTTCCACAAGTAAAGACAACATCTCTCTTGTTGCCATGGAGTTTGAGTGGGGATCTTCACTTGACGAAGCAGTTGCTGACATTCGATCATTCGTGGACATGGTGAAAGACAACCTGCCTGACGGAGCCAGCACACCTCTTGTGATCAAGTTCTCTACAAGTTCGATGCCTATCATCCAGTACATCGTACAAGCGAAAGAGTCATATCCAGGACTTGAAAAAATTCTTAATGACATCGTGGTTCCCCAGCTTAACCACGTCGACCAGATTGGTAACATCTCATTAAGTGGTGAGCCAGAGCGTCGCGTCTACGTGGATATTGATCAGAACAAGCTTGATGCTTATGCAATCTCTTTGGAGCAGGTTGGTTCTGCTGTCGCAGGCAACAACCTGAACTTGTCAAGCGGTACTATCAAGATGAACAAAGAGCAATATGAGCTTGAGGTAAGAAGCGAGTATGCAGAAAGTGCTGAAATTGAGAATATTGTAGTCACAACGACAGCTGACGGCAAAAGCATCTACATTCGAGACATCGCCACTGTGAAGGATACAATCAAAGACCTTTGCTTGGAGGAGAAGATCAACGGACAGGATGGTGTTCGTCTGATTGTGACAAAACAGACAGGAGGAAACACCGTACAGATTTGTACAGACATCAAGAAGGAGATTGAAAAAATCAAAAAGACACTGCCAAAAGATGTCCAGTTCAACCTTCTTTACGACTCTTCAAGAGATATCGTCAACGCTATCAACTCACTTGAGGAATCTATCATGTATGCGTTGGCATTCGTGGTTCTTGTGGTATTGTTCTTCCTTGGAAAATGGAGAGCGGCCCTTATTATCGGTATCACCATTCCAATCTCTCTGCTTGTGGCATTCATCTATCTGCTGGGTGCAGGCAGTTCGATCAACATCATTTCACTATGTTCGTTGACAATTGCAGTCGGAATGGTTGTGGACGACGCCATTGTGGTGCTTGAAAACATTTCTACCCATATCCAACGAGGCAGTTCTCCACGTGAGGCTTCTATTTATGCCACAAATGAGGTTTGGGTATCCGTTATCGCCACTACACTCGTAATCTGTGCTGTGTTCGTGCCTCTAACTATGGTCACAGGTATCGCTGGTATCTTGTTTAAGGAACTCGGTTGGATTGTGACTATCTGTTGTTGTACGTCTACTGCCGTCGCCATCTCACTGACTCCAATGCTATGTTCAAAACTATTAAAGAACAAGCCTGTACACATTGAGAACGGAAAGCTTATCGAAGAGGAAGTAAAAGAGGGTTGGTATCAAAACACAGTGGTAAAGGCACTCGACAAAATCGACGCATTCTATGCAAACGTACTTCGCTGGTGTTTGACTCACAAGAAAGTCACAATGCTTGGAGCTGTAGCATTCTTCGCTCTATCACTTGTCCCAATTCTTACTGGAATGATCGGTACAAACTTTATCTCAAACCAGGACAACGGACGTATCGTCGTTGACGTAGAGCTTCAGCAAGGAAACAGAGTTGAAGAGACAGCCAAGATCGCACGTAAAATCGAAGCTCAGTTTGAAGCAGCATTCCCAGAAGAGATCAGACTTATCTCTACGACATGTGGATCAAATGATGAAGCAGGTATCGGTGCGTTGTTCTCATCTACGACGAACAATAAGATCCAGATGCGTGTGATCTGTACACGTAAGGCAGAACGTTCTGTGACTATCGATGAGATTGCCGAGAAACTTCGTCAGATTCTTAGCCAATACCCAGAAATCATCACTTATAAGGCAGAAAACCAAGGTGGTTTTGGTGGACAAGGCGGACAGACAGTCGACATTGAGGTATTCGGATACGAGTTCGACATGACAAGCAAATACGCTTACGACTTGAAGAGCCAGATCGAAAAGAACGTTCCTAGTGCCCGCGACATAGATATCAGCCGTGAGAAAGACCGTCCTGAATTAAAAGTTATCGTAGACAAAGAGAAGGCATCTAAGCTAGGTCTTACGTCAGCGACAATTTCTACTTACGTACACAACCGAGTAAACGGTATGAACGCAGGACTTCTAAAAGAAGACGGAGATGAGTACTATATTCTTGTACGATTGAAAGAGGAGAACCGTAATTCACTATCTTTGATCAACGACCTTTCTATTCCGACCACAATGGGCAGAGTTAAACTTAGCGAAATTGCCAAAGTGGAAGAGTACTGGGCTCCACCTGAAATTGAGCGTAAGAGCCGTCAGCGTATGTTGACTATGAAAGTGACTCCATACAACACATCTCTTGGAGAGCTTGCTGTCGAGGTCCAGAAAATAATCGACAAGTCAGAAATTCCTGTAGGATGTACGGTTATGTTGTCTGGTGCATACGAAGACCAGCAAGAGTCTTTCGCAGACATGGGAATGCTTTTGGCACTTATCATCTTCCTTGTGTACGTGGTTATGGCATCACAGTTTGAGTCTTTGGCTAAACCATTCATGATTATGATGGCCGTTCCGTTTGCAATTTCCGGTACGATTATCGCATTGCTGGTGACAAACACATATTTGGATATGATCGGTGTGCTTGGAGTAATCATGTTGGTGGGTATCGTAGTAAAGAACGGTATTGTGCTGGTAGACTACATCGACTTGATGCGTGACCGTGGATACGAGCTTAACGAGGCTATCGCATTGTCTGGTCAGAGCCGTCTTCGTCCGGTACTTATGACAGCCGCTACCACAGTATTGGGTATGATTCCAATGACATTGAGTAGAGCTGAAGGATCAGAGATGTGGGTGTCAATGGGTATCGTCGTGATCGGTGGTCTATGCGTGTCGACGCTGGTGACACTAATCATCGTGCCTGTGCTTTACGGTATCATGAGCCGCCACGGAGAGCGTGACCTCCAGAAAGAAGTACGCGGACAGTTCATCTTCATGGACATCGACGTCAACAAAGATGAAATCGCCGGACCAAACACAAAGCCTGTAAAAGGTTCTGTCAGAAGAGGTGAAGGCGGATTCTCTGATGAGGACGAACCAGTTCGTATAGGTTAAACGAAAATCAAGGAAAAATGAAATCAGTATTCATAATATTCAATCAGGCCAATACCGAGAAAGTTGAGTACGTGTTGGACTCACTCAACATTTACGGATTCACATTGTTTGAGCAAGTGCAGGGTCGAGGCACCTATGGTGGAAATCCACATCGTGGCTCGCATGTATGGCCAGATATGAACTCAGCCATCATGACAGTGGTGGAAGACGATCGTGTCGACGAATTGCTAACAGTCATCAAGAAAATCGACAAGAGAAGCGAGGAACTTGGATTGAGAGCTTTCGTTTGGAATATCGAACGAACTATTTAATGTAGTCAATTGCAGGTGGGCTTCTGCAAAGTCCACCTGTTTTTCTTAAACTAAGGGGAGTATGAAAAACAGTGAAGATTTTGAAATAGTATTTAAGAAAATAAGTTCAAGCAACCTTCATCTTGTAGAAGACCTTTCGTCGGAAATCTCAAAGAATATGTACTATCTGTTCATTTGTGATAACGGACGGTTGAAAATCATGATTGAAGGAGTGTCTTTTGAACTTCTAAAAGGTGATGTCTGCATCTATACCCCTGGCAGAAATGTCTCAATGATAGACTACTCACACGATTTGAGTGGACTGCTTTTGGGGTCTTCAAACGACCGTTTGCAACGTACAATATATTCTGTATTCAACGTTGAGAAACTTATCTATCTTCGCTCCAACCCCACCCTACACTTGTATCAGGAACAACTGAACACTCTGTCTCAGTTTGTGAAAAGTGCTATTGAAGTATTCAAAGAGACAAGTCAATCGGAAACGGACTATTCAAAGAAATTGAAAGATTCTCTAGTCAATTCCGTCTGCTACTATATTCTCCACCTTTACAGCATTTACAGAAGTGAATCAGAGAATAAGGGAAACTCATATAACAGGAGCTCCGACATTCTGAAACGATTCCTTGTGCTTCTGTTCCACAACTATATAAAGGAGAGAAGTGTGGAGTTTTATGCATCTCAAATCGGTCTTTCCAAACGTTATTTCTCCACTATGATTAAAAGTGAAAGCGGTAAGACTCCTAAACAATGGATTGAGCAGGTTGTGATTGAAGAGATCAAACATTATCTTTCCAATCCAAACATGCCTATCAAGGAGATCGCATACCATTTCAACTTCACAAGTCAAAGTTTCTTCGGCAAATTCTTTAAGGAAAGTGTAGGAATATCCCCTAAGGAATACAGACAAAACATATTGAAGAAATAAACAAGATGATTGGATGAGCGACGTCTCTTCAAAAAAATCACATACAAAAAAGCCTTGACGGAACTGACCGCCAAGGCTTTTTAATTACACAATTAAAATCTATTACTTTTTATAACAGTCGAAAATTCTTTCCACTGATTGAGCATTCATCTTCTTTGTAACCAAGCTAACCAAGAAAACTACAACAAATCCACCCAACATCGCTACTGCTCCACAGTCGATAGGATTCAGAATAGAATTATTCATCATCATATTGACTACTGTAAATCCTACGCCCCAAACGAAACAAGCCCATACGCTGGCTGTAGTCACGCCTTTCCAATAAAGTCCTAACATGAACGGTGCCAAGAAGGCTCCTGCCAATGCACCCCAAGAAATACCCATCAGCTGAGCGATAAAATGAGGCGGATTCAAAGCGATCATCAATGAAATAACAATGAAGAAAATGATAAGGACACGCATTACCACCACCTTTCTTTTCTCTTTCTTCTCTGCGACATGAGCATCAATCTCTCCATCCTTCACCTCTGTGGAATCAGCTTTCTTGTCTCTGTATATAATATCCAATGTCATAGTAGAAGAAGACGTCAAAACAAGGCTCGCCAATGTAGACATGGATGCGGAAAGAACAAGCAAAACGACCAATGCGATCAAAACATCCGGCAATGTCTCCAACATAGAAGGGACAATGGCATCATACGCATATTTTCCTTTGACCTCGTTGAAAGCAGGCTCAGGGAACAATCTTCCGAAGCTACCAAGGAAGTAGCAACCGCCAGCCACGATCAATGCAAAAATAGTCGAGATGACGGTGCCGCGTTTGATAGCCGCCTCATCAGTGATCGAATAAAACTTTCCTACCATCTGAGGCAATCCCCATGTACCTAACGATGTTAGCACAACCACACCTAACAAACTGAGTGGATTAGGGCCAAACCAAGAAGCGAAGTCTCCAGGTTGAAAATTGGCATATAAGCCAGATTTGTCAGCCATATCATGTGCAGTAGGCACCTGCTCTGTCATCTTGCTGATGGCAGCCACCAAACCTCCTTGATGGTTCAAAATAACTCCTGTGATTACAACAATACCAAACAGCATGATAATACCCTGGATGAAATCGTTGACTGCCGTCGCCTTATATCCTCCTAAGATCACATATACCGCAGTCAAACAAGCCATAATGATAGCACAATATTCATATGGTATTCCAAAACCCATCTCAAAAAGTTTAGATATTCCCACGTAAACTCCAGCTGTGTAAGGAATCAAGAACACGAACGCGATGACAGATGCGACGACACGTAATCCCTCACTGTTGTAACGTGTGCCAAAAAAGTCCGGCATCGTACGACTTTGGATGTGCTGAGTCATCAGTTTTGTGCGTCTTCCCAATACCAACCAGGCTAGCAACGAGCCGACAAGTGCGTTTCCTATACCAATCCAAGAAGCCGACAGACCATATTTCCATCCGAACTGTCCAGCATAGCCGACAAAGACAACAGCTGAGAAATAAGAGGTTCCGAAAGCAAACGCAGTGAGCCACGGGCCAACAGATCTTCCTCCTAAAACAAATCCGTCGACGCTATTGGCATGTTTGCGGGAATTGACACCCACTCCAACCGTAAGTGCCAAAAAAAGAATAGTAAGTATAATTTTTACTAGCATGACTTTATATTATATTAATTGAATCGAACTTGTACCTGACACATGATAGCATGGTTATCGTCGTGGACGAAACCACTTGGAGTTACAACAGCATTTTTATATACATATTGCAACTGGAGTCGGCATTTCTTATAGTACCACCATTGTATACCAAAAACACCTTTGTGCTGATCCATATCAAGATCCTGGTTGAAATTGAAATAATCGTATGAGCCGATCAAATCCAATGTGCTAGGAATAAGAGCCACACTACCAGTCACATAAACACCACTGCTTGTCACCTTGTCGTCCTTACCCAACAAATATTCGCTGTGTATGTTGAAACTTTTAGAACGATAGTCAACACCGACACTAAAACGGTTTCTGTCATAGTTTTGATCCTTAGCAATCTCAGGAGCATAAAAAGACGTATCCACAGCATGACCTCGTCCACATTGTCCTGTAGTGACAATATTCAAAGCTTCTACTGGACGCCATTCCAATCTTCCGATAACATCCTTGCTCTTGTTTTTATCTTTACGGTTGATACCCTGACCGTTCATCAACTGCAATTCGTAACGCAACTTCTTTTCACAAACGGTTCCAAACAAAGACATTCCCAAATCTCGGCCATACTGTATACCGAACAAAGGATCGCTTCCGCATCCAGAAAGATAAGTGACACCTTCCGAGTAGACGTCGATGGTCTCCATTGCGGTTGGCGACATTGGATTCTCAAGAGAGTAGCCATTCTTGAATTGTCCCAAACGAATGCTAAGAGCATCGTTGTTTGTGATTCTAAAATCCGTATAAAACTCCTGGACCTGAGAGTTGAAGTCGTGCATGAAAAGGAACGACCAACGATCATTTATTTGAGCGTTAGCCCAAAGAAGTGTCCTCTTAATGTCGAATGAATTTACCTCTTGTTCTGAATTCTTTTGATAGGTGTAGCCTGCCTGGGCATAGCCATGCAACTTGATTCTGTCAGAGATGTCTGACACGAATTTTTTCGCCGCACTTTCTTCGCATTGCTTTTCTTGGACTAGATTTTCCACACGTGTGGTGTCATTCTTAACCGAATTCACCGACACATTTTCTTCTGCTTCTACATTTGATACTAAAGAAAGCGACAACAGAAGAAACGGAATGTAACATTTTGTTTGTCGATACATTTTGCTTTTTGTTAATTACACTTTATTCATTTAAATTACTTATTTATAATAGTCAACTCCCATTCTTGTCACAAATGGCAAAAACATGAGTTTCCTTAATGGATACAAAAGTAAAATGCATTATCTAATATACAAAAAAACAGCATAAAAATTGTATATTAGCATGAAAGGTTTTGCTTTATCAAATATTTACAATAAATTTACAAGTCAAATCGGAATTTGTAAAAAAATAAAACAAAAGATAACCAAATAAAAGATGTTGGACCCAAACGAATACTTGCATCCAGACAAAGAATGTCTCACAAGAGAACAGATTGATGCATTACAAGTAGAGAGATTGCAAGCGACAATTCGTCACTGCATGAATTCTCCTTTTTACAAGAAAAAATTTGAAGAGATGGGCATCAAGCCCGAGGACATCAAAACTCCAGCGGATGTGCGAAATTTGCCTTTCACTACCAAACAAGATTTGCGAGACAACTATCCGTTTGGTTTGGCTAGCGTGCCACTAGAAAAATGTGTCCGTCTTCACTCTTCAAGCGGAACAACAGGTAACCCTACAGTCGTTTTGCATAGTCAGAAAGACTTGGATGAGTGGGCTAATGCCGTGGCCCGATGCTTGTGGATGGTAGGATTAAGACCTACTGACATATTCCAGAATTCTTCTGGCTACGGAATGTTTACTGGAGGATTGGGATTCCAATACGGTGCTGAGCGTTTGGGTATGTTGACTGTTCCCGCCGCAGCTGGTAACACATTGCGTCAGATCAAATTCATCACAGATTTCGGAACTACAGCCATCCACGCTGTTCCTTCATACTTGACTCGTATCAAGGAGGTTATGGACCAACAGGGAATTGATCCACGCAAAGACACAAAGCTAAAGGTTCTTGCCATTGGTGCTGAGCCTCACTCAGAAGAGCAACGCAAACGTATCGAGAACATGTTCGGAGTAAAGGCATACAACAGCTTTGGTATGAGCGAAATGTGCGGACCGGGTGTGGCTTTCGAATGTAAGGAACAGAATGGACTACATTTCTGGGAGGACTATTATATCGTAGAGATTGTTGATCCAGAGACATTGGAGCCAGTGCCTGACGGAGAAATCGGAGAATTGATTTTGACAACAATCAACCGTGAGGCGATGCCACTTATCCGTTACCGCACCCGCGATTTGACAAGAGTATTAGGACGCACATGTCCTTGTGGACGTAACCATATCCGTTTGGACCGCATGAAAGGTCGCTCAGACGACATGATGGTGCTTCGTGGTGTCAACATCTTCCCTATCCAGATCGAGAAGATTCTGATGAAGTTCAAAGAGCTTACCACAAATTATCTGATTACATTGACAACAGATAACGACAACGACAACATGACAGTCGAGGTGGAGGTTAACGACTTCGATTTGAATGACAATGAAAAGGTCATGCAGTTGACCAAAGCGATAACTCGTGCTCTAAAAGACGAAATTTTGCTTACTCCTCACGTCAAATTGCTTCCTCTCGGCACACTTCCTCAATCGGAAGGTAAGGCTGTCCGCGTGAAGGATTTCAGAAAGGTATATCAATAAGACCTTCTTGTGGAGACGCTATGATATGTTTCCACATAAAAAGTCAAAACGCCTTGACAGATAATCTGTCAAGGCGTTTTATTATGAATCACCAAACGTCAGCCCCCCCATAAATAAGAAAATCTATCCGTTTTCGAAATTAAATTTACTCCAGATTTGTCACACCAGAAGCTTCACTACCCTTGGTACCTTTGCTCTTACCTTTAGAGTCATTCTTTTTCTTTTGATACTTCTTGCTAGGATGATCATATTTTCTTGGCGTATAATAACGGTTTCGCTCACCCTGGATTTTTATCTCTGTATAATCTTCTTTTCGCTTAAAAGGATTTTTCAGACGCTTGAATGGATTACTCTTTAAACGTGATCCGAAATCTGGAATGGCATAACCTATACCCATCTCCACATTCTCATATTGCAGAAGATGTGTCTTTACCCTACCAACACCGTACCAGTTGTCGGTGAAATAATACTTAGTGGTAAGTTTCTGATACATCAGATTCTCCAACTTGTAATTCTTATTCGGATTTCCTAAGTCATCCTCTTCAGGCACTTTCCATGGTTTGTAGACGTAGAAGCCACACTCTAAGCCTAACGTGAAACGATAGAAAGTGAAGTCGTTAGACAATCCCACTCCTACACGAAGCTTATTTTTGAACTTATCCTCTTCTATAAAATTATAGCGACGGTTGATTTCCCTGTCTTTTCCATTATAGATGCTATTAAAGAAAACATCAGAAAACAAACCTATTCTGTACGCATTTGAAAGTGGGAGTGCCGCACGTGCACAGAAGCTGAAATCAGGATAGTAGTGGCTGCCATCATCTATATCAAGCTGGTTCACTCCTCCCGTCAACTCGAATTCCAACGCCAAGATCTTCTTTTTCTTCTCCGCGTCATTCTTCAATGGGAATGGCCATACGTTTGGTGTGTAACGGGCTCCAAGATAAGCGTCCCATATAATTTTGTTTTCAGCTTTTCGATTTATTCCGAATGAACTCATCGCAAAGATATCTCCACCAAATGCGATTTCCCATTGATAAAGTTTGCGACCGTAGGCTTTACCAAGACGAATATTAAAATCCAATCCACCATTATACAATGCCACAATATTTCGCGACAACACAGTAAATGCATCTGTCTGATTCCAATTGTCTTTCTTAAAAAGTTCTTTTGGATATAGAGCAAAACCAGATCCTAATTTCAAATTAGCCGCAAAACGAGGAGTGTGAATAAAAGGCCACTTAAAATATGCATACGTTGCAACCGTCCACTCTGAAAGTTCTCCATTTTCGATCAACGGAGCAACACTGTCGGGAAACATCGTGTAGAAAGGAGTAATGGCAAAACCGACACTTGGGAAATTGAATGTGTAATCCTGATTCCAGTCGCCCCACAAAGGAAGCTCCACCGCATATTCAGAAGCGAACGTCCAATCATTCTTCGCGCCGCAAAAATCTTTGCCAGCCATCAAATCATTGGAAAACTTGAAAATCATATTCTTCTGAGAAAATACGTCAGCGAGACACGACACCAACAAGGTCGCCGCGATGACTAATTTCATTATTAAAGAACTGTTTTTCATTGGTACGCTTTTATATTGCATAGTGATTTACGATGCAAATATAAAAAATTATTTTTCACTTTTAATATGTATAGCGAATAATAAGAGCTATTTTTGTAAATATTTTTACGAGTATTATGGAAAACAACATAGGAAAGACAACCACAAGCGAATTGGTAAAAGAGCTGGCACAAAGGCTTATCGCAAGCGGAAAAACAATCGCCACAGCAGAGAGTTGCACAGGAGGCAACATAGCCCACAACATCACACTTCTGGCAGGCAGTTCACAATATTTTCTCGGCGGAATAGTTTCGTATGCTAACGAAGTCAAGATGAATGTGCTGGGAGTACGCAAAGAATATCTTGAAAAGTATGGGGCTGTCAGTCAGGCTGTAGTGGAATCCATGGCGACGGGAGCATGCAAAACCATAGGCAGCGACTATAGTGTCGCCACATCTGGCATAGCAGGGCCAGGAGGAGGCAGTGACGAAAAACCAGTCGGGACCGTCTGGATGGCGGTGAGCGACGGGAAGAAAACGGTAAGCAAACTATGGCATTTCGACGGCAACAGAGAAGAAATAATCGAAAAAGCCACAAAAACAGCCATTTTTATGCTTTTAGAGATTGTTTGTTAAAAACTTTTTTATATTTTTGCACCGAATTTGTGAAGTAGCCTAATAAGTGAGGGCGAAGCACAAACGGTAAAAATGAATTGTTTCTTTGGTGGACTCTGATAGTTACGCTACTTTCGAGAGAAAGATTCAGACACTCCTCCTTGAATATATTCTGTAAGCAATAACAAAAAAGTTAAACAAAAATGTCTAAGGTTTGTCAGCTTACCGGAAAGCAAGCGCAGAACGGTAACAACGTATCTCACTCAAAGAGAAGAACAAAGAGATTGTTCAACGTAAATTTGAAGACAAAGAAGTTCTACTGGCCAGAGCAGGGCTGCTGGATTGAGCTTAAGGTGTCTGCAAAAGCATTGCGTACAATTAACAAGAAAGGTATTGATGCCGCCCTTGTAGAGGCAGCTCAGAAAGGTCTATTTTAATCGGGAGGTTTAACAATGGCAAAGAAAAGTAAAGAGAATAGAGTACAGGTAATTTTGGAGTGTACTGAGCACAAAGATAGCGGAATGCCAGGAACTTCTCGTTACATCACTACAAAGAATAGAAAGAACACTCCAGAGCGTTTGGAGTTGAAGAAGTACAATCCTATTCTTAAGCGTTATACTATTCACAAAGAAATTAAATAATAAGCACTATGGCAAAGAAAGCGGTTGCATCATTGCAGACAGGTGAAGGTCGTTCATACGCAAAGGTCATCAAGATGGTTAAGTCACCAAAGAGCGGTGCTTACGTATTCGAGGAGACTATGGTTCACAACGACGACGTAAAAGCATTCTTAGCAAAGAAGTAAGAATTCTTTTATTTCACAATATCTCAGACGGAGCAACTTTTTGTTCCGTCTGTTTTTATTTTGTTTTCCTCAAATAGTTTGGGAATATCAAAAAAGTAGGGTATCTTTGTACCCATAGAATTGGACCAATGAGAGTTTCGACTGAACGTCGGGATTCTTTTTTATTGTGTTTTTTAGAAACTTAAAAATAATACCAAATATATAAAACTATGGCTGTATCTTACGTTAGTAAAGAGGGATTGCTGAAAATGCAAGAGGAACTGCACCGCCTTGAAACAGTGGAGCGTCCAAGAATTTCAGCTCAAATTGCTGAGGCAAGAGAAAAAGGCGACCTAAGCGAAAATGCCGAGTATGACGCCGCTAAAGAGGCTCAAGGTCTACTTGAAGGTGAAATCTCTATGCTTAAAGAAAAAATATTGAACTCTAAGGTGATTGACATGTCGAAGATTGACACTGAGACTGTACATATCCTTAACAAGGTTGAAATCAAGAATACTAAGACAAATGCCAAGATGAGCTACACTATCGTGTCGGAAAACGAGGCTAACTTAAAGGAGTTCAAAATCTCTACTACAACTCCTATCGCCAAGGCTCTTCTTGGAAAGAAAGTTGGAGATATCGTTGAAGTGGTAACTCCTGCCGCAAAAATGTCGTTTGAAATTCTTAGCATCTCTATCTAATGGCTACTATTTTCACAAGAATCATCAAGGGCGAAATTCCTTGCTACAAAATATATGAGGATGAAAACTACTTCGCTTTCCTTGATATCAACCCTCTTCAGAAGGGCCATACTTTGGTGATTCCAAAGAAGGAAGATGACTACATCTTCAACCTTGACGACGCCACTTACTCAGGATTAATGATGACAGCAAAAAAAATTGCTGCCGCTATCAAAGAAAGCACAAACTGCAAACGAGTTGGCGTAACTGTACTTGGAATGGAAGTGCCTCACGTGCATATACACCTTGTTCCAATGAACAGTGAAAAAGACATGCTATTTTCAAATCCTAAAATGGAACTTAGCAAAGAAGAATTTGAAGCTATCGCCGCTGACATAGCAAAGCGTGTGAAATAAATCATTAAACAATAAAAGCCAAACTGAATACCAGTTTGGCTTTTTTAATACTAACAAACATTATATGAAAACACTTAAAATTCAAAAGCCAATCGAAAACCGCAACGTTAAAAGCATTCTTAATATCTTCGACCTGAAGACGGGCAAATACGAGACTGTGGCTGTAATTGATGCTCTTGCGGAAGCCCCTAACTGGGAAAAAGATGGAAAACATCTCGTCTACAACAGCCTTGGCAGACTTTTCCGTTTCGACATCGACGCAAAAACCTCAACACAAATCGACAGTCAATATTGCAATCACTGCAACAACGACCACGTCCTTTCGCCTGATGGCAAACGCGTGGCTGTGAGCCATCACACACGCGAAGATGGAGAGAGTCGTATCTACACATTCCCTATTGAAGGAGGTGCTCCGACTCTCGTGACTCCTATGGCACCAAGCTATCTGCATGGATGGAGCCCGGACGGCTCTACCCTTGCCTACTGCGCAGAAAGAAACGGTCAATACGACATTTATACAATCCCCGTAAACGGAGGGCTAGAGACTCAACTTACAGACACTTGTGGCCTTGACGACGGTCCGGAATACAGTCCGTGCGGCAAATACATTTGGTTTAATTCCGTCAGAAGCGGACTGATGCATATCTGGAGAATGAAAGCTGACGGCTCAGAACAAACTCAGATTACAGACGATGGCATGAATGATTGGTTTGCCCATCTGTCCCCTGATGGAAAAAAGGTCATCTTCATCTCGTATTATGAAGGCGACGTTGCTCCCGGAGACCATCCCGCCAACAAAAACGTGGAAATACGAATGATGGATAACGACGGAAAGAATATCCAGACGCTTGTAAAACTGTTTGGTGGGCAAGGATCTCTGAATGTCAACTCTTGGAGTCCGTGCGGCACAAAATTCGCATTCATGAGTTATGAGTTGAAATAAAAATTGCAGAACAAAAATATCCAAACAAAAAGGCGAACCTAAATGGCTCGCCTTTTATATTATGAAAAGAAAATTCTTTTTTTACGACTCTTTATTCCCTGTAGGTTCTGCGACTTCAGGTTTTGCTGCATTTTCCTGCTCCTTCTGCTGTTTCTCATACTCCTCTCTCAATTCCTTCTTCACAACAGCCAGATGCTCCATGATCTTCTTGTTTACAGTCAGACAAACACCTTTGCTATTTACAATAAACGCATCTGCATTCATCGTCTCAACCATCTCCACGACCTTGTCATAAGATAGTGTGGTTGTCATCCAGTCGGCTCCAAACTCCTTAGATTGTTCAACAATATCTGTATATACAGCCAAAGCAGTTGTCTTGTCGCTGCCATTCATCACCGGATATGTTGTATTGCCTTTCTCGTCCTTACGAGTAGGGATCAGATAAGTCGACGATACGATAGCCGCCATCATCTCATGCTCTAAATACGCGCACATTCTGTTGTGCATATCTTTGTTTGCTCCCTCCTCAACGTTTTCTCTGCGCATCTCCTGGAAAAATGCAGTCATCGCAATCTGAAGACGCGGATTCTGAATAGAATTCTCACCTTCTTTTTTAGCTGTTGGCCACTCCTGCATTGGGATTCCTACCGCTGGTCTGATACCGTCAGCAACAAATACTGCCAAATATCCATCCTTACGTAAGGCGTCCATACACAAATGTAATTCTTCCTTCTTAACAGGCATAATGTCAACACTGTAATGTCCCTCCTCCATCTTCTGTATGAAAGCCTCTCTATTCTCGTCTGTGAGAAGGATCAAAGCTCCATGCTGCAATTCGTATGGATAACCCGTAGTCTTACATATTGTGATCCAGACCTTTTCCTGAGCAGCAATCTTTGCCACCATCATCTTGGAATTGATTGCAAGAAGATTATTGAAAACCTTAACGTCCTGATCTTTCTTCATGTCACGAGCCTTCGGAATCATCACATTCTGCATGTATGACATCACGAACAGATTCTCCTGCAGTGTGTTTCCTGCAAACAATTTCAAACCTTCCGGACCCTTAAAACACTGCTGAAGCAACTCAGTACGTTTCTCATCACTTTCCACTGGTGTTCCCATGTTCATGTTGAGATTCAACTGCATCTGCTGCTGGCCCTGCTGAATATTCTGAGCTGGGTCATTGCTTCTGAATCTGAACTGTGATTCGTCAACTTTTCCTACTGGCTCTGCATTGTTCACATTGGCAGCCGCCGCGCTATTCACTTTTGTCGGATCAAACTTGTCGGCTGGATTAAACTTCTGCTCAATCTCATTATTTGACTCTGGCTTAACGCTTTTATCCTCATTCATTGGAACGGGCTTCGATTCCTCCTTTGCATTAGCCTGCTCTTTATTTCCGAAAATCTTATTAAAAAATCCCATTTTAAAATTATTTTCTACAAATATAAACAAAATGTCTGCAATACATTGTAAACTACTCCTATTTTTTGCAACAAACATTCCAAAGAAAATTAGCGGTAACCATAAGCATCCATATCTATATTGAGAAACTGTAAAAAAAGCGACATAACAAACAGTAACGGAATCAAGCATTTTCTGTTATAATTTAATCTTTTTGTCTTCTTTATTCTTACACATTAAAACCAAGGATCACCAACAGAATAAACTACAATTTGTCAAAATGCAAGCATATACACAAAAACAATAACTTTGTAATCGTTAAAAGAAAAATTCCCGATAAAAAAGGAACTAATATTCACATAAAACTGACAAAATATAAAATTATGCAAAAAAGATGGATTATCATGTTCGCATTCATGCTTATAATCAGCATTAGCGGACTTTTCATTCCTGGAAACGTGGATTTTGGATTCAAAATCGAATTGAGTGAAGACGCACAACTTCTTGCCAATGTGGCGTGGTTGATCACAGCCACAATCTTTGTTTTGATGATGACTCCTGGTTTGTCATTCTTCTATGGTGGAATGGTGCGAGAAAAAAATGTCATATCTACAATGCTACAAAGTTTCATCGCGATGGGTATCATCAGTGTCCTTTGGGTGGTCTTTGGATTTAGTCTTTGTTTCGGACACGATTTAGGTGGAATTATTGGAAATCCGGCTTCTTATTTTTTCTTTAATAATGTAGGAGGGGCATGTTCCGATTCCAACTTCATTGAAGGTTTGTCTATTCCAATTGCTCTATTCGCACTATTTCAGATGAAATTTGCAATCATCACACCATCTCTAATCACAGGATCATTCGCCGAAAGAGTCCGATTTTCAGGCTACTTGTTCTTCATGATTTTCTTCTTCATCTTCGTATATTGCCCATTGGCTCACTGCACATGGCATCCACAGGGATTGTTTGCAAGCATCCATGTAAAGGACTTCGCAGGAGGTATCGTCGTTCACGCGTCATCGGGTATCGCAGCACTGGCAGGTGCAATGTTCTTAGGCAAGCGAAAAGAGGCTGGCGAACATCTTCCAGCAAACGTTCCGTTCATTCTTCTTGGAGCAGCAATGCTGTGGCTTGGATGGTTTGGATTCAATGCAGGTTCTTCTTTGGCTGCCGACGGAATGGCTATAAAAGCTTTCTTGAACACCAACACAGCATCCGCAGTGGCAATGATCACGTGGATCGTGTTCGACTGTCTGAGAGGAAGAAAGCCATCGGCTGTTGGTGCTGCTGTTGGCGCGGTAGTCGGATTGGTGGCTATTACGCCGTCGGCTGGATGGGTATCTGTCGGAGAAAGCGTCTTCATCTCTTTTGTGACAACACTTATCTGCAACTTCGCAGTCTACTTCAAAAACAAAAAATCTAACTTGGATGACGCTTTGGATGTATTCCCCACTCACGGTGTCGGCGGTATCGTAGGCACATTGATGACAGGCATCTTCGTCTACAACTATGAAGATCCAGCCGTGAAAGCAGAATTGACTCACCTACAATATTTCGGAAACCATTGTCTAGTCATGGCAGGTGTGATCATATACTCTTTTGTTGTAAGCTATGGACTTTATTGGCTGACCAACAAAATGATTCCGATGCGTGTGAGTGAAGAGAGCGAAAAGATGGGACTTGACATGAGCCAGCACGACGAAATATATGGTGCCAAAGTGGTGGAGAGAGAGATCGCTGAATATTTTGAGCACGAACATAGAAATGACGAACAATAACCTGTTGAGACGGATTATTCCACATCTTTAATTATACAATTCCGTTCTTCGGACGCTGGTCTTGCTAACCGGCGTCCGTTTTTCTTCTGCCATTTGCAAGCAGCAAAATATTTCACATGACCGACAGATTGTCCATCACTGCGAAAAATAATGATCCACACATAACTAAAAAAGGGAAGCATTTCTGCCTCCCTTTTGTATCCAATTAAGTTTATGTCTTACTTCCAAACTGACTTCAACGCATCATAACCCTTGGAGTAGATTCGTGAGTTCTCTTTTCCATATCCAATTCTTGAAGCACGACCTGCAACTGCCTTCGTCATCTGGAATGATGTTGTTCCATAGAAGAACAAACATGTGTTTGTTGGATATTTTGCCAACAAATCCTTGCTCCACTGTGCATTGTCATCAGCAGTATTGTAAATATCTGCAGGCAAATTATCTGCTCCT
>OCTX012273239.1_pt1 | contig 57931 bp, 57 predicted proteins | sample 1539691 | NCBI WGS metagenome assembly OCTX01 (sample SAMN02144231, study PRJEB22623) | gut metagenome | biome: sheep rumen | host: Ovis aries | place: New Zealand
CAGGCAGCTGAGTGCAGGCTGTATGGTGGAAAGGCAGACCGATCCTCCTAAAGAGGAACCGCCGCGGAAGCGGCGGCATTAGGAAGCACGCGTCTTCAGACGTGTGTGGCTTCACGGCTTCACCATCACCGACTTCATCTTTGCCCTCCGTGACGGCACAAAAGCCATCCAGGCCGGCATGGATATGGAGATGCCTATCCCCGTCCATTTCGGACTGGAGCTGACAAAAGCTGTAAAGGAAGGAAAGCTCTCCGAGGAAACCATCGACCAGGCAGTTCTCCGCGTTCTCCGGACCCAGCTGACCTTTGAGAATACCCCGGATCCGATCAGCTACACCAAGGATCTGGTCGCCTGCCCGGAGCATGTGGCCCTGGCCCGCCGCGCGGCAGAGGAGTCCATGGTCCTGATCAAGAATAAAGAGCAGGCCCTTCCTCTGGCAGACGATGTAAAGAGCCTGCTGGTCATCGGCCATCTCGCTGCCCAGGCCAACACCGGCGACCATGGCAGCAGCAATGTCTATCCGCCAAGTGTCATTACCGTGATGGACGGCCTGAAGGAAAAATTCGGCAGCCAGGTAAAGATCCTTCATGTGAATGAGTGGGAGACCGATCTGATCCGCCGTCTCGCACCCGATGCCGACGCCGTCCTGGTAGTCGCCGGCAACGATTACAATGACGAGGGCGAGTATGTCATGCCCGACAGCGACATCGACACCATCGCGCTGATGGCGCAGGGCTTCAAAAACAATGGAAACCCGCTTATCGGCGCCATCCTTGGCAGCGCGAAAAGCGATGGCGGATCCTATACCTCCGATGACGGAAAGCCTGTGGGCGGAGACCGCAAGAGCCTCTCCCTGCGCCAGGCAGAGATCGATGCGATCCGCTGCGCCGGCGAGCTGAACAGCCGTACCATCGTTGCCCTGGTCAGCGGCTCCATGATTCTCACAAAGGAATGGGAGGACAGCGCCGCAGCGATCCTCTACAGCTGGTACTCCGGCATGGAGGGCGGACGCGCTCTGGCTTCTGTCCTTCGCGGCGACGTGAATCCCTCCGGCAAGCTTCCCTTCGTCATCCCGGCGGATGAGGCACAGCTGCCCGAGGTGGATTTCTTCACTGCCAATGCCATCACCTATGGTTTTGACCACGGCTACCGCAAGCTGGACCGCGACGGCAATGTACCGGCCTATCCCTTTGGCTTCGGCCTCAGCTACACGACCTACACCTACGGCCAGCCTGCCGCTGTGTGCGAGGAGGATGCCGTCCTTGTCACGGTTCCGGTAAAGAATACCGGCAGCCGCTCCGGCGATGAGATCGTACAGGTTTATGTCTCCGTACCGGAATCCGGCATCGAGCGCCACGTCCGCGAGCTGAAGGGCTTCGCCAGACTGTCCCTCGCTGCCGGTGAGGAAAAGACTGCAGAGATCCGCATCCCGCTGGACGAGCTGAAATACTACGATGAGGCCACGAATTCCTGGATTCTGGAGCACACATCCTACGACTTCCTCGCAGGTCCCTCCGCTGATCCGGCATGCCTGACAAAGGTCAGCCTCGCCATCTGATTAGCATACGATTAGAAAAACGCGCGCGTTCTTCGGATTGTCCTGGAACGCGCGCGTTTCTTATGTCTTTGTGCCTTTATATCTTTAAGCCTTTGTGCTTTTATCTTATTCCCTCATCCTGTCCGGGCAGGTCGCCCGCTCAGGCTTCCTCCGCCGGGACCAGGTCAACGACCTCGCCCAGGGTGACGTTGCCGGCCGAATCCTGGTTGACGTAGACCAGCTTGTATTCTGCTGCTGCGCCAGGTGCGACCACCGCTGCCTCGCACAGGAAGCAGTAGTTGGTTCCGTTGACGACCTGGGTGCCAAGAAGGGCTGCCGGGGTGTAATCCACACCGAGAAGCTCCTCGGTTGCTGCTGCAAAGATAGCTGCAAGATCTTCCGTTACGGTCGGATCCTCGGCCTGTCTCCAGCCGCCGGCCAGCTCGTTGATGTTGGTCTCAACACCAAAGTCTCTGACATCTGTCAGCTTTGCGTTGCCGTCCAGATCCTCGTAGATATACACGATCGCGTAAGTCTCAACCGCATCCGGAACGACCGGAGCTGTTCTGCAGAGGATCGCGTAGTTCCTGCCAGAAACCAGCTGGGTGCCGATGTAGGCGACCGGGATGTAGCTGGCGCCGACCAGTTCGTCAAGTGCCTTCTCCACTACGGCACGGATCTCATCGGTGATTACCGGAGATTCGGGCTTCTGCCATCCGCCGGGAAGAGTCTCTGCCATCTCTTCTGCCTCCTGCTCTGTCTCGCTGGCGACTTCCTCTGCCGCTTCTGCCTCGCTGACGGCTTCCTCCGCCGCTGCTTCCTCCGCCTCACTTGCGTCTTCCTCTGCCTCGCTGACCGCTGCTGCAGCCTCGCTGGCTGCGCTTGCGGAAGATGTATCAGCTGCGGGCTGACCGCAGGCTGCAAGGCTCAGGATCATCATTGCAGAAAGTACCATTGCAAGTGTTCTGTTCTTCATTGTATTTTCCTCCGTTCCCATGTGTTTCTGTATTTGGGTCTTGCTGTAATCTGTCTGTATGAATCGGTTCTTCCTTCGGCCGGAATATTTTCCCCGGCCGCCTGAGGTCTTGTTTCTTACCTCTTCACCTATGATACATCCTGGCTCCCCGGAATGTTGCAGAAACGGAAAAAATATTATTTATCAATATTTATTAATTTTTTTCTTCTGCCGCGTCCTTCTCTTCCGCCGCGTCTCCGATCAGGTCGCTCAGCTTTTTCGACCAGAAGAAATCATGGACCATCCGGTCAAATTCGGACCACATGGGGATCGTCTGGCAGAGATCTTTGCGCGGGCAGTCGGCCGCGCCTTCCGCCAGGCAGGCGACAGGCGCCATGGACCCCTCCATCAGCTCCAGGATCTCTCCCACATTATATTCCTCCGGCTTTCGGTTCAGCCGATAGCCGCCGCCCTTTCCGCTCGCACCGCGCAAAAGGCCGCCGGCGACCATATCCTTTACAATGATCTCCAGATATTTTTTTGAAATTCCCTGCCGGCTGGCAATGTCCTTCAGCGGCACATAATTCTCGTCCCCCTGCTCCGCAAGGTCGATCATCACCCGGATCGCGTAGCGCCCTCTTGTAGAAATCATACCGGTATGCCTCCTGTTTTTTATTTTACCTATTATACTGCAGGGTAAATAGGCAATGCAAGGTGTTTGCGCATTATTTACCTATTGACACAGTAGGTTAATAGGATTATAATCAGCTCCAGCAGGCAGAAAAAACACAGGACTGCCTCCCAGATGCGCACAGCAAAAGGTGCTCACACACCGTGCAGAACGCGCCAGGAACGTGTGATACGTTCCAGAACAAAATGACAAGATGAAAGGAGTTTACTCATGCTGTATGCAGACAATGCCGCTACAACTAAGATGAGCCAGACAGCACTTGAGACCATGATCCGGCATCTGAACGAGACCTACGGAAACCCGTCAAGTCTATACACCCTTGGACAGAAGGCTAAAGAAGTGCTGGAAGAAGCACGAAAGACCGTTGCCGGAGTGATCGGGGCAGACCCGAAGGAGATCTACTTTACCTCCGGCGGCTCGGAGGCCGACAATCAGGCACTGCTCACCGCAGCAGCCCTGGGGAAAAAAGCAGGAAAGCGGCACATCATTTCCACCGCCTTTGAGCATCACGCCATCCTGCACGCCCTCCGGCGGCTGGAGCGGGACGGCTTTGAAGTTACCCTTCTGGACGTTCATGAGGACGGACTCGTGCGGCCGGAGGAGCTGGAGGCCGCGATCCGCCCGGACACCTGTCTGGTCACAGTCATGTATGCCAACAATGAGATCGGCACCATTCAGCCCATTGCAGAGATCGGAGAAATCTGTAAAACCCACGGCGTACTTTTTCACACCGATGCGGTGCAGGCCGTCGGCCACATCCCGATCAACGTAAAGGCAGAACATATCGATATGCTCTCCTCCTCCGCGCACAAATTCCACGGCCCAAAGGGTGTCGGCTTCCTGTATGTCCGTAAGGGCGTGCGGATCACCAACCTGATCGAGGGCGGCGCCCAGGAACGCGGAAAGCGCGCGGGTACCGAGAATGTCGCCGGGATCGCTGCCATGGCCGCGGCACTGGCAGAATCTGCCGGAAAGATGGACGAGACAGCCGCAGAGCTGATCAAAAAGCGCGACCGCCTGATCGAAGGACTCCGCCAGATCCCGCACTGCGCACTAAATGGCGACGCACGGCGGCGGCTTCCAGGCAATGTCAATTTCTGTTTTGAAGGGATCGAAGGCGAATCTCTGCTGCTCCTTCTCGATGGCAAAGGCATTCAGGCCTCCTCGGGCAGTGCCTGTACCTCGGGCTCCCTGGACCCCAGCCATGTACTGCTGGCCATCGGCCGGATCCACGACGTTGCCCACGGCTCTCTCCGCCTGACGATCGGAGAAGACATCACAGATGAGGACATCGACTACATCGTGCAGTCCGTACAGGAGGTCGTCACGTACCTGCGCAGCTTCTCTCCGGTATGGCGGGATCTGCAAAACGGAACGCGGGAATACATCCTGCCTTGAGCAGAAGCCAGGGATCATACACGCATAAGACCATACACAGGAGGATATACATATGGCACTCTACAGCGAAAAAGTAATGGACCATTTCCGCAATCCGCGGAATGTCGGCGTGATCGAGGATGCCGACGGCGTCGGTGAGGTCGGCAACGCCAAATGCGGCGATATCATGAAAATGTATCTGAAGATCGATGGAGACATCATAACGGACGTGAAGTTTGAGACCTTCGGCTGCGGCTCGGCCATCGCATCAAGCTCTATGGCGACAGAGCTGATCAAGGGACAGCCGGTCAGCGAAGCAATGAAGCTGACAAACAAGGCCGTCTCCGAGGCTCTCGGCGGACTGCCGGATTACAAGATGCACTGCTCCGTGCTGGCGGAGGAGGCGATACAGAAGGCGCTCGATGATTATGAAAGGAGAAAAACAAATGTCTAAGATCTATAAGGGCACACTGGAACTCATCGGCAATACCCCTCTCGTAGAGGTCATCAATCTGGAAAAAGACCTCGGTCTTGAAGCGACCGTGCTGGTCAAGTTGGAATACTTCAACCCGGCCGGCAGCGTAAAGGACCGCATCGCAAAGGCGATGATCGAGGATGCTGAGCAGAAGGGGCTTCTGAAGGAAGGCTCCGTCATCATCGAGCCCACCAGCGGCAATACAGGCATCGGCCTCGCAGCTATCGCTGCTGCCAAGGGCTACCGCATCATCCTGACGATGCCCGAGACCATGAGCGTCGAGCGCAGAAACATCCTCAAGGCCTACGGCGCCGAACTGGTTCTGACAGAAGGCGCAAAGGGCATGAAGGGCGCCATCGCAAAGGCTGAGGAACTCGCCGGCGAGATCGAAGGCAGCTTCATCCCGGGACAGTTCGTAAACCCGGCCAATCCGGCAGCTCACCGGGCAGCAACCGGCCCGGAGATCTGGCGCGACACCGAGGGCAAGGTGGATATCTTCGTCGCAGGCGTCGGCACCGGCGGAACAGTAACCGGCGTCGGTGAGTATCTGAAGGCACAGGATCCGTCCGTAAAGGTCGTGGCCGTCGAGCCCGCCGGCTCTCCGGTCCTTTCCGAAGGCCATGGCGGCCCGCACAAGATCCAGGGCATCGGCGCCGGTTTCGTGCCGGACGTCCTGAACACCGCTGTCTACGACGAGATCATCCCCGTCGCCAATGAGGACGCCTTTGCCACATCAAAGCTGCTCACCCGAAAGGAAGGTATCCTGACCGGCATCTCCTCCGGTGCGTCCCTGCACGCTGCGATCACCCTGGCAAAACGCCCGGAAAACAAAGGAAAGACCATCGTCGCCCTCCTGCCCGACAGCGGCGACCGCTACTATTCCACTCCGCTTTTCACTGAAGAATAAAAAGGCGCCCTCCCGCCGGTCTGCACATCTGGCAGACTGGAAGGAGGGCGCTCTTTCCGTAAAAGAAAACGGGTGCCGCGCATTAGACGCGCATGCTGAAGCATTCTTCCGGGAAACGCTCTCGCTCTGTCCTCGCGCAACGGTACTAAGTCGGAATGTTCCATTCCTCCAAGTACCGACGCTGCGGATGTTCCCTCCAGAATGCTTTTGCATGCCGCGTTTTTATGTGCGGCAGCCGTTTTCTTTTTTTTACGTTTATGCCCTGTTGAATTTGTCCTTCGGCTTCCTGCAGCGCGGGCACTTCCAGTCGTCCGGAAGATCCTCGAAGGCTACGCCGTCATGCTCTGCCGGCTCTGTTTTTATTTTATCCAGTTCTTCTGAAAGCATCAACACGGGGGCTCTACTGGCTTTTTTATTCCGCGAGGTGGGCCTGCATGAAAGCGCCGAGGACTTCCTGCGCCGCTGCTCTTCCTTCCTCGTCGATGATCTCAAAGGCATGGAAGGTCTTCTCTCCGGATTTTGCTGTGCTCCTTTTGTTTCCTGCCGGTTGTTTTTTTCCTGGATGTTCCTTGTCCGCATCTGTGCCCGGAACCGCGCCGGCATATTTTTTTCTGCGCGATAGCCCTTCCGGTCAGCTGCTTCAGATCATAAGCGTCCGCAAGGAGCCGGCCGCCTTCTGCATTCGGGTGGAGATGATCGCCCAGATGCAGGCCCTCGCGATAATACAGCCCGTCCGGACGCTCCCTTTCTTTCGTGGCTCCGCAGTGCCTCGCCGATGGAGCAGCAGGTGATGTTTCCTGCCTCCGCCACGTTCCTGCAGATCCGCTCAAACTTGTCCCAATTGCTTTCCTTTGTCCCGAAATCAAACTCATACCCGTGGGCAAACATCAGGAAGATAAGGAATATCCCGCCGGATCTCCAGATCCTGCATCCGATCGCTGACATCTCTGTAATCTCCTTGTCCCGCCTGTGCGCTGTATTGTCAGTCTTGCTTCCGTTGTCTGTTATTGCGGAAATTCTGTCCGCTGCCGCTGCAAAACGGTTCGTTCCCTTCCGCCTTGCAGCAGGCGGTTTCGGACTTCCTCTCCACCGTTCCTGTCTCTTCCTCTATAATAGACAACAAGGCGGCTGGATGATATTATTTTTGTGCTGTTAATATTGTATTTATGCTCACTTTTGGGGGATGTTGTCCATGTCTGACCGGGCAGCGCGTGGAGACCGCCATGCAGCTCCTGGCCTCGGGCAGCCTGGAGATCCGGCAGATCGCCGCGCTGCTCTGCTTCTGCGACCAGAGCCATTTTACCCAGGTGTTCCGGAAAAAAACCGGGATGACACCTGCCCAATATCGAGGGAGGAACGAAAGCGGTGCTGCCGATCCACAAAAAACCTGAGATCTCATACAGCCTGGACCGCCTCGCCATGCTCTGGGAGCGCTATCCGCAGCACCACGAGATGACCACCTTCTCCACGCTGGACGCGCTTCTTGCGGATCACGAATCCTATCAGAAGGACTTCGATGATCTCCGCGCAGAATATGAGGACGGTCATTATGACCGGTTCCTTGTGCAGCTCTCCTGGGATGACCTTCCCTACCGCCATGCGGCAGGACAGCTGATCGGGCAGGCCGGACCGCTGCAGCCAAACGCCTTTGTGGAGGAGTTCCTGGAACAGTTCGCGGCCGCCGACGCCAGCGATATGGCCTGCTTTCTCTTTCCGGAAAGCTACGTCTCCCAGTTCTTTGTCATTGCCGAGGTCTGCCGCCGGGCAGAGGATTTCCGGCCGGTCAAAAATCTTTTTCCGGATGAGGAGCGGACCCATTATCTCGCCCTGTTTGACCGGCGGAACGTGGACGATGTCCTCCTGATGTTCCACCTGCTTTACACCCATCCCTCCCAGGAGGTGTTTGGCGGGTACTCGCTCTATGACTATTCCCTGCCCTGGTACCAGAACCATCTGTGGGAGGACGGCGTCGTCCTGCGCTCGCCCTACCTGCCGGACCGTCTGGCCCGCTTCCAGGGAAATCTGCCCTTTTACCACAACCCGGCCAAGACCGTCTATGTCCGGCGGAACATCGCCCACATGCTGGAGCAGGGGTATTTCTCCTCCGAGCTGGAGTTTTTCCGTCATCTCACCGAGCGGATCATGCCCTTTTTCCAATGGTGGTATGAGGATCTCGCCCTCTGCGAGGAAAAGGACGGCTTTCGGACAGACTGGCGCCTGGCCCGGACGAAGATCCGCACAAAGCTCACCGCGGACGGGATCATCAAACCCAAATGGAAGCACGAGCTCAGCCTCTTTCACGCGGTCCGGAAGCGCCATCCGGACACCCTCTACCAGTACCGGCCGGACTGGCTGGGCAGGCAGAGCCTGGATCTGTATATTCCATCCCTGAAGACCGCCATCGAATACCAGGGGATCCAGCATTATATGCCCGTCGGCTTCTTTGGCGGGGAGGAGGCCCTGGCCCTGCGCCAGGAGCTGGATCAGCGCAAGATGGAGCTGTGCAAAGAAAATGCCGTACGGCTGATCGAATGGCCGTACGACATAGAACCGACAGATAAACATATCCGGGAGCTTCTGGACCCAGAAGACAGATCTCCCGCAGACTGCAGATAGCACATGCCCCCGGAAGGCCTATTCATAGGTTTGGCTTTGCACAGCCGCTTCCCCCAAATACCTATTCATGGCCTTGATTTTGCGCGGCCGCTTCCCTGGAAGGCCTATTCATAGGTTTGGCTTTGCGCGGCCGCTTCCGCCCAGTCGGGCAGTTCTTCTTCTGGCGACGCAAAGATGCCTGCATCACTCTCAATACTGCGGATATCAGCAATACAGATCTGCCGGTCTGCGACACGGATCGTCTGTGTAACCTCCGCATCTACGCCATGGCAGATGCCGGTCAGCTTCTCATACCGTCCCCCGCTGCCCCAGGCCTCGCTGTCTGCGTCGCTGCAGGGAACATACCAGGTGACCGTGACCCGGGGCCGGTTTGCCCTGGCCAGACGGCCGGTCGCAGTAAGGCCTCGCAGAATCTCCAGCCGGCAGTCCAGCACCGCCTGCTCCTCCGCGCTTAACTCATGTTTTCTCTCATACAGCACGTCCTTTGCGGCGACTGCCTCTCCAAAGCCCCGCAGGGCGTCAAAGGGCGCAAATATCTTCGCCCGATGGGTCGTATCCATGCTGGGATGCCGGATACGAAAGGCATCTGTTCTGCTGTGCTGCGGTCTCCCCTTCCGCAGGATCTGCCGGTAACGAAAATCCGCCGGCATAGGCATTTCTCCGATCATGCTCTGTTTCCCCTCCGTTTCTCAATTTTATTTCTCCCCTTATTTCACTCATATCTTTCCGAATTCCTGTCCCGCCGCATCCGGACGAAGTGTTCCGTGCACGGCCTTGGCCTTGGTTGGCCCAGGCCACAAAGGTCTGCGGCTTTTCTTAGCAAAGTGTTCCGTACACAGCCTTGGCCTTGGTTGACCCAGGCCATAAAGGTCCGGGGCTTTTCTTAGCAAAATATTCCATGCACAGCCCGGGGTAGCCAACAGGAAAACTTCGCTTGCGTGCAGCTGTTTTCTGTGCCATACCTGGCAGATCCGGGAGTCCCCAAACGGCCTGCATAAAGACTTGCGCGGCTACTTTTTTCGCCATGCCTGGCAGATCCGGGAGTCCCAAAGCGGCTTGCATAAAGACGCGCGGTTATTTTCTGTGCCCGCCGATCTGTCCGTTTCTCTCCAGCGCCGTTGCGCCCTCCAGCAGGTTATTGCCCCGGAAGATAGCTCCCGCGCCATATTTTCTGCGCACCTCCGTCATGGCCCGCCGGATCCTCTTTTCCTTTTCCAGCGCATCGTAATCGACAAACAGCTCCAGCTGATACATGCCGTCGTCCTCCGCCGTATTGTCCGCACTGACGCCAAGCCGCCGGAACAGCAGCCGGCGGTCGGTCTTATTGTCGAAGGACAGCAGCAGCGCCTCCGTGACCGTAGAGACCGAGTTGGTCCTCGTCCGCATCCGCACCGTGCCGTTGGCATGCTTTGGATGCAGCCGCCCGTAAAAATCAAGAGCGACCGGCCCGTCATAGTTCGGGCAGACTTCCAGGCTTTTGTAATCGTAGGAAACGAACCAGGTAAACGCCGCTGCGGTCAGGTTTTTCAGGAAAAGGTCTGCGCACAGCCCGTCGATCATCTCCATAAAGACGTTCCGGGCCTCCGCGTACCGATAGGGCCGCGGCAGCACCTGCCCATTGTTTAAGGAATGGCTGGACGGGCGGCAGTTTTTGATGTCCTGCATGGTGACCGGCTCGATGCCCCAGGCATGATCGATCAGGATCTCTCCATCGATGCCGAAGGTCCGATAAAAGAACTCCTCGTCCCACTGGGACCGCTCGGCAACATCCCCCATGGTATAGAGATGCGCGTTCATCAGCCGCCGTGCCTTGCCCGGGCCGATCTGCCAGAAATCTGTCAGCGGCCGGTGGTCCCAGAGCAGGTACTTGTACGAGGTCTCATTCAGCTCCGCGATCCGGACGCCGTCCCTGTCCGCGGGACGTTTTTTCGCCACGATATCCATGGCGATCTTGGCCAGGTACAGATTGGTCCCTATACCGACAGTCGCGGTGATTCCTGTGGTGGAAAGGACATCCCGGATCATCGTCATGGCCATCGCATGGGCCGGATGGACGCCTGCCGCCGCTGCCTCCGCCCGATAAAGGTGCAGGTAATGAGTACAGTCAATAAAACACTCGTCGATGGAATAGACATGGATATCCTCCGGTGCTGCATAGCGAAGGTAGATGCCATAGATCTGCGCGGAGATCCGCTCATATTCCGCCATGCGCGGAACGGCCGTGATGTAGTCGATCTTTTTTCCATGCTCCCGCTCATACCTGCGGATCGCCCACTTCGCCTCAAACAGCCGGGGCCGGGAGGGCACGCCGATCGCCTTCAGGGCAGGCGACACCGCCAGGCAGATGGTCTGGTCCGAGCGGGACGCATCCGCCACCAGAAGGTTTGCCTTCAACGGATCCAGACCGCGGTGCACACACTCCACAGAAGCATAGTAGGACTTCAGATCGATGCAGATATACGCCGGTTCCTCCAACAGCTCCATCCTGTTCCATGCCTCCTCCCCTCCAGGACTCTCTGAGCGTATCGTAACACATAAAAATGCGTATGTAAAGGCAATATCTGCCCATATATACGCATTTTACTGTATTATCCTGTTTTGGAACTTTTCTCTTTTCTTGGTATGTGTACTACGTAAGACCATAACCTCCTGCGTAACGCCGGATATCTGGTCTTCTTTCCTAATGCGGTCGATATGGAACAAATGCGCCAAACTTCAGCATTTGCTGTCCTGCTCTGTTCTTGACACGTGCGGTACATAAGCACCTATTTTGCGTGTTTGCCGCCCGCCCACGGAGCTTGTATCTGGCCATATGGCTTTTTCTGGCCCATGGAGCTTTTTCTGTCCATAGTTTTTTCTGGACCATGGGGCTTTCTTCTGGACCACGGGGCATTTTCTGTCCATAGTTTTTTCTGGACCATGGGGCTTTCTTCTGGACCACGGGGCATTTTCTGACCTATGGTTTTTTCTGCTGCCCGGCGCTTCTTACTCTTCCAGCGCCTTTCTTGCCATCTCCGGTGCTCCCCTTACTCTTCCAGTGCCTTTCTCGCCATCTCCGGTGCTCCCCTTACTCTTCCAGTGCCTTTCTCGCCATCTCCCGGTACTCCCCTTACTCTTCCAGTGCCTTTCTCGCCATCTCCGGTGCTCCCCTTACTCTTCCAGTGCCTTTCTCGCCATCTCCCGGTACTCTTCTGCCGCACCTTCCGGCCCCTCGATCCGGACCGCGCCTCCCCACTGGAACACCCAGCTGTAGAAGGTCGGTGAGATGCAGACCTTCACCCGTGTGCGGAAATGATCTTTATCTGCCTTCTTCACCCGGATGTCCATGCCAAACTGGTCCAAGACACCCTTCATGACCTCGTTTGCGCACAGAAGCGTCACATCCTCCGGCTCCTGGTTGTCATACATACGGAAGACTTCTCGGGTATAGCGGGCCACATCAAAATCCTCCGGCACCGGCCGCGCATCCTCCTTCAGGATATCCGGCGTCTGCAGGATCCGGTCCACACGATAGGTCCTTGTCTCCTCCTGCTCGTGGTTCCAGCCGACCAGATAATAATAGTCGCCGTTCCAGATCATGGTGTACGGGCTGACGATGTACGGGCGGCCCTCGTTCCGCAGAATCTGTTTCTTCCTGCCGTCATAATCGGTGTAAAAGAAGGAGATCTGCTTTCCGGCGTTGATCGCCTCGTTGACGGCATCGACGATGTAATAGCCCCTCTCATTCGCCGACCGGACCCGGCCGGAGGTGTGCAGGTTCCGCTTGAGTTTCTCCGCACTGACCTCGCTGGTCAGCTTCAGAAGCTTCTCCACCAGCTGGCGGCTCTTCTTTTCCGTGATGAACTTTGAGGATTCCACCGCATCGATCAGGATCTTCAGCTCCGGCAGTTCAAAGCTGCTGTTCTCCAGGTAATATTTGTTCTGCCGGGATCGTCTGGCGTGAACGTCAAAACCGGCAGCCTTCAGCATCTCGATATCCCCGGGCACCGTGGTACGGTGCATGGTGATGCCGTGCTCCTTCTCCATAAGATTCCGGATCTGGTTGGTCGTCAGCTGATGCTCCGCATCGGTATGCTGAAGCAGAAGCTGATACATATACAGGATGCGCAGACGGATGTCGTTCCGGTTCAGATTCGGATCGACCTCGATCTCCACAGCCGCCTTCCTTGCCGCCTGGTCTTCCAGGATCACCGCCGCGATGGTCTCTGCCGCCAGGCGGGAACCGGCCTCCGACGGATGCTGGCCATCCTCCGCGTAAAGCTCCCGGGTATCTGCCAGAGCGTAAAATTTCTGTCCAACCTCTGCCAGCAGTGCATCATTCTGATCCGCCGCCTCCCGGTAGGCCTCATGCAGGCCTTTTGCCATCTCGTCATAGCCCATGTCCATCCCGGCCATGGCCTCACTGCCCTTCTGGTAGGCCCAGGTAGCAAAAAGGACAGGGACAGCTCCCTCCTCCTTTATCCAGGCGCAAAGCCGGCCGACACTCCTCAAGAAAGAATTCCGGGAAGTGATCGGCCCGTTGCTCATCTCCTGCAGGACCACATAATCCCAGAATTCATCCTCCATGGCAGCCTTTGTCCTGGCTCCCGTCTTTGTCCTCGGGTTCAGCTGTTCCGCCAGGCGGGCGCCTCCCCGGGTGTGGTGCACGACCTCAGCCCCGGTAAGCTCCGCCAGCATAGCCGGCATATCATTTGCAAAGGTAAAGCTGTTGCCCAGCATCAAAATACGCATACCAACCCTCCCTCTCGTGCATGGTTCGTGATGAACCTGTGAGCGCAGTTGCGCGCGTTCCATCTCGTGCGCGGGACTCGCGCGTTCCTCTTCTCGTGCGCGGAACTCGCGTACATTTCTTTTCTCAAGCGCGGTTTTCTCTTTCTTCAGTATAGCGGAGCAGCCGGGTGAAGTCAATTTCATGGTGTCGGTTTCCAGTGACATGATACCTATTTTTTCTGCATGTATGCGCAGCATTCCATACTGTTTATGTACCAGAAAGCAGGATAAACATGCAAAGCATACGCATCCTGCCTAATCGGGCAATTGCGTATGTTTTTTGCGCCCATCGAGGGGCTGGTTGCTCATGGAAAAACATACGCATCCTACTTAATTGGGCAATTGCGTATGTTTTTTGCGCTTGTCTAGGGGCTGGTTGCTTATGGAAAAACATACGCATCCTACTTAATTGGGCAATTGCGTATGTTTCTTGCGCCCATCGAGGGGCTGGTCGGACACAAATAAGCATACGCATCCTGCCTAATCGGACAATTGCGTATGTTTCTTGAGCCCATCGAGGGGCTGGTCGGTCACAAATAAACATACGCATCCTGCCTAATCGGACAATTGCGTATGTTTCTTGAGCCCATCGAGAGGCTGGTCGGACACAAAAAGCATACGCATGCTGCCTAATTGGACAATTGCGTATGCTTCTTGATCCCATCAATGGTCAGAATGGTCACACAAAAGCATACGCATCCTGCCTAATTGGACAATTGCGTATGCTTCTTGATCCCATCAATGGTCAGGATGGTCACACAAAAGCATACGCATGCTGCCTTATTGAGCGATTTCGTATGTTTTTCCAAAGATCTGGCAGCCTCGGGCTGCTGCCGGCGACAGGTGGCGCTTTCAAGCAATGGGAGTTTCTTTCCAATGGCAAAAAAGCGAGCAAAATTACAGGAAAAAGCACAAAATTTTGATACTCTCTTCCGCCGGAAAAACGCTATACTAAGAATACATACAATAAGAATACATACAATAAGAATACGTATAATAAAAAATCTATACAGAAGAAAAACGCAGGTGTGCAGCAAGAAGTGCACGCAGGTTACTTAGGTTACCGAACCAGACAGAACAGATGATTCTTCAGGAGGAAGACCTCTATGCTTAAGACAGCCATGCTTTTTCAGGACCATATGACACTCCAGCGGGATAAGGCCGTCCCCATCTGGGGCAGCGCTGATCCCGGCGCCCGCATAACCGTTACCGTGCAGGGACAGACCCAGAGCGCCGAGGCCGGCGGGGACGGCTGCTGGTGCGTCCGGACAGCTCCTCTTGCCGCATCCTTTCAGGAGACGGTAGAGATCACCGACGGAACGGAGACGATCCGTCTTGCTGACGTCCAGGTCGGCGATGTCTATCTGGCGGCCGGCCAGTCCAACATGGAATTTTACATGCGCTATGATGCGGATTTTGCCGAAGAGAAAGAGATCTGCGCGAACGCGGATATCCGCTTTTTTGATTATCCGGAGGTCGCCTGCCAGGAGCAGCTCTCCGAAGCGGATTATGGCAAAAACTTTGGTTTCTGGAGGAAAGCGGAGGCGGAGCAGCTGCAGTGGTTTTCCGCGCCGGCCTACTATTTTGCAAAGACGATCCAGAAACGCTACGAGATCCCCGTGGGCATCGTGGGCTGCAACTGGGGCGGAACGCCGGCCTGCGCCTGGATGAGCGAGGAAAGCATCCGCGAGGGCGGCGGCGAGCTCTATCTTGATGAATATCAGGCTGCCCTGGAAATGCTTGACCTGGCTGCCTACGAAGAGCGATTCAAGGCTGCTCCCGGAAATTACCGCACGGATCCCTTTGCCGATCCCTTCTCTGTCATGCTGATGGAGGGATATTCCTTCCCGGAGATCCTGGAGAAGCTGGGCATCTCCTTCCCAGATATGAGCCAGATCGATCCTGCCATGTTCACCCCGCCGATGGGCCCCAGAAACGAGACCCGTCCCTGCGGTCTGTATGAGAGCATGCTCTGCCAGGTTGCTCCCTTTGGCATTAAGGGCATCCTCTACTATCAGGGAGAGTCGGACGGCGATGCCCACCCGGAGCTGTACAAGACGCTGTTTCCTGCGCTGATCCGCGGTTTCCGCAGCCTCTGGCAGGAGGAGCTTCCCTTCCTGTTTGTTCAGCTTGCGCCCTTCGGCCAGTGGATGCAGTGCGTGGGCGAACCCTACGCCATTATCCGTGAGGCCCAGCAGCATGCGGCAGATACAGTTCCCGGCACCGGCATGGCGGTCATCTCGGATATCGGCATGGAGCTGGATATCCATCCAAAGAAAAAGAAACCGGTCGGCGAGCGCCTGGCTCTGCTGGCCGAGAACCGGATCTACGGCGAGGATGTGCTCTGCGAGGCGCCGACACTCCTCGCGGCAGAAGCGGAGGACGGTCTGCTCCGCCTGCGCTTTGCCAATGTTGGCGATGGCCTGTACCTTGCCGGCAGCACGCCGGACGGAGCCGTCACTGCGGCAAACCGTCTGGAGGGACTGCGGCTGTGGATCGACGGCGAAGAGCTGGAGACCGGCACGATTTTGGCCAGCGCATCTGGCGATACGGTAACCCTGTGCTCTTCCATGATCCGCAAGGGCGAGATCCGGGCGGAACTGGGCATCGGCGCCTGGTACCGGGTAAATCTCTATAATAGCGCAAACATTCCCGCACGCCCCGCTGGTGTGACGGCAGACTGCTGATATAGGAGGACTGACATGCTGACTTCAAAAATCAAAAATCTTCTGAATGGACACGGCGGCAACTATATCTTCCCGTTTTTCTGGCAGCACGGCGAGAGCGAAAAGGTGCTGCGGGAGTACATGCGGGTGATCCATGAGAGCAGCATCGGCGCGGTCTGCATAGAAAGCCGGCCCCATCCGGATTTCTGCGGCCCGCAGTGGTGGCATGATATGGACATTATCCTTGACGAGGCGCGCAAGCGCGGCATGAAGGTGTGGATCCTGGACGACAGCCATTTCCCCACCGGCTTCGCCAATGGCGCCCTGGCCGGCCAGCCGGATGAGCTCTGCCGTCAGAGCCTGGTCTGCCGCCGCATTGCCGTAAAGGGCAACGAGCCCCTGACTCTGGATGGGGATGCCCTTGCCCATCCGCTTCCCTTTGAGAAAAACATGGTCGAACAGTTCGTTCTGAACGGCCCCATGCGCGAATTTGACGATGACCGTCTGCTGTCTGTCTCCGCCTGGAACACAGAGACGGGCACCGTCCTGGATCTGAAGGATCACATCTGTGACGGAACCCTCGACTGGACAGCTCCGGAGGGGGACTGGACCGTATACCTGCTGCACCTGAGCCGCAACTACGGCTACCATCGGGACTACATCAACATGATGGATGCCCGCTCCTGCCGTGTCCTGATCGACGCAGTGTATGAGCCCCACTATGCCCATTACAAAAGGGACTTCGGTACAGTCATCGCCGGCTTCTTTTCCGACGAGCCGGAGCTGGGCAACGGACATCTGTACGAATCCAATGATCCCTACGGCAGTGACAACGACTACCCCTGGAGCGCAGAGCTGGAGGAGCGCCTGATGGAGACGCTCGGCCCGGACTATGCCCTCCGTCTGCCCCTTCTCTGGGAAGGAAACGCGGACGCCGAAGAGACCGCCAGACTCCGCTGTGCCTATATGGACGCAGTGACTGACCTCGTGCAGAAGGACTTTTCCGAGCAGCTTGGCAGCTGGTGCCAGGCCCACGGCGTAGAGTATATCGGTCATCTGATCGAGGATGATAACCATCACAGCCGCACCGGCTCCTCTCTTGGCCACTACTTCCGCGGCCTCGCCGGGCAGGATATGGCCGGCATCGATGACATCGGCGGCCAGGTATTCCCGCAGGGCGAGGACATCAGCTACTCCAACGGCACATTTGCCCATCGTGACGGCAGCTTTTACCATTATCTGCTGGGCAAGCTGGCGGATTCTGCCGCGGCCATCGAGCCCCGCAAAAAAGGCCGCAGCATGTGCGAGATCTTTGGCAACTATGGCTGGGCCGAGGGTGTCCGGCTGGAAAAATACCTGGCAGACCACTTCCTGGTGCGCGGCATCAACCATTTCGTGCCCCATGCCTTCAGCGGCAAGGCATACCCGGATCCGGACTGCCCGCCCCATTTCTATGCCCACGGCAACAACCCTCAGTACCGGCATTTCGGCCGTCTGATGGCCTACACCAACCGGCTCTGCTCACTGCTAAACGACGGCAGACACATCGCACCGGTGGCAGTGCTGTACCACGGCGAGGGCGACTGGACCGGAAAATGCATGACAGCTGACCGGCTCGGCTATCACCTGGCGGACGCCCAGATCGACTACGATGTGATCCCTGCCGATGTATTTGCCGATAGAAGCTCCTATCATACAGAGATCAGGGACGGCCGGCTCTGCGTCAACACCCAGCAGTACCGCGCGCTTCTCCTGCCGTACATGCAGTTTATCCCGGCCGAAGTGGCCAATGCCGCACGGGAACTGCAGGCCGCTGGCGTGCCGGTCTATGTCATGGACGCTATGCCGGAGGGCATCTGCCGCGGACAGGCAGATCTTCCGGATCTGACGGTCCTTCCTCTGAAGGATCTTGTGAAGACACTGGATGCACGCGGGATCCGGGATATCTCTCTGGCCCCTGCCGACAACCGCATCCGCTACCGCCGGTATCTCCATGATGACGGTACGGAGATCATCCTCCTGGTCAATGAGGGAACCGACGCTTATGAAGGCTGCATCACCCTTCCGGACACCGAAGGAAAGCAGATCTACGCCTATGATGCATGGACCAACACGCTGCAGCGTCCGGTACAGACCGGCAATCAGGTTTCCTTCCGTCTGGAAAGCCTGCACAGCCTGACACTGGTGCTGGATGCCGCCGCAGAGGCAGATGACCTGGCCGGCATCCCTGCCCCTGCGACCGATAAAAAAGAGTACAGCGAGATCGCTTTCCTTGCCCCCTGGCAGCGCAGCTTCTGCCGCAGCATCGACTACCCCGCCTTTGGCGAAGAAAAGGAGATCGCCCTCCCGGATCATCTGGCAGAGGAGGAGCCGAAATTCAGCGGCTTTGTCCGCTACCGCAGCTGCTTCGAGGCAAAAGAGGACGACCGGATCCTTCTGGAAATCACCGACGCCCACGAAGGCGTGGAGGTCTTTGTGAGCGGTCAGAGCCTTGGCATTCAGATCGTCCCGCCGTTTTGCTATGAGCTGACAGGCGCACTCGTCGACGGCACCAACGAACTGACCATCGAAGTCGCCACCACCCTGGAGCGGGAAAACAGCGGCATTCCGGATGTGACCGGGCAGGTGCATGAGCCAACGTCCCTCTCCGGAATCACCGGACAGGTCCATCTGAAAAAGGTACAGTAAAAAACAGCGGCCGGGAAGACCCGGCCGCATGACAACATACGGGCAGCTGCCATAAAAGGGCTGCCGCACGCAACAAAAAGCGTGCATAAACATTCTGAAGGGGACATCCGCAACGCCGGTGCTCGGCGATCACGCAGAAAAGTATTTTTCTGCGCGGAGCCATAGCACCGCTGCGTGAGGACAGAGCGCGAGCGTTCCCCGTAAGAATGCTTATGCACGGTGTTACATGCGGCAGCCCTTTTTGCTGCATATCGATTTTATTTTGTGCGGAATCGCCATCCCTGTATGTTTACTTTACGGGGATCTCCGCTTTGGCTGTGTTTTTCCCGTCGGTCGCCTTGACGGTTACCGTTCCGGATTCTCCTGCCCGTACGACGGCCAGTGCCCGGCCATAGTAGGTCGTGTATGCGCCGGCATCAAAGCGTTCCTCGGTCCGGGGATTTGCGCTTCCGAAGGCCAGCAGCTCGCCGCCCTCTACGGTGACGCACAGCCTGCGGTCATCATTGGATTCCACGTTTCCAGCTGCATCAGCGATCAGAACCGGTACATAGAGGATCTCGCCGGCTGCCGCCTCTGTCTTCTCCGGGCAAACCACGATGTCCGCCGGTGCGGCAGTCTTCAGTATGCTTCGTCCGATCTCTCTTCCGCCGGCATCATAGGCCACGGCCTCCAGCCTGCCCGGAACATACTTCACCTGGAAGCTGGCCTTGCAGTCCTTTACCTTTGCCTTTCCGACCAGACTGCCGTTCAGGAACAGCTCGATCCGCGCCGCGTCGAAGTAGACCTCCACAACGGCCTTCTTTCCTGCGCAGCCCTTCCAGCTCCAGCTGGGGATCGCGTTGGTCCCGCGCCAGACCATCTTGGCGGGTTTCATCTTATGATTGATGGGCTGGACGCAGATTGCGGGCGCATCCAGGCAGTCCCAGACCGCGGAGGCATGGAAAGCTTCGCCGTTCGGGTCGCCCAGGATATCCAGTGCGCCGGCATCCGCCAGCAGCCAGGGATACGGCTTGGAAAAGCCCTTGCTGTCCGGCGTATAACCCCAGGCACCGATGCCGGCCTCGCCCAGGTAATCCCAGGCTGTCCACATAAAGTCACCGGTCAGATACGGATATTTCTTTACCATCGCCCAGTTTTTCGCAATATCCTGCGGGAAGGTCTCACTGCCGACAACGATACGGCCCGGATGAGCCTTGCCTTCCATGGGATAACGGCCGGACGCGTAATTGTAGCCGCAGATATCCAGCTGATCCAGGGAGGGTGTCGTCACCTGGTCTGCCTTTTTGGAGTTTGCCGCCTTGTTCATGCCAGTTCCCACGATATTTGTGATCATGTTGAACAGGGTCGAATTCATGCCGGCCATCGCATTGTCGCTGCTCTCATCCCGGCCGCTGCCATCCTCCTTGTAGATGCCCTTGCCCTTGGCCGCATTGGCGATGATCATCAGATTGAAGCCGCCGGTCACTGCACGGTTCGGATCTTCCCTGTGAAGGAAATCGACCATCTCGCCGACGAGCTTCACGCCTTCTTCCTTTGCAGGTTCGGACACCTCGTTGCCGATGGAGTAGAGAATCACCGAGGGGTGATTGAAGTCACGGTTTACCATGGCTGCCAGATCGGCCATGTAATTCTCACGCCATTCACTGGCATAATCGAAACGGCTCTTATGCTGGAACCACATGTCCCAGGACTCATCCATCATGTACACGCCCAACGCATCACAGGCCTCCAGCATGGCGCGGGAGCAGGGATTGTGGGCGGAACGGATCGCATTGAAACCTGCCGCTTTCAGTTTTCTCACCCGCCGCCACTCGCTCTCGTCAAAGGTGGCTGTGCCGAGGATTCCGCTGTCATGGTGAAGGCATCCGCCGCGCAGAAGGGTCTCTTTTCCATTGATGAAAAGGCCATTTCCTGACCATTCCACCTTCCGGATACCAAAGGAGATCTCCTCGCTGTCTGCGCCGTTTGTAACCTTTGCCGTGTACAGGTAAGGGCTGTCCTCGCTCCAGAGCTTTGCATCCGGGATCGTCAGCTCAAAATCCGTTCCCTCGCCGCGCAGTCCGTCCACATCGACCTTTACTGCTGCAGGCGACTGGATCCGGATGACAGCCGGTGCATAGGATACCGTGCTGATCCGGACGCTTTCCGGCCGGATGCTGTCTGCGGGACCCATCCAGAGCCAGACCGGGCGATAGATGCCCGCGCCGGAATACCAACGGGAATCCGGCTGCACCACCTCGCACTCAACCCGGATGTGGTTTTCCCCATCGACCAGATACGCATCGGCATCGATAAAGAAAGGAATATAACCATAGGCCGCGCCGCCGGCCTCCTGATCATTTATGAATACACGGGTGTTTTTGTACACACCCTCAAACTGGATCAGCACATGCTCTGCATCCGGACGGGCAAAGGTCTTTTCGTATACGTACTTTCCTCCCGGAAAATAGGCGCCGGCTCCGCCGCAGGCTGCATCTGCGCTCCGCTGCTCATGGATCATCGCGTCATGGGGAATGATGACGGCATTGCCGCCGCAGGTCCAGTTGTTGTTAAAGGATACTTTTTTCATCGCTTTTAATTCTCCTTGCCCGTATTTATAAATGCCTTAAGGGGGCTGCCGCAGTTGAACCCTTCGTCATAAACCTTCCTGCAGAACGCGCTTTCGCTCTGTCCCGGAAAGTTCATGCGCGCTTTTGTTCCATGCGGCAGCACCCTCGTTTCTGTTTCTCCTATTTCGCTGCGTTCTCCGCGTGCTTTTTGGCAAGATCGGCCTGCATCTGCGGACGGAAGCTGTCGACCTTATACATAAAGCTCAAGATAATCATAACACCAAAAAACGATCATCGGGAGAAAATTGTAAAGGAAAATGATGGCACTGTTTGCAGATGCCGTCTGTACCTCTGCCATGCCGTCATATCCGGCAAGACCTGTGACCAGGCCGACGATAATCCAGAGGTAACGGTTTTTAAGCAGCAGGCCCAGGGATTCCTTCAGGCCAAGCTCATTGGTCGGGCCGTTTTTCTTTTCTGTTGTCATGTACCGGTTAAGTGAAGTGAACTATTGGCACTTCGGGAGACTACATTTGCGGATATATGACCGCACGAGAGCTTTGGCAGCACAATCTGTAAGAATAGATGTATGGTGGACCCATGCATTGTATACCTCGGACTCGTTTTGGGAACACCTAACCCGCTTTGGATACATCCCAAAAAAGCTGGCTAACTCATGACTATAAGTCACAAGAATGCGCCAGCTGTACTTTCAAGGCGGAGTTTTGCATAAGTCCCACACAATGGCGGGAGACGATGCCCCCGCCACGCTAAGATCATCAATGCGCTTTGTTCTGCCCTTTGTGCCGTTTCTTGTAATCCTCGCGGATCGGCGCAAGGGCAGCCTCCTGTTCAAACAAGGCGTTCATATCTCCCACGGTCGGCGCCCGCCTGACTCCGGTCACCACGTCAGACATCACCTTATAATTCAGCCTTGTCCCTTCCCGGTCGTTTTCAAAATTGACGGCATGATACGCGTCAATGCCGAACCGGCCGGCGGTGCCGATAGCATCGATGTTTGCGCCGAGGAAAAGGAACTCCCAATGCTCCTTCTCCTTCCTCTGCTCCACCATGCGGCGGACGGTATCGTAGCCGTACCGCCGGCTCGCGTTCTCCATCCCGTCGGTCGTGATGATAAACAGTGTCTTCTCCGGCACATCTTCGGGCCGGGCATAGCGGTGTACCGTTTCGATATGGCGGATGACGCCGCCGACGGCATCCAGAAGCGCCGTGCAGCCCCGGACATAATACTGGCGGTCATTCATCGGCTCGACCTTCCGGATATCCGCCCGGTCATACAAAACCTCCGTCTGGTCATCGAAAAGAACGACCGACACGTATGCCTCCCCCTCCTCATGTCTCTGCTTTTCCAGCAGGCCGTTAAATCCGCCGATCGTATCGGCCTCAAGTCCTGCCATCGATCCGCTCCGGTCCAAAATAAAAACCAGCTCTGTCAAACCCTTCTTCATAACTAACCTCACTTTCTGCTGCAAACAGCCATTTCGCACGCGGTGCGCGTGCAACTTCTCTCTCGTGCGCGGGAAGCGCGCGGCTCCTCTTTCGTGCGCGATGAGCTCGCGAACGCGGTGCGCGTGCGACTCCTCTCTCGTGCGCGGCTCCTCTCTCGCGCGCTTTTTTCTTGTTGTAAGGTCAGTATAGCAGGCCGAAAATGAAATACGGTCGCCCGGCAGGCGACCGCAAGTTTTCATTTATTTTTTCTTTGATCGTGTTTCTGATCCCGATTTTCCGCTTCCAAAAGGAGGATCCTCGCGGTATCTTCATCCCGTCAAAAGCGGGTTGCTGCCACTTTTCTCTCTATTCGATAATGCACGGCAGCCCATGTGCCTCGAGCTGGATATCCAGGTCGATCATGTCGTAGATCCCATTTTCAATGAAATAGGAAAAGATGATGTCTGTCTTGTCACAGGGGGACAAGGCATAGCCGGCCCTGGCCAGCAGATCCCGCGTCTCATCCATGTTCAGCTTTGCTCCGATACACAGACACAGCGCCGTCAGCTTCTGGGGATGATACCCCGGATTTTTCTTGATCTTGGAGAATACTTTTTTGTCGACGATCGCCCGCTTGTATACATCGGCGTTTTCCAGTCCCTTTTCTTTAATCAGATAGAACAGATACTGGGAAAAGGTATCCGCCCTGTGGGCGATGCGCTCTGAAAGCCTTCGCTCCATCTCCTCGATGGCTGCGTCCTCATCGGCGATCGTTTCAGCAAAATATGGCTCTGCTGCCCCGACGTACATATCGGAAAAAACAGCGTCCCCAGCTTTTGGCGCTGTTTTTGGCGTTTCCTTTGCCTTCCCCTTCGGCGGTCTTGCTGCAGAGGAGGGCCGCGGCGGCTCCGGCCTGCCAGGCTCTGGCCTGCGGGCAGCCTCCTCTTTTCTCTCCGGCGGATATGGTGCCCGCTCTTCCCGCAGGTTATGCATGGCATGGAACTCTTCCAGGGCTTCCTGCTCTTCCTCATCTGCCCATCCATCGAAGAATGCCGTTTCCTTAAAGGAATATTCCTCGACCCGCTTTTCCTCTACATAATGGCGGTCGATGTAGGCCTCCAGATCCGGATACAGATTGCGCCCCATCCGTGTCGCCCGCTCGTCAAAAACGACCAGCATGACCTGCATGTCGGCATGCAGCAGAAAGGCGTGGATCTCATCGACGGCGATGCGCATGCCCTCTTCCTTCGGATAGCCAAAGCCACCGGTGGAGATCAGCGGAAAGGCGATGGAGCGGATCCCGTTTTCCTTTGCCAGTGCCAGGCTTTTCTGATAGCAGGACCGCAGCTTTTCCTCCTCACCATGCTTTCCGTCGATATACAGCGGACTTACCGTGTGGATAATGAACCTGGCCGGAAGACCAAAGCCCGGGGTAATAAAGGCATCGCCCTCCCTGGCCGCCCCGATGTATCTCCTCCGGTAGGCAAGCAGCTCCTCGAAGCCGGCAGCCTCATACACCGCCCGATCGCAGCCCGTTCCCACGATCGGCTGTTCATTGGCGGTATTGACGATTGCCTCGGTATTCATTTTTGTGATATCGTTGCGTACGATCCGAAAAGACATTTTTATTTCACCTCTGTTCCTGCCCGTCCGGTCACTCTGCCGGGGCGCCTTTCCCCTGTTCCTTCTCGATTGCCTCGACCACCAGGACGTCTGCCGGCAGCCAGTCGACCTGCCGCAGATCATGGAGGGGAAGCCATCTGGCGGCTTCATGCTCCAGCAGCGTCAGGTGTCCCTCGGCAAGGCGGCACCAGAAACAGTCCATCGACAGGTGAAAGTCCGGATAGTCGTATTCCACCGTGGTCAGAAACCGCTCCACCGTGATGCCGGCATCCAGTTCCTCCCGGATCTCCCGCACCAGTGCCTCCTCCGGCGTCTCCCCGCTCTCGACCTTGCCGCCGGGGAATTCCCACCAGTCCTTATAATCTCCATAGCCGCGCTGGGTCGCAAAAACAAACGGCTCTGCTTCTCCCCGCTCTGCACGGATCACCGCTGCCACGACCTTGACTGTCTTCATCCTGCTGCCTCCCGCTTTCGCGTTTTTATCATCCCGCTGCCCATCGCCCATCTTCATGCCAGCGCTCTTCCTCCCGCCCTGGTTCTGTCTAAGCCGCTTCCGGCATATGCCATCCGGCGCTGCCGTCCAGCCATCATTCCAGCCCGTTATTCAGGATCTCGTTATACCGGGCGTTGGCTTCCTCGGCTTCCTTTTTCGCGATCCACCGTTCCCGGTCGCTCATGATCGCCAGCATCTCATCCGCGATCTCCTCGGCGGAGCGCGGCTTTGCCGACCGCAGGTAAGCACTCATCCGGTGCATGGTCTTTTCCGATCCGAGGTTGCTGGCAACAGCTTTGCCAAATTCCTCCGGATAGCCCAGGTGGACGATCGTTTCGATCAGCTCGCGGTACGCGGCCTTCCAGGATTCTGATGCACTCATATAAAGTCCTCCCGTTTTATCTGTAAAATGCGGATTTTCCGCAAGCGCCCTCCCGTATGCACAGTAGGGGCGCGGTCCTCGGTCCGATTCATACGCTTTTTCTCTTTCGCAGGCTCGTGCTGATCTCGATCTTGACCGGCAGCGCGTCCTTTTCCTCGATGATCTGGGCCAGCCGCTTTGCCGCTGTCTGTCCCATAAAGTGGGTCGGCACCCGGATCGTCGTCAGCGGCGGGGTGACGTAGTCGCACAGCGGCAGATCGTCAAAACCGACGACAGCCACGTCTTCCGGAATGCGGTAGCCGGCCTCGGTCAGTGCCCGCATCGCGCCGATGGCGATGTGGTCATTGTCGGCAAAATAGCAGTCCGCCGGCTCCTCCCCGCTCTCCAGCAGCGCCTTCATATCGCTGTAGGCTCCCTCCTGGCTGGGCGTCAGGCGGTGGACCAGCGATTTCGAGGTCGCCATGCCCCAGGCCCGGATGGCCTTGTAAAAGCCGTCGGCCCGCTGGTCAAAATTGCTGATCGCATAGGCCGAGCGCAGGTAGCCTGGCTGGGATTTCCTCTTTCGGATCAGATAAGAGGTCGCCAGATACGCCCCCTGGATGTTGTTGATCAGGATATAGTCGTGCTCTGCGGTCTCGAAGTAGGTATCCAGCACGACCATCGGTGTTTTCAGCCGGGAAAAACGGCCAAGGGAAGCCTCGTCCAGCTCGGTCCCCAGCAGAATGATCCCGGAAAATTCCGCGCTCTGGAGCACATACATCTGCTCCTCCATGTCGTCATCCTCGTACAGATAGCGGATGACCAGATCATAGCCGGCTTTTTTGCAGCCCAGGCCCACGCCGTCCGAGAGCGTGGAAAAGAAGGGGGTGTCATCCACAACAGCACCGCTTTTTTTGTATATGGCAAAGCAGACCGTACCCTTTTTCGCGCTGAGGGCGGCCGCCTTTCTGCCCAGATCATAGCCGTGCGCTCTGGCAGCCTCCAGGACCTTCTTGCGGGTGGCCGTGCTGACGCCCGGCTTGTTGTTCAGCGCCAGGGAGACGGCAGCTTCGGACAGGCCAAGTGCAGATGCCAGCTCTTTTGCGGTTACAGACATGGCAGGATCCTCCGTTTTTTCATCTTTCTTAAGTATACCGAAGATCGCCTGCGCCGTCCACATCGCTTCAGTAAATTTAGTTAACAAACGCTAAATTATTTATATAAATTTAGTCCACCCGCCGGTATACTGGTGACAGAACATGGGAAATCATGGAAAAAAGGGGTGATTCTATGCAGGAACGCTATGTGATCGGTATCGATCAGAGTACCCAGGGGACCAAAGCCATACTGCTTGACCGGGACGGCACGATCGTCGGCAGGAGCTTTCTGCCCCACGAGCAGATCATCAGCCCGGAGGGCTGGGTCTCCCACGACGGCGACGAGATCTTCCGCAACGTGGTGCTGGTGGTGAGGGAGCTGGTCGAACAGTCCGCTATTGATAAAAAGGATGTCGCGGCGATCGGCATCTCCAACCAGCGGGAAACCACGATCGCCTGGGACAAGGAGACCGGACAGCCGGCGGACAAAGCCATCGTCTGGCAGTGCTCCCGCGCCAGGGAGATCACAGAGGAGATCCAGGACGAGGCCTTCCGGGATTATGTCCGGGCGAAGACCGGGATCCCCCTCTCCCCCTACTTTCCCGCTGCCAAGGCAGCCTGGCTGCTCCGGCACTGCGAGACGGCAAAGGAGCTGGCCCAAAACGGAAGGCTCTGCATCGGCACCATCGACAGCTGGCTCATCTTCCGGCTGACGGGAGGGCAGATCTTCAAAACCGACTATTCCAACGCCTCCCGCACGCAGCTGTTCAACCTCCACACCCTGCAGTGGGACGAGGAGATCTGTCAAAGGCTTGGCGTCCCGGCAAGCGCGCTGCCTGCCGTGGAGTGGTCCGACGGAGATTTTGGCGCCACGACCCTTTCCGGCTTTTTTGAGGAGCCCGTCCCCATCCGCTCGGCGCTGGGCGATTCCCACGCGGCGCTGCTCGGTCAGGGCTGCACAGAGCCCGGCATGGCCAAGGCGACCTACGGCACCGGCTCATCCATCATGATGAACATCGGGCCGGCCTTCCGGGAAAGCAAAAGCGGCCTGGTCACATCCCTTGCCTGGGGCAGAAACGGCCAGGTGAACTATGTCCTTGAGGGCAACATCAATTACGCCGGCGCGGTGATCACCTGGCTCCAGAAGGACCTGGGGCTGATCAGCAGCCCGAAGGAAACGGCAGAGCTGGCACTGGAAGCCAACCCGGAGGACTGCACCTACCTGGTGCCTGCCTTCTCTGGCCTTGGCGCTCCCTACTGGCAGTCCGAAGCCTCCGCGGCATTTACCGGCATGAGCCGGACGACCGGCCGAAAGGAGCTTGTCCGGGCAGGCCTTGAGTGCATCGCCTACCAGGTAACAGATATTGTAGAGGCCATGAGCCAGGATGCCGGCGTAAAGCTGTCCGAGCTCCGTGTGGACGGCGGCCCGACCGGCAACGGCTATCTGATGCAGTTTCAAAGCGACATGGCCGATGCGCGGATCTGCGTGCAAAAGGCCGAGGAACTCTCCGCCATGGGAGCCGCTTTCCTGGCAGGGATCGCCGCAGGCCTGTACAAGGAGGACATCCTTGGCATCGACCGGATGAAAAAAGCATATACACCGCAGATGGAAAAAGCGGTCAGAGGCAGAAAATACAACGGCTGGAAGGCAGCCGTCCAGAAAACATTCTGAGGAGGAAAAAAGGATGAAAGCACAGATCAGACTTGGTTTTGCACCGACTCGCCGGGCCATCTTCAGCGCCCCGGCTGCCGTCGAATACCGCAATCTCACCGCCGCGCGCCTTCGGGAGCTCGGGATCGACTTTGTGGATATCGATGATATCAATGAGGAAGGACTTCTCTATGACGATGCCGGCCTGGAGGCCATCATCGCCAAATTCCAGAGGGAAAAGGTCGACGGCCTCTTCCTGCCCCACGCCAACTTCGGCACCGAGTACGAGTGCGCCCGCCTTGCCAAGGCACTGAACGTCCCTGTTCTGCTCTGGGGTCCCAGAGATGAGCGCCCCGACGCAAACGGCATGCGGCTTCGGGACAGCCAGTGCGGTCTTTTTGCCACCGGCAAGGTGCTGCGGCGCTTCCGCGTGCCCTTCACCTACATGAACAACTGCAACCTGGAGGATCCGGAGTTTGAGCGGGGCATCCGGGACTTCCTGGCGGTCTGCAACGTGGTAAAGGTCTTCCGCCATACCCGCATCCTGCAGATCGGACCGCGCCCCTTTGACTTCTGGTCCACCATGTGCAACGAAGGCGAGCTGCTGGAGAAGTTCAACATCCAGCTCGCTCCCATTCCGCTGCCGGAGCTGTACGCCGAGATGCGCCGCTGGCGGGAGGAGAAGACCGAGGTCGAAAAGGTTGTTTCCTACTGCCATGAAAACATGACCTGCAACATTTCTGAGGAGTATCTGCACAATGTCGCCGAGCTGAAGGTGGCCATGAAGGCTCTCGCAGAGAAATACGGCTGCAACGCCATCGCCATCCAGTGCTGGAATGCCCTGCAGGATGAGATCCACATTATGCCCTGCGCGGCCAACTCCCTGCTCAATGAAGAAGGCATCCCCGTGGTCTGCGAGACCGATATCCACGGCGCCATCTCCCAGCTGATTACTGAGGCTGCTGCGATGAACGAGCGCCGCGTCATGTTCTCCGACTGGACGGTGCGTCATCCCGACAACGACAACGGCGAGCTGCTGCAGCACTGCGGTCCCTGGCCGATCTCCGTCGCCAAGGAAAAACCGACGATCTGCGTGCCCGTGGCCTTCCCCGAAAACGGCGCCGTCTCTGCCGAGGCCAAGCACGGCCCCATGAGCCTGGTGCGCTTCGATGGCGATGACGGAGAATACTCTATTCTTCTGGGACACGCCAGAGGCATCGAAGGCCCCTGGACCCGCGGCACCTACGTATGGGTCGAGGTCAACAACCTGAAACGGCTGGAGGCCAAGGTGGTCGAGGGTCCCTACATCCACCATGTGGCGGCGATCCACGGCGATGTCGTCCCGGTGATCTACGAAGCCTGCAAATACATCGGCGTCAAACCGGACCTTTACGATCCCATTGAGGACAAGGTACAGGCCTATCTCCACGGTGAAGATGTCGTCTTTGACGAGGTATGAGAATGGAAAACAGAGAACTGGCGCAGCTCGCCTATGAGCTGCGCAAAAAGACCGTCGATGTGATCGTCGGCGCAAAGGCCGGCCACATCGGCGGCGATATGAGTGTGATGGATATCCTGGTCATGCTCTACTTCAAGCACATGAACATTTCCCCGGAAAACCAGAATGACCCGGGCCGGGACCGGTTTGTCCTCAGCAAGGGGCATTCTGTGGAAAGCTATTATACGGTCCTCTCCGAAAAAGGCTTTTTCTCCTATGAGACCTACCGGGATACCTTTTCCGCCTATGGCAGCGAGTTCATCGGACACCCGCACAACTCCCTGCCCGGCGTGGAGATGAATTCCGGCTCTCTGGGCCATGGCCTGCCGGTGAGCACAGGCATGGCGATCGCCGGAAAGATGGACAAGGCAGATTACCGGGTCTATACCGTCATGGGCGACGGTGAGCTGGCCGAGGGCAGCGTCTGGGAAGGCGCCATGGCCGCCGGCCACTACCATCTGGACAACCTCTGCGCCGTGGTGGACCGCAACGGCCTGCAGATCTCCGGCACAACCGAGGATGTGATGAGCCACGAGCCGCTGGCCGACCGTTTTTCCTCCTTCGGCTGGCACGTCATCGAGTGTGACGGCAACGACATGGACGCGCTGGATGCGGCTTTTACCGAGGCGAAAGCCTTCAAGGGAAAGCCCAGCGTGGTCATCGCCCACACCGTAAAGGGCTGCGGCTCTCCCGTCATGGAGAACAAGGCACCCTGGCACCACAAGGTCCCCAGTGCGGAAGAATACGCTCAGATCGAAACGGATCTGGAAGCAAGGGAGGAGGCGCTGCGCCATGTATAACTTACCCGAACTGAACACGGCCGGCAATACGATCCCCAACCGCCAGGCCATCTGCGATACGCTGATGGCTGCCGCTGCCGCCGACCGCGATGTCATCGCCCTGTGCAGCGACTCGCGGGGCTCCGCATCCATGACCCCCTTCTTTAGCGCCTTTCCGGAGCAGAGCGTGGAGGTGGGCATCGCCGAGCAGAACCTGGTCAGCATCGCAGCCGGCCTGGCCAGCTGCGGCAAAAAGCCCTTCGCTTTCTCCCCGGCCTGCTTCCTCTCCACAAGAAGCTATGAGCAGGCCAAAATCGACTGTGCCTACTCCGACACCAACACCACGCTGATCGGTATCTCCGGCGGCGTAAGCTACGGTGCGCTTGGCATGAGCCATCACAGTGCCCAGGACATCGCCGCCATGGCGGCCATCCCCAACATGCGCGTCTACCTGCCCTCCGACCGGCACCAGACAAAACGGCTCATCCAGGCACTGCTGCAGGACAAAAAATGCGCCTACGTCCGCGTTGGCCGGAACCCGGTAGAGGACATCTACCGTGAGGAGGACTGTCCCTTTGAGATGAACAAAGCCGTGGTACTTGGCAATACCGACCGTCCCGATGCGGCCATCGTAGCCTGCGGCGAAATGGTCCGCCCCGCCATCGGTGCAGCAAAGCTTCTGGAAGCCGAGGGCATCCACGCCGCCGTCCTGGACATGTACTGCGTCAAGCCCCTGGATACCGAAGCGATCCTGACTCTGGCCCCCATCGTAAAAGGCTTCGTCACCGTCGAGGAGCACGCCCCCTTCGGAGGCCTCGGCTCAATGGTCTCCCAGACCGTCGCCGCAAACTGCCCCAGACGAGTCATCAACATGGCCCTGCCCGACGCACCGGTCATCACCGGAACCTCCCGTGAGGTCTTCGACACCTACGGCCTAAACGCAGAAGGCATCGCCGCCCGCGTCCGCGAGATCGTAAAATAACAACAAAAAGGGCTGATGCAAACCGGTCAGCCAGGAAAAGCACACGCCCCGGAAGACATTAAAGCAAACAATCTGCAGACCCGATAGGGTCGAAGCGTTTGTGTAATGCCTTCCGAGGCGTGTGCTGTATGCGGGCCGCGGTGTCTTTCACTCTTGAATCCTCCATTTCCGTTCTTCCGTCTGTATGGATAAAGGCGGCAGACATGCTTCAGGCAAAATGATCTTTCTGTCAATCAGTTTCGGGCCTGCGTCCATTGTATCCTTTTATATTGTATGTAATTATATTATACGCAATCGTGCCCTGGTTGTAACGTCCTCCTTCTTTGTGCCCCCTTGAATCCCCTCCGCTTTCGTCCTATCATTATATGTATCAGCTTCCCTTCTCAGATACGTGACATTAAGGTGGATACTTATGAATGCAAGGAAGAAAACCGCTCATCTGACCCTGGATCGTCAGGGTGTGGATGAGGCCTCAAATACCATTCAGAGCTGGCTGGAAGAAGCCTCCTTACCGGAGCGGGATATCCTGCGCATCCGGCTGACCATGGAAGAGATCCTCTCGGTTGTCTGCGAACATGGAAACGAAAGCCTGCAGGCAGAACTGCTCCTTGTCCGGCTGTTTGGCGAATATCGTTTCTATATTCGCTATAACGGGAGCCGGTTTGACCCTGTCACACCGGAGGAGGCTGCTGCATGAACATGCTGCATGAACGACCCATGCGGCAGCCTCTTTTTGTTCTGCCAATTTCTGTCCTGTTATTCTTTCTCGGAATATCGCATCATGCAATATGGCAATTAGACATTCCGCCGGATCAGATGTATGCTTTTTTCAGAAAGGGAAGACAGGTGCAATGCCATGAAACGTAACAGAAGAAATGGGTCCGCCCTGCTTTTGGGAATCGTCCTGCTGCTATCCGCATGCGGCAGCGCAAAGGAAGCATCCATCCCGCAGGCAGCCGGCAGTGCCCAGACCGTAGAAGATGCTGCGAGGGAGGACGCCGGCTCCGCCAGCCCGGCCGCTTTCGAAGCTGAAACGGCCTCAGACGCGGAAACAGAACTGCATGCGGAAGCGGAAACAGACACAACAGCGGAACTGAAAGCAGCGTCAGATGCAGGTTCAGAGACAGCAGCGGAAACGGGCACGGCGGCGGCTGCAGAACCGAACAAGACAGAAAAATCAGAATCGGGAACGGCCAGGGAGACAGAAACAGGCACAGTGCCGGAGGATACGAAGGACCAGGAGATACCGGAAATCCCGGGACAGACAGAGGAGGAAGCACAGGAAGCCATGCTGCAGATGACGATCGATAAAACCAAGGTAAAGGTAAAATGGGAGGATAACGAATCCGTAAGAGCACTGATGGAGCTCTGCAGGGAAGAACCGCTCACCATCCAGCTGTCCATGTACGGCGGTTTCGAGCAGGTGGGCCAGATCGGCACCCGCCTTCCCTCCAGCGACGTCCAGACCCGGACAGAGGCAGGCGACATCGTTCTCTACGCCAGCAGCCAGATCGTCGTATTCTATGGCTCCAACTCCTGGGCCTATACCAGACTCGGCCATATTGAGGATCCGGATGCCGCAGGGATGGCCGCTCTTCTTGGAAACGGGGACGTGGCGATCACCCTCAGCATGGAAAAATAACCAGACTTCAGGAAGGACCAGGCTGCCCGTGTACCGTTTTTCGGATAAAAAGATGGTCCAGCCCTCTTTATTAAAAAGAAGGTCTGCCCCTCTTTCCGGCATCAGCCGCTCCCTGTAAAATAGTGGCATCAATCAAATGATGGCATAATGCAGTACGAACAGAATTGCCGCCATGCTTCCGGTCCCATGTACCGGTCCATGCGGCAGCAGAAAGGAAAATGTATGGAATTCATCCCTGAAAAGAAACTGGGCTTCGGTCTGATGCGATTGCCCCAGACATCCCCAAACGCTGCAGATATCGATCTGGAGCAGGTAAAGCAGATGGTGGACCTGTTCCTGGAGAAAGGCTTCACCTATTTTGATACAGCCTGGATGTACAACGGCTTTGCCAGCGAAAGTGCCGTAAAGGAGGTCCTGACCTCCCGGCACCCCAGAGAATCCTTTACCCTGGCGACAAAGCTTCATGCCGGCTTTGTAAAATCCCTGGAAGACCGGGATAAGATCTTCAACGCGCAGCTGGAAAAGACCGGCGCAGGCTATTTCGACTACTACCTGCTTCACGGCATCGAAGCGCGGATGCTCCCGGACTATGAGAAATACGACTGCTTCAACTGGCTGCTCGCCAAAAAAGCGGAAGGCCTGGTAAGGCATGCCGGCTTTTCTTTCCACGACACGCCGGAGGTCCTGGACCGGATTCTGACAGAGCATCCGGAAATGGAATTTGTCCAGCTGCAGATCAACTATCTGGACTGGGAAAGCGAATGGGTCAGAAGCAGAGCCTGCTATGAGGTCTGTGTAAAGCACGGAAAACGTGTCATCGTCATGGAGCCGGTAAAGGGCGGCACCCTGGCAAATGTTCCGGAGGCCGCAGCAAAGCTGTTTGCAGCAGAGGATCCGGCCCTGTCTGTTCCCAGCTGGGCGATCCGCTTTGCCGCCTCCCTTCCCAATGTGATGGTCGTACTTTCCGGTATGAGCAATCTGGCCCAGATGCAGGACAACCTAAGCTACATGGGAGACTTCAAGCCGCTGACAGAGGAAGAAAAAGGCATCTGCTTTAAGGTCGCCGACATCATCAACAGCCAGATCACCGTGCCCTGCACTGCCTGCCATTACTGTACCGAAGGCTGTCCCATGAACATCGCCATCCCGGAATACTTCTCCCTGTACAATGAGGACATGCGGGAAAACCTGGAGGAAAAGGGCTGGACGGTCAACTTTACCAACTATGACGTGCTCGCGGAAAAACGCGGCAGGGCAAGTGAATGCGTTGCCTGCGGCCAGTGCGAAAGCGTATGCCCGCAGCATCTCTCGATCATCGATTACCTGAAAGACGTCTCCGCGCATTTTGACCGGTAACGCACCGGACAGTCAAAAGGGGCTGCCGCATTAAGCAAAAAGTACATAAATATTCGGAAGGAATCAGCCCTCTGCTGGCATCTGGAGGAATCCTCTGATTCCGGCTGAGTGTCCTTGCACCTGGACCAGCGGGAGCGCTTCCCGTAAGAATATTTATGTACCAATTGTTTAATGCGGCAGCCCCTTAGATTGTCTCCTCCATCGGGGAAAAACCGTGCATACATAAGCATCAGCGGAATCTCCACCACGCCCTTGAAAGTGTTGATCACTCCCCATCTCCGAGGATCCCCCTCCGACATTTCTTATTTCTCCAGATCCTCCACATCGATGCACCGGAATCCGTTTTTCATCAAAAGCTCCGCCGTCACGCCGGCTCCCTCCGTCAGGGTACCGGTAAACGTGCCGTCATACCGCTGCTTTACGCCGCAGCTGGGGCTGCGCGGCTGGAGCACGATCAGATCCGGCAGTTCCCTTCTGGCGATCTCCAGGCACTTTTCCGCACCGGTGCGAAACTCCCGGTCCACGTTCCGGCCGTCCCTGGACATGACCACACCGCTTTTGACCTCAGAAGGGATCCGCGGCGTCGGAAGGCCGCCCATCTGTTCCGGGCAGACGGTGATCACCTCGTTTGTCTCCATCAGCTGCAGGATCTTCTCATTGCGGTTATTCCCGCCATTATACTTGCAATTTTCGCCTGCAAGGCAGGCACTTACCATGATCTTCATTTCTGTCTGTTCTCTGTTTTTTTAAGCAGCCTGCGGATCACGGATCTCTCCTCCGGCAGGCATCGCAGCTTTAGCCAAGCGCAACGTCCAGGATCATCATCAGCACAAAGCCAAGGGCAAACGCAATCGTACCCACATTGGAATGCTCTCCTTCGGACATCTCCGGGATCAGCTCCTCAACAACCACATAGAACATGGCGCCGGCAGCAAATGCCAGCATATAGGGCAGAACCGTCGTCACCGCGCTGGCTGCCGCTATAGTAATCAGCGACGCAATGGGCTCGACGATGCCGGAGAGCACACCGTACGCAAAGGTTTTCGCCTTTGGCATACCGGCAGCCCGAAGCGGCATGGACACGATCGCGCCCTCAGGGAAATTCTGGAGAGCAATGCCAAGAGCCAGGGCCAGAGCGGCCGCCTGGCTGACACCCGCCTCACCGGATACCCAGCCTGCATATACGACACCTACCGCCATGCCCTCCGGGATGTTGTGGAGCGTTACCGCCAGGATCAGCTTGGTCGTCCGTTTCAGGCTGCTTTGGGGTCCCTCCACCTGCTCATCCATATGCATATGCGGCGTTACCGTATCCAGAAACAGCAGAAACCCCATGCCGACCAGAAAACCGACAGCGGCAGGAACAAAAGCAAGTTTCCCCATGCCCTCTGAACTCTCCAGCGCCGGCGCCAGCAGACTCCAGAAGGAAGCCGCAACCATCACGCCTGCTGCAAACCCCGTCAGCATCCGCTGCACGTTATCGGATATCTGATCCTTCAGGACAAAGACCATGGCCGCGCCTAGGCTGGTCCCCAGAAAAGGCAGCAAAATTCCCATCCATACCTGCATATTCATCGTTTGCTATCTTCCTTTACAATTATTTAAAAATCTATACATTATCACAAGTCTGCCTGCCCTGGCAGGAAAACATAGGGCACATTTCTCATTGCCCTGCCTCCAGTTTGTCCAGCCGCCGAAGGATGGTATGCCGCATCGTCAGGAAACATGCCGTTCCGCCGATCACGTTGGAGATGGGTTCCGCGAGGAATACTCCCCGTACGCCAAATCCGATCTCCGGAAGCAGCAGCGTAAGGGGAAGTACGATGATGATCTTGCGCAGCAGCGAAAAGAAGATCGCGTGTTTTGCATCCCCCACGGCCTGAAAAGCTGACTGCCCGGCAAACTGGAACGACATAAACACAAATCCGAAGAAATAGATCCGAAGCATCTCAATGCCCACATGGATCAGCTCCGCGTCATCCGAGAAGATGCTAAACCACACCCTCGGAAACAGATGGATCAGCAGCCATGCTGTCATCGTATAGAGCGCACCGACAATTGCATTGAACCAGATCCCCTGCTTCGTGCGCGTATAGTTTTTTGCGCCATAATTGAAGCTGATGACCGGCTGGGCGCCTCCGATGATCCCACTGACCGGCAGCATAAAGACCTCGCGGATGGAATTGATCACGGTCATCACGCCGACGTACAGATCGCCGCCGTGCTGCTGCAGTGTCGCATTGCAGGCGATCTGCACGACACAGGTCGTTCCCTGCATAATAAAGTTCGATGTGCCCAGCTTTGCGATCTCTCCCGCAAGCTCCCGGTCGATGCGGATATCCGCCCATGCGAGCGGTATCACGGCCCCTTTTCCAAACAGGAACCGAAGGACCCAGACCGCCGATATGGCCTGGCTGATCACCGTCGCCAGGGCAGCACCGGAAACGCCCAGGTGCAGTCCGAAAATAAACAGCGGATCAAGGATGATATTGGCGACCGCACCCAGAACGACCGAGATCATCCCGATCCTTGGGTAGCCCTGGGCATTGATATACCCGTTCATGCCGGTCGCGGTCATCACAAACACGGTGCCGGCCAGATAGATATTCAGATATTCCTCCGCAAATACGTAGGAATCCTCGCTTGCGCCAAAGGCAAACAGGACCGGACGCCGGAAGGCATACCCGGCCGCCATCAGAAGGACGGCGCTCACAAGCAGCAGCGCCAGTGAGGTGCCCTGGATCCTTCGTCCCTTCTCTGTCTCCCCTGCGCCGCGCGCCATGGAAAACAGCGGAACACCGCCATTTCCAAACAGCACCGTAAATGCCATAATGATCGTTACGATCGGAAAGGTCAGCCCGACGCCCGTAAGAGCGAGGCTGTCGCCTCCCATATGTCCGATATAGATCCGGTCCACCACGTTATACAGCAGGTGGACAAGCTGCGCGAAGGTAAGCGGCAGCGCCTGTGCCAGAATACTTCGCCAGACCGGTCCTTTGGAAAAGTCTACGTTTCGTTTTTCGCCTTGTTTCTCCATTTGCTCACTTCCCGTCAAAGTTTTTGTCCTGCCGGCAGCTTCGCCGCTGCCATCGCAAAAAAGAAAAAAGCCCCTTTATGGAGTCTGCCGCATACGAACAGTACTCAGCCGGAACGGTCATGCAGGATAAAGTGATTTTTCCTTACGGTGATCAGTCCTTCCTTCTGCATTTTCCCGAGCTCCTTCGACAGCGCGCTGCGCTCCACATTCAGATAATCTGCCAGCTGCTGGCGGTCAAACGGGATCGTAAAATCGCAAGTATTTTTCCGCAGGGAGACCGCGTTCAGGTAGGACATGACCCTTCCCCGGATCGTTTTCGGCGCTGTATGAAAGCTTTTGCCGGAGAGCGACAGATTTTTATGCGCGGAAACATTCAGCAGGTTCCGGATAAACTTCATCATCCAGGGGGAGAGATCGGAGGTCTTCCTGATGCTGCCGATATGCAAAAACAGGATCCGGCAGTTTTCGTTTGCCGTCACATCCACCAGCATCGGCTCATCCGGAAGATACGCATAGGTCTCGGCAAAAAACTGCCCCCTTCCGATGTGGCTCAGGATCGTCCGGTTTCCCCACAGATCATTGTTTTCTATTGTAACGCTGCCCTCCAGAACGATCCCCATGCGGTCTGTCAGTGTGCCCGCATGCAAAATGCCGGCTCCTTTTTGGAATACCTGCTCCTTTGCGCGGAAAAACGCAAGTGCCGCAGCGATCTCGTCCCCGGACATATCGTGAAACAGCATGGAATGCTGAAGAAAAGCTGTATTCATACGACCCTCACAGATTTTTTCGTTTGTGGTTATAACCACATACACATCCTTGTCATCATACTATACTGGGAGCAGAAAGACAAGGAGGCAGGAAAAATGCTGCGGAAGATCATTCATATAGACGAAGAAAAATGCAATGGCTGCGGCCTGTGTGCCGAGGCCTGTCACGAAGGCGCGATCGACATCATCGACGGAAAAGCAAAGCTGGTCCGGGAAAATTTCTGTGACGGTTTCGGAGACTGTCTGCCAAACTGTCCGACAGGCGCCATCACTTTCGAAGAAAGAGAAGCTCCGGCCTACGACGAGGCGGCCGTAAAGAAAGCTCAGGCAGCAGCCCGGCAGACAGACAAAGACGCCCGACAGACCAACACAGAACCAAATGAAAGGAGAACCCTCCGCATGGATCATGAACATCGCCCGGGCGGCTGCCCCGGATCCGCAATGATGCAGTTTGAAAGAACGGAAAGCCCCCGCACTGTACAGCCCGGAACCTTCGAAATGCCCGCATCCCGTCTGGCTCAGTGGCCCTGCCAGATCAAGCTTCTGCCCACAAAGGCCCCGTACTTTGAAGGCGCAAAGCTCCTAATCGCCGCAGACTGCACCGCCTATGCCTATGCCAACATGCATGAGGACTTTATGAAAGGCAAGGTCACCATTATCGGATGCCCCAAGCTGGACGCTGTCGACTATACCATCAAACTGACCGAGATCATCCGGGACAACGATATAAAGAGCGTGACCATCGTCCGCATGGAAGTACCCTGCTGCGGCGGCCTGCAAAGAGCTGCCGAAAACGCGCTCCACGCCAGCGGAAAATTCATCCCCTGGCAGGTGGTGACCATCTCCCGGGACGGCAGAATCCTTGACTAAACAAAGCAGCTAGATGGAACAATCGTTACAAGCCAGGACACAGCGCATGTCCTGGCTTTTTCTGCTTCTCCTGCAGCGAAAAAAGTCGCAAACGCTTTGCAAAGAAGGCTGCCGCACCAATCAAAAAGCGTGCACAAATATTCTGTAGGGAACAGACCTCGCCCGGTACTTGGAGGAATCTATGACTCATAGATTCCTCCAAGTACCGCTGCGCGAGGACCGAGCGGGAGCGCTTCCCGAAAGAATATTTATGCACGCTATTGGTTGGTGCGGCAACCCCTTTATCATTTATAGCTTCACCATTCTCTAAATATCTGCTGCAGCTGCCGGTCTATATCCCGGCGGGTCTCCCGGCATTCCTTCGGGTACTTTCGTCCCGCCCGGAAGGCAGCTCCGACCAGCAGGCTGCCGCCCACAGGAAGCATGATCTTCAGCATGGATTCTGGGAAAGCAAAGTGTGTCCCGTGTTCATATAAGAATGCCCTGAACCTGCAGCTGTGCGGTTTTTCTGCGAGCCGCTGCTCCATACGCCGGATATACCTGCAGGTATCCCAGAGGACATCATCCTCTGCTCCGATGCAGATAACCTCTCCCTGGATGTTTTCGACCCGGATCTTTTCCTCCTCCCGGACCGGATGCCGCCGTTCGGATTCATCAAACATGGGGCGGGATGCCACCATATCCTTTCCTGCTTTGGATGCTTCCTTGATTTTCAGCCAGTATTCCGGATGCCGATACGCATATGGCAGATAGGGCAGCGGCTTTCCCTCCCAGGAAACGGAGGATTCATTGTCGCCGGGTCGTTCCCGCATCCCGTCTTTTCCGTCCTGATAGAACCCCTCCATCACAAAATCCGGCGGCGAGATCGCGATCGTCAGCGTGATCTGCGGATAATAGGATGCGGCAAGCAAGGCCAGCATGCCGGTGGTGGAGGCGCCGACAATGCCGATCCGGCTGCAGCCCTTGTTCTGAAGCACTTCGATTGCTTTGCCGAAGCGTTCCAGGGGATAATTGTGATGTCCGTAATCTTTTTTGTCCGGGGACATTGCCATCACATGGCATCCCTGCCGGTGCAGCCATTTCACACCGGATACCGCCATCCTGTCATCAATGGCATCTCCCAGCATCACGATCATTGCCTTGTCCGAGGCGGAGGGGCATTCATAGAACGCTCCGTAAAATCCATGCTCCTCCGGATTATAATACTGCCGCTTTTCTTTCATGTGTATTTGACACCGCCCTTTCCGATCTTTTTATCCACCTGCCACCCGCCTTGTGCTCCAATACCATGCATAGGTGATCGTTTCCCAAAAGCAATTCATTATGCCTGCCAAAAGAAAAGAGCAGGCCCGATATCCATCGAATCCTGCTCTGTGAAAAGCACACGAATGGCAGTTAATACAGGCTAACTGTCATTAGTATATATCTAACTTTGCAAATCTGCAATACACACGATCGGACGGTGCCCACAGGTTATCCCTTTCCACCGGCGGCTGTCCAAAAGCAGACCGTCAAACGGTCATGAATCATAGAAGTTTTGTCCCTCGAAGGTGACGAGGCGTTCGGCCTTCGGATACTCAAAGATCTTGTCGTTGTCGGCATTCTCTTCCAGATAGGAAGCAAATTCACGGGCATACCATTTTGCCATTTCCAGATTGTGCATAAGGTAATTGCCGCAATTCACCGGAGCAGCACCAGGCACCTCCTGTGCATCCTCCACCGAGCGGAAGGCATCCAGCAGAAGTTCGTAGAGATCCTGCGGATCCCGCATTCCCTTGAGGATCAGGTAAAAACCGGTAAGGCATCCCATGGGTCCCCAGTAGACCACTTCATCCTTCCATTCCGGATCGTTGCGGAGGTACGTTGCGATAATATGCTCCAGCGAATGCATGGCTGCAACGTCAATGACCGGCTCCTTGTTTGGCCTTTTGAGTCTTATGTCATATGTCGTCACGGCATATTCGCCAAGACGATCGATCCGGCTCGTGAAAATGCCGGGAACGATACGGGTATGGTCGACCGAAAAGCTTTGAATCAGTTCCATTTTGTTTTCTCCTTGACAGATATACGTATTATATGGGTCAGATGGATCGCCAATTGCTCAAATTGCTCTGTGCCTTCTTTCCTCTCTGACCATTATAATTCTGTTGCCGCAGGAAATCAATTTTTTCGCTTCCGGTCTGCCCTCCGCAAGAGCCTGCTTTCTTCTCCGCAATCACATGCTCTTATTCTCCAACTTTAGATAAAGCATCTGCCGGAATGCTTATCTGCAGTAGATCTCGATCGCCTGCGCGGCAAATACCGCTGTGCCTTCCCCGCCATAGCTGTCGATGCTTGTCGTGAAATCTCCGCCGCCGCCATACATTTTCCCGAGGCCGCTCAGGATCTGCTTTGTGCAGGTATACATATGCTCTGTAATATAATCCTGCAGCTTCTTTACCATCGCCTGGGCTTCTTCTGATGCCGGGTCTGTCTCCCGGATCTGCCCAAACTGTGCAAAGATATCAAGCATTCCCTGGTGGATCTTCCGGCTGTCTTCTTTTGTCCAGCCTTTGGATTTCTCTTCATATTCCTTATACGCCGGCGTCGTACCCCAGGAGGCTCTTGCCTTGGCGGCATACTCGTCGATCTTTCTGGTATCAAATGCGTCAAATGTCAATTGTTTCACCCCCACTGCCTTGATTCCGAGAGCAAGGTCGATCAGATTTTCAATGTGTTCTTTTTTCAGTTTGAGAAGCTCGATCTGCTGCCCCAGCGCTTTGCTCCTGTCATAATCCGGACTGTTTATGATTTCTTTGATATCCTTTAGAGGAAATTCCAGTTCCCGGAAGAGAAGGATCTGCTGCAGGGTCTCCAGCGCTGCATCGTCATACAGCCGGTAGCCTGCCTCCGTATATTTTGCCGGATGGAGCAGTCCGATTTTGTCATAGTACTGCAGGGTGCGTATACTCACGCCTGTCAGTTTGCTTACCTCGTTTACTGTCATCATAGAGCGCTCCCTCGCTTCCTGTCATCACAGAACACTTGCCTTCGGTAAGCTTACTATAAACTATGACGCAGCGTAAGGGTCAATACTCCTGAACTATTTTTCCTATGGGATTTTTCTTTTTGTCAAGTTCTCCCCGGGTAAGGAATTTTTTCGTTTTTCCACCGATAATTTTGTAAAAATTCGTGTCGGCCCTTGATTTTTTACTATTTGACCGATAGCATAAGAGAAGTATTTTTTTCTCTTTATCAGAAATAATCTGTGAAAAGAGCCTTAAGGGACAGGTCACCTTCCCCTTTCCAATCAAAGGAGTTTAGCCATGACCGAATTTTTATCACGTATCGATGACATTCTTTACACCTGGTGCCTGATCTACCTGCTGGCCGGAGCCGGAATTTATTTTACGGTGAACTCCCGTTTTGTCCAGATCCGCCTGTTTAAGGAATCGCTGGTTTGCATGCTTGAGAAAAAGCAGACCGAAGAAGGCGTGTCATCCTTCCAGGCGCTGATGATCGCAACGGCATCACGTGTCGGCACCGGCAATATGGCCGGCGTCGCGACCGCGATCGTCCTGGGCGGTCCCGGCGCAGCGTTCTGGATGTGGCTGATGGCTGTCCTTGGCGCCGCCTCCGCCTTTGTGGAGAGTACACTTGCCCAGATCTACAAGCGCAAAGACGGTGATTCGTTTAAAGGCGGCCCGGCTTACTATATCGAGACGGCGCTGCATTCACGCCCGCTGGGCATCGTGTTTGCGATCTCTCTGGTCGCAACATTTGCGTTTGGCTTTAACGGGCTGCAGGCCTACAACATCGTCTCAGCTTTCGAGTATTATGTGCCCGATTTCGAGCACAGCTTCGTGCCGCTGATCGTCGGCATCATCCTGTTTGTAGTCGCATTGATCCTCTTTTTCGGCGGAACGGAAAAGATCAGCTGGGTCTCGTCGGTGATGGTTCCGGTCATGGCCGGACTCTATATCGTACTGGGTCTTCTGATTATCATTTTAAATGTCACCGAGATTCCGGCAATGCTGGTCTCGATCTTCCAGTCAGCCTTTGATTTTAAGGCGATCTTTGGCGGATTTACCGGTTCCTGCATGGTCTACGGTATCAAGCGCGGTCTCTTTTCAAACGAGGCCGGCATGGGTTCCGCGCCAAACGCATCTGCATCGGCGGAGGTGTCGCATCCGGTAAAGCAGGGCCTGGCCCAGACCATCTCGGTCTACATCGATACGCTGCTGATCTGCTCGACCACCGTATTTATCCTGCTGCTGACCGGCGTATATAAGGAAGACGCTGCGCTGTCCGGCATTCCGCTGATCCAGCAGTCCGTTGCGAAGCAGTTAGGATCGTTCTCGATCCACATCATCTCGCTGGCAGTGTGCATGTTCGCATTTACATCCATCATCGGAAATTATTACTACGCAGAATCCAACATCCGTTTTATTACCAAAAGCCCGGTTGTTATGGCGGTGTTCCGGGTCGCGGCAGCGCTGATGGTCTTCATCGGCGCACAGACAAGCATCGACGTGGCGTGGAGCCTGGCCGATATCACGATGGGTCTTGAGGCGATCGTCAACATCATCGCCATCGTGCTGCTCTCGCGGATCGCACTCGCGGCATTACGCGATTATGAAGAACAAAAGGCAAAAGGCCTGGATCCCGTGTTCCATGAACAGAATATCAGGATCAATGACACAGAAGTGTGGAAATAAAAAAGAGGGGCTGTCGGCATGACCAAAGAATGGGTGCTGCAAGATAACATGCCATCAGCGGAGACGATCGTGCAGATGATGTTTTCTTCCATGCCTGATCCGTTAAAGCAGATATTTTTCGAAAAAGGCTGACACCAGATACCCGTCTGTTATTTGCATTGTGAAACTTATTTTTTCGCAAGGACGGTGATCCACGGCTTCTTTTTATGATGGTCCGTCTTTACCTTTGAAAAGCCGGCCTCTTTTAATGCTGCCGTAATGTCTTCTACCGTATAATTCTTCATTCCGTCGATGATCTTCTCGAACTTCAGGCTGGTCGCATCCGTCCCGTCGGATTCATTGCAGATCATAAAATATCCGCCTGGCTTCAGGACCTTTGCCACCTGAGAAAAACACTGGGTAAGGCCTGGCCAGAAATAGATCGTCTCGAATGCGGTTGCCAGATCATAGCTTTCCTCCGGCAGTGTAAGAGAGGATACGTCTCCCTGCTGCACACAGCACCTTCCGGCAGTGATCATCGCCTGATTGTATTCCTTTGCCTTCTCCACAGAAAGCTCGGAATAGTCGATCGCTGTTACCCGTGCTTTCGGATACTTCCGCAACAGTTCTCCTGCATTCCGGCCTCCGCCGCAGCCAAGATCGACGATGTTCTCAGGATCGATACTCTGCAGATGACCAAGTCCCCAGTCTGCCATTTTTGCATGCCCGGAATTCATGCCCTGCAGCATCATTTTCCCCAAGATGCCTTCCGGCTTCCGTGTCTGGCTTACATAATTTTTAAACAGTCCCATAATTACCTCCTTCTGTGGTCCGTACAGCGATATCCGCTTATACGAAAGATGCACAGATCCAGGCCGCAAGCGCAGATGCCGCCGGGAATATAACAAATAGCTTCAGCAGCTGACTTTTGATGTTAAAACCATATGTCCTTCCCTCCATCACATGTTCCGCTTCCGGATAAAAATGCTGGAAGAACTGAAATTTTAAAAGCAGGAAGTTGTCAATGAGCGCCATGTCACAAATCTTATAGATCGTAAAGATCGTCACAAACCGCAAAAAGAACTGCCGGAAAGTAAATCCGCTCCTTAAGCCATCCCAGATGGCGATCACACCTACGCCGAGGATCATCAGAACACTCATGATAAAAAGCGTCCATCCGATCGCTCTGGCTCCATAAAAAAGTTCTTTGTCTCTCTGTACCAGTACTTCCTGCGCTTCCTTCGGAGCAGAGGAAAAGAACTTATTGTCCTGAATAAACACTACGGCTGATACAAGCATCATTGCCATTGCTGCACAAAACACGATAGTAAGAAAAACTGTTAACAGCATACGCTTCTACCTTCTTCCTTTTATTCTTTCTTCTATTCTTCTGTCCTTCTCGTAAGCAGATATGCCTGGGCTGCACAGAGAACCGGATACAGCACCAGCCTCACTGCCTGATTCTTATTGTTCCATGCACGGTTCTTCCATCCATTGCACCCTCTGGTTTCCGGATAGCAGCGCTGATAATAGTCCGTGCTCATACACAGGATCTGATCCAGACAGACAATATCAAACGCCTTTTCCACCAGCAGGAAAGTCAATAACCGTTTGTATGCTTCACCAAAGGAAAGCCGCTCTCTCTTAATGCCATCTGCCACATCCTTATAAGCCCAGACAATATATACAGCAGCCATTGCCAAAAGCAAATAGAACAAAACCTGCTTCGCCAGGGACGGTGCCGGATGATCCTTGCCCGCCTCACAGACATCCTCCGGAAGATACCGCAGCACCCGTTTCGGTGATGCCAGATGGGGCGCAATCAGGACTAACGCCAGCATGATAAAGCTCATTCCAAGAGATAGTTTCACTGTCCGCTTCATTCGGGTCCTCCAAACGCAGACAGAGCAGGTCCGAAATCCATCGAATCCCGCTCTGTAAAAATTACATGAAGATAGTTAGATTTCGCTAACTAATAGTAAGATAACATTACCCTTCTAGTATTTCAACAGTTTTTCCACTTTTCTTACTGTATTGGTTGTTCCTGTTTTGCCGCTCAGACACGCCCGGCGGCCGCTCTCCAGCCTTTTCGCGCATAATTTTAGCGCCTGTGAAGATCGTTCACAGACACCATGTTTCCGCCAGCCGTCCTTCCAGATTCCGGCGGATCCGATCCAGGTATTTTTCCGCTGCCCGGAGTTCTTCCTCTGTAAATCCCTGATAATAGATCTCGCCCATCTCTTCTGAGACAGCGATATAATCACTCTCAAGATCTCTGGCTTTATCCGTTAGAAAGAGAAGGGTTTTTCTTTTGTCCACCGGATCCTGTTTTCGAAGGATCAGTCCTCCCTTCTCCATCCTTTCCAGCATGGTCGTCAGGGAAGTAATTGCCAGTCCGCACTTTTCGGAAACGGTCTTGATCGGCTATTGTGCTCCCTTACATCAACAAAGCGGATTCTTTCCTCGGGAGGTATTACAAAATGATATTCACGAGTATTCCGGATATTAATGAGAAAAGCATAACGAATGCCAGATACAGCAGGAAACGCCTTAAGCCCATCACGATTTTCAGCGCGCCGAGATTGGTGATCTTCGTGGCTGGTCCGGTGAGCATAAAGGCAGTGGCCGATCCAAGACTCATGCCTCTCATCAGCCATTCCTGAAGAAGCGGGATCGTTCCGCCGCCGCAGGCGTAAAGAGGTACGCCGATGGTTGCCGCCATCAGGACGCCCCAGGCCTCATTGCCGCCAAAGACATTTGCCATCAGGTCCTGCGGAACATAACGCTGAAACAGGGCGGAAAGCAGGATTCCGAAAAGAAAGTAAAGGCCCGTCGCCCTGACATTCCGCCAGACATTCAGCAGATACCGGATCAGCAGATTGGGATGGGTATCATGACTTTCCCTCTCTTCAAATCCTGTAAAATCGAAAAAATCCTTTTTCTGATAGAATGCGAAAACCAGTAATCCTGCCGCGCAGCCGCAAAGGAAACAACTGACGATCCGTACAATGAGCGCCGTGGTCCCCAGTGCAGCGCTGTAGATGATGAGCTGCGGATTCAGCAGGATCGAAGCCATCATAAAAGCCGCAAGCCAGTCCTCCCGCATCCCCTGTTTCCGAAAGGATGCTGCGATCGGAATCGTTCCGTACATGCAAAGCGGAGAGGCGATCCCCAGAAGGCAGGCCGGTACGACACCGAACAAGCCCCACTTCTTATCCTTCATACCGGCAAAGACACCATGGATCTTATTCTTTGCAAAAACAGAGATGAAGGATCCGATCAGCATGCCAAGGATCCAGTACCCGCAGATCTGCCGGAACTGGATCTCGAAATAATACCAGATATAAATGTTTTCTCTTCTCAGGACCGCAAAAAGCTCAGTCATCGATGTTTACCAGTTCATAGGTCCGGCTGCCGAGGCCGATCTCTTCTGCATGCTCCAGGGTATGGATACCATGAAGCGATTCCATACGGTTTACCAGGGATTCGTTTCCTTCTGCCTGATAGATGAGATCGACACAGGCCTGATCCAAAGCGACAGGGTCTGTGCCAGCCAGGATGCCGATGTCATGGATATCCGGTTCCGCCGGGTTTCCGTCGCAGTCACAGTCCACGGACAGCCGGTTCATCACATTGATATAAACGATATGCTCTTTGCCCACATGGCTGCTAAAGCCGGAGACCATCTCCGCCAGAGCTTCCAGCCAGGCATCCTGGTCGTTATACCAGATGCCGCCGCTGGTCTTCGTACCGGCAGTATGGACATACACCTTGCCGCTGGGAGAAGAGATGCCGATGCCGACATTTTTGATTGCACCGCCAAAGCCTGCCATCGCATGGCCTTTAAAGTGAGACAGGATCACCCAATCCGTGTAGTTCTCCGCATGGCTGCCGACGATTATTTTGTCAAGCCTCGTTCCGCCGGTCATGGGCCATTCCACTTCGCCCTCTTCGTCCATCAGATCGAAATCTGCGATCGCTGTGAAGCCATGATCCTCCGCGACCTGCTTATGCATTGCGGAACTCGAACGTGACCCGCCGTAGGCAGTATTGCATTCTACGATCGTGCCATCCACTTTTTTCACCAGATCGCCGATCAGCTCCGGGCGAAGATAATTGCTCGCAGGCGGTTCGCCGGTAGAGATCTTGACTGCCGTCTTACCTTCCGGCGTCCAGCCGAGAGTATCATAGATCTTCACCAGTCCCTCTGCTGAAATATCGGAAATGAAATAGACGATAGAAGCATTCTCTGAAGCTGATGGCTCTGCTGCTGTTTCTGATGTTGTTTCTGATGCTGTCTCTGTTGACTTCGCGGCCGTCTCCGCATCCAAAACGGCTTCTTCCGCCCCTTCCGCTGAACTTTCAGAAGCTGCCATCGTTTCTGTTTCTGTACTGCTTTGTGTTTCTGCCTGCTGTGCAGAGTTTCCTGCTTCCGTGCGGGTCTCCCCACATCCGGCCAGCAGAAGACAGACTGCAAAATATGCGGTAAATGCCCATAGATTCTTTTTCATTTCTTACAAATTCCTTCCCATCTGATAGGCTTCCTGTGGGTATCTGCTGCGCTTCGTCATCCCCGGAGTACCGCAGCCATAGCCTAATACCATCCCGCAGTCTGTGAAATTAATGTAACGGACCAGCGTCTTGTAGTGCGCTTCCAGCGCATCGAAGGTCCAGTCATCCGCGTTCCATGCAACCATCAGAAGCGCGGATTTCAAATGCCGGCTGTTTAAGCTGCTGTTGTAGGCGCAGAACCGGTCTACTACTGCTTTTAGCTGTGCGCTCATGCTGTAATAATACAGTGGCGTTGCGAAAACGACCATGTCGGAAGCAAGCAGCTTTCTGCGGATCATCTCCACATCATCCTTCTGTACGCAGGGCCCTTCGTATCCACATTTCACGCAGCCGATGCAAGGATGGATATCTGCATGGCAGACATCGATGACCTCCACAGAATGTCCGGCTTCCTCCGCACCTCTTTTAAAGTTTTCGACCAGAATACCGGTCGAGCCGTTCCGGTTCGGACTTCCCATAAGTACGATGATTTTCATAATGCTCTCCTTATTTCTCCTGATTCCATTTGCCTCAGGTCATGCTGTCACATCGCCGGAAAGAGGAGCGTCAGTGCGATACCGATGACCACCGCTGCCATAACAGGAATGAAAGAAAGGAGCAGGTTCTTTTTCATCTCTGTTTTATGCACAGCATTCCTGAAGATCTGTACTGCCTGGGTTCCGATAAACGCCCAGAAGGACAGCATCAGCAGGTTCTCGAGAAGCACCAGCCACCCGGCTTTTTCATAATCAAGAAATGCGAACGGTACGCGGAAGAACAGATAATCCGGCATGCCGCTTCGCAAAAACAGCCAGAAGCCGACGCCGGCAATGCAGGTGAACACACAGGTGAGTAAGGTTTTGGTTTTATCCTTCAGTTTCAGGCCGACCGTCATTGCAGGGACATGCACGCCCAGGTGCAGGCCCATCAGTACAAAGGCCCAGTGGGACATAGAAAGATGCATCTGCCGGGCAAAAGTAACCGGTGCCATTCCATAGAGAAACGGTACGGCGTAGCCGCTCATGGACATGCCGCAGAAGGCAGTAAGCGCAAAGCTTATCAGCAACAGAATATTTAAAGCGGTTGTCACCATGCGGTAGGGGTTGTATTTTCCCCTGAAAAGTGCACCATACCATTTCCGGTTCAGGATCTGATGGATGATAACCAGCACGGTCATTCCCATGCCGATCCACTCATGCGCCATCTCCCCTGTGACCTGATATGCCATAAGAAGGAGAAGCAGGAAAGTCATGGCCGCGTCCACGATTCTCTTTATGATACTGTGTTTTTTAGCCTTTGCCATGCTTCCGTCCCTCCTTCGTCCGGTTTATTGCAGCCCTGCGATCCAGGACTGCAGTTCACCTTCAGATACATTTCCGTCGAACCGCGCGCCTTCCAGCCAGGTGCCGGTTCCCGCAAGAGCCTCCATGTTCGGGCCGCTGCGGCCGATGCCGCTTCCTCCGGATGTGCAGAAGGGGATCACCGTAATGCCTTCAAAGCTGTACTTTTCGACAAAGCTATCCAGGATACGCGGCTCTTCGCCCCACCAGATCGGGAAGCCAAGGTAGATGGCCGTATAGCCCTCCAGTGAAATATCCTCGCTTCCGATCTCCGGACGGGCGTTTTTATCATTCTGCTCTGCCGTGGAGCGGCTGCTGCTGTCGTTGTAATTCAGATCCTCGTCGGTATAAGGCTCGGCAGCCAGGATCTCGTAAAGGTCTCCGCCGGTAACGGCAGCGATCTTCTCTGCAACCCCTTTTGTAGTTCCGGTCGCGGAGAAATACGCCACCAGAACATCGGAATGGGCAGAGGCATCTTCTGCTGAGGTATCTTCTGCAGCGGTGTCTTCAACAGAGGGGTCTTCCGCAGAAGTATTGGCATTTGCGGAATCCGCATTCGCGGCTGACACAGCGGACGTTCCTTCTGAAGCTGCTTCGCTATCGACAGGCAGACTTTCCAGCTCTGCCGCACTCGCATTTTCCTCCGATGTGTTCTGCACCTCGGACACCTGTGTACTTGCTGCTTCATTTGAGGCAGTACCTCCGCAGGCCGCCAGACTGAGGGCCATTGTAACTATCATTAAGATGGCAGCTAGTGATTTCGTCCTTTTCATTGCTGTATTTCCTATTGCTCTATTTCCTATTGCTGTAATTCTTATTGCTGACTTCCTTATTTCTGTTTGCTTTCGTCTTCTTCGTTCCAGACTTCCTTTGCCAGTCTGAAAACAGCCCAGCCTTTCGGCCAGCCCACGTACATGGTGGCATGGGTAATGATGGCGGCGATTTCCTCCTTCGTCACCCCATGCGCCTTTGCATTCTGCAAATGATAGCTCAGAGAGGAATCTGTGATGCCGGATGCCATCAGGGACACGACCGTGATGATGCACTTCGTCTTTACATCAATTGCTTCTTCGTTCCATACCTCTCCAAAGAGAACATCGTCATTCAGGTGCGCGAACATCGGCGCAAATTCTCCCAGCTGATCTCTTCCTGCTGTCTGTACGATTTTTTCACTCATTTTGATTGCCTCCGTCGTTATTTTCTCAAAAACCGGTCATCCGAATCCGGTGCATCCATGGAAGAATACCGTTCCGCTGTCATGTGCAGATCATATTCCTCCCGCAGCTGCGCCAGCTGCTGCATCATGGGACTTGCGTGATGCGCGTCGATTGCCGCCTGATCCCGCCAGCAATCGATAAGGAGTACGGTCTCGGGATCATCCAGCGGAACAAAATACCGGTATGCCAGATTTCCTTCCTCCTTACGGATCGCATCTGCGATCCCGCTGCGCTCCATCGCCTCTGCAAATTTCCGGGCACTGCCGTTTTTGCCGTGATAATACAAATTCACTGATATGCTCATCGCCCTGCCAGCTCCTTTCCTCTTTGCTCTGCCTGCCGGCCCGCTGCTGTTTACAATACCTTATCCAGCCATTTCCGGATCTCTTTTTCATTTGGACGATTGATCTGCACGCCCTTTTCCCATTTCACGTCGCTGCTTACATCCTTATGAAGGGCCGTGTCGCTTCTGCCGACGCCGCTTCCACCAGAGGTGCAGAAGGGAATGATCTTCTTTCCGGAAAAATCATAGCTTTCCAGGAAAGTGTCAATAATCCTGGGCGCCACGCCCCACCAGATCGGGAAACCGATGATCACGGTATCATAAGAAGCCATATCGGCAACTTTGCCATTGATCTCCGGTCTTGCGGAGGGATCGTTCATCTCGATGCTGCTGCGGCTCTTTTTGTTCATCCAGTCAAGATCCGCTGCTGTATAGATCTCCTTTGGGATGATCTCATAAAAATCTGCGCCTGCGATCCGGGCGATCTCTTCACCGACATTTTTCGTTACACTGCTGGCGGAGAATACCGCCACTAAGGTTTTGTTTGCCATTGCTTTTGTCTCCTTTTTTGATGATTTTTTATTGTAATCCGCCCATTACTCTCCCAGCAGCCGGATCAGGCAGCTGTAGATAAGCTCATAGGCGGTTTGATATACGTAGTCAACGCCTGCCTCTTTCATGGCAACTCTCTGTTTTTCTGTAACCTCTGTATACGGATATATGCCAAACATGAAAGGGAAAAAGATATAAATGAAAGTATGAATGTCGGAAACTTTCATCTCCGGACAGAACTTCTGCACCACCATGGATACTAGCTGCATGGAACGTCCATAGGACTGCTTGAAAGAATTCAGCAGCTCCTGCCGGCTGTTTGCCTCCATGTCGAAGTTATTCATGGAAAGAAGCTTTAAAAGCTGCTGCCGTCCGGCCAAAGAGTTTGCAATTTGATCGGCCAGTTCCTTTTTCGACAGCTGCTCACTCCCGTTTAGTATGTTGGTCAGAGCTTCATTCCAACGGTCATATTCCCGCTGGAAGAGTGCCAGGAAGATCTCCTCCCTGGTTTCAAAATAGTTATAGATCGTGGGACGTGAAAAGGATGTGATCTTGCCGATCTCCTTGAGCGTGATCTCCCGAAAGCTCATCTCCTGGTAGAGCTGCTCACAGGCATTAATGATCTCTTCCCGTCTCTGAGCGATCAGTTCGGGCGTTCCCTTTATCATGGATCCTACCTCCGAATATTCATCAGCAAATTGTTGACACCGTGTCAACAATTGTATTATATGGCAATACTGACACGATGTCAATACTGTTTTTTATATCAAATGTCGCTATTCTGCCTCCCAATTCTTCCTGGTAAAATGTAGATTCTGAATGCTTCGCATAGAGGCTGTCTATCTGTATTTACCTGCTTCCGATTTTTTGGCAAAAAAAAACACCGGCCGCTTCTAGCCGATGTTTCCTTTCTGCCCCTATTATTTACATGAAGACGCCTGACTGCCGCCAAAGAATGCGCCAGCTATGTTTCAATCAGCCCATACTCCTTACAGCCACTTTTTCCGCAGAAAAATAATCAGGAAGATCACACTGCTGATCCCCCATGTCAGCGGATATGCCCAGAACACTACCTCGATCCTGGGAATAAACCGGACAGTGACGGCAATATAACTCACCCGGATAAAGCACCACACGACCATCATGATAAACATCGGTACCATACTGTGCCCGGCCCCTCTCTGGATGGCTGCCATACAATGGGAAAAAGCCAGGAGAGCGAAAAACGCCGGGTTAATGTGGGCTTCCCGGATTCCAATAGCTACCGCTTCCGGCTCGCCCCCGAATGCCCCGATCAGATATGGAGAAAAAATTATAACCAGGATACCGATGACGCCTGCCGTTGCCATAGCCATAAGAGTTCCCGCCAGACCGCCGCGCCAGGCGCGTTCCTTTTCCCCTGCACCCAGGTTCTGTCCAACAAATGTGACCAATGCCTGCGTAAAGCACATGACCGGAATAAAAACAAATCCCTCCACGCGGGAATAAGAACCACATCCGGCCATCGCCATCGGCCCAAAACGGTTGATATTTGACTGGACAAAAACGTTCGCAATGGCAATGATGGAATTCTGTATGCCGGCCGGGATGCCGTTTACCAGAATCTGCTTCAGCATGTCCTTGTGGATCCGGATCTCCCGGGGAACTACCCGGTAGTCTGGGGGATTTTTCAGCAGCTGGCGGAAGCAGAGCACAGCACTGAGAAACTGCGTCATAACGGTTGCCACAGCTGCACCGCCGACGCCAAAGCCCATAACGCCAATAAAAAACAGGTCAAGCAGAACGTTCAAAGAGGCAGAAATAGACAGAAACAGGACAGGGTGCCGGCTGTCGCCCAGCGACTGCAAAATGCCCATCTGCATATTAAAAAGCACAGAGGCTGCCGCCCCCATGAAATACAGGCGGAAATAGGTCACCGACAAGGGAAAGACCTCTGCTGGTGTGCCGATCAGGCGCAGGATTACCGGCGCTGCCAGCGGAGCAGCAGCACTCAGTGCAAGTCCGCAAAGCAGGCCAAACATCAGCGCGGTATGCATGGCACGCCGGAGGTTCTTTATATCTCCGGCTCCAAAAAACCGCGCAATCACCACCCCGCAGCCCATGCCGATCCCGTTTAGCATGCTGACCATCATAAAAATCAGGTTGCCGGAGGAACTGACGGCGGCAAGCGCATTATTTCCAAGAAAATTGCCGACAATAAGCGTGTCGGCAATATTATACAGCTGTTGAAACAGATTTCCCCACAGAAGGGGAAATGTAAAAAGGACAATATCCTTTATCGGAGAGCCCTTAGTCATAAGGCGAACTGCCATTTTATCTATCCTTCCCTGCCGTAATGATCCCTCGCAAGTGAAATGGTAAGATAAAATTCATCCAGCCTCCACCTGTCGGTTATTAACGGATTTAGTATACTCCTTTATCAACCAATTTCAATCTCGATTAATCCTGTTTTGTCCTTATAATCAGCCGAAAAACAGCAAAGAGCAGGACGATAAAGCCTGCTCTTTGCATCGTTTTGTTTCAATTTATAGGTGATACTGTCCCTTCCGGAACGAAGCGATGACACTGCCGCCGATCAAAAGGTCTGTTCATTTCTCTTCGAAAGAAGGTCTCCATCCTGCGAACTGTACAAGCTGCTCATCCGTGCGGTGGTAATAGCGCACGCCCTTGTCAAGCTCTCTGATTTCTGCCATTTCATCATCCGTAAGCGTAAAGTCCAGGATATCCAGATTGTCTTTGATATGATCGACATTTTTGCTGCCGGGGATGACAGCGAAGCCCATCTGGGTATGCCAGCGCAGGATCACCTGTGCCGGTGTCTTCCCGTATTTCTGTCCCAGCTTAACAAAGACGGGCTCCTCGATCAGTGATTTGTCTCCGTGTCCCAGAGGATACCAGCTCATCAGTTTAATGTCGTACTTATCCAGCGTCTTACGAAGCTCCTGCTGCGTAAAGTATGGATGAGCTTCTACCTGGATAAACTGCGGAACGACCTCCCATTTGTTTTCCAGCTCTTCAATATACTTACCTTCAAAATTGGAAATACCGATCGCCTTTGCTTTGCCCTCTTTATATGCCTTTTCGAGCTGCCGATAACCGGCCAGCCAGTTGCCTGCGGGCTGGTGGATATAGAGAAGATCCACATAATCCACGCCCAAGCGCTCAAGAGTCTCGTCCACCGCATTCTCATTCTCATATTCACTGGGCCAAAGCTTGGTGGAAAGGAAGATATCCTCCCGCTTAATGCCGCTGTCTTTCATACCCCGTCCGACGGCACGTTCATTGACATAAGCGTTGGCAGTATCCACCAGAGAATATCCCATCTTCAGGGCTTCCCGGACGCTGTTCTCGGCTTCCACTGGGGAGAGCATAAAAGTTCCAATCCCGATCACAGGGCATTTCACTCCATTGTTTAAAACGATATATTCCATGATGATCTCCTTTCTGATCTTTCGTCTTATTACAGCAGGCCGTTTGCCGAAAACCACTTCTGTAAGCTTGTCCTTGAATTCGCTGCCGGATAGGTTTGTTTCTCTTTACGGTTCCATTATATGAAGCTACTATTGTAAAGTCCAATCCAAATGTTATATACTTAATTTAATATTTAAATAATAGGAGCCACATATGACGACCAAACAAATCGACTATTGCATCGAAGTCGCGCGCACACTGAACTTCAGCCGTGCGGCCGATAATCTTTTTGTCAGTCAGCCGACCTTTTCCTATCAGATCAAACTTCTGGAGGAAGAAGTCGGATTCACCATCTTTGAACGGAACGGGAAAGGAGCAGCGCTCACCCCTGCCGGTGCCCAGTTTGTTTCCTTCCTTACCGGTATGCGGCAGGACCTGAAGCGTGCCATTGAACAGGGACAGAATTTCAGCGCAAAGTACAAGGACAGCATTTCCATCTGTATGATGGTCCGGCAGGCGCTTTATTTCCTGCCTGAAGCCATGAAACTCTTTGAGGAATCCTGCCCGAACGTGCAGATTACCCCGAACTTCCGATATGAGAACAGCATGGAAGCCTTTCTTCAGAATGAGACGGATGTTGTTTTTGCGCTGAAGGAACAGACACGCCAGGTAGCCGGCATCGAGGTACATGATCTTTTTGAAAGCAGGATCTACCTCATCGCAAGCCGGGAAGATCCACTTGCCGGTAAAAACATGATCCGCGAAGAGGATCTCTATGGGCGGACTTTGATGGTGGGCGGAGGATCTCCCCTTGCGCTCCGTACGGTTCAGCATCGCCTGATAAGCTCCGGGAAAATCGATTATTTCAACAGTGCTGATCACGACACGACACTGACCAATGTGGCTGCCGGGCGTGGTGTCTGCCTGGCTCCCGGGTTTCTGAATGATCACAGCGGGCAGTTTGCATGGATCCCGTTTGACTGTAACGAGAGCTTTTCGTGTGTCTTATGTACGCATAAAGAAGATCAGAGAGAAAGCCTGAAAATCTTCCTTGGCATTCTGAAGAAGCTATACCGGGATGCTGTAGCTGTCCCTCTGTAAAAAAGGGCGCTTGCATGGCAAGCTCCCTCGATTATAGATCGTTTCTCAGAAGCTCCATGCCCACATGTCGGCAGCAGCCGTCTACCGCATCCATAACCCATTGGGTGCGAGTTATGCCGTCCACCACAGTCTCATGCCATTTTGGGTCCTGGGAAATGCAATGAACAGTGCCGCTGCCGCTGCCTCCCGCAGTGGGAGATTATGGCATTTGCCGTGAACGTCGCTCTTCGTCACAGGGTCGTGTCTGAAGAATGCTATGCAGTTATCATGGTGCATTTGTCGTAACAACCTATGTGGTTGTTACACTGAAAAGTTTAGAAGAAATAGGGGATTGTTTTTAGGAAAGGATGCGTCACATTCATGTGATGGCGCACGTCACACAAATGTGCATTCGAGCAAAAAAGAAAAGCGCCTGCATTAAAGCAAGCGCCGAGTTGTCTATTTCGCTGCCGCTTTAATCGCACCCTGACAGTGAATCCTTACGACACGGTTTGGGTTTGTTTCAGCCATTCGCTGTAACTGTTCCAGATACGGTCTGACGAACTCCGGTCTGCGCTTACCCAAAACACGGAAGATTTCTGGCGCCTCCATCCTGACCTTGTCATCTGTGTCGTCCAGTAATTCAGCGAAGACGGACATGTATTTCTCATAAATACCAGGTGTGTTCGTGGCGATATTCTCTGAAGTCCAAATAAAGCTCAGCCGGACCTTTGGATCCTCATCGGAAGCAAAACGAAACAGATCTTCCCAAAACGGTTCGATCAGCCGGTAGTCGCCTCGCCCGATCCTGCCAAGAGCATTCACCGCCCGTTCCCTCAAAATCGGGGTTGGGCTGTCACAGAAAGCAGCGATATCTGACACCGCATCCTGCACTGACTGGGGATATGCAAGCCCCATTTCACCAAGAAGCCAAAGAGCTTTTGCCTGTATTTTTACAGAATCATGAGCAAGAAGAGAAGATACATAAGGGATACTGGATTCCCACCGTTCCTTATCCTTCGTCAGTGTTCCAAGCTCTTTGTATAGTTCCGCTTCGTTCACTCCGTCATCTCCATAAAAATGCATTAACCTGTATAGGCATCCTTAGCTGTATTCCCTTTTCTGTCACCAATGCTCATACCTTCTCTGCTCATCAACGCCGCGTATCCGGTCCATCTCATCCTCCGAAAGTTCGAAGTCAAAGATATCATAGTTCTCCGCGATGTGGTCCGGATTGGCTGAGCCGGGTATGACAATGTATCCGTCCTGCAAATGCCAGCGGAGAATGATCTGGGCTGCCGTCTTTCCGTGAGCTTTGGCCAGATCCAGAATCACATCATTTTCAAATCCTTCCTGTGTATGTCCCCGGCCGCCGAACGGGTACCAGGACTCCATTACGATCCCATACTGTTTCACGTAATCTCGAAGTTCCGCATTCTGATAGTAGATATGATTCTCGTTCTGGATCACCGCCGGCGTGATCTCCGCGAACGAAAGCACCTCATCGACCTGCTCTTTCGTGTAATAGTTGGAAATGCCGATGGAATGAAGTTTTCCGCTCTCCACGGCTTCTTCCATAGCTTTATATACACCGGCGTCATCCGAGCCTGGCTGATGGATCAGCATCAGATCGATATAATCCACATTAAGGTCCGACAAGGCCTCGTCGATCACTTCCGCTGCCCGGTCATGATCGCCGCCATAGATCTTGCTGGTAATAAAGACGTCCTCCCTCGTAACGATTCCTTCGTCGATCGCGCGGGCAAGTCCTTTCCCTACGCCGATCTCATTCTGATAGTACCGGGCAGTGTCAATGAGGCGCATGCCGGATTTCAGCGCATAGTATGTGGAATTCTCTGCCTCCTCATCAGAAAGTGTCCATGTGCCTGTACCGATGATAGGCATTTTCCAACCGCTGTTAAGAAGGACTTTTTCTGCGGAAAAATCAAATTCGCCCACAAGCGCATCGGCAGGCGCCGGCACGG
>OCTX012290607.1_pt1 | contig 57874 bp, 48 predicted proteins | sample 1539691 | NCBI WGS metagenome assembly OCTX01 (sample SAMN02144231, study PRJEB22623) | gut metagenome | biome: sheep rumen | host: Ovis aries | place: New Zealand
TCCTCAAAGAAGAGGAACTCTCCACAACGGTTGGAGGTGCGCACCAGGAAGTCGTAGAACGACTCATTATACTGTACCAGATAGGGCTGTATGAACTCGAACTTTTCGCCGGAAACAGTGTACGTCAGATGCTGTTGGTTGCCGACATAGGAGTCTATCAAGGGAACACCATCGGAGACGTTTCCGAAATTCAGGCTCTCTGGCTGCAGGATTTCAGAGCCGAGCTTGCGGGCCACGTATGCCTTGCTGTACTTGTTGAGGGTCATCAGCTTATCCATGCTGAAGATGCTCAGTTTCACATACATCTTCGTGCCGTCCACATCACGTTGCAGCTGCGGGGTCATTTCAAACACATAGCAGTTCTTGGCCACGTTGTAGGTCACCGGCTTGCCGTCTTTGTCCTTTTTATCATTATCAACGATGTCGACCGTCACCTCCCGTTGCAGCAGACAGTCTTTGATATCGCCGAACTTGGGCGCGGTGCTCTTTATCTTGTTTTGCGCGTCGGTGGTTTCGTGAGTGAAATCCAGTTCTGCCTCAATCTCGGTAGGCTGGTAGATCTTACGGTTCACCTTGACACCGCAAAGCAACATGTAATAGTTTCTATTGTCGTCGGAAATCACTTTACGGACTCCCTGGTTCAGTTGCAGTTCATCCGGCTGCTTACCTTTGGAGCCAATGAACCCGCCAAATGTCAGTCTATAAATTAAGTTTGTATTGTTACTCGATTCTGCTGCCATCTCACATCTGTTATTGAATGTTCGTTACTGATAAGGACTGTCGTTAGCCGCATCAATTCAGCCACCGTTTACTTGAATTCGAAAATATTGCTGAATCCGGTAATAGCAAAGATGGAGCGTACATTGTCGTTGACACCCGAAATGTACACATGCTCACCTTTTTCTTCAGCATTCTGCAGTACAGCAAGGAAGATACGCAAACCTGCAGATGAGATATACTCGAGATTCGTACAGTCGAGAATAATATCCTTTCCCTCTACGTCGAAAAGAGGTGCCATAGCCTTTTCAGTCTCAGGAGCTTCTGCGGTGTTGAGGCTACCCTCCAAAATGGCAACCATGCTACCGTCTTTTTCTTGAATTGTCGTTTTCATTTTGATGGTGATTTAATTAATACCTTATTATTTATTATTCACTATTTTATACTCTTCCGCATACTCACGGCACTCTGCTGTTTAATGTATTGGATGGCCATCATCGTCAGATCGTCACTCTGCTCGGCATTTCCGACAAATTGATGAACGGCATCGGTCATCTGGTCGATGAGTTGCTTCGGTTCCTGCTGTTGCTGGGAGAGCGCCTTTAATGCCACATCGTTGATGCGCTCCATCTGGAACTGGGCATTGTCTACATCCATCGCCTCGGTTAGTCCGTCGGTGAAGAGGAAGATAGTAGTTCCCGTGAATATCTGGGCTTCCTGCAGCGTGTACTTCCACTTGGGCCTAAAACCTACGGGAATATTCGCATCGCAGGGCAACTCTCCGACACCATCTCCGACAAGCAGCGGCGCGTCGTGCCCGGCATTGCTATAGTGCAGGCGTCCAGTAGGCAGGTCGAGCACGCCGACAAAGAGGGTCACGAACATGTGGGTCTTGTTCATGCCGGCCATTGTCTTGTTCATAGCGATAATAATACGGTCGGGCATCGACTCGTGGGCAGAAACAGTGCGGAACACGGCTCTGGTGACCGCCATGAAGAGTGAGGCTGGCACACCCTTTCCCGATACGTCTCCGATGCAGAAGAAGAGCTTCTCATCTCGGAAATAGAAGTCAAAGAGGTCGCCACCTACATCCTTGGCAGGGGTCAGCGAGGCATAGATCTGCACATCATCGCGGTCAGCCTTTGTGGGGAACTTCTCGGGTAGCATGCCCATCTGTATGCTGCTGGCAATACGGAGGTCACTCTCGATAGAGGCTTTCTTGGCGGTGGTTTCCTTCAGTTCTTCGATATATTTCACAAGCGACTGCTGCATGTCGGAAAAAGAATGGCTCAGTTGTCCGATCTCGTCGATGCGTTGCAAGTCAGGTAACTGGACGTCAAAATTACCCGAGGCAATGGTCTCAGCTCCCTTTGCCAGCCGACGCAGGGGCTGTAGCTCGCTGGTGATAATACGGATGAACATGTAGAGCATCAGCAGCAGCCCCACAATGACGATGGCCATAACGGTACGACGGAGACGGTCGAAGCCGCTGAAGATGTCACTTTCCGGACAGACGATGGCCATCGAGCAGCCTGTCTGACCAAGTGGTTTGTAGAACACATAACTATCCTGCCCATTGATGTTCATGCGCTTCATGCCCTCCTCGCCACGCTGCATGGCATACCCCAAGGCGACAAGAGCTGTGTCAGGCTGTTCCAAAGACTTGGTAAAGATCGTCTGGCGGGTAATCTTGGTGGAATCAGGATGTACGAAATAGGTACCGCCACGCCCGATCATGACACTATAGGAGTTGGGATAAGGCTTAATGGCCGATATAGTCTGCGAGAGCCAACTGATGGAAAGACTGGTATTGATGGCACCTATCTTCTCGCCGTGCTTGTCATTGATGGCCTGGCAGTAGCTGGTCACCATCTCACTCGTGTTCGTAGCCACATCGAGATCGAAGTAAGGCTCCGTCCAGCATGGCTTGTCGAGCAGCGAAGGCAAGAGATACCAGTCCATGAAGAAATACTGGTAGTTGTCGCTACCGCCCTGAATCGTACGAAGGCTGTCGCCGACATGCTTGGTGTAGGCCGAGAAGTAACGGCCCTTGTCCTTGAAGTAGTAGGGTTCGAAGGCGATGGAGCAGTTGTAGAAGTCAGGATTATTCTGCAGCATGCCTCGGCTGTAGACGAACATCGAGTCGGCCTTGTCGGGATGGCGCTCAACGAGCCACTTGGTCATGGCAGAGGCAACTTCCACACGGTTCAGGATGCTCTCCACGCGCAGCGAGGTCTTGTCGAGTATCTGCGTGGCACTGTTGACTGCCTCCTGACGTACAGCCTCACGCGACTGGAAGAACAGAAAGCCCAGGGCAACGATGAAGATGATGGCAGCAAACAGCACCACCCACAGGCTGACCCTGACGTAAAGTTTGCGGCGGATATATTGCAGAATTTCTTTCATATTCTTCTATGTCAGTATTTTAGGGCATTCTTCACTTTTCATCAACAAGTTCCTCATACGCCACCTCGCGGCTCAGCATCTGGTGCTCCACCATCAACTGGCTGGCCAGCCTCACCATGTCGGGGCGAAGGCGGAACTCGCGCTTCTTCGATTCACGGTCCACCTGTAGCTGCAGGATGTCCTTCAGCATCAGCCGCTGCATCACGCGGTTGGTGGCAATATGCGCCTTCTCGACATACTGCATCACGATGTCGAGCGTCTCCTCGGGATGCTCGGCAGCCCACTCCCACCCTCTGCGGCTGGCATCGGCAAACTTCCTGGCCTGCTCGCGGTGCTTCTGGTAGTATTCGCGGGTCATATACACGCCGTCCTCCTGCACATTGTAGCCGTGATCGCGAAAACGGTACACGTTCTTGTCAGTCATCTTGATGCCTGCCTGAACCAGCTGGTAGTACTCGTTGTAGCTCATGGCCAGAGTGGCATCGAGGGCTCCAGCCAGAAAAAGGTTGATGTTCTGGGCAAAACGTATCCACTCGTAGTTCAGATGATCCTTGATGCTCATGCAAATGGCCAGATGTCCGAAACCCACGCTCCAGACGCCCACCTTGGCTCCCTTTTGCGTCAGCGGGTCTACTCCGCGGGCAGAAACGATCACCATCGCATTGTTCATCGATGTCTGAAGGATGTTCACCAGGGGTATGCCGTCGTCGATGATTTCCATTGCCTGACAGAGTTGCAGCGTTGTGGCCTGACACTCATTCTTACGGAGACGGCTCATGGCAGGCTGCGTAGCCGACGGGTGCTCAATCTTTACTTTCACCCCTGCCTCGCGGTAGAAGCCCTTCGCCTCGGCCACGTAATAGCCGGCAAACTGCGCCTGCGCCGTCCACTGGGGCGTGAACACGATCGTCTCGTCCTGTGCTTGCACTTTGCTGCCGCAAAAGGCAAAGAGAGCAGTAAGCACCATCAGAAGCCTGGTATTTTGTATCATTGTTTTTAAAGGTGAATAATATTGTAGTTCTATTATCGCTGCAAAGATACTACTTTTTTAAACAAGATGCAAATATTATCCCCCAAAAAAACTTCGAATCTCAAACAAAGAGGAACATACATGCCTGTCAAAGGTCTACCTTCCGCCAGAGGTTGGGACCGATTTTGATGATCAGGCCTTCCTTCTTCAGGCGATGGATGACCGACTTGACTACTGGTGACTGACCATAGGTCAGACGAAGGTTCACCAGTTCCTCCTTCGTGAACTCTTTGCTGAGAAGTTTCAACAGATCGACATTGTGGAATATCCCGTTCATTTCAGGAACCTCATTGTGGAGTGCGTCAATTTGGTTGCCGAAAAGTTTCACCTGATAATAGAGACAACGCTCAGCTACCCATAGGGCGAAGTTGATGACCTCAGCTGTCTCCTGATAACCAGCCAACGCATAGGCCACCATTCCTGCCCGGAAGCCATTGAGAGCCGATCGACGGCGGAACACATCGAGGGCTGGACGCAATGTCTTCAGATATTCCGTGCGCTTCGATTCATCCCATTCTTCGATAGCCTTGTTCAACAACGGCAATTCCACCTCCCCTTCCTCGTCCATCAGGCACATACACTGACGTTTTACCTCGTCCTGCTCCTCCTTCGTCCATGTCTTAAATACAGGCATCCTGGCACCCATCATGTCGGGCAGCTCTGCAAAGATAGTGCGGCTGACAGTACCACTCTCTGCATCGGAAAAGAAAGCACGACACTTGTGGGGCGTACCACACATCAGCATATTATAGTAGAGAACTACCTTGCCCGAGAACGATTCCTTCGAGATACGGTGCTGTCCCCAGGGCTTGTTGTCGTAGGCCAGACGAATGAGGTCATTCTTCTGAGTCCACGCACCACCCTTATTGTTCTTCTGCACCGTCTCGATCTCTGGCGCATAAGTGAAAAGATGCTTGCCTTTGGCATAGATGGCCCGTTCGAGGAAAGCACTCACACCGATATTAGCTTCAATGATACGGATGGCCGCACGAGGGTTCTCCACCTCCTGACCGTCTTTCTTGGCCAACGAGTACTCCGTCTCCTTCCGCCACTCTTCCTCGTCCTGCTTGATAACGGGATCCATCAGCAATTCCATCAGCTGGTCGACAAACGACTTACCTGTAGCCTGATCCGACCAGATATCTACGATGAAAGAAGGCGACTGAACCTTACCGTCACGATACTTGGCGCGCAGACCGGTAGCCACGGTTCCCAGCATGGGCAGGGCCGACAGCAGCGAGGCTTCCTTGAACTCTGCAGGCGCATGGTCGGCCACCTGCTGCAGAATACCGGGCAGCAGTCCTGGCACACGTGGGATAAGGCCGTCGTCCTCATCCTCAGCGTTCTCTGCCAATCCCTGTTCCTGCATCTCTGCCTCCAGTCCCTTGAGCAGGTCGCCAAGGGTTGGCGGGATACTTTCTTTCCGCACGGTGTTAACCCCACTCTTCAGTGTTGAGAGCACCTCATGGTCAGGCAGTTTCCAATGGGGTATCACCTGGAAGAGCCACTCCACATTAAAATCACAGATATAGCGCAAGTAGCGCGACAAGGCGAAGATGGCATTGTTACGCTCACCATCTATAGGACGATCACCATAGCCCATTTTCAGCAACAATCGCTTCACTATCAGGTCATACTCGATGCCCTTATAAATCGAAGGATAGGTCGTAGTACCCATCGTGACATTGGGCAGGCTGCCGACTACTGGCGCCCCATTATGATTTATAGGTGTATTGTAAAGCGCTTTCTGTTCCTCGGTCAGCGGCTCGAAAATGATGGGGTCGAGCAGTTTCACGTGCTGTTCGCTGACCATAAAACAGCAGCGGGCCAGATCGGTGACATGAGAGTCGTAACTGACACCGAGCCTGCTTGCCAGTTGCTGGATGTTCTCTTCGATAGAGAGTTCTGGTTTGCGCCAAGCCCAGATATGGGTGCCTCCGCCAGCACTCTCGGCAAAGTAAACGATGCGGAACGCCTCGATGAGCCTTTCTTCGCATACCTTTTGCCAGAGCTTCTCCGTCAGGCCCTTCTCGTCGATGTCGACATAGTATAGCCCTGAGGCTACGGCATCTTCTGCTTTACGCGTACCATTATTAAAAGATTCTGCAAGCGGCAGCCACACAGGCAGATCCTTCTTGCGTTCACGATTGTTGTTCTGCTTCACGTCGAAGAGAATCTCGTCAACATGATTTTCCGTCTGCAGCTCACGGACAGCAGCGAGCGACGCCTTGCGAGGCTGGCCACTGATTGAATTAGCCAAACATACTCCCATCTTGGATGGAAACAACTTAGGTGCGACAGTTGCAAAAGTACGATGGGTCAAAAGGCAATTGACACTTAATGCCGCTTTTAGGGACTCAATTCGGCAATAATTAACTTTTTTTATTAATTAATGGTCGCATGGTTGCAGTGCGACCATGTTACCTCACCTCCTCATCCATATCTGGAAAGGTGCATAAATACAGGTGTTTCAAACAAAAATGAAGATTACTTGATCATCTTTATGCGACTTTTTGGTAAAAAGTGAAAGGTCGCATGGTTGCAGTGCGACCATGCGACCTCTTCCAGCCTCCCAGATAGCTATGAGTTTCTCGGTAGGAAACTGCCAGTTACATTACGACAAACTACCAGTTTCATTACGACAAACTGCCAGTTACATTACGACAAACTGCCAGTTACATTACGACAAACTGCCAGTTACATTACGACTAACTACCCTTTTAGCGACTGGAGACAGGATTAGTCTTCGAGCGTAATGGGCTTGTACTTCGGTACGAGTGTCTTCATGATGCACCAGCCAATAAGGTAGGCAACGGCGCAGATGCAGAACACCACCATGTAGGCTGCGGGCTTGCCTTCGAAGCCGAAGAACTGGAAGTTGGCACCCTGTGCTGCTGCCCAGGTGAAGAAATTACCAGAACCCATGTTGATGGCCATCGAACCGAAGCCACCCGTCATCGTTCCAAGCCCTACAATCGTACCAATAGTAGACTTGGGGAACATATCGCCGATAGTCGAGAAGAGGTTGGCACTCCAAGCCTGATGTCCTGCACCCAACAGACCAATCAGGATGGCTGGCCACCAGGCGCTATAGGCTCCAAGCGGCTGTGCCAGCAGTCCCAAAACGGGGAAGCAGGCAAAGATCAGCATCGCACGCATACGGCCCAGATAAGGATTCATGCCCTTCTTGTCGACGAAGTAAGTAGGCAGATAGCCACCGCCGATAGAGAGTACGGTAACGATGAGATAAAGCGTGAAGATAAGCAGAATACCCATCGTGGAGTCGGAGGTATAGCCATACTGGTCGCTGAAATAGGCCGGCGCCCAGAAAAGGAAGAACCACCACACACCGTCGGTCATGAACTTACCCACGAGGAAAGCCCAGGTTTGACGATAAGTGAAGCACTTGAAGAACGGAATGGCCTTTTCATCCTTCACATTGTCGCGATCCTGAACATCAGCCAGATCGTTGTCCTGCTCGATATAATTCAACTCACACTGGTTCACACGCTTGTTCTTGCGCGGTTTGTCGTAGAGCCACATCCAGAGGCCCATCCACACATAACCGAGCACACCGATGATGACGAAGGCCATTTCCCAACCCCAGGCACGCGCCAGAAGAGGAATAGTGGCAGGTGCTGCCAGCGCGCCTACAGAGGCACCACTATTGAAGATGGAGGTGGAGAAGGCACGGTCTTTCTTGGGGAAATATTCGGCCGTAGCCTTGATGGCAGCAGGAAAGTTACCAGCCTCACCGACAGCCAGGATCAGACGGCAAGAGAGAAAGAGCCACACCGAGATAGTGGCGATGGCCACAGCCGCATCACTGCCAGCCTGGACCATCCGCAGCGCCTCGATAGAGTCATAACCCTCAACGGTCATTGCCACCCATCCGCAGCCTGCATGCATCACAGCACCCGTTGACCATACGAAGATAGCGATGAGATAGCCCTTCTTGGTGCCCATCCAGTCGATGAACTTACCTGCAAAGAGGTTGGCGATGGCATAGAAGAGTGAGAAAAGACCAGTGATGGTGCCATAGTCGGCATCGGTCCAGTGGAAGTCAACGGCGATAAAGTCCTTCCACGTTAATGACAAGACCTGACGGTCCATATAGTTGACGGTGGTTGCCAGGAAGAGCAACGCACAGATGACCCAGCGGAAGTTGGACATCTTGGTAGTTTGTACGGGAGTCATAGTTATCTGATATCAATTACGGGGATGTTGTCCTTATCATTATAGTAGAGGTTCTCTCCGGCCATACCCCAGATGAAGGTATAATAATAGGTGCCGGCAGCAGCATGCATCGACCACTCGGGCGACATGATGGCCTGCTCATTGTGCAGCCATACGTTGCGGCTCTCCTGAGGCTGTCCCATCACGTGAGAGATGGTCTGTCCCTCAGGCAAGTTGAAATAATAGTAAGCCTCAATACGGCGGCCATGGGTGTGAGGGGGCATCGTGTTCCACACGGCACCTGGATTGAGCTGCGTCAGACCAAGCTGCAACTGGCAGGGACCTTCCTCGAGCACATCGTTCACGATGAGCTTATAGACCGTACGGTTGTTGGCCTCTTCCACGGTTCCCACTGGTCCCCATACAGCAGCCTTCAGCGAACCCTTACGGCCATCGAGCGTGATCCACTGGGTCTTGTAATGCTGATGAGCGGTAGCCGAGTTCAGGTAGAACTTAGCCGGATTCTTCGCATCCTTAGAGCGGAACTGCACTTTCTTGTTCACATCGTTGTCCTTGCCGATATGACCGCGACCGATGTAGAGCGCCTCCTTCGGTGAGAGGGCATACTCCTTACCGTCCACGATGACCACGCCATCGCCCTGACCGCAGTTCACGACACCCAGTTCACGATTATACATGAAATATTTTTCCTTAATGGTGTTGTCGACATCGAGACCGAGTTCCCAGAAGTTCTCCAGCGTCAGCGTGGTGTTCACAGGCATGGCGCCACCGAAGATAAACCGGTCGTAGTGAGAGTAAGTGAGCAGGATAGAGTCGGGCGACATCACCTTTTCCATCACGAAGCGCTCACGCAGCAGCTTCGTGTCGTAGTGTTTCACGTCTTCAGGATGGCAGGCAGTCTGGAACTTCACGTGCTGAGCCCCTACATACCTGTCGGCCTCCTGCGCATTGGCAGAAAGCGAGAGGGCCACAGCCCCCACAATAGTCAGAATTGTTTTCTTCATTGTTATGCTATTTATAAGTTTACTATCTATTATTGAGCGGCCTTCTCGTCGGCAACGATGCGCTGACGGTTCCACACCACCATAGCGATCGTGATGAGCGTCAGGATACCAGCCCCTACATAAGCCAGACTGTTCACGCACTTATAGATTACCCAGCCAAAGAGACTTGAGGCGAAATCAAGGGCACCAGCCTGGAATCCCTCAGGAATCTTAGCTGCAGGATCCTGCGTCTGGGCATAAACCGTCTGGGCAGCCTGTGTGAAGGCAGGCGCCATATCGGTAACGAACCACAGTCCGATGCCAACAGCCACGAAACCGATAATCAAGGTCTTCACCACATTGCCCTTCGTGTAAGGCAAAACCATCACAAATACATAGAACATACCTGCGAGTGATGCCAGGGGCAGGAACTCGTTGCCAGGCAGGGCCACAGCCACCAGCAGCGCCAGCGGGATGAGAATCAGCGATGCTACCAGCGTCGTGGGATGACCTATCACGAGGGCAGGCGACATACCGATATACACCTTCTTTCCGGCCCACTTCTTCTGTACCACCTCCTGCGTCTTCTCGGCAATCGGCTTCAGACCGTCGATGAAGAGTTTCGTGATGCGGGGTATCAGTTCCATCACGGCACCCATGGTCACACCGAGGAACAGCACTTTCTTGATATCCATCTGGGCCACAGCACCAATCAGGGCACCCACGATGACACCCAGCACGATCGGCTCACCAAGCACACCGAACTTCTTCTTCAAGCCATCGGCATCGATATCAAGTTTCGAGAAACCGGGGATCCTGTCAAGCAGCCAGTTGATGCCGATGGCAAAGGCCGTAAAACTCTGGCAGAAAGGCTGCGGAATGGAAATACCTTCCATATCGTCGTAATAACCCTGGAACTTGTCGGCAGTCAAGTCGGCCATCACCAGCGTGATAACGTAGCACACGATAGCGGCGAAATAGCCCCATATCAGACTCTGGTCCATCACGAAATAAGCCACAGCCCCGATAAAGGCGAAGTGCCAGTAGTTCCACAGGTCGATATTCACCGTTCGGGTACACTTGGTGATAAGCAACAGGAAATTGACACCCAGGCAGATTGGGATGATCAGTGCACCCACTGCCGTATTATAAGCTACTGCAGCTGCTGCCGGCCATCCCATATCGAACACCCCAAGCTGCAGGTCGTAGAGGCGTGAGATCTCACTCAGCGGATTGCCGAAATTATTCGTCAGCAAGGCTGTTACGATGCCCAGACCTACGAAACCGACACCCACATAGAGACCACTCTTGAGCGCCTTTCCGAACTTCATGCCGATACACAGGCCGATGATGGTAAAGAGGATAGGCATCATCACCGATGCACCCAGACTGATAATGTAACTGAATACTTGTTCCATTTGTTTTTATTATCGATACGTTGTTTGTTTTAGCTGTTATCGAGTGCAAAGATACAAAAAAATAGTGAAACGACATACATTTCACTATTTTTTCTTACGTTATCGTTAACGTAAGCCTCTAGTCTTGGAAATAGACGCGCTTCACACGGTTGCTGACACCAGTAAGAACCTCGTAGGGAATGGTGTCGATGGTATCACTGAGCACCGTAACGGGCAGATGCTCGCCGAATATCTCCACCTGATCGCCTTCCTGGCAGGGAATATCCGTCACATCGATCATCGCTACATCCATACATATATTGCCCACATACTCTGCCTTCTGACCATTCACCAGACAGTAGCCATGACGGTTACCCAAATGACGATTCAGGCCATCGGCATAGCCAATAGGAATGGCAGCTATCACCGAGTCGCGCTCGATCTTGCCCTTACGACTGTATCCCACCGTATCGCCTGCAGGCACATTCCGCATCTGGAGAATGGTGGTCTTCAGCGTAGAAACGGTGTTGATGATACGGTTGTCGCGGGGATCGACACCGTAGAGTCCGAGTCCCAGACGACACATATCCATCTGACGCTCCGGGAAGTGTTCGATACCTGCTGAGTTATCCATGTGGCGCAGGATATGATGAGAGAAAGCTGCCTGCAGTTTCTCACTACCCTCCTCGAACAGCGCAAACTGCTGGGCAGAGAAGTCATCGAAACCGTCACTGTCGGAGCCCACGAAATGACTGAATACGCTACGCGGGATGATGGCTGTCTGATGCTTCAGACGATCCACGAGCTTGTAGATGTCGTGCACAGGATCGAAGCCCAAACGATGCATGCCCGTATCAAGCTTGATATGAACTGGCCAGCCTGTGATACCCTCCTTACGGGCAGCCTTGACGAGGGCATCCAGCAGACGGAAGGAATAGACCTCGGGTTCGAGATCGTAGTCGAACATCGTCTTGAAAGCCGTCATCTCAGGATTCATAACCATGATGTTGGCGGTGATGCCCGCCTTACGGAGGGTGACACCCTCATCGGCCACAGCCACAGCCAGATAGTCAACCCGATGATCCTGCAGGGTCTTGGCGATTTCCACCGCTCCTGCCCCATAGGCATCGGCCTTAATCATACATACCATCTTGGTATCAGCCTTCAGGAACGAACGGTAATAGTTCAGGTTCTCCACTACGGCATTGAGGTTTACCTCGAGGATCGTCTCATGTACTTTCTGCTCCAGTTGTTCGGTAATCTGATCGAAGCCAAAAGAACGTGCACCCTTGAGCAGTATTTGTTCGTTGCGGAGGTTAGCGAATACCTCACTCGACAGGAAATGAGGCACGTCGGCAAAGAATGCCTTATTGGCAATCTGTATCTTATCGGCATGGGCAGAAAGTTCAGGACCTATCCCGATAAACTTGTCGATACCCCGCTTCACCGCGAGATCACTCACCTGGGCATAGAGCAGCTCGGGCGAGGTTCCCGTCTGGAAGATGTCACTGAGAATCAGCGTTTTCTTGAGTTGCGCGTTGCGCGTTGCGTGCTGCGTACTCTGCTGGCGACGCTGCATAAAGTCAAGGGCGATATCGAGCGAATTGATATCTGAGTTATAGGAGTCGTTGATGAGCAGACAGCCGCGCTGGCCCTCTTTCACCTCCAGACGCATGGCAACGGGCTCAAGATGCGGCATACGGTCAGCCAGTTCACCAGGGGTGAGTCCCAGGTACAAGGCTACAGCAGCACAGGTAATGGAGTTTTCCACAGATGCCTCGTCGATGAAAGGTATCACATACATATTCTCTTCCTCACGCCAGATGTAGGTCACCCGCGTACCACCTGCCAGCTGCTTGCTGTCGCTCTTAATGTCCTTCACGAAGAAAGCGGCCTTCTCGTCACACTGCGACCAGGCAATCTTCTCACCTTGATACTGCAGGCGACGGACACAACGGCTGACGATATCATTATCAGAGCAATAGACCATCGCTTCCGTATCGTGCATCAGTTCCAGCTTCTCCATACACTTTTCCTCCATCGAACGGAAGTTCTCCTGATGGGCACTACCCAGGGAGGTGAGTACACCAATGGTAGGCTGAATGATATCGCGCAGGGCCATCATCTCACCTGGCTGACTGATGCCTGCCTCGAAAATGCCAATCTCCGTCTGCTCGTTCAACAGCCATACCGAGAGCGGCACACCGATCTGGGAATTGTAGCTTCGCGGAGAGCGCACAATCTTCTGTGAAGGGAGCAACAACTGATAAAGCCATTCCTTCACCATCGTCTTACCGTTGGATCCCGTGATACCTACAATAGGAATGCGGTGGCCGTCGCGCTCGATGAATTCGTCACGATGGCGCTCTGCCAACCGTTGCAGGGCTGCCAGCGGTGAAGGCACCACGAGGAAATTGGCATCGGGCATGTGGTCGACACCACCATGGGGAAAGAACTCCTGCAGCCCCTTTGCCTCAACGACAAAGTTACGGACACCACGACGATACAAGTCATCAATATACCTGTGACCATCGTTTCGCGAGGACTTCAAGGCAAAGAATAAGGTCTCCTCGGGGAAACAGAGTGAGCGGCTGTCGGTAAGCAGCCAACCTATCTGAGCATCGGCACTGCCAATACGGCGTGCACCAATAAGTGTTGCGATTTTTTCTATTGAGTAATTCATGTCATTTGATTTTATAATGCAAAATTAGGGTATTTTTTCTGCAATGCCTCCACTTTTAACATAGTTTTATCCATAAAAGCCTTGTATTCGGCCGAAGAAGCGTCGAAAGGCTTGTGGTTGAGGGCTGCTTTCAAGGGTTGCCACTCTGCGATGAAGCCACGGGCGGCATCACTCAGATAAGTCTCCGACAACCGCTGCCAGATATATTCTACTGCCTGATCTGAGGGATGGAGCATGTCTTCCTTATAGAAACGGTAGTCGCGCAGTTCGTCGTTGACAATCTCGTAGGCGGGGAAATAGGACAGTGAAGAGTTTTGAGCGATGAGTCTTTCCACTGACAGCAAGAGGGTGGCCTTTGAGAGTTGGGAGCCATGATAGCCGTATTTCCGGTAGCGGATAGGACTGACGGTCAGCACGATGCTGACATCAGGATTCCGTTGACGGAGCATCTTGACTGACTGCTCCAGATACTCGGTACATGCGTCCACCGACAGTTCTTCTTCCTGAAACAGATATGAAGGACGCTTCTGACAATTGTCTACGATTTCGCCTGTCTCCTTCAGCCGATAGACATGGTTCGTACCAAGGGTCAAGAACACGACCTTACAAGAAGCAGTATCCCACCTTTCGATGGTATGGAGGATGGAAGCAGGGTTATACATCACCCCAAAAGGATTGACCGTAGCACGGAATTTCTCTTCCTGAAAATGCCGTCCGATCTCTGTCGCAAAGCAAGAGCCCACAAAGAGCAGTTCTTCGCAGGGGCCGATTCTGAAACCAGGATCTGGAATATCGACGATGGTCCTAAAATCCATTGGCACAACCATTTAACTCCTGCTCACCTGCAACCCCTGCGTAGAGAGCGACATTTCCACGAAACGGGCATTGGGGTTGTTACGATGCTCCGTCAGGATCTGTTTGATACGTGCCGCAGCCTCTGGATCCTTGGCAATCATATAGAGATACCCACCGCCACCGGCACCCGGCAGTTTGTAGCCGAGACAAAGATCATCGACCAGATCTGTCAAAGCACGGACGGCTTCGGGGTTTGTGCCGCTGTCGAGTTGCTGGTTCTGCAACCAGGTCTTGCGCACCAGGGTTCCCATCCGTTCAAAGTCATTACGCTGAATGGATTCATACATCTCCATCGTATGTTCTTTCATTTCCCTGAGCAGACGCAGTTCACCGCCATGATTCAGGAACATGCGGCGCACGATCTCTGCCAGGATACGCTTGGCGGTACGGGTGATACCTGTATAATATAGCAGATGACACGAACGATATTCAGGCTGCAGCCAGAGGTCGTTGGGCAGCCATCTCACCTGCGGGCTCTGATCAAAGCCACTATTCGTCTGTAGCAGTTTCACGCCACCAAGCACACCACCGAACTGATCCTGCCAGCCGCCGCCAGTGGTGAGCATCTGCTCGAGAACCAACGTTCTGCGTCCTATCTCATTCTTGTCCCAAGCCAGACCACAGAAGTCGCTGACGGCACCAAGGACTGTAGCTGCCAGAATACTGCTCGTGCCGAGTCCGCTCCCTGCGGGAATAGCAGACAGTAACGTCAGTTCGATGCCACAGCCGAAGGTCTGGAGTTGGGTTTTCAGGTCAGGATACTTTGAGGCTTCACTGAACCCTGCAAGCACCAGGGCAGCCTTCGGGATAGAGAACGGTGAACCTACATGCATAAAGTCGGTCAGCTGCTCATATGTCTCCACCACCTCCATGGCGCCGAGGTCGATGCTGCGCAACACGATTCGCAATTCCTTTGAAGGTCGCACGAATGTCTGCAAGGGCGGCTGTCCATTCAGTTCGATGGCGAAGTTCAGCACATGTCCACCCTCCATCAGACAGTAAGGCGGTGTATCCGTCCATCCTCCAGCAATGTCGATACGCACAGGGGAACGCCCCCAGACTATCTGATCGTCATAGACAGACTTGACAGGCGAAGGCATCCCTACGGCACCGTCAGTCAGTCCCTCACGCAGCAAAGCAAATGCCTTATCACTGTCGCCTCGAAACATCGCGTCATGAATACGGGTCATCAACGGGGCCTCGTCAGGAAGCGAAGGCGGCAGCGGAATCTGTTCCTTCTGGAATGCTGCAGCCGCATCGGCGAGATCGAGTTGGTAGAAGACACTATGACTCCAGTTTTGAGCCAGTGCTTGCCAGTTCTCCTTACGGAAAGCGGAGCGCTGGGCGAAGAGGCGACGAAGATTGGCTTCATTGGAAATCTCCTCGGCAGAGATCATCCGCACAGCCTGACTTTCTGCTGACGACAAGTGCTCAAGCGACTCCACGACGGGGAACTGTTGTCTCTGCTGCTCAGCCCCTGCAAAGCGGTCGTCGATATGATAGCGGCGAAGGGCATACTGTGTCTCACCAATAGGGACGACATCAATACACTCGCCTGGCTGCAAAGTCAGCTGCCAGTCATTGTAGGGCACACCTGTAATAATATGATCGTGGGAGAGTTGCCAGTGTTTGCCGATATGACTGTTTTCTACCCAGATATTCGTATTCTCCTCTGTGAATGCAATGTCCATCACGGCATTCTGCACAAAGATCGACGGATGGGGTTTCCTGTCGTGGTGCATGATCTTCCGCTGGTCGTTCTCCAGATTCTGTATCCGCATCGTCGATGAGATCATCTCGCGGGATGTGCCGAAATGATAGAACTCACCGCCTGCCAACGGGAGGATGGCAACCTTCAACTGCCGCAGTTCCTCGTCGGCTATCAATGGATCGGTACCCAGCGAACAGCCAAATTCAGAATAAAGGTCGTATTCCCTGAGTTGGACATCTTCTGCCCCACTCTTTTTCATCAACAGTTTAACAGCCTTGTCGCTCAGCAGCCAGATGCCGATATCCGTCAGATAGAAATGCTCTTTCTGCAGTTCGCCAAGGGTCTGCACCGAGGGTTTCTGCAACATGTGTTTCAGTACGGAAGGTGTCTGACGGCTGCTGACGAATACCCCATGGTTCTTGGCCACTGAGGCATCGAGCCACAAGCCATAACAGACGACATCCGCCTCAGGAATCGGCTGCAGGGGTTGGGTAGCACGTATCAGTACATCGCCACTCACCACCATCGTATGGATCGATGCTGGCGCCATCGCCATGATCTTCTCATAGAGCGGCAGCTGCAGACTCAGCAGATCCTGCGAGAGACGCTGTCCACGTTCCCAACGGAAGACGGGTATTGGCGTCAGGACCTTTCCCGACGGTGCATAAGCCGGCAAGCGACGACTCTGTCCGCCTGCATGCAGCAGAATACGTTTCTCTGCCGAGAGCCAAGTCGATATATCCTCGGCACCATCAGCCTGACAACATGCCTGAAGCAGCCACGTGGTTCCTCCGCCACTACCCAACTTATGACCAATCGGGTCGTTGGTACAGAAGAACTCCTCACGGCTCAGACCTGTGACGTCGTGGAAACTGCCTACAAGGTTAGGCGGCAGGGACAGCAGTTTTCTCATCTTGCCAACTTCTTACGGTTCTTATATTCCAGGAAAATGGTTCCGAGCAAGGTCAGGATCAGCAGAACGATAGCCACATAGGCAATGGTCTCCGTGGTACTGACGGATTTCGGGAAGAACGACAATTCCACCTGATGCTTGCCTGGCTGAATCTGGATCGCACGCAACAGATAGTCTACACGACCCAGTTCTACAGGCTGACCATCGACGGTAGCCGTCCATTCCGGATAATAAATCTCCGAGAATACCAGCACGCCACCCTTTCCTGAGTTCACATCATACGTCAGACGGTTAGGCTCATACGAGGTAATCGTCACCACGCTGGCAGTATCCTGTTCGACGGCTTCACCCAGTTGTGCCTTGAACTTCACGTCGGCAACGGCCTGATGGCGCAGGTCGATCTTGCCAACTGCCGCCATCTCCTCGTTGGCATTGTTCACATAGTCGAGTTTGTCTACGAACCAGGCATTGCCAAAAGCATAGGGATTCTGGATGGGAACCGTCTGTCCGCCTTCCAATGGGAAGATGAAGTAGCGTGTATTGAGCATGTTCAATACCGGACAGATGCTGTCGCCATTCACCTGTGTCATATCTCCTGCAGCCTCGGATACAGCCCCGAAAAGTGCCTGCATCTCGGGATTGATATACTGTTCTATCATCTCCTGATAGCGGCGCAGTTTGGCAGCATGATAGCCGCCGATACTCTTATGATAGTAACTCGTCTCGTTCTCGTTGAAGGTGTTTGAGGCGAGGTTCAGCACACGGTAGTCGAGGGCCTGGTCACGCAGGATCAGTTCGTCCGTCTGTGTCTTCTGCTGGGGCGCCTCACGCTCACTCTTCGGCACGAACATCTCATCGTTCAAATAGCGCTTATTAACTTGCCACAGATCGACGAGGCAGAGCAGCAGGATACCTGCTACCGTATATTCTGCCTTCAACTTGCCATATCTAAACAACAGCAAGAAGGCTGTACCAATCACAATAATCCAGAATGTACGCCAGCAATCGGCAGTAAAGACAGCCTGACGCATCTCCGTGAGATTCGCAATCAAGGGTTGGATATGCTCTGCGGGCAGTGACTGGAGGGCATGCATCTCACTAGTCGAGATAAAGCCTGCGAAGAAAGCTGTCGGCATCAGGGCGAAGAGCAGGGCGACACCTGCCGTCAGGGCGAAACTTGCATAGAGATATTTCGCCTTTTCCTTGAGCACCTCAGGCTCGTCGAAGATTTTCTTCAGGGCAAGCATAGCCAACAGCGGGATCGTAAACTCAGCAATCACGAGGATAGAGGCGACGGTACGGAACTTGTCGTACATCGGTACATAGTCGAGGAAGAAGTCGGTAAAGCCCATGAAGTTCTTACCCCATGACAGGAGGATAGACAGAACCGTTGCAGCCAGCAAGGCCCACTTCATAGGACCTTTCACGATAAACAGACCTAGGATGAAGAGCATCACCACGAAGGCTCCGACATAGACGGGGCCCGATGTTCCAGGCTGTTCACCCCAGTACTGACCTATCTGCTGGTAGATGCTCACGTAGTTCTCGTCGGCATGCTTCATCGCCGTTTCGTTCTGGCTCAGCGGCATTGAGGCACCACCCTTGGTATTCGGAATCAGCAAGGTCCATGTTTCACCGATGCCGTAACTCCATTGGGTGATATAGTCGCGCTCCAGTCCGCTACTGGTCTGATTGGCATTATTGGCCTTCACCAGTTCACTCTTGCCACGCATCGACTCCTTACTGTACTGCCATGTGTGGTAGAGGTTCGACAGATTGACGCATACACCGATGGCAGCACCCGCGATACAGACAGCCGTAGCCTTCAGGAAACGGGCCATCTGCTGCTGACGGATAGCCTCCACGAGCCAAGCTATCACCATGAACAGAATGATAAACAGATAATAATAGGTCATCTGCACATGGTTCGCATTGATCTCAAAGGCCGAGAATACAGCTGTCAGCAACAATCCCCACAGGTACTTTCCCCGATAGGCCAATACGATACCCGCAATCATCGGCGGCAGATAAGCCAGGGCCCACACCTTCCAGATATGGCCTGCGGCAATAATAATAAGGAAATAGGTGGAGAAAGCCCAGATGATACTGCCAAGGGCAGCCAGATGCTGACGGAAATCGAAGGCTCTCAGCAGGATGTAGAAGCCCAGCAGATAGGCAAAGACGAACCACACATTCTCAGGCAACCACAGGTGATAGGCGTATATGGCCTTTGTCAGCAAATCGGTAGAGCCATACGATGGTGCCATCTGGTAGGTAGGCATTCCGCCGAAGAGGGCATTCGTCCAACGGCTACGTTCACCTGTTTTCTCCAGATATTCGATACCTTCTTGTCCTGCGCCGCGCCCCGCTGATGCATCGTGACGGTAGAGAATACGCCCTTCGATGTCGGCAGGGAAGAAATAGGCGAAAGCCAAAACCACGAACAGCAACACTGCCAACACGTCAGGCAGGCATTTTTTTATGGATGATTGAATATTGAACATTGAATATCAATTTTTATTATTTCTGTGTGCAAAAGTATAAAAAATCTGTGTAATCCGTGTAATCCGTACCTAAAATTTTGTACCTTTGCAGCAAAAATATGGAAGAAACGATTATTACCAGCGTTCAGAATGCCCGCATCAAGCATGTGGTTGCCCTTCAGCAGAAATCTTCACTCCGCCGGGAGGAAGGTCTCTTTGTGGTGGAAGGCCAGCGCGAGATAGAGCACTGCATTGCCTGTGGCTACGAGATTCAGGAGCTGTTTGTCCTAGACAGCCTCAATTACACGGGGAGCATCACCCCCACCCTCGTATCGCACCAGGTCTACGAGAAGATGGCTTATCGCGAGAGTACGGAGGGCATCATTGCCGTCGCCAAGGCCAAAGACCACTCCCTCGCCACGCTAAACGCTTCACTCTTCACTCCTAACGCTTCACCCACTCCGCTGATTGTGGTGCTTGAGAGCGTAGAGAAGCCAGGCAATCTGGGCGCCATCCTGCGCACAGCCGAGGCTGCGGGAGTGGACGCCGTTATCGTGTGCGACCCGTTGACGGATCTCTATAACCCTAACCTGATCCGTGCCAGCATCGGCGGTGTGTTCAGCGTTCCAGTGGCCGTTTGCGATTCCAAGGCATGTATCGCCTTCCTCAAGGAGCACAAGATCCGCATCCTTACGGCTCAGCTGCAGGACTCCTACGACTATTACGACTACAACATGCTGGGCGCAACTGCCATCGTGATGGGTACGGAGTCGACAGGACTTACCGATCAGTGGCGCGAGGCTGCCGATGTGCATATCCGCATTCCCATGTTGGGTCGTCTCGACTCGCTGAATGTCAGCGTGAGTGCTGCCATCCTGATGTACGAGGCCGTGCGCCAACGCCATCAGACCTACAAGAAAGCAACTATGTAAATCGTCAAATAAACAATTGTTGAATATGAAAATCGGAATAATCGTAGCGATGGATAAGGAGTTTGATCAGCTCCAGTCTCTTTTCTCTTCTGAGGATGTCATTATCCAGAAAAGCGGCATCGGCAAGGTGAATGCCGCCTTGCAGACGGCCAAGATGATCAGTGAGTATCACCCCGATGCCATCATCTCCTCAGGCTGTGCCGGTGGTAATGGTGACGACATCAATGTGCAGGATGTGGTAGTGAGCAGCCAGCTTGCCTATCACGATGTCTATTGCGGTGAAGCGATGGGCAAAAGTGTCTACGGACAAGTGCAAGGTCTTCCTCCTCGTTTTGAGGTCGACAAGAATCTGCTCTTGAAAGCCTTTAATCTCAACAAGCATCTCAAGGATATCAGCGTACACCCAGGCCTCATCGTCACAGGGGACTGGTTTGTAGACACCAAGGAGAAGATGCGTGAGATTATAAAGCATTTCCCCGAGGCTAGGGCGGTAGATATGGAGTCGGCAGCCATCGCGCACACGTGTTATATATATAAGGTGCCGTTTATCTCCTTCCGCGTGATCAGCGACATTCCCCTGCGCGACACCAATGCCGCGATGTACCACAATTTCTGGGACACCATCGCCGAGAACTCATTCCAAGTCACCAAGACATTCATCGAAAGTTTATAATATGGAAGTCATACAAAGTTTCACCATCGATCACACCCACCTGAAGCCAGGCATCTACGTATCCCGCGAGGATAAAGGTTTTACGACATTCGACCTGCGCATCACCGAACCCAACAAAGAGCCAGCAGTTGCTCCTGCTGCCATTCATAGTATCGAACACCTGATGGCCACTTGGTTTCGCAACAGCCGGGTGAAGGAGGATGTGGTCTATGTAGGCCCCATGGGCTGCCTCACAGGCATGTATATCATCATGAAGGACAACGGCTCTGCGACCGAAGGTCGGGAATCAGGCACTTATACCGTCGAGGATATGCGCCAGCTGACCATCGAGTGCCTGGAGTGGATCCTCACTCAGGACAAGGTGCCTGCCACAGAGCCTCAATCCTGCGGCAACTACCTGCTTCACGATCTACCCATGTGCAAATGGGAATGCGCCCGCTATCTCGACCGTCTGAAAAACGATTTCCACTGCGAATACACCAAACTCCAGATTACCCTCGAAGACGGCAAGCGCTTCGCTGATGCCTAGAAAACAATCATCCCCAGCCGTTTGTTTGCTGGGGATGATTGTATATATTATACCTTGTTAGCTTTCTTGCGCTGATCGTGGTCGAGGATGACCTTGCGCATACGCATCGACTTCGGCGTCACCTCCACCAGTTCATCCTGCTTGATGTATTCCAGACATTCCTCCAGGCTCATCACCGTCTTGGGGATGATGCGCGCCTTCTCGTCGGTACCAGAGGCACGCACGTTAGTCAGCTGCTTAGCCTTGCACACATTCACCACGAGGTCATTGTCATGCACATGTTCGCCGACCACCTGTCCGGCATACACATCCTCACCCGGATCGATAAAGAACTTACCGCGATCCTGCAGCTTGTCGATGGCGTAGGCATAAGCGTTACCCGTATCCATCGAGATCATCGAACCGTTCACGCGGCGCTCAATCTCACCCTTATACGGCTGATACTCCTTGAAGCGGTGGGCCATGATAGCCTCACCCTGCGAAGCCGTGAGCACATTCGTACGCAGACCGATGATACCGCGCGAGGGAATATCAAACTCGATATTCACGCGCTCACCCTGATTCTCCATAGAGGTCATCTCGCCCTTACGGCGCGTCACCATGTCGATCATCTTCGACGAGAACTCCTCAGGCACATTGATCGTCAGTTCCTCGATAGGCTCACATTTCTGACCGTCGATCTCCTTATAGATTACCTGCGGCTGTCCTACCTGCAGTTCGTAACCCTCACGGCGCATCGTCTCAACCAGCACGGAGAGATGGAGCACACCACGACCACTCACGATCCACTTATCCGTAGAATCCTCGAAAGGCTCCACACGCAGCGCCAGGTTTTTCTCCAGTTCCTTCTCCAGGCGGTCGTTGATATGGCGCGAAGTCACAAACTTACCCTCCTTGCCGAAGAAAGGCGAGTCGTTGATCGTAAAGAGCATCGACATGGTGGGTTCATCGATGGCGATAGGTGCCAGCGGCTCTGGGTTCTCCAGGTCACAGATGGTATCACCGATCTCAAACTTCTCCAATCCGATGACGGCGCAGATGTCACCACAGTCAACAGAGTCCGTGCGCACGTGACCCATACCGTCGAATGTATGCAACTCCTTGATCTTCGTCTTCTCCATCGATCCGTCGCGATGGGCGATGGTCACCTGCATACCGTCCTTCAGTTGTCCGCGATGCACGCGACCTACTGCGATACGGCCCTGATAGCTCGAATAGTCGAGCGAGGTAATCAGCATCTGGGGCGTACCCTCTATCTGCTTCGGGGCAGGAATCACCTCCAGGATCTTATCCAACAGATAAGTGATATTGTCCGTAGGTGTCTTCCAGTCCTCACCCATCCAGCCATTCTTGGCCGAACCATACACCACGGGGAAGTCAAGTTGATCCTCCGTAGCATTCAGCGAGAACATCAGGTCGAACACCATCTCGTAGACCTCCTCGGGGCGGCAGTTGGGCTTGTCCACCTTGTTCACCACTACGATGGGCTTCAATCCGATCTGCAGCGCCTTCTGCAGCACGAACCTCGTCTGGGGCATCGGACCCTCAAAGGCATCCACGAGCAGCAGACAGCCGTCGGCCATATTCAGCACACGCTCCACCTCGCCGCCGAAGTCGGAGTGCCCCGGAGTATCTATGATGTTGATCTTAACGCCTTTCCAATTGATGCTGACGTTCTTGGAGAGAATAGTGATTCCACGCTCACGCTCCAAGTCGTTAGCATCGAGTACCTGGTTGCTGAGATTCTGTCCCTCACGGAAGAGATTTCCTGCCAGCATCATCTTGTCCACGAGTGTCGTCTTTCCGTGGTCTACGTGGGCAATAATTGCGATATTTCTTAGACTAGCTAAGCGTTCATTCGAACGATTACTTATATCCTGCATACCTATTTTATTCAAATTCGGCTGCAAAATTACAAAAAATCCGTGTAATCCACGCTTTTTTTCATAAAAACCGTAAATTTTTCACTTTTCATTGTTCACTTTTCACTTTTTTGTTGTACCTTTGCACCCGCATTTCGGAAAATCCGGAGCATCTGACGACGTAAACCGCCAGTGATTAGGCAGTCTGAGACGTTTGAAAGATGTATTTGCAAACAACATTAATCACATTACAATTATGTATTTAGACAAAGCAAAGAAAGAGGAAATCTTCGGCCAGTATGGCAAGAACGCACAGGACACTGGTTCTGCTGAGGCTCAGATCGCTCTCTTCAGCTATCGCATCTCTCATCTGACAGAGCACCTGAAGAAGAATCACAAGGATCACAACACAGCCCGTTCGCTGACCATGCTCGTAGGTAAGCGCCGCAAGCTGCTGAAGTACCTCTACAATAACGACATCAATCGTTATCGTGCTATTATCAAGGCCCTCGGTCTTCGTAAGTAAGCAAAACAATAAAGCCTCGCTCACCGCGAGGCTTTTTCTTTTTCAGCTATGCTGCCGTGCCGATAGAGTCGAAATACTTTTGAGTCTTGTACCAGACATCCTTTTTTCCTTCAACTACTTCCACCCATCCGCGCCTCCTCCATTGACTGATCAGATTCACCACTCCTTTACCATTGTCATCATCTTTCTTCTGATTATGGATCTCACGAATCAGCCTGACTTCATCGCGGGTGAAGGTGTCATTCAGCTTCTGAAGCAGGTTTGAGGGACCATGGCGACGACTGACGGGCGTTGCATCGCCCAGTTCCTTTGCAGCCATATCTGGGAAAATCGTGAACTTGCACCACATGTCATACTCGAATGCCCAGCGCATAAACGCCCCAATCTCCTTAGTCCACTTGTAGTCGTTCATGATGTAGAGCAGACAGCCCTTTCGGAAAGCCGATTCCACACTGCGAAAGCCGAGTGCCATGTAGGCCTTGCTATCCATCAGAGCCTTACGGTCGAGGACTGTCTGGACCAGTTCCATGGCCAAATCCTTGGCCTGTTTACAGTCGATGATGCCCTCTGCCTTTTCAAGTCGCTCCAGATAAGGCTGTAACTTGGCCTGATACTTCTCGTTGTAGTTGCCGAATACCGGCAGATCCTCAACATCCTCATTAACGATAGTGCAAAGGCTAAAACGGGATAACGTACCATTGCCTATCTGACCTTCGAAAAACGATCTGGAATTTTCAGGGGTCGTCGACACAACCATGTTCGTACGGAGAATGGTGTCGGCACGGACCGATTCCTTACCCACGCGCTCCTGACCGTACTCATCGGTGTCATAGTTACGGCGCAGCAGCTGGGTCACCTTCGACTTCTTGCCGCCAGCCAGATCGTACATCTGATCCAGCTCGTCCATCTTAATGAACAGCGCCTTGTCGCCAGCACGTTCCGCATCATCGGAAAGCCTCACCAAGGCAGCTGCTGTCGTGTCGGAGTGGATACACTGGATGCTTATGCCCTTCGGACGCTCTGGTTTGTCCTTGTTGGCACCCAGTGATGCACACTTCTCGTTCCAGTCGTTCAGCAACTCACGATTCGCCTTTTCCTTCTCCTTGATGGGTTTGACAATACTCTTCAGAGGCTCCTTGATACTGGATTTACCTATAGAAGTATCGGCATCCAGCAGATTCATCTGAGTGGGTTCAATCAGCGTGTTGTTGTAATACCTCAGCTTCAAGCCTCCCGTATAGGTGGCAAAAGCAGAGAACGCAGTAATCGCGATGGCAGGATGATAACCCCTGGGAGCATTCGACACCACGTGGCGGATAGGTTGCGGGAGCCGTGGTGGCAGCTGGGGCTGAAGACTCAAGCCGTCCTGATTACAGACATCGGTACGAAGACGCTCACCTGCCTGCCAGATGGCCTTGGTCAGATCCTTGCTCTCCTTCATCGTCTTGCTGTACTTACAGGCATTCTCGATGGTCTCGTCCACACGCTTGCGATCCTCTCCGAAATCGGGCATGATCTGCTGAATCCATTTCGGTTCGTTGTTGCAGATGCAGCGCAGCTGCTTGGCCATCTCGTAGATGAAGACGTTACGGCTGCCGTGAACTGGGGCTCCGCCCATGAGCAGAGTCAGTTCCTCGATGATCAGCTGATAGGGAATACCCCTGAAATCCGATGGATAAGGAAGCATGACAGTCTCGGCCGTCGGCATCTGCTCAGAATCGGACGTATGCGCTGTTTCCGGCATCTGCTCAGACTTGAGCTGACGTCCATCAATGTCGAGCCCCCTGTCGGCATAGGCCTTGCGGCGCTGTTCGATTTCCTCTTCGCTCAGCTTGGCATACCAGCCGTCGGCGGTGTAGATCTGAGAGGCTTCATCGGTGACGTAGATCATACGTTCAGGCGTGATGCAGTCCATATCAAAGTCCACACCCAGGGCCTTGGTGTAGGCTCGCTGAGCCTCCTCGATGGTCATACCCACAGGGATACGGATATCGAGGTGGAGTTTGCCAGAGGCCGAATACTCGGCATGAAGCAGCGCGCCCTGCCACTCACCGCCCTCTTTATTATTAAGAAGGTACGCGCGATGGAGTGCCGGCTCCACCTCTTCCCGCTTGTCGATGTCAATGCATGTCTGGAAGGTGAAGGCCTCAGGGATGATCGCCGCCTGACAACGATGGTTGTCGAGGAATCGGAAATAGTGGGGACAGCGGATGGGCAAGTTCTGCTTCAACTTACGGCGCTCGTTCTCATCTTTCTCCTGGCGGATCTGGCTGACCAGCGAGGCCAGCTGTTCATTCTTTGTCAGTTCGAAATAATTCTCTACTGACGTTTCGAAAACTGTGCCCTTGCTCAGCGGAGCGTAGAGGGCTTGATTCAGAGAAATGGAATTCTTCTTCATCGGCTTTGATTTTTTTAAGTTTTGAAAATTTGTTTGATTTGACTACTACAAAGGTACGAATAATAATTTAGCCCTCAAAATGAAATCCCGTGTTACCCCTCCATTATCTTCCTAACGTTAAAATCAGGGCGCAAAAAGACGCGCAAAACCCTCATTTTGAGGATTTTGGAAAAATTTGGAAAGCCTTGGAAAAATATGGCAAAAGAAAAGAGGAAACCAATCGGCTTCCTCCCGTCTTTATGCTTTGATTGTCAATGGCTCAAACAGCTTGCTGATCTGCTTGCACATCATGATATGATGACTCTCGCCTTCCTTTACCGAAGAACCGTCACCCTGCCATCGGTGCCAAGGTCTGTCAGTCATCATGATGATATATTTGCCGCTCTTCCTGACGGAGTCCTTTTTCTTGTCAGGCAACAACCAGCATATCAGATTGTCAAACTGCGAGACGATGTTGGTACCCAGGATGCCGGCATCGGTCATCACCCGCATCACGTGAGCCCAAGTCCAGGTGCCCGGATTGTTGACGATTCCGTTGTCAGCCTCCTCCAGAATCTCCTTCAGCGTCTGGATCGAATGCTCATCACGGTAGTTGGGCTTCAGCAGTTTTCTCAGTTCACGTCCGTCCTGTTGTTTCTCATGCTTCTTACCAGGCTGAAGCTGATTCACATAAGGCTCGGCAGCCGCTACCCTACCCTCGCTGACGGCCCAGTCGCTGATAAGCGAGATGTAAGGCTGGCGCTTTGCCTCCGTCGCAGGCGCATGCAAGCCGGCATCCACCACGAAGCTTACTGGTATCGGATTAAGCATGTTACTTGTCTCTTCCATTCTCGCGCACGCACCTTATTATATTTATTCATGGAGCTGATTCAGGCGATCCACTATTCCTTGCTCCACATCGAAACCGTCGTTGGTGACAAAGCTGATCCTGAGATCGTGCTGCCAGAACATCGCCACGTATATATCATGCTGATAGCGCAGCTGCTCATACACCTCGTCGGCATTACCCTCAGCATGGAAACAGAAGCCATTGGCCAGATTACTATCCACCTTATAATGATTGCCAGCACCAAAGAAATAGAGCGTCACCTCGTAATCGGATTTCTCCTCGTCAGTGCCTTCTATCTTATCAAACACCATCTCCACGCCGAGATTCGTCAGCTTCTCCCACATCAGTCCGGCTTCAACAGGCGAAGACTGTTCGAAATCATATTTCACGAGATCGGCAAAGTCGCGCAGGTTGATTCGCGGATCGTCTTCCCTGCAAACGATTCTACACTCCTCCAACTGCACGTCGTTCACGAGCGTACCGGCAGGCATCTTATTGCCCTGGTCAATCACAGCATAACTCGCAGCATAGGGAATCTGCAATTCTTCGGGTTCAGGATCCTCCCATGTCAGCAGCGTGGCAATGTGGCGTCCTATATGTCCTCCCGCATAGATAATATTGTAAGGAGGCTCCAGTTTTAACAGCTTACTATTCATATCGCCTGCAAAATTACGAATTATTTATCGAACAGCAAAATCATTTGAGATTTTTCCTCAAAAGGATGACAGTTGACAGTTGACAATTACAAAAATCAATATCCAACAGTCATCCCCAAAAAACTCAAAAACTATCATTCTATTATTATAATATATATATTATATAATAGAATGGCAATTAGTAGGTATTTTCTCCCCTACACCTACATCGCAAAATCGCAACTGTCATCTGTCAACTGTCAGCCAAAAGCCACCACCGCGAAAACACGCCCCCAATTTACCCACCGACAAGCTACCAGCTTCCCGGCAACAAACTACCAGCTTCTCGGCAGGAAACTCCCTACTTCTCTGTCGAGAACACCCCCTCCGCCATTTCGACCAATCATAAACATACTTTACAAAATGGCAACCAATCTATGCACTCCAGAATCCTGCACCGACAAAGCGCAAATCAATCGTAAGCGAAAGGGCACTCGGATTACGATTGACCGCCCTTCGCATTACGATTGATTCAACCCTCCTCGAAACGCCCCAAAACAGGCACTTTTGACTACAGTACTCAAAAAATGAACAATATTTACATAGCCTATCAGACGCAGATTTGTTAAGAGTTCTACATTTATATCCTCATAATCAGGGTTTCGGGATTCATCCGAGTATCCCAGATGTCTACGATTCGAACAATATCAGTATGTGGGTTGTAATAGTATACTAATCTAAAACGACCACCCATCATCCGACAACTTCTATATAAACGTTTTCGGTCTCTCAAAAGAGGCTCTGGCGAATAGGATTCTGGAAATTTCTGAAGGCGATCATAAATAGTGGCCGCATCAGACAACCAACGCTCAGCGGTCTTCTTACCGTATTCTAACAGAGCAGATTCCACATACTCATTGAACAGACGGTAGGCTGGAGTCTTCCACTTTACTACAGCCACGCGTGCTCCTTTCTCATGGCTGCCATGAAATCATCAACCTGGATCCACTTATTGGGATCGTCTATGCCAGCGTCTACTTCGTCAAGATCTGCTTCAAATGATGCGACACGCTTCTCAAATTCCAACGGGTCGTCAGTATAGAAACCATACTCACCCAAAGGAGTATCTGAAGGATTGTCCTCCAGCAGCATCACATCATTGTATTCGGCAATAGCCGCTCCTACTGGTTCTTTGGCATTATCGCCGTGCATTTTTTTGTCTTTGATTTCTTCGCTCATAAGCTAATCATCGTTTATCGATCGCAAATATATGAAGAATTTCTGAAAGTTCCAAATGTTTTCGGGAAATATTGAAAAAGACGTTAATGTGGAGTATAGGCTGGTTCAGCACTCCATAGACATTTTGTGGTCGAAATTTTCGACCGCAATAAAAAATTTCTGCATCGTTTCGCTTTTATACGACACGAATTTGTCTTGTGTCTCTACTCTGTCGCATATCCCCCACCCCGTCGCAACAAGTCGATAGAGAACTTGCATGATTTCTTGGCTTGAGCCGAAAATCGCCTTACCTTTGCATCAGAAAATAAAGATTCATGCATTAATTTAGATAGAGTTAGTTTCGTTTTTCATAATGTTGTTTTGTTTGTTAGTAAACAGTAAGTGCTCGCCGGGAGGCGGGCACTTACTGCGTTTATGTCAAATGTCACAGTAGGGACAACCCCTTCTGTGATGCGTATTACCTAATATTTAGACTCACTTGTTTGAAATTGGCTTTATATTTCCCATCCACCGATTGAAATAGAAGGTTACCTCCGTTATCAAAATTATTAAGTATAACAAATTGTATACCTCTTGAATTGTTTGATGTGTAGTAAAATGTAGATTCAATTGTAACCCGATTAAAACTGCCATTACGTTCTGCCCTATATTCTGCTACAGCTGGTGAGGTATTCCAACAGTCCACAATATGTCCAATGAGCCAATAATAATCGTTTAAGTCATCAATATCAGAATTAAAAGTTTTATTATTGAACTTAATTACTTTACTATATTTCTGATTGTAAACAATCCACCCTCTTAACGTATATTCATAACCATTTCGATAAAGCTTCAAATTGAAATCAGGTTTGCTTACTATTTCTTTAGCGGAATGATAATACTCCTTTGGCAATTGCAATTCTTCTAACAACTCATGAACATCAATATGAGTATATTTGTAAAACTGCGTGTAACCAACCCAACTTAAGATCAGTAAGGCTATTATTGCACAACCACTGAGGAGATACGCCCAATTTCTTTTTTTCTCTTCTTCTACGTCATATGTAACATCATCCTCTTCCTTTAATGGTGTTGTATAGGAGGCAATCTGTTGAGGAGCCATAAGAATAGTTGTCTGCATATCAAGTTTCGTTCCACATTTTGCACAGAACAAACTATCTCCTTTTAGAACTGACCCACACCTTGGACATAATTTAATTTTCTTTCCACAATTAGTACAGAACTGCGAATCAATATCCAGTGGAGCACCACAATATATGCAATAATTCATCTATATATTATTCCTTTCTAATTAATCAATTATTCAATATGAAACCATATCAAATTTAGCTTCTCTATTATCATCAGTAACAAACTTATAGTGATAAATAGGGATGTCATCTATTTCATCTACACCATCTAAGACATATTGTGCAGTAAATAAAACATCTTTCGATCCTTCTTCTTCGTAATGGAACTGGAGTAATGGTGATTCGTTATCATCACTCTCTATCCTAACTGGTACAACTTTCCAGACTTCCTTTATTCTACCTATTGCGTCACAGAAATCATAGTAATTGTTATGTCGTGCAAACCTTTCAAGATTTTCAATGTCGTTTTGATATTTGTAGCTCATGGCAATACGTCCTCTTAATGCATAGGAGTCACTAAATAAAGGTTCATAATAGGTTGAGACATTTAGCTTTTGTTCTTTGATTTCATTCTCAACATAAGACCAATACTTATATGGCAATTGTAGATGGTCACAATATTCTCTTATGAATTGCAAAGTAATGGGCAACGTTATTTCATCGTATGAATCATTAATCTTCGATAGAAGGTTTTGATCAGTTATGGCATCACTTTCTTCCTTAATCTTCCAAACACCTTCTCCTTCATCTTCGAAATAAAGATAACAATCAGGATGGACTTTCGATTTTCCATTTGAATGTGTATGCTTCTCAAAATCACACACTACAAGTTTATCAGAAATCCTCGTAATCTTTATATTGGTACTTTCCTGCTGATAATCTGTCCCCTCTACTGCTTTTTGCTTTGCCTGAGCGGCCTTTGTTCCGCTCATTTTTGATCCATAGAAATAAATGCTTTCAGCATATGGGCAGTTCGCAACATCATTGAAACTATTGTTGTTATGCATCTCATCCCATTTCTTAATGAGTTCAACAAAGGATGTTTCTTTTTCATGAGTTAACCCTACACTATCAACTTCAGTTGAGTTTTGCTTATGTGAGTATAGATACCATCCAACCACTAATAAAGCAATAACAACTATTCCACCTATTATATACCACCACTTTCTTCCCTTATCTTCTTCCCATTCATTAACAATTTCTTCATCCTGAGAAGAGGTCTCTGGAAAAACCGTCTGCGGAGGAATTGTCTGATTATCAAGCCTTGTGCCGCATTTCGAGCAGAACGCACTATCATCCTCTACTCCAATCCCACATTGAGGACACGTTTTCCCTTGGGATTCAATTTTCTTACCACAATTCGTACAGAACTGTGAGTCATTATCCAGCGGAGCACCGCAATACAAGCAAAAATTCATCTATTTACTGATTCTATCCTACATATTTAAAAGCTAATCCTGCAATAATATAGTCTATAATTGGTTGGCAATTTTTCCTTTCCATTCTATATGCTTTATTGATATATCTTTCATTTGAGGTTTATTGTATGGAGATACTATATTTTCTATTTTTTCGAAAGCATCTTTTTCTATCTCATAACTAATATATGTATCACTTTCTTTATGCAAGGCTACTATCATCGGAAAATTAATAAAACCTTTCTTCTTGGCGCCAGGAATAAATAGAAGCAAATTGGATAAATCATGTGAGAAACAAATCCCAATTATTTGATCCTGGTCACGTGATGAAGACCAGTTCCAATGATATTGACAGACTCTGTATTCTGGCATATTTGCTGTAAATAACAGTCTGCCTTTCTTTTCTAAAAACTCTATTGTTGTCCCATTTACATTGCATTCACGAATCTTATTCTTGAAGCCATAATATTTCATGTTATAAAAGGATGAATTATAATCATACGAAGCTGTTATATGTTTTTGGATTATTTCTCTATTGATTATTAAATCCATCTCTTCATATAACTGTCTTATCGCTATTAATGAATCTTCATATTGTTTTTTTCTTGTAGCCTCTTCTATCTCCTTATTATGGATTGAATCAAGGCTTTGTTTTTCATTTTCCAATCTATTTTTGATTGTCTCTATAGCTTGCTTCTCAATTTCCACAATTTTATTATAATCACTTGGGGAAGAAGCATAATAAATTGTTCTTTCTGTCCATGTATTTAATTTGCCATTTTTGAATTCTAGTTTACGTATCCAATTTCCCTTATTATCATAATTATATCTATATGTAGTTATTACATTTTCCCCTTGTCCCCATGCATTTCTTATCTTACTTGTTACATTGATAACATTATTATGTTCATCATAAGTAAACAATGTTTCGCCTGTTGCTAGACCGCCAACCGCCTCTATAGTTTCTTTTATGGGGAGCCCCATTTTATTTAGTGTTTCAATTATTGTATTAGTTGGACTCTTATAATCATTTAAAAATGTATAGTGTTTTGTTGTCCTACTTGTTGATGTAGTTACTATTACTTTGTTGATGTTACTTCTGTCCCAATATTCAAACCTATCTTCTGTTGCTGTCCTTGAACATTTAATCTTCTGAATTTGATCTAATTTTTTTCCAAACTTATTTATTTCTTTTATCTGACCTCCTGCCCCATAATCATAACTGTATGAATAGTAATTTGTAGTGTCATTGTAAAAAAACTCGGTATTGCCAACTCTTCTTTTTATACCACGAACAATAATGCGCATTTCTTCTATGATATTATTATGAGTATCATAATTATATCTTTTATACATTTTCTTGTTTTGAAGCGAATCTATATAGACATTTCCGTTAGGGTAGAAATATGTATAAAATTCATTTTTTACGCTTCCTTTCTTTATTTCTCCAAATTCCATATAAAAAGAATACTCTTTAACTTCAATTGCATAGATGTCACCATTCAAATTAAAATCCTTTCTGCAAAAAGTAGCTGCTTCCATTATTCCACATAAGATGACAAAATATGTGGTTAACAGGATTCTATAGACATTCTTTCTCATACATCAATTATTTAGTTAGTAATATTAGATAAGTTTTATACATAAACAACTTTGCTAGAATACTTTTATATGCTATTCAAGAGATCTTTGTCTGTTATGTCACTTGTAATAACCATAGATTCTGTTAATTCATAATAACCTTGTAGGGACTCATCCATTTCTGATCCATTAAATAACTCCTTTTCAACAACTTTTCCCCCTTTATATTCATATTTAAAGCGGGCTATTGACCCCATGTGACTATAATCAAGTATAACATAATTATCTCCCATATAAAACGTATGATGAGCAGGATGACCTCCATTGCCTTTATACAACAAATTCAATTGACCATCAGAAACAGTATAAACATATAAGATGTGAAAGAACTCACCACTCCAATCAGTAGCTTCAACCCATAATTCTGGTATCTTGTCTCCAGTTATATCAAACAAGAAATATTTTTCGTCCATATATTCATCAGATTGTCTTTCACTAACAAATCTATCTAATAATTGTGAATATGTTACAATACATCGTACTTTGTCTTCTGCATTAGAATAAACCATTTCATGATCACCAATCTTTTCATCTTCCACTAAATCGTTTTCGCTCACGACTTGAGCAGAAAAATGCATACACTTCCCTCGTGAGTTTGTAAAAGTGCCTGAATATAAATCATCACTAAGGATGCCTTCATATGTTCCACATTCAATATTATTGTTGTATTCGTGCAAAATCAAATTGCCATTGTCGTCTATCGTGCCCCTAATTGATAAGGTGTCCTTCTCTTCCTGTTTATCGTAATGTTCTGTTCCTTCAACATCGTTACCCTTAAATTTTAGTTTCATAGAGAATCCTATTGTTTCATTTATATTCCCCTTTAATGCAATAGGGGCTCTTTCGACATTGGGGATTGAAATGTTTTTATTGTTATGCATAAAGAGGTAATAACCGCCAAAGACTAATATAACAGCAACTACAATTCCTCCAATAATATACCACCATTTCCTGTCTTTTTCTTCCTCCACTTCATACACGATTTCTTCTTCTGCTTCGTGCGAAAGAGTTGCAGGAATAACTACTTGCGGTGTATTCACGGGAGAAATCACCTGAGCATCAAGTTTCATACCACATTTTGCACAGAATGCGCTATCACCCTCAACATCGGCTCCACATCGAGGACACGTTTTTACTTGTAGTTCGATTTTCTTGCCACAATTCGCACAGAATTGTGAATCATCATCCAGAGGAGCACCGCAATATTTACAATTCTTCATGTTTGGTAATTATTTATTGACGAAAGAGTCTAGGAGGCTAATAATTGCGCTCCAGAATATAATGATAATAAATATAATGATAAGTGATAGAACAAGTCCTGCTATAGCCATACCACGTGGGGCTTTAAACAAGCCAATTAATGAAAAAATGAACCCCAAAAGCCATAGAATCAAGTCTACAACAGGTACCCAACAAAAGACAAGTCCTAACAAAGCGATAATAAAACCTGCAACACCCATGCTGTTTGAGCGACTACCTTCAACTACAACAGTTGTTGTATTGTTGGTCAAAACATTGGGATTAACAACAGGTTGAGGCTGTTGATATGCTGCAGCTACATATGGTTGTACAACAGGTTGTTGCACCATCTGAATTGGAGGTTGTTGAATTGGAACACTGCCCTGAGGTTTTCCGCACGACGAACAAAAAGCTGCCCCAGGTTGCAACTCCTTACCACAATATTTGCAGAAGTTTTTGTTAAACTGGTTTCCTGAAGGGGAAACAACAAGTGGAGTTGCATCTTCAACTATATTACCATTAAAATCAGCCATAGTACATTACTAATTTGCTCACCAGCCACCACAAGAGCGTATTAATACTAGAAGCGTGGAGCTGAATTACCACGTCTTCGAATGGAGGCTGTGAGAATTGCCCTTAGATGGAGATGCAGTAACCAGTCCACGCTATACGCGCGAACCGTTATTACTGTCCTTGCATCTAATAGAAGTTTCTCACATTTCCATTCGCAAGTCGAGCATAACGCTTCGTTGTTTCAACATGTCTTTGTTCCGAAGAACGGTGCAAATATAAAAAGAATTTCTGAAAGTTCCAAATGTTTTCGGAAAAAATTTGAATAGATGTTGAGGCGTTGAGGAGGTTGAGTCGCGAAGATTGAAGATATCAGGGCGCTTAGTTTCTGACCTTTCGTGTCCTATGCAAAAAGTTGCGAGATTATTTGCACGACTCAGCAATTTGCCTAATCAATACAAAAGCAAACCAAGAATGTAGTATCATGACACTACAAGAAAATCTTCAAGTCAACGAGCCATTCAACGAACAACCACAATAGCAGATTGCAGAGACACTGCCAGTTGATCCTGCGTAAAATCTCGGAAGTCCAAGTGAGATATTGATTCTTGCAGGCATCCCTGGCAATCCTATATTACAGCGGGGACGGTAGTTTGTGTTACACTAGGTACTGACCCTGGTGTGACACAGTTTTCAATATTTGGGATAAGCAGATTTGTTTTAAAAGCACTACCCATTATTTACCAAATCCTCAACTGCTTTAACAAAAGCCTCAGCCTTTGACAAAAGAAATTCTACGCTTGATGCATCTCTATAGGCGTAGGCTTCGTAATCGCTGATATGCCTCTGATTGAACAAATCCGTTAGTGTAGCTCCGTGCTCGATACTGAGGTTCATAGCGGTATTTCTTCTCGCTTTACGTTGAAGTTGAATGGAGTTATAACCGATGGATTATCACATTATTGCTTTGGCAGGATGAGCGCGCTGATTACTACACCTGTCGCCATACGTTGACAGGTGTAGCTTACGATAAGAGCAATGCTGACAGTTGACAGATGGCAGTTATTGTTTTCAAGTGCACTTATTTCACGATGACATTTACATTGTCCTTGCGGATGTTGGTGCAGTTGGTGAATGAGGCATCCTGACGGGCGATAATCGTGATATTCTTCAGATTGATGTTGTCCATCGGCATTTCGGGAAGGCCGTTGAACTCCATGGCACGGCCAGCGCCGTTGCAGACGACGTTCTGAATGTCGATGTTGCGGAAGATGGGCGTGGTCTCGTCGACAGGCTTCTTCGTGGTGTTGTCGGGCTTATCGCCGTCGGCAATCATCTCGGCCACCGACTTGCCTCCATAATACATGTTGAAGGTGATGGCGTCGGTCTTGATGTCCATCATCGAGATGCCATCGATAAAGATGTTCTCCACGATACCGCCACGACCACGGGTAGACTTGAAGCGCAGGCCAACATCGGTGCCGAGGAACTGGCAGTTCTGCACCTTGAAATTGCGCACGCCGCCACTCATCTCGGATCCTACGACGAAACCGCCGTGACCAGCAAAGACAGTACACCCGCTCACCACGACATTCTCACAGGGCACACCGCGACGGCGGCCATCGGCATCCTTACCGCTCTTGATGCAGATACCGTCGTCGCCTGCATCGAACTTGGAATTAAGGATCAGCGCATTCTTGCACGACTCAAGGTCGAGGGCATCGCCGTTCTGGGCATAGCTGGGATTACGGGCCAGCACATTGTCGATGATGATGTTCTCACACATGAGCGGATGGATATTCCACGCGGGAGAGTTCTGGAAGATGACGCCCTGGAGCAGCACGTTCTTGCAGCCGACGAGGCTGATCATAACTGGGCGGAGGAAACGGTGGATGGCCTCAAACTCGGCATCGGTCTTGGCGGTGGGCACATTGAGGTCGGCACCCTCATGTCCCTTAGCATAGCTGGCTGTGGGAGCCCAATAGTCGCCTGGCATCACCACGCTGCCGGGAACAGCCAGCAGCTGCTTCCAATGGCTCTCGCTGACCTTGGCCTTCTTGACGGGGCGCCAATACTGACCATTGCCGTCGATGACACCCCGACCTGTGATGGAGATATTCTCAGCGCCGTTGGCTGACAGCGGTGACTGACAGCGACGGGTGTCGAGCCCCTCGAAGGAGGTCTTGATGATCGGATAGAGCGTCTCGTCAGCGGCAAACTGGATGACGGCACCCATCTCGAGATGGAGGTCGATATTGCTCTTCAGTACGATGGGGCCCGTGAGCCAAACGCCGGCAGGCACAATCAGATGACCGCCGCCCTGCTGCGTCAGAGCCTCGATGGCTTTGGCAAAGGCTTCGGTAGAGAGCCTGCTGCCCGTAGCATCAGCCCCGAAATCGCTGAGGCACACTTTTGTGTCTGGAATGGCTGGCGCCTTCAATTCGGGCATGGCGAAGGGCAGATTCTGCGTGTACTTCTTATAAGGGTTCTCACAGTTCCCGCAGTGGGAAGAGTGCTGGGCGAAGGCGTTCATCGCGAAGGCGATGAAGACCATCAGAGTGGCTAGTTTTTTCATTTGCATATTGTTTTAGTCATTCATTTGTATTTCTTGTAAGGGGACCATCACGAAATCGCGCTGCTGCATCAACGGATGGGGAATCTTGAGATCGGGTTCATCGATGTGGAGATCGTCGTAGAGCAGGATGTCGATATCGATGGTTCGGTCTTGATAGGTGCCGCCCTTATGGCGGCGCCCCAGTTCACGCTCTATCTGCTGAGTGGCGCACAACACCCCTCGGGGGCTGCGCCGCGTCTCGCAGAGGATGACACCATTGAGAAAACGATTGGCAGACTGAAAGCCCCAGGGCTCGGTCTCTATCAACGACGACTGTCGGAGCACTTCCCCCACCCGCTCGCCAACGAGACGGATGGCTTCGGCTATCAGCTGCCGACGGTCGCCCAGATTACTCCCGAGTCCCAGATACACTTTGTGTATTCTCTCTCCACTCTCCACTCTCCTCTCTCCTCAAAAAATCAGTCGTCGAGTATCAGCATGGCATCGCCATAGCAGCCGAACTTGTACCCGTTCTTGACAGCCTTCTTGTAGGCCTCATAGACCAGGTCGTAGCCACCGAAGGAGCACTGCGTCATCATCATCGTGGACTCGGGATGGTAGAAGTTTGCCACGAGGGCATTGGAAAGGCCGAACTCATAAGGCGGGAACATGAACTTATTGGTCCATCCCTCGTACTCCTTCAGGAGTCCGTCGGTACCCACAGCCGTCTCCGTAGCACGGGCGGTGCTGACACCTACGCAGCAGACACGACGACCTGCCTCCTTGGTCTTATTGACCAGCTCGCAGGCTTCGCGCGGCACGAACATCTGCTCGGATGACATCTTATGCTTGGTGAGGTCTTCCACCTCGATTGGATCGAAGCTGCCCAAGCCGCAATGGAGGGTGATGAAGGCGAAGTTGATGCCTCGGATCTCCATGCGCTTCATCAGTTCGCGGCTGAAATGCAGACCTGTGGCCGGAGCGGTCACCGCACCCTCTTTCTTCGCATAGATCGTCTGGAAATTCTCCATATCCTCCTCAGTGGCGGGGCGACGGTCGATGATATAGCGCGGCAGGGGGGCTGCACCCAAGGCGAAGAGCTCGCGTTTGAACTCGTCGTGAGGACAGTCGTAGAGGAAACGCAGGGTACGTCCGCGGCTGGTGGTATTGTCGATGACCTCAGCCACCATCGGCCCGTCTTCCTCAAAAAACAGTTTATTGCCAATACGAATCTTACGTGCAGGCTCTACCAGCACATCCCACAGACGGAGGTCGGGATTCAACTCGCGCAACAGAAACACCTCAATCTTGGCATCGGTCTTCTCCTTCGTGCCATAAAGACGGGCAGGGAACACCTGGGTGTCGTTGAAGATAAACGTGTCGTCCTCATCGAAATAGTCGATGATATTACGGAAGTCGAGATAGACAGGATTGCCTTCCTTATCCTTGAGTTCCTCGCCATTCTCGTCCTTACGAGTCATCTCGATACGACCACTCTTACGGTGAACGACCATCAGACGGCACTCGTCGCGGTGGAAAGTAGGTTCAAGGGCAACCTGCTCTTCTGGTAACTTAAACTTAAACTGTGATAATTTCATTCTATATAATTCTGATTACGTATTTAAATTCTGTTCGAGCCACTGGGGGAAATCATCGAAGGTGAGACAGTCCTCCAGACGGACATCGCCCACACGGGTGCGGCAAAGTGCCGTGAGATGAGCACCGCTACCCAAAGCCTCGCCGATATCGCGGGCCAAAGAGCGGATATAGGTGCCTTTGCCACAGACAACGCGGATGGACAACTGCATCGTCTCGGGGTTGAAATCGACCAGCTGGATATCGTCGATATGGATATCCTTCGGCGCCAGAGCCACCTCCTGCCCCTTACGCGCTAACTCGTAAGCCCTGTCGCCAGCCACCATACAGGCGGAATAGACTGGCGGCACCTGTTTGATATCACCAACAAACTGCGGGAGCGTCTGCTCAATCAGTTCGCGGGTGATATGACTGGTGGGATAATGCTCGTCGACGGCATGCTCCAAGTCGAAGCTGGGCGTAGTGGCACCAAGCTGAAGGGTGGCGGTGTACTCCTTCGTATGAAGCTGCAGCCGCTCAATCTGTTTGGTAGCCTTACCTGTACAGAGTATCAGGACGCCTGTGGCCAAGGGATCAAGGGTGCCTGCATGACCTATCTTCACCCGCTTGACGCCCAGTCGCTTCGAGAGGACATAGCGGATATGAGCCAGCGCACCGAAGCTTGTCATCCGGTAGGGCTTGTTGATATAGATATATGCGCCTTGCTGGAAATCCATTAGTCAACCATTGCTAGTGAATGACCTGTCAGCAGCAGTATGATAATGATGCTGCCCACGATGATGCGATAGATACCAAAGGCCTTAAAGCCGTATTTGGTCAGGTAGCCCACAAACCACTTCATGGCTAACAGGGCAACCACGAAGGCCACCACGCAACCGAAGATGAGCATGGTGATATTATGGGGCGTAGCCCACGACGCGTCTTCCTTCATCAGGTCGAGCAGGTCAAGGAGCGTTGCACCAGCCATCGTCGGTACGGCCAGGAAGAAAGAGAACTCTGCAGCGCGCTTGCGCGTCAGTCCCTGGGCCATGCCACCCACGATAGTTGCCATCGAACGTGATACGCCGGGAATAACCGAGATACACTGGAACAAACCGATCTTTAATGCACGAAGCTCATTCACCTTATTGTTTTCGCTGCCTTTGTTAAAGAGTTTGTCGCAGTACAACATAAAGATACCACCCACTACCAGCATGATGGCCACCACCTCGACACTGTCGAGCAGCCAGTCGAGCAGACCAGACTTCTTGGCAGCCAGACCGATGACAATGGCAGGCAGCACACCGACGATGAGCAGCCAGTAGAAGTGGTACTTATGCTTCAGTTTCTGCCAGAACGAACTGCCGGCAGGCGCCGGAGAATAGTCGAACCGGAAGAAGTTCTTCCAATAGAGGCACACCACCGAGAGGATGGCACCAAACTGGATGATAAACGTGAAAGCATGCACAAAGGGGTCTCCCTGAGGCACGCCCAGCAGATTCTGGGCAATAATCATATGGCCAGTCGAAGATACAGGCAGGAATTCCGTCAGTCCCTCGACGATAGCCACAATAAGGGTTTCAATCCAATCCATAATACAATCTTAATCCTTTGGTTTGCGGATGATGGCATAAATCATAGATACAAAACCGAAGAGGCACACGATTGGCGCCACCTTCGTACGACGGACACTGAATATATCGGGCTCGAAAGACGCGTCTGTCGAATTAGGACCTACCATCAACAGAAAACCGACAATGACGATAACCATTCCTATACCAAGTAGGATGAAATTCATCTTGTCGAATGCAAAATTTCTTTTATCCATAAAACTTCACTTTTTACTCTTCACTAAATCTTATACAATTCGCCTGGCGTCATACGCAGGAACTTGTTGACTGAAATGTAGCAGCAGATACTCGTGAGTATCACACCAAACAACAACACAGCCACCCCCGTTATCGCCAGTTCGCGCCACGTGATGATGGTCATCAGGTTGGGCTCATAGTAATAAAGCCCATACACACAGGCTCCCAGCACAGCGATGGCGATGATGGCAGCCACGATGCCGACAACCAGACCCTGGCGCATGAAAGGACGGCGGATAAAGCCCCACGAGGCACCCACCAGCTTCATCGTGTGGATGATAAAACGACGGGAATAGACATTCAGCCGCACCGTATTGCTGATCAGCGTGAACGAAACAAACGTGAGCAGCGAGGCTATCACCAGCAGCAGGATGTTCATCTTGGCCAGATTACGATTCACGCTGTCCATCAGATCCACCTGATAAGCCACATCGTTAACCTTCGGATTCTTCCGAAGTTCCTTGGCTATCCACCTGAGGGAGTCGCGGTTGGCATAGTCGGACTTCAGCTGCAGTTCGAGCGTGGCCGAGAAAGGATTCATACCCAGGAACTCCGAAGGATCGGATCCCATGGCTTCAGACTGTTCCTTCAATGCCTGTTCACGACTGATGTAATCGATGTTTCGGGAATAAGGTCTGTGGTAGAGGTCGCGACACAACAGCTTTGCATCGTTGACACTGACTTCATCATTCAGCATCACCGTTACCGTCAGATTCTCCTTGACCCATCGCGAGAGATTGTGGGAGGTAAGTACCGAGAATACCACCATGCCCAACAATACCAAGACCATCGAAGTGCTGATGCAAAGCGTCATCCACTGCACACCTCGACGGCTGCCAGTCTTTTTTTTGCGTTTTCTCATTAGTTTTACGTACGTAATCTTTGAATTCGGCTGCAAAGATACTATATTTTTTTTGCAAATCCAAAAAAAATCGTAACTTTGCGCCCTGTTATGAGTACAATTATCTATCCATCGCCTATCTTCGGCCCTGTTCATAGCCGCAGACTAGGCATTTCGCTGGGCATCAACCTGCTGCCTGCCGACGGCAAAGTATGTTCCTTCGACTGTATCTATTGTGAATGTGGCTTTAACGAAGACCACCGTCCGTCGCTCCCCCTCCCCACCCGTGAGGAGGTGGCAGAGAAACTGGAACAGAAACTGCAGGCAATGGTCGAGGAGCAGCAGTTGCCGGATGTATTGACATTTGCAGGCAATGGCGAGCCCACCTGTCATCCGCATTTCGCAGAAATCATCGCAGACACCATCCGTCTGCGCAATCAGTATTGCCCGAAGGCAAAAGTCAGCGTACTGAGCAACTCGACGATGATTCACCGCCAAGCAGTACACGACGCGCTGATGCTAGTGGACAACAACATCCTGAAACTCGACACCATCGACCCCATATATATAAATAAGGTGGACCACCCTAACGGCACTTACGATGTGAACACCATCATCGAGCGGATGAAGGCATTCAATGGCCACCTGATCATCCAGACGATGTTTATGCGCGGTGAATGTAACGGGGAGAGCGTCGACAACACAGGTGAGGCATACGTTGCTCCCTGGCTGGAGGCCGTCAAGGACATCAAGCCCCGGCAGGTGATGATCTACACCATCGACCGTGAGACACCCACCCAGGGACTGCTCAAGGCCACCCGCGAGCAACTCGACCAAATACGCGACCGCGTCATCGCTGCCGGCATTCCCTGCACGGCCAGTTATTAACCAATAATCCCTGCCAGTTGGCAGGGATTATTGGTTTACTTACACATGATGCCGCGCTTCGTACCTTCCAGGAACTTGATGATGTTCTGAATCTCAGGGCCATCGGGCACCTGATCCTTAATCTGATTGATTACATCGAACACACTCGTCTTTCCGTGGAAGAGCAGACGGTAGGCATTGGCGATATGCTTCTGCACCTTCTCGTCGATTCCCGCTAACTTCATCACCGTAGAGTTAGGCCCACCGTAAGCCATCGGGTTACCACCGGCAATGACGTAAGGAGGCACATCGTGAGAGAAGGCGCAACCAGCCTGGATCAGCGAGAGGTCGCCTGCACGGGTATTGGCATTCTGGATGGCGCCACTGGAGAAGATGACACCATTGCCGATCTCGCAGTCGCCTGCAATCTTCGTACCATAGCCAAACACGCAGTTATTGCCGATCACCACATCGTGGCTGATATGAGTTCCTTCGAGCAGGAAATTCTCGTTGCCGATCTTGGTGACGCCATCACGATTGGTACCACGGTTGATGACTACATTCTCGCGGATGACGTTGTTGTCGCCAATCTCCACATACGACTTGGCTCCACGGAAATTGAAATCCTGCGGCAGCGCAGCTATCACACTACCCTGATGGATCTTATTATTCTTTCCTATACGCGACCCGTCGCAGATGCTGACGAAGGGGAAGATGATACAATTGTCGCCGATCACCACATCGTCCTCGATATACACGAAGGGGAATATCTTACAGTTATTGCCTATTTTCGCCTTTGGAGAGATTTCGGCCTTTGGACTGATTTCACTTGCCATAATTCATACGTTTTAGTTTGCACCACCACCAAGGGCCTGGTACAAGTTAACTACTGCTTGCATTTTATTGAACTGATCAGTTACCTCGGCAATCTCAGCATTGAGCAGGTTGCTCTGGGCAGAGATCACCTCAAGATACGTGGTGTTGCTCGATGACTCCATCAGTTTCTTGGTATCCTCCACATTCTTTGTCATGACCTTCACGCGCTTGCCGTCGAGCTCAGCCTTCTCGGCAGAGGCATTATATGACACGAGGGCATTCGACACCTCGTTGCCTGCCTTCAGCACGGCGTTCTGCCAGTTATTGTAAGCCTGCTCATACTGTGCCTTAGCCACCTTCAGACCAGCAACGATCTGTCCATGCTGGAAGATAGGCTGCACCAGCGAGCCTACAGCAGAGAGGAGCCACTTGCCTGGATTGATGACAGCACCGCCGGCACTATTGGTAAAGGCTGCTGTGGCCGTCACCGTGATGTTGGGATAGAAACGGCTACGGGCCGTCTCCACATTGTAGAAGCACTGGGCCAGTGACATCTCGGCATAATGAACGTCAGCACGATTGTTGAGTAACTGGATACCGACACCTGCTGCCAGTTCTGTAGGCAGACTCTGATTTGCAAACGAGCCTCGCTGAATCGTCTGTCCCTGCTGGCCAATAAGCAGTGACAGGGCATTCTCACTCTCGCGGATCTGACGAAGCAGATCGACCTTCTGCGCCTGAACACTATAGTAGGCAGCTTCAGCACTCTGCACAGCCGTAGAACGATAGCCAACGCGATTCTCGTGCATAAACTGCATCTTCTCCCATGTCTCCTTCGTCAGTTGTTCCATATCGGTGACAATCTCTACTTGACGGTCGAGCATCAGCAGGGTATAATACAGGTTAGCGATACCAGAGATGATATTACACTTCACCACCGTCTGATAGTCCTTCGTGCCGATGAGCTGCATCTGGGCAGAACGCTTGACAGAGAGCAGATTGCCGAAGAGATCGAGATTCCAGCTGGCACTCACAGGAAGTTGATAGGTCTTCGAGGCCTTAGAGCCATCAAAAGAAGCAATCGTTCCCTGTGGCGTGAGGGTGAGAGAGGGCAGGAATGCCAGACGGGCTACCGTCAGGGCAGCCTCCACCTGTTTCACATTCAGAGCGGCATTCAGCAGGTCTGGATTGTTGTCGAGTCCCTGCTGGATGAGTATCTGCAGCTGAGGATCCGTGAACACACTGCGCCAAGGCATATTGCCGAACGACGTAGTGTCTGTCACAGCAAGGGTATCCGTCAGAGAAACGGGGTCGCGCACGATACCGTCAGCTTTCACCTCAGGACGCTCATATTTGTTATAGAGTCCGCAACTCGACAGCAGAAGAAGCAAGCCTCCTCCGACTCCCCTCCAAAGGGAGGGGGCGATATGCTTCCACACCTTATTTATCATATTTCTTTTCATATCACCTATTTATTTCTTATTTCTCCAATTCATAATCGACAGGTCTCGCATGCGCATACTGTGACAACTCAGCTGCTACATCCTCGTTCTCCTCATCCTCGAACTTCAGCGGTGAAATCTTCTCCTGTATAGACTGGAAGATGACAAACAGCGTAGGCACGACGAAGAGCTGGAGGATAGTACCGATGAGCATACCGCCCACGGCTGCAGCACCCAGCGTCTGGTTACCGTTCTTACCCACACCCGAGGCGAACATCATCGGCAACAGACCGATGACCATTGCCAAAGAAGTCATCAGGATAGGACGCAGACGGGCAGCAGCACCCAGGACAGCCGACCACGAGATGGCCATACCCGTCTGACGGCGCTCCAGGGCGAACTGTACAATCAGGATGGCATTCTTAGCCAACAGACCGATCAGCATGATGAGTGAAATCTGCATGTAGATATCGTTGGCATGACCGAAGAGCTGTGTAAACAGGAAACAGCCAGCCAATCCAAAGGGCACTGAGAGCACTACCGACAACGGCAGAATGTAAGACTCGTACTGTGCCGACAATATCAGGTAGATAAAGATGAAGCACAACAGGAAGATGATCGCCGTAGAGTTGGTAGCCTTGGCCTCCTCACGGGTCAGGCCCTGATAGTCGTAAGTATATCCTGTAGGCAGCATATCGGCAGCCACTTCCTGTACGGCCTTGATAGCCTCACCCGAAGAGTAACCGTCGGCTACAGTGGCTGTCACCGTGATAGAGGTGAACAGGTTGAAACGGTTGATGTTCGACGGGCCATAGACACGTTTGACGTTACAGAACTCCAAGACAGGAGACATGCCCGCAGACGTGCGTACATATATACTATTAAGAGACTCCAGCGTCTGACGGGTCTCAGGCAAACCTTGAATCATCACACGGTAAAGCTTACCGTAGGCGTTGAAGTTAGAGGCATAGAGACCACCATAGTAACCCTGCAGCGTGCTAAGTACCGTAGAGGGGGAAATGCCGCTCTGCTTACACTTGGCCACGTCTACCGACACCATATACTGGGGATAGTTCGGGTTATAGGATGTCTGGGCAGTCTGAATCTCCGGACGTTTGTTGAGCTCTGCCAGATAATCCTTTACGATGTTATAGAACTTTGTCAGATCACCACCAGTACGGTCCTGCATCACCAGTGAGATACCCGAGTTGGCAGAGAAGCCAGGAATCATAGGCGGTGCAAAGGCCAATATCTGGGCATCCTTGATATGAGCCGTCTTGATGAATATCTGAGCAATGACACCTGTGGCATCATAAGGATTAAGGAAGAATCGATAGATACCGTCGCCCTGCCACAAGCCACTGAGTTTCCACCAGAAACCTTTCTGACGCTCGGAGAAGGGTTTCAGTTTGATGATAAACGTAGCCTGATCGGAACCAGCACCAGCGATGAAGTTGTAACCCTGAATCTGTTCACGGCTCTGGATAGCCGGATCTGCCCCGAGAATGGCATCCACCTCATCGATAATCTGACGTGTACGAGCCACAGAAGTAGCTGGCGGCATCGAGACAGTACAGAACACAGTACCCGTATCCTCATCAGGCACAAGACCCGACTTCGTGGTAAACATCGTCACACCCAGCACAACAGCACCTGCGACTACCGCCAAGATAATGGCTACAGGCTTACGCACCAGTTTCTCCAAGATATTCTTGTATTTATTGGTCGTAGTGGTGAATGCGGTATTGAAAGCAGCATGGAAACGGTCAATACGCGACATCTTATTCTCATGCCCCTCTTTGTCGTAAGGCTTCAGGAAGATGGCACACAGAGCCGGCGACAACGTCAAGGCGTTCAAGGCAGAAATCAAGATAGAGACAGCCATCGTCACACCGAACTCACGGTAGAACGTTCCGCTGGTACCTCCGATAAACGACACAGGCACGAACACTGCCGCCATCACCAGTGTAATGGAGATAATGGCACCTGAAATCTCATTCATGGCATCGATAGAGGCTGTCAGCGGTGACTTGTAGCCCTGATCCAACTTGGCATGTACGGCCTCAACCACCACGATAGCATCATCCACCACGATGGCGATAGCCAACAGCAAGGCGGAAAGTGTCAGGAGGTTGATGGAGAAGCCCATCACGCTAAGGAAGAAGAAGGTACCCACCAGAGATACTGGCACAGCTATCAGCGGGATCAGCGTAGAACGCCAGTCTTGCAGGAATATATAAATGACGACGAACACTAGGAAAAGGGTGAAGAAGAGCGTGAACACCACCTCCTCAATAGAAGCATAGAGGAACTCAGTCACGTCATAGTTGATCTTATAGATCATACCCGGCGGGAAGAGCTTGGCCTGCTCCTCCAGCTCGGCCTTCACCTGTTTGGCAATCTCGTTGGCATTAGAACCCGCAATCTGCTGAACCATACCCATTACAGAGGGGATATTGTTGTTCTTCATCGACACAGAATACTGCTGTCCTCCAAGTTCGATCTTCGCCACATCCTTCAACTTCAGTGTTGAACCGTCAGCCCTGCTCTGTATGATGATATTGCCGAACTCCTCAGCAGACTTCAGTCGTCCCGTATAGCGCATGGCATATTCATAAGCCACATTCGACTGCTCACCCAGCGTACCAGGAGCGGCCTCAATGTTCTGCTCAGCCAGAACGCCAGAGATATCAGACGGCATCAGACCGTACTGCTTCATCACGTCGGGCTTCAACCAGATACGCATGGAGTATGTTTTCAGACCAGGCGACTGCACATCACCTACACCCTGAATACGCTTGATGGCGGGTATTATATTAATATTATTATAGTTCGTCAGGAACTCGTCGTCGTATCGTCCGTCGGATGTCAATGTGAACATCAGCACCTGAGAGGTCTGACGCTTCATCACCGTCACACCGATACGGGTAACCTCAGCAGGCAGCAAAGCCTGAGCCTGCTGCACACGGTTCTGTACATTCACAGCACACATATCGGCATTCATACCTTGACGGAACAGAACCTGGATCTGCGCAGATCCTGAAGAAGCAGACGAGGAGATATAGTCCATTCCTTCCACACCGTTGATACTCTCCTCAAGCGGAACGATGACGGAATTCTTCACAGTCTCAGCATCGGCACCAGGATAGCTGGTATATACCACAACGGTAGGCGGCGCGATATCAGGATACTGCTCAATGGGCAGTGAGACTAGTCCGATAAAGCCCAGCAGTACGATGAGGATAGAGATCACCGTCGAGAGCACCGGGCGTTTGATAAATGTTGTAAAAGTCATACGATTTTACTATTTGACAATTTCTTTTAGTCGCTACGCTTGTAAAAGCGCTTACGCGAATACAATTCCACAATTTATTTCTTCATTGCGCCTACGATATCGCCAGCACTCATGGCCTTAGCCTGCTCTTGAATCTTCTGCTGATAGCGCTCGGGCGTAATGGGCACGATTTCCATACCATCGGAAAGTTTCGTGATACCATTGGTGATAAACTTATCGCCAGCCTTCAGGCCCTCGGTTACGACATAGCTGTTACCATCGTTCTGAGGGTCAACTTTGATTTCTGTATATTTTGCCTTATTGTCCTTATCGACAACATAGACGAACTTCTTGTTCTGTACCTCTGATACAGCAGCCTGTGGAATCACGATGGCAGAGGAATTGCTATGAGGGATGACTATCGTTCCTGAGCCACCGCTCTTCAACAATTTCTCGGGATTCTGGAACACGGCAATCATCTGAACAGAACCAGTGGTAGGATCAATCACGCCACTCATCTTCGTCACCGTACCGTCGAGACCATACATGTTGCCATCAGCCAACTTCAGCTTTACAGCAGGTATATCCTTCAATGCACCAGCGAGGCCACCGGCATTCTTGCCCATCTCCAACACATCCTTCTCTGTCATTGAGAAGTACACTTCCATAGAGCTGATATTAGAAACGGTAGTCAGCGTATTGCCAGCACTTACAAGCGTACCCACCTTGAAAGGCAGGGAACCAACGACACCAGCTGCAGGGCTCTTCACATAACAGAAGCTCAGCATCTCCTTGGCAGAAGCGAGGGCTGCCTGCGCCTGGGCCAGACCTGCCTTAGCCTGCTCATACTGATTAGTAGCCGACTGGAGCTCAAAATCACCAATCACACCATTTTCGTGCAGCTTCTGAGAGTTCTCGAAACTCAGTTTGGCAGTATTGCAAGCTGCCTCAGCCGTATTCACAGAAGCTTGCGCCTGGCGCACTTGAGCCTGATAAGTTACGTTATCCAAGACGAACAGTACCTGCCCAGCACCTACCGTCTGACCTTCCTTCACATTGATCTGCGTAATAAATCCCTGAACCTTCGGATGAATCTCCACATCCTGAACACCCTTTATCACTGCAGGGTAAGTAGACTGCATGGTAGTGCTGGAAGTGCCCACGGTCACTACAGGATACTCATTGTCGCCAAAGGTGGGGCGACCACCACCGCCACCGCATGATGCAAGCATCAATGCTGCAGCAGCCATCAATAAAAACTTGTTCTTTTTCATAAAATATAAATACTGTAATTGTTTGCAAACGATTTTCACATCGAAAACGCAAGAGTTTCCTGATGATTTTCGAGGTGCAAAGGTACGAAAAATATATCTTTAGATATATCTGCCGTACACAAATTTAACAATATTTATTGCCAATTAGTTTTTTATATGAGTTTCATCTCCTGCGCTTTAGCCATCAGCAATTGCATCAACGGCTCGCGCTCGTTTTCCACTTTGTTGTCGAGCACAGCATCTTTCAGGTATTGTTTCAGCACACCCACCTCTCGGCTGGGCTTCAGGTTGAACATCTCCATGATTTCATTACCGTCGATCACTGGCTGGAGCAGTCGCTTATAGTCTTTCTCTGCCAGATCGGCCAGTTTTTCGCGCACCATACGGAAGTTCTCCAGAAACATTTTCTTACGCACTTCGTTCTTCGAGGTAATATCCGCCTCGCAAAGTGTCATCAGGTCGTCGATATCATCGCCCGCATCATTCATCAGACGACGTACGGCCGAATCCGTCACTTCATCATCAGCAATGACGATTGGTCGCATGTGCAGATCCACAAGTTTCTGTACATACTTCATCTTCGCATCCATCGGGAGCATCAGCCTTCGGAATATCTGAGGCACCATCTTGGCACCAATCATGTTATGGCTATGGAAAGTCCACCCGACAGCAGGATCCCATCGTTTCGACTTTGTCTTACCAATATCGTGCATGAGTGCAGCCCAACGAAGCCACAAGCGCATATCGCTACCGTCCTCCCTCACAGCCCTCGCATCTGTACGTGCCACATTGTCGAGCACCTCAAGCGTATGGTAGAAGTTGTTTTTATGGGCCTTGCCATTTTTCACCTCCACGATATCGAGGGCGGCCAATTCTGGCAAGATGATATTCAGTAAGCCGCAACGCTGCAAATCCACAAACCCTCTGCTAGGCACTGACGAGAGGAGGATTTTGTTCAGCTCATCCTTAATACGCTCGCCGCTGACGATATTGATTCTGTCGGCCATCCGCTCAAGCGCCTCGAATGTCTCATCTTCAATCTGGAAATTCAGTTGGGTGGCAAAACGGATACAGCGCATCATACGCAACGGATCGTCAGAGAATGTGATGCCCGGCTCCAACGGTGTAGCAATAATACCGTCTTCCAGATCAGCCAGACCATTAAAAGGATCGACAAGTTCACCAAACCGATGCTTATTCAGACAGATAGCCATCGCGTTGATGGTAAAGTCACGACGGTTCTGGTCATCTTCCAACGTACCGTTTTCCACGATTGGTTTCCGGGAGTCGTGACTATAGCTTTCCTTACGGGCACCCACGAACTCCACCTCGTATTCCCTACCATTCTGACGGAATTTCACTTGAGCCGTTCCAAAATTACGGAACACGCTCAGATGCGCCTTCTTGCCAACCATCCGCTTCAGTTCCTCGGCTACAGAGATACCACTGCCGACAACCACCACATCGATATCGTTTGAAGGGCGCTCCAGGAAAATATCACGGACATAGCCTCCCACCACATAGCACTCTACGCCCAACCTGTCGGCGGCTTCGCTAATCTGATGGAAAATCTCCTGGTCTAAGATCTCTGCCAGTTCATCATCGGAATACAATTTCATGCTGTATTACGTCTTTTGAGCGTGCAAAGGTAGCGCATTTTTTTGAGAAAGTGAACAAAATCGGGTGCTATCAAGCATATTTTTCTATTTTTTTTGCAAATAAACTAAAAATATATGTATCTTTGCGGCATCATAGCAACAGGAACAAACAGTAAACATCAATCATTTATGAATATAAAAATATTTACCATTCTCATCTCGTCCTGTCTATTTTTGGCAAGTTGCGGTAATCGTGAGAAAGAGCAGGCCGCCCAACTATTAAGCGAGGCTAGGGCGCACTTCGAAGAAGGGGCACTTGATGCTGCCAGAGCCGACATCGACTCAATAAAAAAAGCATTTCCCAATATCGTCGAAGCCAGAAAAGGAGCCCTGAAGTTGCATCAGGAAATTGAACTGAAAGCTGCTCAAGATGAATTAGCCAAGACCGACAGTCTGTTGCAAATAGCCAACAAAGAGCTTGAAGCCTTGCAGAAAGAAGTTGACAATCATAAAGCCACATTAAAGGCGACCTCTGAGGAGTTGACCCGCCTGACAAAAACGAGAATCTGGCGCGACTCCATCCGCACTCAGTTCGAAACCCTTGGTGCGAAGATCCGCTACATCCATCAGAAACAGGAAGAATAACTGCATTTTCGCCTTAAATTAGTGTGCTAAATCAAAAAAAGAGGTCGAAGATAGGCTTCTATTCGGAAAAAATCAAATAAAATTTGGTTTTTCGCGCGAATTGCACTATCTTTGCACCCGATTATGCCCAATATGGAAAAGACAAACGCTCAATTTGAACAGACGCTGGCTGAATGCCGGGCGCTGTTCGAGAAGAAACTCCACGACTATAAAGCCTCGTGGCGCATCCTGCGCCCGACGTCGCTCACCGACCAGCTTTTCATCAAGGCTAAGCGCATCCGCTCACTTGAGATCAAGAAAGAATCGCTGGTGGGCGAAGGCATCCGTCCGGAGTTCATCGCCCTGATCAACTATGGCATCGTGGGTCTTATCCAACTCAACAAAGGTTTTGCCGACACCGTCGACATAGGCAACGACGAGGCTATGCGCCTCTACGACAAGTATGCCCATGAAGCGCTGGAGTTGATGAAAAGGAAGAACCATGATTACGACGAGGCGTGGCGCGGCATGAGGGTAAGCAGCTACACTGACCTCATCCTGACAAAGATTGAGCGCATCAAGGAAATCGAGAATCTCGGTGGTGAGACACTCGTTTCCGAAGGTGTCGACGCCAACTATATGGACATTATCAACTATGCGGTCTTTGGAGTAATTAAATTAACAGAGTGAAGAAACTCGCCGTCAACATTGCCCGTCTGATTCTCGCCGTCGCGTTTATCCTCTCAGGATTCGTCAAGGCCGTCGATCCGCTGGGCACGCAGTACAAGATTCAGGACTATTTGGTCGCTATGGGTTTAGGTCGACTCATACCCGACTTCATGACGCTCTCTGCATCCGTATTGCTCTCGACCATCGAGTTTATCCTCGGCATCTGCCTGTTGTTCGCTATCCGGCGAAGAATGGTGTCGAAGATTGTCCTGGTCTTGATGACGGCTATGACGCTGCTGACGCTCTGGCTGGCTCTGACGGATCCCATCAGCGACTGCGGTTGCTTTGGCGATGCCCTAGTGCTTACCAATTGGCAGACGTTCTGGAAGAACATCGTGCTGCTGACAGCGGCGGTCATCGTGTGGAGGTATCCATTGCTGATGCCGCGACTCATCGGAGAGGCTAACCAGTGGATTGTCATGAACTACTCGGGTGTGTTCATCCTGCTAGTCATTGCAGGCAGAAGCCTTTATACCCTACCTCAGTTCGACTTCCGTCCCTACCACGTGGGAACCAACCTGCGTCAAGGTTGGCAGCGCATGATGGAGGGTGAGGACTCGCCCTATGCCGAGTTCTTTATGGAGCTCACTGATGAAGGTGAAGACATCACCGAGGATGTGCTGAATCGTGAGGGATATACCTTTCTGCTCGTTTCGCCCCATCTGGAACAAGCCGACGACTCCCAACTCGACGCACTGAACCAGATCTACGAATACAGCCTCGACAACGGCTATCCGTTCTATTGTCTGACAGCCAGCACCGAGAAGGGCATCAATCATTGGCGCAACATCACTGGAGCAGAATACCCGTTCTGCAATACCGACGATATCACGCTGAAGACTATCATCCGTTCGAACCCAGGGCTGTTGCTCCTGAAAGACGGTATAATCATCCGCAAGTGGAGCCACAACAATCTGCCCGATGAGCAGGATCTGACAGGAGAACTGGAAACATCAGAACTTGGACAGTTGCCCAGTGACACCGTTGCCACCAAAATACTCTGGATACTCACATGGTTTGTACTACCACTGGTACTCCTTACGCTTGCCGATCGCCTTTGGGCATGGAGCGGCTGGCTTCGCAAAAGAAATAATAACAACCCTTTAAATAAAGAAAAAGTAATTATGAGAAAGAAAATTGTTGCAGGAAACTGGAAGATGAACATGAATCTCCAGGACGGCATTGCTCTCGCAAAGGAGCTGAATGAGACATTGAAGGCTGACAAGCCCAACTGTAGTGTTGTGATTTGCACACCGTTTATCCACCTTGCATCTATCGCACAGTTCCTCGACCAGGACATCATCGGTCTGGGTGCTGAGAACTGCGCTGACAAGGAGAAAGGCGCCTTCACTGGTGAGGTAAGCGCTGAGATGGTTAAGTCAACAGGTGCCCAGTACGTAATCCTCGGTCACTCTGAGCGTCGTGAGTACTACAAGGAGACTCCGGAGATCCTGAAGGAGAAGGTACTGCTCGCACAGAAGAACGGTCTGAAGGTGATCTTCTGCATCGGTGAGAGTCTGGCAGAGCGCGAAGCAGGCAAGCAGAACGAAGTGGTGAAGGCTGAGCTCGAGGGCAGCGTATTCAACCTCTCTGAGGAGGACTTCCGTAAGATCGTCATCGCCTATGAGCCAATCTGGGCCATCGGTACTGGCAAGACCGCTACCGCTGAGCAGGCAGAGGAGATCCACGCCTACATCCGTAGCATCATCGCCGAAAAGTATGGCAACGCCGTTGCTGAGGATACAACCATCCTCTACGGTGGTAGCTGCAAGGCCAGCAACGCGCCTGAACTCTTCGCTAAGCCCGACATCGACGGTGGTCTGATTGGCGGTGCATCGCTGAAGTGCGCTGACTTCAAGGGTATCATCGACGCTTGGAAGAAGTAATCACAGTGAGACGACTACTTATCATATTAGCATTGTGTATCGGCTGCATCATCGTAGCCGATGCACAAGCTACTTTCACCCAGCAGTTGCAACAACATAACAGCGGTGAAGGCAAGGTGACCGTCACCCAGGACAAACATATCGACGACCTGGTTAACGGCTCAATAAGCAATTCAACCATACCTACTAGTCAGAAACAGCAGTCAGACAAGCGAAGCGACACTGCTACAACCCAAAAAGAGAAAGAAAAAGAGCAAGACGACAAGCCCGTGAAACTGACTTCTCAGGACACGCAGACTCCCATAGCCGAGCCCGATACGACCGACATTCAAAAGAAGGTCATGCGTGGCTACAAGATCAATGGTTACCGCGTACAGGTCTTTGCCGGCGGCAATTCCCGTTCCGACCGTATCAAGGCTGAAAGAACCGGCAGCGAGATCAAGGGAATGTTCCCTGGAGTGCCTGTCTACGTCCATTTCTACTCACCGAGATGGATCTGCCGTATGGGTAACTATCGCACCTACGAGGAAGCCAGCGAGGTGTTACGGAGTGTCAAACAGCTCGGCTACCAATCGGCCATTATCGTAAAGGGAAAAATCACCGTAGCATACCCATGAACCAGGAAATAGACATACAGACCCACGACAACCACTCGTTCCGTGAAGGACTCGACGAGTTGGCCGTACATTATAAAGAGGTGCTCCGCCTGTTGGGTGAGGACACTGACCGCGAAGGACTACTGAAGACCCCGATGCGCGTCGCCAAGGCCATGCAGGTGCTGACGCGCGGTTATCAGATGGACGCCCACAAGGTGCTCACCGACGCCCTCTTCAAGGAAGACTACTCGCAGATGGTGATTGTCAAGGACATCGATTTCTTCTCCCTCTGCGAGCATCACATGCTGCCCTTCTATGGAAAGGCTCATGTGGCTTATATCCCCAACGGCTATATAACAGGGCTGTCGAAGATTGCCCGTGTCGTCGACATCTACGCCCATCGACTGCAGGTTCAGGAGCGCATGACCCAGCAGATCAAGGACTGCATCCAGGATACCCTGAAGCCTCTTGGTGTGATGGTCGTTGTCGAGGCTAAGCACATGTGCATGCAGATGCGGGGCATTGAGAAGCAAAACAGCATTACGACCACCAGTGACTTCAGCGGAGCCTTTAACCAGGCTAAGACACGTCAGGAATTTATGAACTTAATACATAACAATCAAATTTAATAAACGATGAACCAGTCAAGCAGAATCAATTACGGCCAATCCGACGAGACAATATCTCAGGCTTTTATGCACAGTTGCCTTGGCAAGTCTCTCATTCTCGGAGTCATTCTCGCTGTCATCCTCGTCATCGCCTATTTCACCGCACCTACCGATAAGGAAATGCGCATAGAGATGAACGATGCCATCATGCAGTGCATGGAGATGAACGATAGCATTCGTGGAGACCAGATCGACGACTATGTCCACAACGTTGGCTTTATCTTCACCACAGCCGACACCACCAAGGTGGCTCAGGAATGGCGCGAGGCCTTTGACAAATACAATCGTCTGGAGATCTACCGCCACACATTCTTCACCACCGCCTATATCTATAATAACATCCGTGCCGAGGGTGTTCGCGTGGGTATCGGTGCCTTCGGTGTCTGTGTGCCGACAGTCAATTTCAACGACTTCCTGTTGCGCACAGGTCCAGTCCATAAAGGCTACAATCAGAAACTTATCCGCAACGGTGTCATCCCCGATACCGACCTGGGCTCGAACCCCAACATCCAGGAATTCCACTACAAGCGTAATCCTGACGATTGATCCAGCCCTGTGAAGATAATCGTTTCACAAGAGATCGAACGCGTATGCCCCGGCTTCGTCGGGGCTGCCGTCGAGGCTTCGGTGGTCAACACCCCTTACTGCGATGCTCTCTGGCAGGAGATTCATGCCTTTGAGGAGCGTTTCAGAGCGGAGTTGACCACCGAGAGCCTTAAAGAGCTGTCGGGCATTGCAGCCACACGCCGTGTCTACAAAGCCTGCGGCAAGGATCCATCACGTTACCGTCCTGCCAGCGAGCAACTTATCCGCCGCATGCTGCAGGGCAAGGAGCTCTATCAGATAGACACGCTCGTCGACCTTGTCAATCTCGCTTCAATTGCCTACGGTTACAGCATAGGCGGCTTCGATGCCGACAAGTTTGTAGGTGATACTCTCACCCTGGGAGTCGGACGCGAAGGTGAGCCCTACGAAGGCATCGGACGCGGTATGCTCAACATCGCCGGACTCCCCGTCTACCGCGATGCAGCCGGCGGTGTAGGAACCCCTACTAGTGACAACGAGCGCACGAAGATGACTTTGGACACTACCCATCTCGTCGTCCTCATCAACGGCTACGACGGTAACGAACAGCGCGTCGCCGACAATGCCCGCTTCATTCAGGAACTTATCCGCAAGTATTGCCAGAGCGACGGTGGCACAGTAATGATCTACAGATAGCCTATGAAACTAATAAGAATGGCTCTACGTATGCTCTCGCTCACGGGACTAGCCTCGTGCATGAGCCTGAAGCCCTACCCTATTACGACGGGTACGACGAAGATCGTGTATGCCGAACATGCCAACTCTGGAGTCGCCTCACAGACGAGGTTCGAACTGTCGGCAGAATTCCTTGTTTGGGATTTCACCGAACCGCGGTACAACCGCCACTTGAGAGATGTAACCTCCTATGAAAAACAGGAGTTCGAGGCACTTATAACCACTCTTTCTAAAGTCAAATTCTCTGCTGTCGACTCCCACGACTATAGTTCAGGTGGTAGCGGCTGGGGGTGTGCTTTCTATGATGCAAAGGGCAGCTACCTGCAATTCAACGACACCTACAAACTCTCAGGCGACTACGAGCAAGTAATCCGACAGATACTTGACTTTGCACAGTCCCATAAGCCAGACGGCCTGAAACGCTACGAAGCCCTGAAAGCCCAGCCACATGAGCCAGGCAAGTACGGTGACTTCGAAACCCTACCCACAGAACTTGAGCGATACGCTGTATCCAAACCATAGTTATTGGGGAGAAGAAAAGGAGTTGAAACCTTTGGTGTTCAACTCCTTTTCTTCAGTCTGGATTACTGGGACTCGAACCAGCGAACTCACGCCCCCAGTAGCTAGCCAACTGGCGCTAAGTCCCTCTGATAATCATCATTTTAGCAATTACCGTAAAGGTGAGAGTGACGGTTTTCATCACGTTGGGTAAAAATAAATATTTCTATTCTCGCTTTGAATCACTTGGAACCGTTTATGTATTGCCTGCATATGGAGCTTATAGCAGTTGACTTGCAGGGATTCTTTCTATAGTCTTACCATCCGATGAGACAATAAGATCTTCACCACGTAATGCTTTCTCTTCCAGCATTCGCTTACCAGCCAACTCTATACCAGCCTTTAATTTATCAGAAAACTCCTTATTTGACATAATCAGCTATTGTTTTAAAAGTGGATTCAACAATAATTGTGGTCTCATCATCTTTGCCACCCTTAGCTATCTGTACGGCAGGGAATGCACTGTTGTCATATATTTCCCATGAATCAACCTCGTCCATAAAAAGGC